>OODU01000748.1_pt1 | contig 35507 bp, 41 predicted proteins | sample 1671171 | NCBI WGS metagenome assembly OODU01 (sample SAMN06348129, study PRJEB24527) | human gut metagenome | biome: human gut; feature: ankylosing spondylitis patient; material: feces | host: Homo sapiens | place: China | collected 2015-10
TTCGCAGAGGAGTGCTCGATGTTCGGTGACAACAAGCCGATCGCCACCGACGAAGAGTGGGATAAGCTGTGCGACGGTCTGAACAAGCTGGGCAAGATTGCTGCTGACCGCGGCTTCAAGCTGTGCTTCCATCACCATATGGCAACGGTTGTACAGACCTTCGAGGAAACCAAGCGCCTGATGGACAACACCGATCCGCGCTATGTTTACCTCTGTTTCGATACCGGCCACTTCACCTTCTCCAAGGAGGACGCCGTCAAGGCAGCCAAGGAGTTCGGCCCGCGTATCGGCCACGTTCACCTCAAGGACATCCGTCCTGACATGATGGAAAAGGCATATGCCGAGGGCTTCAAGTTCCGCAAGGCGGTTCTGGAAGGCTGCTTCACCATTCCGGGTGACGGCTGCGTAGACTATCCGGGCGTATTCAAGGCGCTGCATGACGCGCATTACGAGGGATGGTTCATCGTAGAGGCCGAGCAGGACCCGGCAAAGGCAAATCCGCTCGAGTATGCCAAGATGGCACGCGAGTATATCAAGAAAACCGCAGGTATCTGATAAGGAGGATTACAAATGGAGAAGATTCGTTTCGGTATCGTTGGCATCGGTATGATGGGCAGAATGCACGCCACCAGCCTGCAGCGTAATCCTCACGCAGAGGTTGTAGCGGTTTGCGCCCGCACCGAGAGCAAGGTAAAGGCATTTCAGGAGGAGTTCGGCGTACCGTACGGCTACACCAATGTAGACGAGCTGGTAAACAATCCTGAGGTTGACGCAATCGTTGTTGCAACCGGTGCGGATGCCCACAAGGCACCGTGTCTGGCAGCATGCAAGGCAAAGAAGCACATCTTCTGTGAGAAGCCGCTGGCTAAGACCATCGAGGACTGCGAGGAGATCGAGAAGGCAGTTGCCGAGAACGGCAGCAAGTGCTTCACGGTTGGCTTCATGCGCCGCTTCGACCCGTCCTACGCAGAGGCGAAGGAGAAGATCCGCGCCGGCGCGATCGGCAAGCCGATCCTGTTCAAAGGCGTATCGCTCGACCCGTCCAGCGTGCTCGAGGCACATCTGGAAGGCGTCAAGAAGGGCATTTACGTTCCGTGGTTTATCGAGATGGGCAGCCACGACACCGACCTTGCACGTTGGTTCCTCGAGGGCGATCCGGTCGATTCCTTTGCAACCGGCGATGCTTATGTCTGCACCGGTCTGGCGGATTACAACGACTACGACAACGGTTTCTCGCTGACCAAGTTCGATAACAACACCACCGCTTACATTCAGGTAGGCCGCACCGCAACCTGCAGCCATGTTGAGAGCGAAATCGTCGGCACCAAGGGCACACTGCGTGTCAACTCGGTACCGCGCAAGAATTACCTCTCGCAGTTCACCGAGAACGGCTTTGTGGAAGAGTGCCAGGAGAGCTTCCTTGCTCGCTGGGGCGAGGCGTTCCAGGCTGAGATCGACGACTTCGTTGACTGTGTACGCACCGGCCGCAAGCCGGAGACCACTGCACACGACGGCACGATGAGCCTGAAGTTCTGTCTGCAGCTGCATCAGGCATATCTGGACGGTAAGAAGAAGTAAATTACAACCGCTTTTTAGATAAAGGAAAAAAGGAGATTCACATCATGAGCAAGAAGGAACTCGCTATTGGCGTACTGGGCGCAGGCGGCAACATTGGCCACACCCATTCTCAGAACATTGCAACCTATGTAGACGGCGCTCGTTTGGCTGCTGTTTACGATCTGAACACCGAGCGCGCCGAGGAGGTCGCTAAGACCTACGGCGCAAAGGTAATGGCAAGCGCAGAGGAGCTGATCGCTTCTCCCGAAATCGACGCTGTTGTTATCGCATCCTGGGACGGCACCCACGCTGATCTGGCGGTAAAGTGCATCCAGGCCGGCAAGCCGGTATTCTGCGAGAAGCCGCTGGCTACCACCCTTGAGGACGCGAAGAAGGTCGTAGAGGCGGAGAAGGCTTCCGGCAAGCGTCTGCTGCAGATCGGCTTCATGCGTCGCTTTGACCCGGACTACATCAAGATGAAGAAGATCCTCGACTCCGGCGAGCTGGGTGCTCCGCTGATGGCGCACTGCATCAGCCGTACCCGCAGCCATCCGAAGAACCACACCACCGAGCAGCACATCACCAACATTGCCATCCACGAGATCGACATCTGCCGCTGGCTGCTGGGTGAGAACCTGAACGAAGTCGCTGTTCGTTTCCCGCGTGCTACCTGCTTCGCAGAAGGCACCTGCCAGGACCCGCAGCTGGTACTTATGCAGTCCGACTCCGGCGTACTGATCGACGTTGAGGTTTCCGGCAACAGCTACTACGGCTACGAGATCCTGTGCGAACTGGTCTGCGAGAAGGGCACCATCCGCCTGCCGGTAGCGGCAGAGCCGATCGTCCGTTCTTACCTGCAGTGCGGTCAGGCCATCCCGGAGGACTGGACCAACCGTTTCGTAGTTGCTTATCAGGAAGAGCTGCAGCACTGGGTAGATTACCTGCAGGGCAAGACCGACGTTCCGGGCCCGGGTGCTGAGGACGGCTACGAGGCATGCAAGATCTCCGACGCACTGATCAAGGCACAGACCACCGGTCAGTGGGAAAAGGTAGAGGCATAATTCCCCGCGAATGGTATACAGCAGGGGCGGGAATAGGTGTGAAACCGCCCCTGTTGATATAAAGAAGGTTATATTACCCGGTAATATGATACCAATAGACAACTTGTCTAACAGGAGGAAAGAAAGATGAAGAGAAGCAACCTTTTTAAGCGTTCCGCAGCGATGCTGTTGGCAGGACTGATGGCAGTTTCCATGAGTGCATGCGGCGGCAGCAGCGCATCCGGCAATGACTCCGGCGATTCCCAGGCAAGCAGCAGCGGCGACACCCATAAGCTGAGCGTAGTGCTCAAGACCACCTCTTCCGAATACTGGAGCTACGTTATCGCAGGCATCGAGCAGGCGGAAAAGGATCTCGGCAACGTAGAAGTTGACGTACGCGGCGCAAACAGCGATACCGACTTCGACGGTCAGCTGAACATGGTAGAGACCATTGTAAACGCAGATATGTGCGAAGCGATTGCAATCGCACCGCTGCAGGCAGACCAGATCGCAAATGCACTGACCGGTGCAAAGATTCCGGTTCTGGCGATCGACACCAATTTTGATCAGGCGGAAACCTTTATCGGCACGGCGCACGAGGACGCTGCTTACGAGGGCGGCAAGTATGTAGCCGAGAAGATCGGTAAGGGCGGTAAGGTTGTTATTCTGGCGAATATCCAGGGCGAGTCCACCTCTGAGGCTCGTGTAGCTGGTTACAAGAAGGCACTTGAAGAAGGCGGCTGCGAGATTATCTCCACGCAGTACACCGACGGCGTAGGCGACAAGGCTGTTACCGTAACCGATGGCGTTCTCCAGTCCTTCGCGGACATCGATGCGATCGTATGCTGCGCAGACGATGTTGCGCTCGGCGCATCCCGTGCCATCAAGCAGGCAGGCCGTGACGGTGACGGCATCATCGTATGCGGCTTCGACGGCATCTCCTCCGGCGTACAGGCAGTTGTTGACGGCGAAATCTCCTGCACCGTTGCACAGGACCCGTACAACATGGGCTACCAGTGTGTTAAGAGCCTGCTCGACGTTGTAGAAGGCGAAAAGCTGGATGACTTCATCGACACCGGCTGTAAGGTTATTACTCCGGACAATGCACAGGAGTATCTGGACAAGCTGAAGAGCCTGGTATAAGCATCATTTTCTGATCCCTCACTCTCACTCTCGCACTTGGGAAAACGCTCCAATGTTCCTCCCATTCTTCATGTCATTAAGACATACTCTATAATATTTTTATTCTCTCTCTTTTAACTAACCCATAAGTTTTCTTCTCATATTGCTGGAAAAGCCGCTTATGCGGCTTTTCCTATACCCCGATTCGGTTTGGCGAAAGGATATTTGACCAATGTATCAGATTTTGAAAAAGCAAACGCTGAACGCAAACACCAAGCTGATGGTGATCGAGGCACCGCACGTTGCCCGCAAGGCAGAGCCGGGTCAGTTCATCATCCTGCGTGTCAGCGCAGAAGGCGAGCGTATTCCGCTCACGATCGCAGATTTTGACCGCGAAAAGGGTTCCGTCACGATCATTTTCCAGGAGGTCGGTGCAACGACGATGGCGCTCGGCGCGCTGAATGAGGGCGACTGCCTGCATGATTTTGTCGGTCCGCTCGGCAAGGCGAGCGAGCTTGAGGGTCTCAAGAAGGTCGCTGTTGTCGGCGGCGGTCTGGGCTGCGCGATCGCATATCCGCAGGCCAAGAAGCTGCACGAAATGGGCGCTGAGGTTGACCTGATCGCCGGTTTCCGCAACAAGGACATCATCATCCTCGAGGACGAGATGAAGAACGCCTGCACCAACCTGCACATCGTGACCGACGACGGCTCGAACGGCCGCAAGGCTCTGGTTACGCAGGTGCTCAAGGAGCTGATCGACGCGGGCAACCAGTACGATGCCGTAATCGCCATCGGCCCGATGATTATGATGAAGTTTGTCTGCGAGACCACCCGTCCGTACGGCATCAAGACCATCGTTTCCATGAACACCATCATGGTTGACGGTACCGGCATGTGCGGCGGCTGCCGTCTTACCGTTGGCGGCGAGACCAAGTTTGCATGCGTTGACGGCCCGGATTTCGACGGTCACCTCGTTGATTTTGACAGTGCAATGCGCCGCGGTGCCATGTACAAGGCACAGGAGCGCGCGGCGGTAGAGCGCCGCGAGGAGCATTGCAATCTGTTCAAGAAGGAGGTCAAGTAATCATGCCGAATATGAATCCGAACAAGTGCCCGATGCCTGAGCAGGCGCCGGACGTCCGCAATAAGAACTTTGAAGAGGTAACGCTCGGCTATACCGCTGAAATGGCGATCGAGGAAGCACAGCGCTGCCTGAACTGCAAGAACAAGCCCTGCATGACCGGCTGTCCGGTACAGGTCAAGATTCCGGAGTTCATCTCTCTGGTTGCAGAGGGTAAGTTCCTCGAAGCGGCTGCCAAGATCAAGGAGACCTCCGCACTGCCCGCTGTCTGCGGTCGTGTCTGCCCGCAGGAGAGCCAGTGCGAGTGCCACTGCGTACGCGGCATCAAGGGCGAGGCTGTAGCAATCGGCCGTCTGGAGCGCTTTGTAGCCGACTACGCGCGCGAAAACAGCACCGAAAAGGCAGTAAAGCCGGAGTCCAACGGTCACAAGGTTGCCATCGTTGGTGCAGGCCCGGCCGGTCTGACCTGTGCAGGCGATCTGGCTCGTATGGGTTATGAGGTTACCGTTTTCGAGGCGCTGCACACCGCAGGCGGCGTTCTGATGTACGGCATTCCGGAGTTCCGTCTGCCGAAGGCTATCGTGCAGAAGGAGATCGACACGCTGAAGGACCTCGGTGTTGAGTTTGTTCTGAACTTCGTTGTAGGCCGCTCTGAGACCATCGACGAGCTGTTCGGTGACGGTTTTGAAGCAATTTTCGTTGGCTCCGGTGCCGGTCTGCCGACCTTTATCGGTGTTCCGGGCGAGAACGCAAACGGCGTTTACTCCGCAAACGAGTACCTGACCCGCATCAATCTGATGAAGGCGTACAAGGAAAACGCAGACACCCCGATCTATCACGCAAAGAAGGTCGCAGTCGTCGGCGGCGGCAACGTAGCCATGGACGCGGCTCGCTGCGCAAAGCGCATGGGCGCAGAAGAGGTATATATTGTATACCGCCGTTCCGAGAAGGAGCTTCCGGCGCGTCTTGAGGAAATTCACCACGCCAAGGAAGAGGGCGTTGTGTTCAAGTTCCTGACCGCGCCGCTCGAGGTGCTGTCTGACGAGAACTTCAACGTCACCGGCCTCAAGTGCCAGCAGATGGAGCTGGGCGAGCCTGACGCATCCGGCCGCCGCCGTCCGATTCCGGTCGAGGGCAGCGAGTTTGTGCTCGACCTTGACTGCGTTATCGCGGCAATCGGCACCAGCCCGAACCCGCTGATCCGTCACACCACGCCGGGTCTGGAAACCAACCGCAAGGGCTGCATCGTGGCTGACGATGAGCACGGCATCACCTCCAAGGACGGCGTGTTCGCCGGCGGCGACGCCGTTACCGGTGCGGCTACCGTTATCCTCGCAATGGGCGCCGGCAAGCGCGCTGCGGCTGCGATGGACGAGTACATCAAGAATAAGAACAAGTAATTTCTGCTTGCTTATGCGAAAAAGAACCTGTCTTACGGCAGGTTCTTTTCTTATGCGTTAAAACAGGTCTAACATATTATCCAGATAAATTTCTTCTCTCACGCGCAGCTGATACTCCGGTTTTGTCATATAATACAGCAAAAACTCGAGGATCAGCGCGCTTCCCAGTCCTCTGCCCTCGATCTTGAACTGCGAAAATCCCATTGGCAGATACGTCCGCAGAACAGCATCAACGCCGATGAACCCCGGATTTTCCATCGCCTTGGAGAACCGATAGCCGCTCTGTGCATCCGGTGCTTTACACCGGTGCTCGCAGTCCTCGCCGAGATTTTTGCGGCTGACAACCTCGTAGCATTGCTTACGGTCACTGCACCCGAACCAGCAGCACTCATTGCACAAAAATTCCACCTTATCTTTGTGCACCTGCGACAAGGCGTTTAATTCCTCAAACCGCTTATTCAATCGAAAATCCGGCACGACATACCGAAATTCTTCCCTGTCCAGCTCGTGCCGGAAATCTTCAAAATCGGTCAGCACCTTGGTCGTAGACGACACGAGGTACAGCGCCGGATACCGCGCCCGCAGGTAGTCGGTCAGCAGCTCGGAATGCACGATTACGCCGTTTTGCACGCTGTTTGCCTGCGAAAACAGCTCGCAGAGTGCATTGCATTTGCGGTCGGACAGGTGTTTCTCGCGCAGAAGCGAATTGCTGAATGTCAGCCGCGCGGAAACGCCGTACTCCTGTGCCAGAGCCAGCGCTTCGCGTGCGCCGCACTCACCGAAACCCGCTCGTCCGCCTCCCCAGAGGCAGTCCGCCGGTGCGCCGTAAATGGACCCAATCTCACACCAGTCATAAAACCAGTCACGATTTGCGCGGTATAACGGCAGGAATGCGCGGTAAAACTCGTAAAATTCAAACAATCCGGGCAGATGATAGTATGCTTTGGCTGACACGGCCGCTCGCCTCCTTTGCTCCGTATAGCATACCACAAAATGCCGAAATACGCAAAAGAACCTGTCGATTGACAGGTTCTTTTCAGTTTGTCAAAAAAGTTGGTATTGAACCAATTTTATCATATCGCGCGGCAGCGCGCGTTAAATAGAATTTGCTTTGCAAATTCATAAAAACCGGGAGCGTGTATCTCGGTTTTTATACCTTAAGAGGGAAAAAGTTTCCGTATGGGAACTTTTGGACGACTTTGGAACGGCCTACGGTCCGTTCCTGCTTGTCGGCGAAACTGTAGTTTCGCGACAGCCTGCAAAAGAACCTGTCGATTGACAGGTTCTTTTCACTCAAACCCACGGAAATACCATGTGCACGCTGAACAAAGTTGCGGCTGCGCTCAATGCGTTGGCGCACAGCGCGTAAGCGACCGGATGAGCCGTTTCCCGCCGGGTTTGCAGCCGTTTGCGGTAAATAACGGCCTCGATGATCCAAATCACAAGCTCCAGCGGCGCAAATACCAGATACCGGTAGAACGGCATGCCAATCCGCATGCAGGCCGCCGTTACGACCGTGAGCAGCAGCTGTGTGCCGATGTTGACGACGAAGAACAGCTTTGCGTTGCGCCTGTCCCAGAAGCCGAACGGCAGCAGCAGGATTCCCTCAAGCAGCAGCGTCGGCAGCAGCGAGGACGCAAGCTGTTTGAGATATGTCAGCAGCGGATTTCCGGTTTTTACCGTATTATCCGCAAAGTCACAGGTGAATATCTGCTGCAGCTGTGTGCGCTTCATCACCTCAGAAAAGTTTACTTTCTGCTGAGAATCATCATAAACCGCAATCCGAAACGTGTCCGGCGTGCCGAAATAGCTGAACACAAACGTGTCCTTGTCCGGATGCTTGTAAAACAGAGGCGGTTGTGTGCCGTCCAGCATGGCATAGTGCCAGCCGTCCATGCGGTCGCGCTCCAGCGCATCCAGCGGCAGAGACGCGCGGTCGATATGATTCCACTCGATATTGTCGATGCATCGCTCGGGTACCTCGCCCGGAATGAGCAGGTCAACGTAATAATCGCCGTCCGGCGCATTCTGAACCTGAATGGTGATCTGCGGTTTCGGGCCCGAATCCGCGCTTGCTGAGACCGGCAGCACGGCCAGCAGGAACGCGGCTATGCACAGGCAGGCTTTCCACTTTCGTTTCATGGCGGTCATCCTTTCTCGTATTTAGTTCTCCGTTCCACCGAGATACAGCGTATTCCCCTTCATTTCAACCTGTTCTCCGAGCAGTTCAAACAGCTTTGCCGGAACCCACGTCTTGCCATCAGCGAAATACGGCGCCGCGCCAAACGAAACCGGTGCTTCCGTGCCGTCGCCGTTCATCACCGAACGGATATAGGAATCCTCACCGATGTTTATATGCGTCATAACCTTGCCGTTGTTCATCTTCGCCTGACGGTTCTCTATGTCCCACGTCACGGTGTAGCCGAGGGCTTCGCCGACCTCACGGAGCGGCACCATAGCCACGCCGTTTTCCATGCGCCCTTTGTCGAGCGTCTTGTCCTTGCACACGATGTTAAACGCATTCGTCTCATCGGCTTCTCCGGTGAAAGCATTCGGCACCCCGCCGAGATACAGCGCGTCCCCGCGCATCTCAATCTGCTCGCCGAGCAGGCCGAACAGCTCCGCCGGAACCCACGTTCTGCTCTGCGCGATATAGGGCGCGGCGCCGAGTGCTCCCGGTCGGCTCATGCCGTCCGCGTCCGGCAGGGCGGTTGCGCGGAAATACTCATCCCGACCGATGGTCACAGTCGTCTGCACCGTGCCGTTGGTGAGGTGCACCGTGCGGTCCCTGGCGTTCCACTTGACCGTAAAGCCGCACAGCTCGGCGGTCAGGCGCAGCGGAACCATAGCCACGCCGTTTGTCATGCGGCCTTCGCCAGCGACCATATCGCCCTCAATAACGATGGCGAACGTATCGTCCTCAGAAGGCAGCAGCACAACCTTGTCCGTGCCCGCCTGTGCCGGATAGGATTCCAGAATCGTATCATACCATGCAAAAAACCGGGTTCCCATGCGTATATCCTCGAGTTTTGCCTTGTTTTTCGTGCCGAACGGCGTAACAGACGCATTCCGTGCAATGTTCAGCGTCAGGCCGCCGTCGCTTGCCTGCACGGTCAGACTGCCGTCCGCGTTCCTCTTCACCTGCTCGGCAGACAGCAGGCTTGCAGGCTCGTGTTCGTCGGTCAGATTGACCAGAATCGCCTTGGCATACACCTGCGGCGGCTCGGACAGCGCCATCATTTCCCCGCAGTAGAGGTACACCTCGTCACCCTTTTTGATATCCTGTGCGCCTGCCGGCAGACCGGTCTGCGTGTCCATGATGATCGTCTGCTCCGCAATGTGCACCACAACTGTGCCTGCGGTTTCAGTGCTGACGGTCAGCTCGCCGTCCTGCCTGTCGGTTACTGTGGCGCGCACGCCGTACAGGTCAAGCTCCGCGTGCTCGGCGGAGTCGGTCGCTGCCGTGTCCGTGTCGATCAGGTTCACCGCTCCGGCGGGAATCGCGCTCATGCCGAACAGCACCGCTGCAAGCAATGCCGCCATTCGTTTTTTCTCCATCATAATAACTACCTCCTTTTTATACCCAGTTAGACGGTCCGGAAGCGGTTTTGTTCCCGGTTTTCTTTCGGTGAGTGCAACAAAAAACATCCGCTCTGTTTAGTCGTTTTCCCTAAAAGAAAACGCAGGCAAAAGACATGACCGTCAAAGTCACGCTTTTGCCTGCATACCTTATTTATTTCGTTCCAGAGAGGCTTCGTGCGCCGTCTCCATTTTGCTCAGCAGCTCCGCCGCCGGTCCTTCCGGATAGTCGGCCCTGCACGATTCCATTACCTGTGCAAACTCCTCCGAGCCGTCATGCCATGCGGCATCCGCCGAGGCAATCTGCCCGCAGATGAACTCTGCCGCCGGTGTGCTGTCGTCCGACGATACCGTCTGATCCCCCATCAGCACCAGATACGCCAGAACAGTATGCGGCGATTCCAGAAAACGGCTCCGCAGCTCCTCGCACGCGCCCTCACTCGGCCCGCCATCGGCTGTAAGTGTAAACGCGATCAGCCTGTCGAGCGCGACCGTGTCCGTATGCGCCATCACATACGCAGCGTCCTCGCTGTTCGTATCCGTGCTGACCGCCGTCCAGTCGGTCTTCGCCAGCTCGGACGCAACCGCCTGCGCGCAGGAATCCGCCGTCTGCGACACCTTTTCCCCACCGGCACCGCTGCATCCCGAAAGAAGAACAGACGCCATACATACCAATACCGCTGCTTTTTTCATAAAGATCCCCACCTTTTATTGAATTTTCAAGGCAATACCGTTTGAATTGTATTGCCTTACCTTTTATCAGTTGCCGTACTGCTTGAGCATACGCTCCTGCAGCTCCTTCGCGGCGTTGAAGCCCATCTTCTTCTGACGGTCATTCATCGCTGCAACCTCGATGATAACAGCAAGGTTACGACCGGGCTTTACCGGAATGGTCAGGCTCGGAACCGCGATATCGAGGATGGAGGTCGTCTGGCTGTCCATGCCGAGACGGTCGTACTGCTTGCCGTCCTCCCACGGCTCGAGGTTGATGACAAGCTCAACCTTTTCGGTCATCTTGATCGCGCCGATACCGAAGATACGGCGAACGTCAACAATTCCGATGCCGCGCAGCTCGATAAAGTGGCGGATAACCTCGGGCGCCGTACCGACGAGCGTCTTGTCGGATACACGCTTGATCTCAACCGCGTCGTCCGCGATCAGACGGTGGCCGCGCTTTACCAGCTCGATCGCGGTCTCGGACTTGCCGACACCGGAGTCACCGAGCAGAAGCACGCCTTCGCCGTAGATTTCGATGAGTACGCCGTGCAGCGTAACACGCGGTGCAAGTTTTACCTTGAGGAAGGCGACGATCACACTCATGATGGTAGAGGTAAACTCGTTGGTACGGAGGATCGGCACACCGTGCTCCTGTGCAGCCGCAAGGCATTCCGGAAATACGTCAATGTTGCGCGAGAGCAGCAGCACCGGAATGCCGGTCTCGAACAGACGGTCGAAACGGCTGCGGCGCTCCTCGCTCGACAGACCCTCTACATAACTGGACTCAACCTTGCCCATGATCTGGATACGGTTCGGATCGAAATAATCAAAAAATCCTGCCAGCTGCAAACCGGGACGGTTTACGTCGTCCTTGGTGATCTCGGTCTTTTCAAAGCCCTCCGGACCGTAAACGACCTCAAAATTAAATTCATGGATCAGATCGCCCAAGCTGACACCGAATTCTTTTAACTGCATAAGTATAATGCTCCCTTCCGCTGTGGCAGGTATTCTATATCCTCTTTACTCTGCTGTTTTATTGCTGTATAATACATAGTATAATACATAAAGTAGATATAGCTGTATTATACCCTATTTCCCTGTTATTTTCAACGATTTCCGCACGGACCGCAGGAAAACTTGAAATTTTCTCTTTTTCTGAAAAAAATGCTTGCATTCATTCTATACATGTGGTAATATAATATCTGCTATGCAATGCCCGAAAGAAGGAGGTGCAGGAAAATGGCAAAGTGCGATATTTGCAATAAGGGTGTGACCTTTGGTATTCAGGTTTCCCACTCTCACCGTCGTTCCAATCGAACCTGGAAGCCGAACGTTCGTCGCGTAAAGGCTATGGTCGATGGTACTCCCCGCCATATCAACGTATGTACTCGGTGCCTCCGTTCCGGCAAGGTTACCCGCGCTATCTGATTTTAACGATCTGTGCGTTTACGTTGAAATGCCAAAGCGCTCTGTTCGCAGAGCGCTTTTCTTTTACCCTTATAGTATGTAGGTGATTTCCATGAAAAAGGCGTTTCGTCCTGCCTTTACCGCCACGATACCCGTACTGTGCGGCTATCTGTTCATCGGTTTTGCATTCGGTGTTATGCTGCGCGATATCGGCTTCGGATCGATCTGGTCCTTCTTCTGCAGCCTGAGCATCTACGCAGGCTCGGGACAGTATCTGCTTGTGTCGCTTCTGGCGGCCAAGGCGTCCCTTGTTACCGTTGCGGTGATGACGCTGCTGCTCAACTGCCGGCATATCTTCTACGGTCTGTCCTTTCTGGAGACTTTTCATGAGATGGGCCGCCGCAAGTGGTACATGATCTTCTCGCTGACCGATGAGACCTATTCCCTGCTGTGCTCGGTCAAGACGCCCGAGGGCATTGATGCAGGCGATATGCGCTTCTGGATCGCCATGCTGGATCACAGCTACTGGATCCTCGGCTCGGTGCTCGGCACGATCATCGGCGGCATACTGCCGTTTGACACCACCGGCATTGATTTTGCCATGACCTCGCTGTTCACGGTTATCTTCGTGGAGCAGTGGCAGAGCACCAAGTGCCACATTCCCGCACTGATGGGACTGGCTGCGGCAGCTGTGTCGCTCGCCATCCTCGGGCCGGACAATTTCATCCTGCCCGCCATGCTCGCAATCTGCGTCATGCTGGTCGCTATGCGCGGCCGTCTGGCAAAGGAGGTCGCCTGATTATGACAACTGTTTATGCTATCGCCATGATCGCCGTGGCAGCCGTCTGCACGTTTGCAACGCGCGTCGCGCCGTTCCTGCTGTTCAACGGCTCCAAGCCCATCCCGCCGATCATCCGATACCTCGGCTCTACCCTGCCGCCCGCAGTCATCGCGCTGCTGGTCGTGTACTGCCTCAAGAACGTCGGCTGGGTGACGGGTACGCATGGTATTCCCGAACTGCTGTGCATCGCCATCACGGCGCTGCTGCACATCTGGAAGCATAACAATCTGCTGTCCATCGGCGTCGGCACGGTGCTTTACATGGTGCTGGTGCAAAATGTGTTCGTTTAATCCGTACGCAGGGGCGGATCGGTGTGTCCGCCCTTTTCTTAATAGCGATGCACAGGTAATCGCGATGCACAGGGTTTTACAATTATTTTCGATAACTTTGCAAAAAGCTGTTGACAATTCGCGCTTCGCATGCTATTATATATAAGTCGCTGAGACAGACGGCTTGACAAAACGCTGGTGTAGCTCAGTTGGTAGAGCAGCTGATTTGTAATCAGCAGGTCGGGGGTTCAAGTCCGTCCACCAGCTCCAATCAAGCTGGTAATTGAATATGGAAGGTTTCCCGAGTGGCCAAAGGGAACAGACTGTAAATCTGTCGTCTATGACTTCGGTGGTTCGAATCCACCACCTTCCACCAATCGGTGGTTCGAATCCACCACCTTCCACCAAAGCGAAGAACGTACCGAAAACGGTGCGTTCTTTTTGTTTATGCTGACGTTTTCTCTCTGATAAGTTTCGATCAATCCGAAATCCCGATTTTTCTTAAAGTGGCGGCAAAGTGCTGCTGAACGAGGGAAAACAGTCCGTTTAAGGGAAAAATTAAGGGAATGGAAAACGGTCTCCCGCGCGAGCTGAAACAGCGATATTTCCGAAGGGGCGTGTATCTTATTGTTGCACAATCTTTTAGTCTCAATTACAATATAGTTATCAAAGATTGGACGGTGAAATATAATGTCACGCATGCTTGTTGTTGGTAATGGTTTCGACCTTGCTCATGGTTTGCCTACAAGATACAAAAATATGATCGATGAACTCAAAAGACTGGTTAATTCCTCCGACAAGGCATCGGAGTGGTTAGATGCTGAAGATATCGACCGTTTTTACTTCAACCCGTTTATCAAATATTTTACTCGAAGCAAATCAGGGAGCAACTGGACAGATTTCGAAACTGATATCCGAGAAATCGTTAATTACTTTTCTCTTGGTCGCTCCGGTTCCCCCTTTAACGCCAATATCGACTCCTGCTTTCAGACTTTTTCTCGGTCGCTGAAAAGTGGTCAAACATTCAAGCAATGGTCCGAACTGCAAAAATATCTCAATGAACTGATTGAATATATCGACCTATATCTGAGTGTATACCTTCCGAAGGTGTACCAGCCCCAAAATTATTCTCCAAACACGCAGTTCCCCAATTTCATCTATCAACAGGAATATGATTACTTTCTGTCATTCAATTATACCAATACATACTACGATACCGCCGAAACCTTGGATAATGGTATCGGTGTAAACACGACGTTGCGCGAACACTTCATCCACGGGCGATGCTCTACGTCCGGCACCCCTCAAAATATTGTCCTTGGCACAGAAGATCAGGACCCAGAAAATTTGGACACGATCTACTTCAAGAAATATTTTCAGCGGATCCAAAAACGAACCGGGCGCGAAGTCTATGATTGGTTTGCCGCCGACAAGGAAATCGAAGTGGACATCTTTGGGCATTCCATGGACATCACCGACAAAGATGTCCTGCTGATGATTCTAAATACCGCTGTCCGGACTCATATTTATTATTATAATCAGGCCGATTACGAACAGAAGATAATCAACTTAATTCGTCTGTATGGCAACCCTGACGAATTTACCAAACGGTATTATGCTCATAAAATAGATCTGCACCCTATCGATCCGTATATGCAGAAAAATCGTTCGACAGATTCATAAGCATCGCATATATGCTTAGCCTTACATATGAAAAGACCCCTCAGTGTCCAAACCGAACACTGAGGGGTTTCTCCTTACTTCATCGCCTTTGCCAACTTCTTGACCAAATCCTCGCCCCACTGATAGCGCAGCAGGTACTCGATGGTCTGCTCTTCCAGGCCGGCGCACTCCTGCACGGTGTCGATAGCTTCCTGCACTTCTGCGGTGCCGTCCGGAACGAACGTGCGGCACTGCGGCGCGGTAATCGACGGCACTTTGCGGACCGCATCAAAGTCGATCGTAAAGCCTGCCTGCTGGAGCGATCTCATCTTGATATAGTTGGTTTCATCCTTGTTGATGATGTCACACTCGTAGGTCTTGCCATTGAGCAGGACCTTTTTCTTCTCTACCACTTCGTCGTCCTCCTTCTTCGGTTCGGGTTCAACCGGCGCAGTCAGTCGCGCCTTGAACTTGCGCCACAGACTTTCGTCGCGTACCCACGGCTCGGGGCACAGCTTGCCGGTGACATCATAGTGCCGCATGACGTGATCCACGTCAATGCCGTACTTCGCCATGAGATACTTGACCAGCTCGACGGCACGGTCTACCGTCTGCGGCGTGATGGTGTACTTGCCGCCTACGATGTCGCTGCACATTTCCACGCCCAACGAATTACGGTTCATACAAATGCCGCGTAACGGGTGATGCGAGCTCTCGAGAGCGCCGCCGCAGTGCCATGCTGCATCTCTATCACGCACGGACTGCGTAACGCTGTCCTCATCGACAAAATAGTGTGCACTTGCCCGTCGGCCTGCGCCCTGAAAATAGTGCGCGTTGCCCTCGTCGGTATCGCCGTCGTTGGCGGTATAGTGCATGACGATGTACTTGATCGAATTGCCGCCGCGGCCGGAGTAGTAGTTGCTCGAATCAGCCGGCACAAACGGAATGTTCATCATAGCAACCTCACTTTCCCGGCTCAGTGTAGGACTTCGCGCGTTCGCTGTCCCCTACGCCTGCCGTGGTCGGGTCGTTGATCGCGTTCCACACGCTGGTCAACACCAACAGCAGGCAATACGGGTTGCTTGCCGCGCCGCGGAGCAGCTGCCACACGCTGTCCCAGGTAGTGAGATCAGCGGCGGTCAGACCGGCGTAGGCCAGTACGGCCGCGAACGCGCTTATGATGATCTGCACCCAGAATACCGGGTTCTTCAGACGAATTTTCCAGTTCATGTATAGTCCTCCTTATCGTGTAATTTGATCAAGAGCAATTCCTTCAAGAAACTGCTCATACTCGTGCTGCGTTCTCTTGATCGCCGCCAGACCTTGCTCAACTTCGCCATTGCAGTGACCTCGCTTGAGGGCCATAGCAACGCCTACGGTCAAACGACAATTCGCATCAAGCATAGCGAGCTGGAGTCTACCTTCCTTTGCACGCTGTTCAGCGCGTCGGTCGATACGCTCCTGCTCCGCCTGCTCACGCTTTTCTCGCTTAGACGATTGAGCTGCCATCGCTGCACAGATAATAGCTGCGACGGCAGCAATGAACGCGCATAAAATCTCTACCATCCAGATACCTCCTTCAGATATGCGAAAAGGGCGATCTCTCGCCCCTTTCACACACCATCTTCAGATCAGATACCCAGCAGCTTGCGGTCGGCGACACTCATCAGCTCCGACACGCCGGTCTGCTGTGCACGCCAGTGCTTGTACTGAGCGCGTGCGAGCGCATCATGCTTGAGGCCGTGGGCGTTGTCGTACTGGTCAAGCTGTACGCCGATATCGCCGGGGTACTTCTTGATGGTTGCATAGTTCTTGATGTAGATGTTGTTGGGATACATAATGTTGTCCTTTCCGGCCTTGCGGCCTGTCAAATTTACTCAGCCTTGAGCATCCCCAGCAGCTCATTGTACTCTGCCTCGGTCAGCTTACCCGCCGCGAAAAAGATGTCCAGCTTGTCCTCCAAGCCATTCGTCTGGCCGCGCTCGATCATACGCTTCAAGGTGCGATACAGCATAATTTTTCACCTCCTCTCATTCGTTCAGACCCAGCTCCAGCAGGGTCAGGCGGTACTCGTGTGCAGCGGTCATCGCATCGTTATCCGATACTGTCGCTTGCAGTTCTTCATTCTCCGCCACAAGGTCGGCCTTGCTTTTCTCGTTTGCCTTGGCCTCCCGCAGCAGCGCATCGAAATTCGCTGTCACCTCATCCAGCAGGCCGGGCGTGTCCTCTACCTCGGTCGTGTACTCGTCATACACCCAGCCGGTGCGACCGTCCTTGTCCGTTTCCTGCTTGGCGTTCTGGGTAAAGCGCACCCATGCCCTGCCGGGCTTGTTCGGCATACTGCCTACCGCAACCTCGGGTGGCTTTACATCGCCGTGTACTACCATTTATGTCACTCCTTTCAGGGTTCGCAAATTAGGCGAACGGAAATACTTGAATGGGAGTGGGACGATTCATTGCCAGCGCCGAAGTATATCAAATCGTGATAGGTGCTTTTATCCCAGCAACCGCCGACAAGCAAAACGTGCCATTTTTTGTTGGCTGGCGAATACATATAAACCGGAATATATGTTGAAGTTGACCCGCCGCGCTCCAAAGGGATCATTAGTCCATCGTCTGTAACGGCTAATGAATAAATCCAGCCGTAATCATCCATTGTTCCAATTTTTGTGTAACCGCTCGTAGTATCATCGGCATAATTACTTGGCTCAGTACAATAATAACAATCAACGTTATTGACATTATATCCATCTACCCACTGGAACACATTGCCCCACAAATTCTCTATCCAGCGATATTGTACGCAGCCAGTTTTGTTTGTCTTTGCGGTTGTGCAACCGGTATGATACGTTAACGTATCCGTAGCGCCACTATTGGCAACAGAATTAGCATCAGTACGCCCTGAGCCGATCTTCCCCCGAAAATTCCAGTCAGCAAATTCTACAATATAAAGCAAAACAATAGCGCAAAGAGTTGCAAAGTCAAACGTATGCCACTTGTCGCCGTTCTTCTTGGCGTTGCTGCGTGCGATTGCGCGAGTTATATTTACCATTGGGTTAGATCCTGTTTTACTGCCAGGACCAGTGTATCTTGCCACAAATTTGCCGCTGCCGGGGTGCTTCACCATGCCGGCTTTCGGCATATCTGACACATAAAAATACTGTTTCGTGCCGCTGCGCTTGGCCGCAACATAGAACTCCGGAATAAACACCATGGTAAAGTTATTAGAACGTGAGAACCCGCTGTCACCTTTCCATGCTGTTACAGCGCCCGCATTGTTCAGATTGCACTCTTTCATGCCGCTCCATGGCATAAAGCTGTCAAAAGGACTCGAACCTGCACCCGTACCAACCGCCGGTTTCGGCTCGGTCGTTACGCTCTTTGTCACCAGTCCGTAAGGGTCAGTGCTCGGAGTTAAGCGCGTCAGCGCCGTGCTCGAATTGCTCGTATCCCAGCACACGCCAAAAACGTTAGCGTAACTCAGCGTCAGCGACTTGCTCTGCCCGCTGGCCGTAATGCTTACCGTGCCCTCGGCGGTCTGGTCACCCTTTGTTGCCTTAATTGCCCAAGTACCCGCCTTACCGACGGTAAACACAGCCGTGCCGGTGCTCGTCTTGGTCAATACCGTGCTGCCCAGTGTCGCCGTCACCGTCGAACCACTATCTACGGTTACGGTAATGGTGGACTGGAATTTCTCAAGCGCCACCGCCAGCGCCGTGTAATACGCCTTGGTTGTTACCTCGGCAGTATACGTCGTACCGGACAGCGCAGCACTCAGGGTGTAGGTAGTGTTAATGCCGAGCACGCTTACAGTTGCCGTCTTGCTGCTGTCTACCGTGCCGGTGTAGGTTTCGCTACCGCCGGAGAGCGTCCATGCCTGACCGACAAAATCGCTTGCAAACGTCAGCGTAATGCGACTACCGCCGGATGCAGGCGCGTCTACCTCACCCACGGTGTCATTTGCCGTAAAACCAACATACTTTCCCTTCTTGCCCTTGATCTTGTTCTGCTTTGCCGCAAATAGCGCATTGTGAGCGCTTGTGCTCGTGTTATGCGTATCTACGGCGCCCTTGCCCTCGTAATTCATCGCGGGCAGCTGCGCTGCTGGCACCTTGCCGTCAGCGCCCAGGCCCGCAATGCCGCCAGCCTTGCCCTTATCCGCTGCCGATACCGCGCCCAGATCAGAGGCGGTCAAGCTGCCGCCTTTCACGGTCTTTTTGACCTCGGAAGCCAATTCCGTGGTCTTTACACGCGCTGCAACTTCGTTGTCCAGCTTGTCCCAGTTGTCGTTGAGCGCCTGCTTGATATTGAACGTGCTCGCGCCGTCCTTGTCCGGATCGTACTTAAACAGCCCCAGAATTTTGGTTTTCAGGCTCACGCCTGCACCTCCTCAAATGCAAATTCGCTAATTTTGTGCGTCTGCAATTCGTCCAGCGTCATGCCCTCGATCTCGCGGACGAGAATCCAGCGCCAGAGATATTTGCTTGCCAGATGGCACGGGATCACGCGGTCCACTGCCTCCTGCAATGCGGCAAGCTCAGCCGGCGCAGGGATGCCATAGGCGCCGATAAACGTCAGCAGGATCACACCCTTTGCAAAGCCGACGGAAATCTCGCCGTTTTTCCACGAGTCGCACACGCGCTGAATCAGGTCAACGTCGCACTTGCCCGAGCCGCGCCACCGTGCAATCAGCGCCGTGCGGCGCTCCTCCAGCGTGCCGGTCGAGGCCAGTCCGGCGTCGCGCTCCTCGATGGCAAGCGCCCACGTCATACTGCCCGGAAACAGCTGCTGCGTAATGTCGAGCATCTGCTCGCGCTGCGTGTCGTCGAGCGACTGGATCGCGGCAAGCAAGTCGCACACCCACTTGTCCGTGCGGTACGCTACCGGCAGGCTTTTCCGCATGTTGTCAAACTCAGCCATAGGTAATTGTCACCTCACCCAGTACCGGACACTCGCGCTCTGCGATTGCGATATTCACGTTGCCGCCGGACACCTTCAGTCCGGCATAGTCAATTACGCCCGGCGTGTCCATGATGGCCGCGCCGATCTGCGCATAGCTGATGTAGTCCTGGGTAAAGACCGTGCCTGCCAGATACGCCGCAACGCTCTCCTTGATGCCGGATGTCAGGATGTCCTCGGTTACGGTGTCCGATTTGGACACCGTGCAGCTGACCGTGATGGCCTTGCCGGTTGCAGCAGTGACAAAGCACTGTGCACCGATCGGAGCTTGTCCCCTACCGGCTCCCTCGCTGTCCGGGTCGATGTAGTCCTGCACCGACTTAACCAGTGCAGGCGATGCAGGCTGACCGGCGTTGTCCGCGATCACGACATCGACCGTGTTCGCGCCCTGCACCCGGGGAAACACCTTGACATGACCGACACCGGCCACCTCAAGCGCCCACTGTACATAGTGGTACACGTTGCCGCTCGTGGCAGGCGTGCGCAGTACGACCAGATAGCGCGCGTAATACTCGCTGTCCGACTCCTCGGCGTAACCGCCGCCGATCGGCTCAGGGTTATCACACGCCACAATGCCCTGCACTGCCACCGGCATCTGCGTCACGCTGTGCGCGGGCAGATTGCCTGCCGTGCCATCCACCGTGCAGGTGACCGGTACCGTGCCCTCGCCCTCAATGGCAACGGTCTCGGTTGCGTAATACTGGACACCGCCGCCGGACTCAAACAGCGTGCCCTGCTCGACCGTGCCTGTGCCGGTGACGGTCAGGCTGCCGTGGGCAAAGGTCGCGGCCTTGCGCTCCAAGCCGGAGCGCGGATAGATGTAGCGATCAAGCGCGCTGTCGTGCAGATTTTCGGGGTCAAGCTGCTGTCTGGCCTCGTCAATCGTTGTGTCCGTGCCCTCCATCCGCAGGCTGACTGCGGCTAAAAGGTCATACGTCGGAAAGCCGATGGTCTTTTGATAGCTTTCCGGCATTGCGGACAGCATCTTGTCTAAAATCTCACTCGCTGACATACGTCGTCACCTCCTCACTATCTCCGGTGTGCAGCCGGACCGTGAAGCGGACCTCCACGCCGCGCCGCACGCGCGTAAACTTAAAACTGTCAAGTGACCGGATGGCCGGGCAGAACGCGGCGGTCTCCCGCACGTTGCGCTCAATCTCGGCAAAAATCCAGCCCTCCGGCACGCGCCGGTCAAGGCTGACCGCCTCCACGCCCGGTTGGGTCGTGCCGCTCGTCCGGTAGATCGGGATTGCACCCGGTTTCTGGCGCAGCATCAGCTCAAGCCACTGCTTGACCGCCTCCACGCCCTGCCGCTCCACCAGAGCGCCGTCGATCAGCCGGAAACTGCCCGACCTGCCGTCCTCATGGAACACAAACTCCGGAGAGCGCCCAATGCTCTCCGCGACCTGCGCGGGCAGCTCCTCCGGGATAACCGGAAACACATCGGCCATAGCCGACACCTCCTATAAAGAATCTAAAACCAACAGCTCACTGCCTTGCAGAATGGCTGCCGCCTGATTGCCGACTTTCCACTCTTTCGCCCGAGCAGTCGCGGTCATAATCAGGCCATCTCCCGTGCTGAACTGAAATTCCTTGCTTACCACAGAAAAAATCAACTTGGGCGTTACCTGCAAGACCTCGGCACGATACCAGCCTTTGGGTAGGCTCTTTGCCGCTTTTCTCGCGGTGTTCTTGATGGCCAAAGCCATCTCTGTATCCCATGCCATAGGCACGCACTCCTTTCCACATCTTCCACAGTGTTATCCACAAGTATACAATATCTTGTGTTATCCCCACGGCGTACAGAAACCGGAAATCTCCGCGTAACTGCGAGTAACACGCTTGACAGAGTTGCTGCAATTGCCCTCAACGGTTTCGCAGCTTGATGCTCCGGCAGATATTACAATGCCGATGTGACGGTCGCCCTGAATCATCAGGTCACCCGCCTTGGGCTTGTAACTGCCTGCCGATTTGTACTTGCCGCGAGCCTTGAAATAGCTGCTCATATCGCCAACGTAGCCGTAGCTTGTCGGGATTGGTGCGCCAGACTTGTACGCACACCAGCAAACAAAATAAACACACCAGGCAACGCCGTTGTGGCCGGCCCATTGACCGAACTTGTTGATGTCTTTGCCGGACTCCTTGTATCCGACCTCGCCCAGTGCGGTGTTGACAAACGACACCGCGCTGCCCGAGCGATTGCCCGAGCCGCCGATGATCGCAGAGCCGTTTTTGCGTCCCCAGCGATTGCACTCGGCGTTGCTGCTCATCAGCAGGTCAAAGTGGTACACGCCGTTCTTGATCTGGATCGCACCGCCGCGGTCGTTGACCGTGTAGGTTTTGCCGTCGAGGCTTGTGCCCGTGTCGCGCACCGTGATTTTGGTGCCAAACGGCACAGACGGCGGTGCGGCGCAGGTGTGCTTGCTCGGGTCGAGCCTGTTGCCCTGTGCATCCAGATAACCGCCCTCCAGCGCATTGTTAGCCGGATAGTAGGCGGTAAACAGCGCCTTGACAATGGTGCCGCCCGAGCCGCCGTCACTGCCGCCGGACAGGTCGGGCAAGCCGAACACCTGCACCTTATCCGTGCTGGCGGCCTTGATGGCTGCCGCGTCAGTCTTGCCCTCGGCGGCGGCTCGCACCTGCTCGAGCGCCGTGATTTCCAGCGCCATCGTGTGCCCTGCACCACCGTAGTGATGCTCCACACGATTAATACGGAAGTTGCCCTTGATGCCGAACGCGGGCGAGTTGAAACGCAGTACCACGCCGCTCTTCACCTCATCACATCCCCAAATCTCGGAGATGGAGCGGGTCTGTCCTACCTTGTCGGCGTTCTTGAGCAGATTCTTGACCATCTGGCCGAGCACAGCCGTGCCGGGATTTTCCGTGACCGTTTCGATGTGCTGCATAAAGCCGTAGCGCTTGATAGACGCCGCGTTGCTGGCCTGTGCGCCGATGTACGCCTTGCCGTCGTCCTCGGCAGCAATGACAACAGCGTTGTAGGTGTCCTCAATGCTGTCCTCGCCGCTCACCTGACCGAGCGCCCATGTGATGTCAAATGCGGCGATATTTTTCGCCGGCTTGTGATATGCCTTGATGGGGGCGGTTGGCAGTGCCTCGACCTGCAGGCCGCTGTCGTTCACGCGGTGGCGGTACTGCTTGCCGGTCGCAGACGTGCAGGTGTTCAGCACATCGCTGATAATGTCAGCGGGCGTGTTGCCGGTCCACAGCTGCGTGATCTTGGTCGGCAGGCTGCACACCTTGCCGACCGTTACGCCCGCCTTGGCACACGCCTTGCGGATGACCTGATCGGCGGCAAGGTTGTTGACCTGCAGCACGATCTCTGACTTATTCAGATACCAGCCGCGGTCATAAGCGGTAACACCGCCGTCCAGCGTCACCGTGATAATGATGCCGGCAAAGACCGTTTTGCCCTGATTGGTCACGCGCACCTTATCGCCCGGCGCGAGCGCCAGCTTGGGCGTGTACTTGTCCCACGGCGAGATAAACGTCTTAAACGTCAGCTCTGCCGCCAGCGTGTCGAGTTCGTCCGTCAGCGTCATGTCACTGGCAAACGCGGTGATGTCGCGCGGCTGTGCGCCGTCGCGGTACAAAATCAGCTTGTGGTCATCGACATATCCTGCCGCCATCGGCGCACCTCCTCATTTGATAAACTTGTATTCTGTGACGGCAATGCTGTACTCCAGATCGCCGTTTTTTCGCACGGTGACGTCAAAGCTGTCCACCGTCACCGGCATGTTAAGCCGGGAAGCGCCCTTGCTGTCGAGCACGATCAGCCGGAACGGCACTTTCTTGTCACGCCACCGGTCGAAGAAATCGACATACGCCCAGCCGTCCGCAGATGCCTCAGACGGCATGAAGAAGTATCGGTGCACTGGAAGCAGCGCCGTCCACTCCATGTGCCGCAGACTGAGCGTGCCGATGCGGCGATAGTCGCGGCTGAGGCCCTCGTAGGTCTCGTGGTGCTGCTCCGGCTGCGGGATTGGGAAATCCGGCGGACAGTGTGGCAGCGTCCAGACCTCCTCGTTGTTGTTGACCGAGAAAATTATCTTGTACACGCACCGCACCTCCTTATATGTTGCCAAGCGCCGCGAGCACCTTGCGGCCGACGTACTCACCGACCTGCTCGGTATACTCGCGGTTGCCGATGACGTTGCCCTGGATGGTGACGTTGACCGTCACACTCCGACCGCCTGCCGCCTTGACGCTTACGTCATGCGGGATGATCTGCGTACCGCTCGGCAGGTTCATAATTTCGCCGCCGCGCTCGTTGACACGCGTGTAGCCGCCGCGCCAGTAGGGCGTGCCCATGGCGTTGCCGTCCAGCCGATCGGCAATCCACGACACGGCATTCTTGCCGCCCTTGTAGATGGAGCCGAGGATCGGCACACTCTCGATCTTCTGGTTAAGCCACGAGAAGAAGCCCGCGACCTTTTCCTTAGCAGCCGAAAAAGCGCCCGTGATACTGTCCCTGATGCCGCCGAACGCTGTTTTTATGCTGTTCCATACCTCTCCGGCCTTGGCCTTTACGGTATCCCAGTTCTTATACAGCGCCACACCTGCGGCCACAACAGCTGCCAGGCCGAGCACGATCCAGCCGATTGGCGTTGCTACAAATGCAGCGTTCAGCGCCCACTGGGCGGCCGTCAGAGCGGCAGTCGCACCGGTTGCCACGCCGGATGCTACGGCACTGGCAACCATGCCTGCTTTGTTGACAACCATCATGGCGGTATTATGGATCCACGCAGCGCTGGCAACGCCCAAAGCCGCCGCCTGCTGCACTAGCCAAACTACACCGCCGACCGCCTTGTGCGCTATCAGCGCGGCCTTATTGGCGATAATACACGCCGTGTTGACACTCCACTCGACTGCGTTGGTCATCAGCGTAGCAATGCTGCCCACAATCCAGCGCAATCCGCCGACAGCTTTATTGGCAATCAATGCGGTCGTATTTGCGCCGACAACAACAGCCGAACGAACCCAGCAGTATATCTCCGTGCTCTTTAGTGCGACTAACAGCTTGAGCGTTTTGAGGAATCCACTGATTGTCTGTATCGTCGTGATTGCACCAGCCACAAATGCAAGCATTTTTCCGACACCCCACGCGACCGCGAGTTTTTTCAGCGTGCCGATCAGCGTATCCGAGTTGTCGCGCACCCACTGCAGTGCCTCTCCGGCCTTTTGCAGTGCCCGTGCGAACTGCTCATCGAACTGCTTCTGCAGCGAACTTAAATCGAGCCCTTCAATCCACTGTCCGAATGCTTCTGCCTTTCGCTGCACCCAATCCAGCATAGAGCCGGAGCGGATGGAACCGTCCTCGGCGGCGCCCGCCAGCACCCACAGCTGATTTTTCAGCTTGGAACTGGTGTCGCCCACCTTGGCGAGCATCTCGTCCAAGGTCGCATGGTTTCGCCGTGCATTGATAACCTGCTGGTTGTTCGCATAGAAGCTGTCAGCGGCCTTGTCATAGGTCTTGGAGAGCGTATCCATGATCAGCTGATTGCGCTTGGATACGTCGGTCGTCTGCTCCAGCTTGGCGTTAAAATCGTCTTCCATGATGCCGACCCAGTTGAGCGCATCCGCGAAAACGCCGGTCACCTTGCCGGTGCGTGCAGTTTCGTTTGCGGACTCCACAAGGCCCTCAATCGGCAGCGAATCGCCAAACGTGCCATGCACGCCTGCGGCGATGCGCGTCCACTTGGTTACCTCTTCCTCGTTCTTCGCCATGTTGGCGAGCAGCTGCGAGGCTTCGGTTGCGGTGTCCGCGTCACCCAAAATCGCATAAAAATTGCGATAGCTCTTGCGAGCCACATCGGCGGAAAAGCCCGCCGCCTGGAATCCGGCGTTTAACTTGCCCTGCGCAACGCGGTATTCCTCGGTCGCGCCGTCAAGTGCAATAAACGCAGCGGTCATGCCTGCAACAGCCGCACCGGCAGCCTTGACACCCTTCTTTGCAAAATCCCCCAACGCCGTGAGTGATTTGTTCTTGAATGCGACCACCTTGCGGGTGGCCTGCATCATGCTGTCATCAATATTCTTGCCGGATTTCTTAGCCGCCTTGGCTGCCGCTACCAGACCGCCCGACATCTCATCCTTTAGCGTCAGGACGGTATTGATTACTTTGTTTTTAGCCATTGCCGTCCTCCTCCTTTGGGTTGTACGCCAGTGCAATACCGGATGCAATCAGCCACCGGTTATCCTCATACCAGCGCGCCCGGCCTTCCCGCAGCACTGCGCGGTCCGCAAGAGACATCTGCCGAATAGTTTCCGGCGTTATACCTCTCGGTGCGTAAAATGCCGCAAGGTCGAGCACCGGGTCGCGCTCGATCAGTTTTTTACGGTGTCGGCCCTCGCAGTGTCCGGCGTGTTGTTATCGCGCGGACCGATCAGGCCGAGCCAGCGATACAGCTTGCCGCCCAGCTGGTCAACCTCGTACGGCTGCATCAGCGTCCAGACGGTGTCATACGGGTCGGTAACACCCAGAGCCTTGTGCAGCTCCGGATCCTGCAGATCCGGACAGCAGTCATAGATCAGACTTGCGCAGGCGCGTACCGTGTCTGCCGCACTCTCGGACAGCATGGCTTCGGCATAGCTCAGCTTGGCATCCACGCTCGGCTGTACAAAGGTCAGCATTTCGCCGGCCACTTCAAACTGCTTTGCGTTCTTGCGGTCCTTTGCGCGCTGCTCGGCTTTCGCCGCCAGCGCGTCCAGTAACTTCTTATCCATTTAGATACTCTCCAATACCTCGAAGTGACCGAACTTGAACGGTACTTCCTCTTCGATCTTGCTCTTCTTCTCGAACTTTGCGAGATAAAACTCGTCGATGGTCACGTCCGAGAGCGCCACGCGCTCCACCTTATTCGTGCCCTTCTGGGTCAGTGCGGTAATGATCGTGATAGTCGGCATTTCGCCGGTCTGATAGGCGTCGCCCAGCAGGCTCAGCACATCCGAGTCGATCTTGAGCGCCGTGAACGTGCCCTCGCCGGAATAACCGTTATAAATGCGGTAGGTTGCCGGATCGCCGCAGTTGTTGATGTCCTCGTAGTCCGCTGCGACCTTGGCTTCAATGCTCTGTAAGGTCGTCAGCTTCTTGCCGTTGAACCACGCCGTGCCCTCATTGCCATGGAGCACGCGGTTCGGATTGAAATTTGCCATGTCTCGTGTCCTCCTTTACGCCATCGTGATCGGGAAAATCAGATCCGTCATGCTGCCGAGGATCTTGACGTTTGCGGCAAGGTAAACCGTCCGCTTGAACGGGTTGGCCTTGACGGTATCATCGTCCCAGTCCGCAGCCTCGCTCTTGCCGGATGCCACCCACGCCGCGCGCTGCGCGTCCGTGTCGATGGCGGCGGCGTTCGCGTAGTCCGGGTCGAGGATATTCTGCTGCATGAGCTGACGGAAGTACGAGCTGTTGAGCGCTGCCACCAGCATCATCTGATTGTCGCGGCTGTTGCGGTAGTTGCCGAGATACGTTTCCCGGAATGTCGCCGCAATGTCGTCCTTCATCATGTCCATTGCTTCCACGGTTTCAATGAACTGCATATCTTCGGTTTTGGTCTTGCCGTCCGTGGTCGTCATAGAGTTAATGCCCTGTGCGATACGCACAGTATTGTCCTCACTGTTAACCAGAATGAACTTACCGCTGCCAAGCGCCGCATCGTTGTCCTCGACCTCCTGCACCTCGGACAGATTGGAGCACTGATAATTGGTGCTGCCTCTCGTCACGTTGCAGACGGCGAAAATGCCGACCAGCGACGGCAGATACGCTACGCCGTCCTTCTCCCCGCGGTCGTCGGAGAACGTGACCTTTTCGTTGATGAAATTGACAACGTGCATATCATCCGGCAGAGTCGTGAGATCATAGCAGACCGCCTTGTAGGTTTTCTTCTTGGTGCTGTCCTGCGTCTTGACCCACGCAGACAGCGCCAGACCGTCAGCGGCACTCTGGCCGGCAATGGTCAGCCAGCCGGTTTTGACCGTCTTAGAGATTTCGGTCAGCGTGTCGGCCAGGGAACCGGTGGTATCCAGTCGGAACAGGTGCATCTGATACGGCGCAAAGCCGAGCAGGTCGCAGATGGCGTTGTAGTTGTCTGCGGTGTACAGGCTTTCGTCTGCCTGTGCCGCCGAGAGATCACTGTACTGCTTGTGCGTGAAGCTCTTATCCGTATCGTCGCGCACGATCAGGATTGCGATGCCGCGTTCCGAGCGTCCGATGAGCGACACAGCTCTCTGCTCAAAGCTGATTTCGATTTTCGGCATTGTAATTGCCATTGGTTTTACTCCTCCTCTCAGTATTCGAGGGCTTCCATCATTTCTCCGGTTTCGGCGGCGCTCTCGCACCAGCTGAGTGCAAACTGGAGCACCAGCACACCGAGCGATATGGTCGTGCTGACCGTATCGTCCGGCACCAGCACGATCTCACCGGTGTCGATACCGGTTTCAAGTGCGGCGATCAGGCGTTCCGCCATCTCACTGCACTCCTCGAGGTACTCCACCCGCTCGGCGGGATAGTACCAAACGTCCACGTCGATCGACCGCTCCCGCGCACCGCCGCAGGCGGCGTTTCCCTCGGCCGGGAAAATGTCGATTTTGAAGGACGGGCGCACCACGGGTTTGTCGGTGTCCGATTTGGACACCGGAACACCGGGTGCTGCTTGCTTTAACAGCGCGATCAGTGCCGCGCGTACTTCTCGAATTATCATATTTTATCTATCAACTCGTCAACCATATCCTCGGCGGCCGACTCAAACTCCGGTTCAAATTCCTCAGCAGCCTTAGCAAACACCTTTTTGCCTGCCTGATAACTACCCTTTGAGCCGTCACGCAATTCCGGCGTCCAGCCGTCCTCAATGAGATGACCGATTTTATCCGAGGAATATACGCGGATGCGCATCTCGTCATCTCTCTTGTTGACCTTGCCGCGCTTGATGCTTCTGTGATAGTCGCCTGCATTACGGTCATATTTTGGACGATGGACGGCTGTACGGCGCACATCAGCCCGGGCACGCTGAGCCGTTTTCCGGCGCAGCTTTGTGCCGCTGGTACGCAGCATCTTTTTCTGCGCTTTCAGCATTTCTTTCGGCTGTGCCCCCAGACGTTCCGCAAAGTCCATCAGTTCCGAGCAGTCAAATCCGTCACGCATCTTCAACCACCAGCTTCAGCATGACCTCCAGACGGTCGCGGCGCTTGTAATGCGGCTGCCAGTACAGCACATCGTACCGCTGACCCTCGTAGACAAAATACGTCGCAGTGGTCAGCTTGCACGAGCGCGGCCGGATGGTCAGCTTATGCGTAACCTCGGCGCGAACCGTATCACCCGGCAGGGTTTCGTTCCTGCCGGACATGACAGTCAGCGCACCCCAGATCTTGCCGTCCTCGGTGTACTGCCAACAGGTTTCGCCGATGTCGTTTTCAGTCTGATGCTTGTTAAACACCGTCAGGCGGTGTCTGAGATCATTGGTCAGCGCCATCTGCGCCCTCCTTTTCCGGGTAGCGGCTGGACATGGCGATGTGATTGAGCAGGGTCTGCACGGTAAACGGCACCTGTGTCACGCTCGTGTCCGTGACAGGCGTGCGGTTTTCGTACCAGTGCGCCGTGAGCTGCAAAACCGCCGTGTCGAACAGCTCATCACTGTCCGACGGCGGCTCCTTGCCGGTCATATCCCGGACGGCAGTGTCTGCCGCCCGGATCAGGATCTCAATCAGCTCGTCATCGTCCGCATGGTCGATGTGGGCGTACAGCTTAAAGCGGTCGAGCGTCAGCATCAGGCGCTCGCCTTCACGAGCTTGCGGACTGCATCCGCCTGCGACGGCTTGCAGTCGAACATCGCGCAGCCGAGGAACAGGAACGCATTGGTCTTGACGTCAAACGTCGAGGTAATGGTCACGTCCTCCGGCATATTGCCGATGACGGTGGACAGGTCAGCCAGATACGCCTCGTGGTCACCGATGCGCTCGTCGATGAGCACCGGATAGCCGTAGATGTAGTAGTTGCCGCCCTCGATACGAACGAGGTCGTTCTTGGACTTGTCCTGCAGCGGCATAAAGTCGGTGAACAGGGTCTTCTTGCTCATCAGGAACTGTGCGCCTGCATCGTAGCCGCCGGGCAGCAGTGCAATGAGATCGAGCACGTTCTGGTTGGTCAGTGCGGCAGTCTTGCCGACAGTGACCGAGTTGGTCGCGCCCCAGGTGTTCGCCTTCTCGATGCCGGTGCCCTGATCCGTGCCGGTGCCCTTGATGATGGTGTCCGAGATCAGCTTTGCGATCTTCTTGGCGAGCATATCGGTCAGCCAGTTCTCGAATACGTCGAGCGCCATCTGCTGTACGGACTTGGAGATCTGCACGAGCTTGGTGATCTCGTACGCCGACAGGTTGATCTTGGTCAGGCCGGTTTCTGCTGCGGTGATAGTTGCATTCTCGGTGTGGTAGGCTGCATCTGCCTGCTCACTCTCAACCGCAAAGGTGACGTTGCCCGGCACGCGCAGCAGCGTTACCTTGTCCAGCAGCGGTGCGTACTGGTGCACCTTCTCGATGATGGTGTTCGCGGTCTGGGTCGGCACCAGCGGACCGGCGGAAGCCGTTGCAGTGGACCATGCACGCTGCTCGGTTTCGGTCAGCTCGTTGTTTGCCAGCGTTTTCAGCCATGCGGAGCGGTATTCCTCGCTCGAGCGGTCATACTCGCGCTGCTCCGGTGCGGTCGGCTGCGGCTGGAACGTGCGTACCTCGCCGCCCGCACCATTTGCGATCTTGTTCAGCAGATTGCGGCGCTGCTCCGCCTGACCCAGCAGAGTCTTGCGCTCCTCGAGCAGACTGTCGGCTTCGGTGCTCAGCGCGTCAAGGTCTGCACCCTCGCCGTCCATCTCTGTGCGGATTGCCGCCAGACGCTCCTCGATCTCGGTCATGCGGTTCTTGCCTGCAAAAAACTGCAGGCCGACCTGATTGCGAAAACCGCCGAAGATCGCCTGCTTGTTCTGATTCTTGCTCATTTACTTTTCCTCCTTTGTAATACCATAGGTTTTCAGCTTGAGTTCCAGCCTGCGGCGCTTGTCCGCCTCCGCGTGCTCGCGCTCGGCCTCCGCCTTTGCCCACGAGCGTGCCGCAATACTGGTGCCGTCGTACGCCGGAATATCCACCGCCGCCACATCAAACACCCGCCCCAACCCGGTAATGCGGCGCAGATGCTTTGCTCGGTCATATTCCTGCTTGTTGACGGTGAACGCGAACGACATCTGATCCAGATAACCGCCCCGGATTTCCTCGTAGAGCCTCCGCCCTTCCTCGGTGCCGGACAGGTCAGCCGAAATACGCAGACCGCGTGTGTCCACGGTCAGCTGCAAGGTGCCGTTCTTGGTTCGTGCTACGGGTTTACCCCCATGGTTATAATTCATCACGACATCGCGCATCTCCGCTCCCGTAAACGCGCTCCTGTCGATGACTTCCTTGTATTCAATGCCGTCGTACTCGTACAGCACGGTCTCCTCATCGAAAACCGCCGCATATCCCTCTACGCGGTACTGATTTTCCTCCGTGTCCAGTGCACGCACCTCAAAGGTGCGGTAGTCACGGGTTTCCGGTGTGATCGCCATTGTCGCCCTCCTTTGACGTATCGCCCACGGCGTCCAGATTGGACACCTCTGTGTACTCCTTGCGGATGTAGTGCTTGTCGCCGTCCTCGACCGGACTCATGTTGAAGATTTCCAGACCCTGATTGTGGGTCAGGAAGCCGCGGTCGAACAGCTGCGTCACGACGTTTAGCTTGGTCTGGTTGCTCGCATACTGCAAACGGTTCGCCGTTGCGATGATGGACGCACCTGCCGCGATTTCCTCCGACGTAAACGTCATAGCCGTCAGCACCAGCGACAGCTGAATGGCAAACGACTCGATAAATCCCTCGTAGTAGGCGTTCCACTCGTCCTCGTTGTAGGTGTTGGTGAGGATTTTCTCATTGGTACCGAAATACTCGAACACGCTCGCGCGGATCAGCTCCTGCTGCTTGGGATTGACGACCATCGCCGCCGACTCGATCTGCTTAACGTCCGCGTACTTGCTGTCGAACATGGCAACGCCGGTCGCATTACCGGCCAGATTGTCCCGCGCAAAGCGTTCGCGCTCGGCAGTGATGTCCTTTTCCTTGAGGTTGCCATTCAGACGAGCCAGAAACCGGATGGTCGTAGCATTCTTGATGCCGTTGATAATGCCCTCGGCCTGCGTCTGCGCCATCTGCATGGTCGGCATGAGCGGCCGGTTGTCCGAACCGAAGAAATCGTCCTCGTACTGGTGCTGGGTCAGGATACCCGCTCGGTTCAGCTCGATCGCGGCCTTTTGACCGCCCCAGAAGCTGTACTGCAGATACGGCTCACCGCCGTACTCACGCACCGAGGACTGCTGCGGCAGTACCGGATAATAGCCGATCAGCCGTCCGGCGCTGTCCTCCATCGGCACGATAAAGGCGTTGTTCTGCACCAGATAGATGGTCGCCAGCCGCGCAAGGAACTTGCTCGCATCCATAAACGGATTGGGCTGCATCCCGAGCACGCGCCGCAGATCCGGCCGGGCATCGCCTGTCACCTCGAGGTGCAGCTTGCTGCAATGCCGCGCAAACGCCGCAATGGCCGCGCGTGTCAGCTCCATCTCGTACAGACCGCCTCGATAAGTCGTGTAGACCGGCTGGTAGGCGGTCAGTGTCTTAAAATATTCCCTCGGTGCTGTGCCGCCGGGCGGCCTCCGCGGAAACAGCTTTTCCAAAAGTCCCAATGTACTTACGCCTCCTCGTTCATCGTTACATAGTCATCGTAGTGGTCCTGCAGCACCTTGTACGCGCAGATCAGCGCAACCGTGCCGTCAATCCTGCGGCGGCTGTCCGTGATCTTGACCGGCTGAATGTTGCCGTTGATGTCGGTGCGGACCTCGGTGTTGACCATGCACCACTTGTCGATCGGGTTGTTGTTATCGACCACCAGACCGGCGCCGAGGTCGGCCTTGAGGTCCTTCATCGGCTGGGACAGGCTGAGCGTGCCCTGTCGGACAGGTATCATGCACTGCTCGCCAAACTCGGCCTTGAAACGGTCGAGCAGGCTGTCGTCAATGTGCCACGGGTCATAGCCGATGTAGCGGACGTACAGATCGTCTTCGTCGCGCAGCTCCATAAACCAGTCGAGCATGACCTGCTTGTCCACCTTGTTGCCCGGCACGGCACGCATCAGGCCGCGCTTGACCCACAGGCTATACGGCACGCTGTCGCGCTCGCGGCGGTTGCCGGCAGCCGCATCGGCATCAAGCACGCTCTGCGGCAGCCAGTACATACTCCGGCGGTAAATCTTCGGGTCGCCCGGCCGCTGACAGATAGCCGTTGCCGCCGCAAGGTCGATGCTGTCTGCCGCATCCATGCCGCCGATGGCGTAGTCGAACGTGATATTGTACGTTTCGGGATTGGAGCACTCCGCCCAGGTCAGCCAGCTTGTCGCAGCGTTTTCCTTGAGATTGAAATCCTTGACCAGCACGGTCGGTAGGAAGGACGGGTCTACGTCCGCCTTTTTGACCATGCGCCGCAGGTAGTCTATGTTCTTGATGGTGCCGAGACCGGGATTGGCCTTGATCCACATTTTCTCGTTGCGGTACTCGTCCCGCTCGTCCAGTTCGTAGATCCACGCCAGGAACGTGTCATCGTCAATCGAGCCGTCAATCACACCGGCGGCATACTCGTACTGGGCATCGAAAATGCTCTCGCGCACAAAGCCGTTGGTCGAGATGGAGAACAGCAGCGGCTGCTCGCGTGCTGACATGGACTGTTTCATGTCATCGTAGATGGCGCGGTTCTTGATAGCCGCCAGCTCGTCCACGAGTACGCCGTGGGCGTTCAGACCGTCGAGCGTGTTGGTTGCACTCGCCAGCGCCGTGATAAAGCCGAGGTTGTACGGGTAGTACAGGTCGCTCTGGCGCTTGCGGATAGCCGCCGCCAGCTCCGGCGACTGCTTTCGCATATTGACGCAGGCGTTAAAGCTCTTCGCCGCCTGCTCCCGCTTGGTTGCGATGGAGTAAATCTCCGGCGCACCCTCGCCATCATTGACGAGCAGGTCGATTTCGATACCGGCGCACTCGGTCGTTTTGCCGTTCTTTCGTCCCTCGACGATCATGCACTCCTGATACTGCCGCAGACCGGTGTGTGCATCGACAAAACCGAAGATCGCCTGCCAGCGTGCTTTCTGGAACAGCTCCAAGCGCAGCGGTGCGCCGAGCTTGCCCTGCGGCTGCTTGCAGAACCGCTCCACAAACTCAATGTGATGGTTTGCCAGGGCTTCATCGAACACCCACGGCCGGTACTTCTCCGGGTGACGCAGCTTGTCGAGCAGGACGGCACACAGCGTTCTGACTTTGCGGCACGCGGTGATTTTGCCGGTCAGTACCAGACAGGTGTACTGCTCCAACCAGTTTTCACCCTCCGGTGCTGGTGTTTTCTTGGCTTCGCGCTCCATGCGCTTGACAAGACGTTCTCTCGCCTGTCTGGGGTCTGTTTTGGCTGCCGTACTGCTCACCTCCTCCGGTTTCGCCTGCTTTTGCGCTCTGACGGACGCACCCGGGCGATCCCATTGCCGGGTGTGCCGCCGTATCCTTGCCCATATGCTCGATATGGGTGGACGGAATGGCAATACCGTCCGTCACAGCGCAAAAACAGAAAGAGCCGACAGCACCATCTCTGGCAGTCTGTCGGCTCTGGGCTCGTAGGCCTCTGGCTCTCGTTGTTACTTCTCGTTGCCGGTGTTCAAATTGGACACCGTTTCCCGCATTTTCCGGTGCGGGCACTCCGTCACCTGTGATGCCCGCGTCCAGGCGCTTTCGCAAAATCCCTGGCTGTTAATCATCGGGCAGGTCAGCGGACAGATCGTGCGCTTTCCCATCAGCCGATACGCCTCCCGGCGGCCGTGCGCTGCCACTCAGTCAGGGCATTCATTTCCCCGTTGGACTCCGGCAGCAGGTCGCACAGCGTCTTGATGACCGTGGTGTAGTTTTTGATCATCGTGTTGTACACTTCGACCTCCGGAGACTTTTTCGTGCCGTGCTGATTTTCGCCGTTCTGGTACTCGGATACACAGCCGTTTTCGTTGATGGAATCCCGTAAATCCTCCAGAGTTACGGCCATAAAAGCCGCGTTATCCATGAGTTTTTCGGCGGTTTTTCGCTTGTTTTCGTCCATTTTCGCAAAGACTTCTGCGAGCTTCTCGCGCTCGCGTTTTATTCTTGTTTCGGCCTTCGGTTTTCCCATGCCGCACCTCCTCTCAACTACACCCCTCCTGCACCCGTCACTCGGTGAAATTTGAGTGTGGGGTGCGTAAGATAGAAGCAACGGTTTTGCGGTGTGTCTTTTTCTCTCAAATTCAGCCAGAAAAGGGAGCTGACCTTGTATTAGAAGCAGCAAGAATGCTCCCGCATGTAGAATTTTCCTTCTATGGTGATATTGTTGACGATTATAAAGATATATTCATGAGAAGAGTGAATGCTCAACAGAATGTTTCGTACTATGGTGTCTTTAAGGGATCCATTGATGCCGTATATGGGGAACTTTCAAAATATGATGTTCTTCTCTTCCCCACAAAATGGGATATTGAGGGTGTGCCGGGTATTTTGGTCGAAGGAAAAATAGCTGGACTTGCAGAAATTGTAAGCAATAAAAGCTATAATGCAGAACTTGTTCGTAATGGAATTGAAGGAATTGTGTTAGGGGACAATTCGGCGGCTGACCTTGCTGCAGCAATACAACAATTAGATGAAAACAGGAAAGCTCTCAGCACATTGAAAGCAGGAAGCAGGTCTTCAGCGGAGCAATACTTCATTGAAAACTATATTAGTACAATAAAAAGA
>OODU01000755.1_pt1 | contig 35381 bp, 29 predicted proteins | sample 1671171 | NCBI WGS metagenome assembly OODU01 (sample SAMN06348129, study PRJEB24527) | human gut metagenome | biome: human gut; feature: ankylosing spondylitis patient; material: feces | host: Homo sapiens | place: China | collected 2015-10
GATTTAATCCGTGAAAGTGGGGCTGAAAGTCCGTGCAGATGGAGCTCTCACTCCGATTTATGCAAATTTGCATACGTTGATTATAATCATGTTCGTCCGCACAGTTTTAACGGTTACCGCACCCCGTATGAGGCAAGAATATCAACGGAACCATAAGCAATTTTTTAGCCACAACTGTTACAAAAATGCTTGACCGCAACAATGTTTGTACTGGCAAATCTGATTCTGGCTGACAGACCCTGTCTAGCGGCTTGAGTTAATGCGCCTTTGCAGACAAAAATTCAGAGGCTATCCACAGCTTTTATTGGGCACCTATTGTATATTGCGAAGTTGGGTATTTATACGGTATTGCCCTAAAGTTTTTTCTCTCCCCCGGTAGAACCGGGGGTTGTCAAGCTAAAGTACCAAAGAAACCGCACGCCGGCTCGTAGCGCCGCTATACGGCATTCAGATCATTCAGGCGATAGTTTCTTGCCTGATGGTCAAAAAACGTCACAGCGGCGCTGTACGGCAATAGACACATATGCAGTCAACGTATCAGTTAACCGAAACATCATCACCTTTCCTCCCAAGCTCTGTCGGGCAAAAAAGAAAAGCAGTCGGAGAAAGAGCAGTTATCATCTGTTCAATAACAAGGCACAGACGCGAATGCCCGTGCTGGCGCGTAGGGCCGCTGTGCGACGTTTTCGGGTTTTCGTCGGTAGTTTTCTTTTTAGCTACCGCTTCGCCCCCTGATCTGTGGCTATAAATGGTTATTTGACTCCAATCATTCCATATTTATTTGGCGATTTTCCACAACTTTTGCCATTGTTTTTATTCTTTCATACAATCTTTGTTACCATTTGACGATAACGCTTGCAATCCGTGTCGAATAATTGTATGATTTACCCATAAGTTTAGAGTTTCTCCGCGAAAAAATCTGTATATTATACAAGGAGGTCTCCCTATGAGTAAACTCCGGCGTCTGATTTCATTTATTCTGGCATTTTCTTTGCTATGTCCTGTTGTTTTCGTCAGAGTCTCCGCGTACAATGATACAGAAGGGCATTGGGCCGCTCAGGCGATAGCACGTTGGACAGAGCACGGCGTGGTGCAGGGCGACGGAATTTCTTTTCGGCCGGATGCACCGATTACAGGCGGCGAACTCGCGTCCGTGATTGCGAAAACACTTGATTTCAATGTGTTCTCAACCGATGGCGACAAGTTCTGGTATTCGCCTTATCTTCGAAAATGCGCATCGGAACGCATCACCGTCAATACCGAAAAACCTTACATTTCACGGCAGGACGCCATGGTTGCTCTGTCGCAGGCTTTGAGCGTCACCGATGGGGATCGGTCGGCGCTTTCTTCATATCTTGACGCTGATCAGGTCGCCGATGCGGCCGTCCCGTATGTTTCCGGCATGATTGCATCCGGGATCGTGAATGGCGTCCGTCCCGATTGGCTCGCTCCCGGAAAGGCTCTTACCCGTGCAGAGCTTATCACCATGCTTGACCGCGCGATCGTTCAGGTGATTTCTGAACCCGGCAGATACGAGTTGTCCGATGCGCCGGGCATCATTCTGATTGCATCGGCGGATGTGACCCTGACCGGAGAAACGGATGCCGATATTCTTGTGACAAACGGTGCAGACGGCGGAACGGTAACGTTTCAGGACGCGATCGTGACCGGTCGCTTTACCGTTCGCGCAAACAACGCTCTTATCGTCAACAATAATTCCGAGCTCCCAATGATCGGATTCTTCGGCTGGGGCAGTGACCTCAAGGTTCTCCCTCTTGAGCTGCCGCCTGTCGTTCCGCCTGCGGTCAAGGGCAGTTCAAAGCCTGAGCCGGTTTATAAAGCGCTGAATATCTCGAAATCATCATCCTCTCACGTAATTGACGGCGGCGAGTACAGTTATATTACCATCGAGAAAGATTTAGATGATGGCGACGTTACGCTGAAAAATGTCACGATTCACGACAATCTGCTCATTCAGGGCGGCGGTTCGAATTCCATTCATCTGGAAAACTGCAAAATCAGCGGCGAGGTCCGCATGGAAAAGAGCGCTGGCGAGCCTCCGCGCCTGCATCTGACGGAAACGCCGGTCGGAAAAGTAATTGTGCGCAATCCCGCTATCATCGAGGCGGATGATGCAGCTTCCCTCGTTAAGAATATAGAGGCGCGAAGCGACCTCATCGTTCGCGGCGAGCAAACAAGCGTTGATAACATTGAGGTGAAAGCAGCAAACGAAACATCGGTTGCCGTATCCCTCGAAAACGGCCATATTCGGCAGATGCACACGTTTACACCGACCACGGTCAGCAACCGCTCTGCGGAAATTGCCGCGTTGCTTGCCGGAAGTCAGCTGACGCTGCGTGAGGGACGTTTTCCCTCGCTTCGCGTGACAGCTGACGATACAGCGAGTATTTTTATGGATGGCGGTCGGCCGGAAAATATCGAAATCGACGGCAAAGTAGAACTGCACGGCAACTTTGATGCCGTGACCGTGCGCGGAAGCATGACGCTTCAGGAAGGCCGCATTCAGACCTTATACACGCCGCCTGGCGCAGGAAACGCCGTCGCGGTCAATGCCGTTGAGGGAGCCCGCATTGACAAGGCCGAAATTAACCGTTTGACCGCGTTCGATGCACAGGGCGCTATCGAGTCGGTGCACGCCTGTGCCGATGTGACACTGCTGAGCGGCCGACTGCCCGAAATCGAACTGCGCTCCGATGATGCTTCTGTACCGCTTCATCTGACCGTAATCGACGGTGCGGAAATCGACAAGACGCTGGTCTATACGTCGAACAAAATCATTATCCACGGTGAGGGAAGCAATCAGTTTTTCTCGCCCGACAAAAGCATTACACCGCAGCTTGAATTCAGCTATATGTCTGCCGGTTTGCTCCCGCATATTCACATTTATCGCGAATACACCGAAATTTCGCCCGTGACCTGTACGAATGACGGCCGTTGGAGAGCACAGTGCATCAGATGCGACAAATATCTGGAACGTACCATCAAAGCGCGCGGACATATCTGGGGCGAGCCGGTGATCGAGGCCGCAACCACCGAAAAGGAAAGCTGCAAGCTGTTTACCTGCGAGCGCTGTGGGGAAACACGCAAGGAAATCATTCCAAAACTCCCGAAAAAGGAGGACGATATACCGACCTCCATCCGCAACATTCGGTTCGAAATTCTGGACAATTCGCTTGTGCTGGCGTGGGATACTGCCGGAAAAATTGACAGCACCAAGGCAACTCTGTATTCGGCTGAATTGCAGAATGAAAACGGCGCATGGCAGACCGTGCAATACTCTTCGCCCGCCAAGCAGTGTTCGCTGCTTCAGGTGCCGACCAATGACGTCCGCTATGTTGCGGCGCGTGTCAAGATGTTTTCCGGCAGCAAACTGCTCGCAGCGGCAGAGCAGGACATATCTTTCTGCATCAACGTGTCGTTTCCCAACGATGCGGCGATCACGTTCCGCAAGAACAGCAGTCCCATCCGCGCTACCGTTCAGAAGGCAGAAAGCGATTACATTTACAGGCTCGATATTATGCCGCCGAGCTATATGACCGAGCATCATGTATTCACGCCCGATGCAGACGGCAACGCTTACTTCGATTTACAATGCACGTCCGTCGTGCTCGGGAAGTCCACTTATCGTCTCGCGCGGTTCGTTCCGTCTGTTACCGAAAATGGCGCGGTTCTGACTGTTGAGCGCACGGGATGGATTGAATGCACGAATGCGTATGCCGATAACCACAGCATCGGCTTCCGAATTGACGAAAGCAATCACCTTGTGCTTGATACCGACGTTGAAGATATTCAGAACTGCACACTGGTACTCAAAGGCACTCCCGGAACGGAAGATAACCGCATTGAGCTGAAAGACGACCTTTCGCTCACGGAACGTTTCCTCTCGACGCCTGTATCGCTCTTTTACCAGTCCGCTTTCCTTTCCCGCACCGCAGATGGCGCAGAAGAGGTTCTGTCACACAGCAGCGAGAGCCTGACGGTCAAAATGCAAGATGCACTTGCCATTCAGAATGTTGACTGCACAGATGAGAAAATCGTTCTCTCGGTGGGTGTCATCGACGAGAAGGCGCATTATTATCTGCTGAGCGACGGGAATTACCTCCCGCTTGAAATTCTGGACGGACGTCTGGTCGGCGCATTCGATACCGATTTCTCCGGTAAGAAAATTGATGTAATCCGCACGCGGGCGCTGAAAGTAGAAAGTTCGTTTATCCTGTACATTTCTTCGTGCGGTGACGGATTCACAATTCCCGCGCATGAGACCGAAGAAAAAGGAGAAACCGAAAATCCTCCTGAGGAAACCAAGCCCGAGGAGAAAGGCGAGCCCGGCAATCCGCCTGAAGGAACCAAACCTGATGAGAAAGGCGAGGGCGGCACTTCTCCCGAGGAACCAAAACCTGAGGAAAAAGAGGAACCCGGCACATCGCCCGAAAAATCGGAGCCATCCGGCGAGCAGGGGAGCGCCATTGATACCGCAGAGAAATATATCGCAGCGATGCAGAACGGCGGAACGGTCAAGCTGACGCAGGGACTCACATTTGATCCCAATGTATATCTGTATAACATTGAGCTTTTGAATGACGTTGTCCTTGATTTGAACGGACAAACTCTGGATTTCGGTTTGTCCTCCCTCGAAGTCGCAGAAAACGCCACGCTTACAATTCTGGACAGTGCGGACGGCGGTACAATTCGGAGCGCTGCGCCTGCTGTGCATAATAACGGAGGTACCGTTATAATCGAGGGTGGTACGCTGCAAGGTATAGGAGAAAATCCTGTCTTGTGGCAGTATGATGGCCAATTAACGATTACAAACGGTTCTTTGACTGCGGAAAGCACTGCGCTTTATGTCAGCAACGGAACTGCTGTCATTGAAAACGGTTATTTTTTCGGCAAAAAGGCTCTTTGGGCTTCGGGAACTTCCACTGTCACCATAAACAATGGCGAATTTATCGGTGAAATCAAGCAAGGAAAGAAAGCGACCGTCATCATTGGCGAAAACGTGAAACAATCCGCATAATATGAAGCAGCCACAGGGTTGATTTCCTGTGGCTGCTGTTTTTTTCGAAATAACTACATTGTTTACGATTTTGAATGCGTGGCCGCGATTACCGGTCAGGCAGTCGGTCAGGTTCCGGCAGCTCATCTGCTGGAGTGCTTCCATCGAACGAGCGCTGTAAAACGCGGCGTGCGGCGTCACGATTACGTTCTCCCGCTCGAGCAGACCGCAATCGGCAAGGTTCGGCTTCTCGGCTTCCAGTACGTCCAGGCCGGCGGCACGAATGAGACCGCTGTCCAGTGCACGGATGAGCGCCGCTTCGTCCACGCTGCCGCCGCGGGCGGCGTTCAGAAAAATCGGATGCTTCGCCATTTGTCTGAAACGCGCGTGCTGCCGTGCAGTCCCATCGGGGTTGGCGCTGCGTAATACTGCCAGCGGCGCTCTTTGTCCACGGTACGCGCGTACACTCTCAGATTTCGGTCGAACGCAAGCAGCATCGCCATGGTATGCTCGGCAACCTCCTGCGTACAGTATTCGCCGATCGCGTAGACCGGAATATCGCGGCGGCACGTTTCTTCCAGGTCCACGAAATTATAGCCGGTGGCATTGATGGAAATCGCCTTGAGGCGGGGCATCCGGTCGAGCGCCTGTTTATCCAGCGGAATGAACGCTGTCAGCAGGCCGTCGGCATCCTGCATTTCGCGGAAGAAAGCCTCCGCATCCGTATACGGGTGTGTGACGATTTCCGCCTCCGGAAGGACTTCGCGCAGACACGCATATTCTTTTTCCAGATCACGTCCGAGCACATCGGGGTAATCCGAAATGACGATTTTCATGCTTCATGCCTCATTCGCTGCCTGCTCGAACACCTGATCCAGAACCGAGAGGGCATAGTCGATTTCTTCTTTGGCGACGGTCAGCGGCGCGATGAAGCGCACGACATTCTTATCGCAGCCGCAGGAAAGCAGGTACAGGTTGTGCTCCAGCGCCAACGCAACAATACGTGCGGTCAGCTCGCGGTTCGGCGAACCGTCCGGGTAAACCAGCTCCATACCGATCATCAGCCCGAGTCCGCGCACATCGCCGATCACCGGATATTGGGTCTGGAGTTTTTTCAGCTCGCCGATGAAATATTCTCCCATACGGCGTCCGTTTTCGATTGCGCCGTCCTCAAGTGCGTCAATCGTTGCGAGCGCCGCTGCGCAGGAGACCGGGTTCGCACCGAACGTGCCGCCGTGCGCACCGGCCGTCCATTTATCCATGCTTTCGGCTCTGCCGACCACCGCAGACAGCGGCAGACCGTTTGCGATGCCCTTTGCGCAGGACATGATGTCCGGCTTGACGCCGTGCGTCTGCCATGCAAACATATTGCCCGTGCGGCCGAAACCGGTCTGCACCTCGTCGAAAATCAACATGATACCATACTTGTCGCAGATGTCACGCACGTACCATACCCACTCACGCGGCGGAACAACGTAGCCGCCCTCGCCCTGTACCGGTTCCATCAGGATAGCCGCAACCGAATACGGATCGACAAGGCGCTTGAAAATATCATCGAACTGCGTGAAATACTGCTTTGGGCACTTTCCGTCCTCCATCTTGTACGGCGTGCCGAACAGCTTGGGATACTCTGCGAAATAGATGGACGGCACGAGCCCCTCGTAATGCTTGCGGTACGCCGAATTGGAGGCGGTCAGCGAGGTGCACATCATCGTGCGGCCGTGGAACGAACCCTTGAACGCAATGACAGCCGGACGCTCGGTTGCGTACTTCGCCAGCTTGACCGCACCCTCCACAGCTTCCGCACCGGAGTTCGAGAAATATACCTTGTAGCCGCCGCCCATCAGGCCGACCAGACGCTCCGCCAGAGCGGTTTCGACCTCGTAATGGAACAGATTGTGGCAGCAGTGCACCATTTTGTCGAGCTGCTCATGCGCCGCCTTGACAACGGTCGGATAATTGTGACCCAGATTGTTGACGGCAATGCCGCTTCCGAAATCCAGAATTTTTCGGCCGTCGTCCGTATACAGATAGCTGCCTGCGGCATGGTCGATGCCAAAGGGCATTTTGTGCAGTGCAAACGGCGGCATGACCGCTGCGGAACGCTCATACAGATCGGACATGATAACTCCTCCTCAATCAAAGTAATAATGAATGGTTTTCTCAATAAAATCCGGAAGTTTTCCGAACGAATAGGGCATGTAAATGCGCTCTGTCCACTTGTGGCAGTCCTTGCCCCAGACACCGTAATTGACAGCCGGGATGTTGAGTGCTTTCGCGGTTTCGAGCGGCACCGGATACAGCTTTTCGTAGCCGGGGAAGCAGTTTTTCAGCATGGCGACCGACGCATCGTCGTCATCGATTTTCAGATAGCTGGAGTCGGGAAGGCTCGGGAAGAACTGCTGGAGCTTCATGTGCTCGCCGCTTTCTTTCTCGAATTCCGCCGCGATTTTCTCCAAATCAGCAATCACAGCCGCTTCCTCTGCGTTTTCCTTCTTGAGCGTATTGTGCGGGCAGAACGGCGTTGCGAAAAAGGCGATTACGGTCGGGGTCTTGATACCGCAGTGGTCGGAAAGTGCCTGCACGATGCGCAGGGAAGTGATACGCATATCGTCGCCTTCCACGATGGAAGCGTCCGTTACGCCGTCGATAAAAGCATCCAGATCGCCCTCATACGCTTTTTCTGCGCGGAGATAGAGCTCGCGGTAATCCATGACCTGCGTTTTTTCAATCAGCGAAGAATACTGATTGCCCGAAATATCGCAGTATCTGCGGTAACGCTCATCAGCCGCACGCATCACGTTTTCAAGCGCGGTGTTCGCCGCATTTTTCAGCAGCGCCATGATTTCCGTCAGCTGACGGTTATGAACGAAATAGTTGAAATACACGGCGGCGGTGTGTGGCGTCTGCACATTATAGCGCGGCTTGAGGTCCTGCATTTTAAGGACGGTAGGGGGCAGGGTGTATTCACCGTTATAGCTGTCACAGAAATCCGGGTTGCGGTCGATGATGCGGGTCAGCTCTGCGGCCGTCAGGTCGGGCGAAAAGCCTTCAAAGCACTGCGCGACATGGGTTTCGCGTCCGATAATATAGAACATCGGCAGCAGCTTTCCGACAGCACCGGTATAGACATAGCGTGTCGTGTCGCCTGCGTACATCGGGCAGATAAAATCGTTGTTGATGGCGAGTTTGAAGTTCAAATCATGCTGCTTCTGAAGCTCGCGGAGCACAGGAAGCTCCTCAATGATGCCGCGGTGCAGTGTTTCTTCGACCGGATTAAAGGAGAGAAGCAAATTACCGTGCAGCTTTTCCACGTGCTCCGCCAGATGGCGGGCCAGCACGAGAAATACCGCATCTCCGCCCTTCATGTCGCAGGCGCCTCGGCCGAACAGATAGTCGCCGCTTTCAAGGTCACGGCGTGCGTCCTCCGGCAGCTCAGCTTCACGGAACGCTTCCACCAGCTTGTCGCAGTCAAAGGCGAATTCCTTGTATTTACCGAAATCATCGACGTCTACCGTGTCTATGTGTCCATGCAGCATGATGGTATCCCGCTCGGTGCCTTCACCGCCCTTGAGCAGCGCCATCACGTTGCGCCGGTGAAGCGGGTCATCCTTCAGATCCTGCGTGATAACCAGCTCCGGATGCGCCTTGAAATAGGGAATTTCCCTCAGATATGCTTCGATTGCATCCGCAATATCACGCTCACCGGATGTTCCGTTCATGCTGGGGACAGCGACGAGTTTCTTCGTCAACTCTTTCATCTCGTCAAACATACTCATTGATTTCTCATCCTTTCTGCGTGCACAGTATACAGTTCTGATTGGTACGAAAGGCTTCCCGAAAAGGGAAGCCTCCCTTTATCCCTGCAATCAGCCCGCGTTCTGCTCCGCTGCGATAGAGCTGTACTCCTCGATCCACTGATCGATCAGGCCCTCGTCCTGGCACTCCTTGATGGTTTCGTTGATGAGCTCAAGGAAGTCCTCGTTACCCTTCGGAACAGCAACCGCGGTATCCTTATAGCGAACGTCCTCCGGCAATTCTGCGTCACACAGCACAAGGTCGGTGTTCGCAATCAGATACGGCTGCGCAACCGTGGACTCAATGACAACGCCATCCGCCTTGTTGGTCGTCAGTTCCAGAACAGCGAGCGGAATTTTTTCCATCGAGGTCACGCTGACGCCCGGCAGGGAATTCTGCGCGATTTTTTCCTGCGTGGTGTTCTTCTGTACCGCAATCGTCTTGCCGTTAAAGGAGTCGATGTCCTTGTACTGGTCTGCGTCCGCCTTGCGGACCATGATGCGCTGCTCAGCCTTCAGGTAAACATCAGAGAAGTCCATGTTCTGCTTGCGTTCCTCGGTGGGGGACATGCCGGCAAGCATGATGTCAACCTGATCGGCGGCGACGGCTGCGAGGTTCGCGGTGAAGGTGGTATCCTCTACCTTCTTCTTGACCTCAACGCCCAGTTTGTCGCTCAGCTTTTCGATAATCTTGTCGCCGAGTGCCATATCCACACCGATAACGTCCTGATTGCTGCTCGTGATGTCCACGAACTCATTACGGTGGTTTTCATAGTGGGTTCCTCCTTTTGATGTGAAACAACTGCGTTTCTATCATTAAATATAATGATAACTAAGTGAAATGGGTTTATCTGTCCGCTTTCTTGAAGTGCTTTTCCATGAGATGTACGCCGCGGCCGACAGTAAATGTCATTGCGAAGTACAGCACGGCGATTACAAGAAGCGGAGTAAAGACACGGCCGGTCGCGCTGACTGTGTTAAAGGTAAACATCAGTTCGGCAACGCCGATAACCATGACCTGAGAAGATGCCTTGATGAGGTTTGCGAACTCGTTGCCGAAGTTCGGCAGGATGTTCTTGACGGCCTGCGGTACGACGATCATCATCATCGAACGCACCGGACCGAACCCGATCGAACGCGCGGCCTCCATCTGTCCGGGATCGACCGATTCAATGCCGGAACGGATGATCTCGCAGATATAGCCGCCCGAGTTGATGGTCAGCGCGATAATGCCGTACATAACGCGGTTGCCTGCGCTTCCGAGGAAGGCCGGAACCGGCGGGTTGATGCCGATCATCGGCAGGCCGTAGTAAACAAGCATGATCTGCACCAGAACCGGTGTACCTCGCACAAATTCGATCCATATATTCGCGATCCATCGAAGCGGTGCGATTTTGCTCATTCGCAGGACGCATAGGCCACCGCCAACGAAGATACTCAGCACGCCTGCAATCAGCGAAAGAATCAGCGTGTTTCGCAGACCGCCGAGAAACAATGCGGAATACCGGGAAAGGAAACCCGTTATATCCGTTATCCATGCGTTAAAGTCCATATTTCAGCTTCCCTTACTAAGCCATTCTTTAGAGTACCGTATACAGTAAGACCTCAGAAAATTTTCACTTCAGTACCTTGCCCAAGAAATTGACCAGACGCTCATTCTGCGGATACTCGAAAATCATTTCCGGTGAACCGGCTTCCTGTACCACGCCGTCGGCCATAAAGACGACCTTGCTTGCGACTTCACGCGCAAATCCCATTTCGTGCGTAACAATAATCATCGTCATGCCGTCTTTCGCAAGGTCTTTCATGACCTCAAGCACCTCGCCGACCATTTCCGGGTCGAGCGCCGAGGTCGGCTCATCGAACAGGATAACGTCCGGCTCCATAGCCAGCGTCCGTGCAATCGCGATTCGCTGTTTCTGTCCGCCCGAAAGCTGACTGGGGTAGGCGTCGCGCTTATCGAGCAGTCCGACCTGCCGAAGTAGCTTTTCCGCCAGTGCGTCCGCCTCAGCGGTTGGCATTTTGCGCAGCTTGCGCGGTCCGAGCGTGATATTTTCCAGTACCGTTAAATGAGGAAACAGATTGAAGTGCTGGAACACCATGCCGATACGCTGACGCACCTTGTTGATGTCAACCGGTCCGCGTGCGATGCTGTGTCCCTCGAACGTACAGACAACAATCCGCGGCGGGGAACAGGGGAAGCGTGCGGTGGCTCGCATGAGCGCCATGTATTCCAACTGCGGCTTCATGGCTTTCCCGTTGATTGCGGCGGTGCTGGGGGATATCGGCGTGTTCTACGGCAGCGCCTTTGTCGGCGTATTCAATCTGTCGCTCTGGACGCACGGTCGGGCACTGCTGCTCGGCAGGAGGGGAGTGACCGTGCGCGGTGCGCTGTGCAACGCGGGTGTTCTCGGCACGATAGCGGGCGCTCTGATTTATTTCTGCCGTATTCCGCTGCCGGAAATCGCCGGAGATCTCGCCGCCTCTCTCGCTTCTCTCAATACACCGCTTGCGATGATCGTAATCGGTGTATTCCTGTCGCACTGCACACTGCGCTCGCTCTTCCGCCGGGAGGTTCTGTGGCCGGCGGTGCTGCGCACGGCACTTATTCCGTGCTGCTATCTCGCGCTTCTCTGCCTGCTTCGCGTATCCGAATGGAGCGCCGCCGATGCCTCCATCGGAACGGTTGTGCTTCTCTGCGCCGCCTGCCCCTCAGCCGCAAGCAGTGTGCTGATGACGGCGTCCCTCGGCATGGACTCCGCCTACGGCTCGCGCATCATCTTCATGACAAGCATCCTGTCTGTTATCTCAATCCCCATATTATCGTTTCTGGCCGTTTTGCTGTTATGAGGATTGACAAGCGGTCACAAAGTCCATATACTGTATACCATAGAATGATTTATGGCAGGTGATAACTGCATGGTATTAAAAAGCCTGAAAAAAGACCCCTCTCTGGCCGACAAAGCCTACGCCGCAATCAAAAGCGCAATCATGTGCAACGAACTAACGCCGGGCACCATTCTAGCCGAGGAAAACCTCGCCTCCCAGCTTGGTATCAGCCGCACGCCGCTGCGTGCCGCTTTGCAGCGTTTGCAGCATGAGGAAATACTGACGCAGAACGGAAAAAACATGGTCGTGGCCGAGGTCACAGAACGCGAAGTGCGCGACATCTGTACGGTGCGCATGCAGCTCGAACCGCTCGCGGTGCATCTGCTTGCACAGAACGGCGGCCTTACCGAGAAACAGCTCGACCACCTGTATCTCTGCGGTGAAAAGCAGCTGAACGCTCTTCACGCCGGAGATAACGAGACTTTCCTCGATCAGGACGCACTGTTCCACGTTTCTCTCGCGCAGCTGACCGGTAACAGCTTTCTCGCGGATCTTGTACGAAAAAGCAACGAAACCATCCGCCGCTTCCACACGCACTCCGGTTCGCTGGCCTACCACGCCGAAGATGCGGTACACGAACACACCGCCGTTCTCGACCGGATCCGCAGCGGCCATTATGAAGAGGCAGAGCAGGCGCTTCGCTATCATCTGGAGCAGGTGCAGCGCCGTATGTTCTCGAAATAAGACATTTGCGGAATATAAACGCAAAATCTGATTTTTTACAGTTGCAGTTTGCAGAGGAATGCGGTATACTATAATCATAAGAAAACAAATAAGGCGGCATATATGCCAGCAGATATTGCTGTGCGCGGCTGCCGTTTAAAAAACAGGAGGTTTCTCTCATGGCTATTACGAAAAAGACCACTATCGGCGAAGTTCTCAACCAGAACATCGAGACCGCTAAGTTCTTCATGGAAATCGGTATGCACTGCCTCGGCTGCCCGGCATCTCAGGGCGAGAGCATCGAGGAGGCCTGCATGGTACACGGTACGAATGCAGACGAGCTGGTCGCTAAGCTCAACGCCTTTATTGGCGAGTAAGAGGAAAGACACGAGCCGGTGGTATTGTCTGCCGGCTCTGTTTTTTTCGCTATGGAAAGTATGATTTTAACACCGCGCCTTGCCTGCATTGCTTCGCTCGTGCCGCAGGGCGCGCGTCTTGCCGACATCGGCACCGACCACGGCAAGCTGCCGATCACGCTGCTGATGCAGAACCGTGTTTCTGGCGTGATCGGTTCCGACCTTCGCGAGGGGCCGCTGGCCCATGCCGAGCGCAACGCGCAGGAGCATCACGTGACGCTTCCGCTGCGCCTTGCCGCCGGTCTGGACGGCATTTCGCCCGAAGAATGCGACACAGTCAGCATTGCGGGCATGGGCGGTCAGACGATTGCGGAAATTCTTGAAAACGCGCCGTGGACGGCCGACGGCCGGCATCTTCTGCTGCTTCAGCCGATGACGATGGTCTATGAACTGCGGCAGTGGCTCTGGGCGAACGGATACGTCATTGAGCACGAAACACTGTGCCGCGAGGACAGACGGCAGTACGTCATTCTGTCGGTTCGCGGTGGCGCAGAAAAACGCCGGCTCGTGCGTGAGGAATGTGCGCTGTCCGATGCGCTTCTGGCTGCGCCCGGCGCTGCGGCGTATATCCGCCACATTCTCGAGCGTGAACAGCGTGCACTGCGCGGCATGGAGCGAAGCGACGCCGCCGAAAGCGAAAAACTCAGCCGTCAACGTATGCTGGTGCAGCGATTGACGACGGCACTGGAGGGACTGGAATGACAACTGTATCTGATGTACTCGATTTTCTGGAGGGATTCGCCCCGCCGGAGCTCGCGGAAAGCTGGGATAACGTCGGCCTGCTGTGCGGTGACCGTGCGGCAGAGGTTACAAGCGTGCTCTGCGCACTGGACGCGACCGAGGATGTAATCGAGGAAGCAATCGAGCACGGCGCTCAGCTGGTTGTTGCGCATCATCCGGCGATTTTTACATCGGTCAGTCGCGTAACAACGGACGACGCCACCGGCCGTGTGCTTCGTCTGGCTATCTGCCATGGAATTTCCATCATCTGTATGCATACCAATGCCGACTGCGCAGTCGGCGGTGTCAATGATGCGCTTGCGTCCGCGCTTTTCCTGACGGATGTCATCAACATGGAGGCAGGGGAGAACCGGATGCTCGGCCGCGTAGGCGACCTGCCGCACGAGATGCAGCCGCGCGAATTTGCGCTCTTCGTCAAGGAATGCCTGCGTGCAGGCGGCGTGCGCTTCTGCGACTGCGGCAAACCAATCCGGCGCGTAGCGGTCGGCGGCGGCGCGTGTGGCAAGCTGATGGACAGCGCACTCGCGAAGGGCGCTGATGCCTTTGTAATCGGCGACTGCTCGTATGACCTGATGCAGCGTGCACAGTCGCTCGGCTTGACGCTGGTAGATGCCGGTCATTTCCCGACCGAAAATCCCATTGCAGCTGTGTTCGCGGACCGGATCGGCGAGGCGTTTCCTCGTCTGATTTCCGTTGTTTCCGAGCGTCATGCTGATTGTATCCAATTTGTTTAAGGAAGATCAAAAATGCCATTAGATGCCATCTGCCTTGGGGCAGTGACCAATGAACTGAATACCACACTGGCAGGCTGCCGCGTAGAAAAAGTGTATCAGCCTGACCGAGATGAAATCGTGATACAGACGCGCGGTCAGGGCGGCGCACGCCGTCTGCTGATTTCGATTGCGGCCGGTACGCCTCGCGTGCACTTTATTGAAGCCGCACGCGAAAACCCGGCGGTCCCGCCAATGTTCTGTATGCTGCTGCGAAAGCATGTACAGGGTGCGAAAATCGCAGCCGTGATACAGCCTGCCGTTGAGCGAATGCTGAGCATTGAGCTTGATACCACCGACGAAATGGGTGTTCCCTGCAAAAAACACCTGATCTGCGAACTGATGGGCAAGCATTCCAATGTTATCCTGTGCGGCGAAGACAACCGCATCATCGATGCCATGCGCCGTGTTGACGGCGACCTGTCCGGCAAACGGCAGGTGCTTCCCGGCCTGTTCTACCGTATGCCGCCCGCGCAGGACAAACACGACCCGTTTACGGTTTCCGGTACCGGACTCGCCGCCGCAGCCGCTCAGGCCGATGGGGAACAGACACTCGACCGTTTTCTTCTGAATACGCTGCTCGGCTTCTCGCCGCTGCTGTGCCGCGAGCTTGCGTTCCGCGCTGTCGGTGACGCAGCGAAGCCGCTTGGTATGCTGAGCGACGACGAGCGCCGAAATCTGGCGCAGGTGTATGACGATTTTCTCACCTATATCGAAGAGAAGCGCTGGAAACCGTTTCTGCTGACCAAAATCGAGGACGGCGCGGTTTTTGACTTCACTTTTCTGCCGATTACACAGTACGCAGGACTGATGAACATTGTGCAGGAGGACAGTTTCTCTGCCTTACTGGCCGCGTTCTTCGAAAAGAAGGGTAAGGTTGAGCGCATGGCACGGCGTTCGGCTGACCTGCACAAGACCGTTGTAAACGCCCGTGACCGTCTGGCGCGCAAGCTGTCCGCCCAGAAAAAGGAGCTTTCCGGTGCGCACGACCGCGAGAAATACAAGCGTACCGGCGAACTGATTACCGCTAACCTGTATCAGCTGGAAAAGGGTATGACAAAGGCGAGCGTAATTGATTATTACGATGCCGCCTGCCCAGAGGTCGAAATCACGCTTGACATCCGCATGACGCCGCAGCAGAATGCACAGAGATATTTCAAGCTGTACAACAAGGCTAAAACCGCCGAAGAAGTCCTGACCATGCAGATCAAGCAGGGAAGTGAAGAACTGGATTATCTCGAAAGCGTGCTTGTGCAGCTTGGCGAAGCGGAAACTGAACGTGATCTGGCACAGCTCCGCGAAGAATTGACGCAGTCCGGTATTCTGTCCGCAAAACAGACGCGCAACAAAAAGGCCGCTCAAAAGCCCGTGCAAGCTAAGCCGTTCCATTACCGGACAACGGATGGTTTCGATGTCTTTGCCGGTAAAAATAATATCCAGAACGATCTTCTGACGCTGAAAACCGCCTTCAAAAGTGACATCTGGTTCCATACGCAGAAGATACACGGCTCTCATGTTATTCTGGTGACTAACGGAAAAGAGCCGACCAACGAGGCTATGACCGAAGCCGCCATGATTGCGGCATATCATTCGAAAGCTCGCTCTTCGTCTATGGTGCCGGTCGATTATACGCAGGTGCGCCAGGTAAAGAAGCCCGCCGGTGCCAAGCCCGGCATGGTAATTTACCATGTGTACCAGACTGCGTATGTGACCCCGGACGAGAAAGCCATCGAAAAACTCCGAATCGAATAAGCACCCAGCCGGCAGGAAATTCTGTCGGCTGAATTTTTTCATAAAAATATACCGATATCTGTTGACAGTTCAGATAATCTATGCTATTATAATTAAGTCGCTGATACCAAGCATATCGGTAATTGAATATGGAAGGTTTCCCGAGTGGCCAAAGGGAACAGACTGTAAATCTGTCGTCTATGACTTCGGTGGTTCGAATCCACCACCTTCCACCAAGATTGAAACAGCATCCGTCAGGGTGCTGTTTTTGTTTAATTCCAAAGGATTACAGGGAGCGAAAGCGAGCGTGCTGCAACTGGCATAGCATTACGGAAATAACGCAAATCTTTGTAAGCAAAGATGGTGACAGTATTATTTGCTTACGCTGAATTGCAGTATGCACAGCTTTTGTCTAATTCATCATCTTGTTCAGTTGTGTTCGCGCTGTATTTTAGTCCAAATCCAATATATAAATTATAACCTACTCAAATATATAAATTATAACCTACTCAAATATATAAATTATAACCTACTCAAATCGACTTATAAACGCCTTTTTGAGTAGGTTTTTACACTTATAATGTGCGATATTTGGCTCTTTAATTATACGAAAAATACTTTGTAATTATCCAGCGGAATGCCCCCAATTATACAAAACTTTTATTTTGTATAATTCATTGTGTGGATTTTTTCATCTACAAAGTCGCCTTCACCTGTTGTCCAGCCATTCAATCGCAGCGGCAACTGCGTCGTGATCATTATCACGCACGATGACATCTGCAAATGTTTTTGTCTCGTTATCTGCGTTTCCCGGAACAAACGCGACGCTGGCTACGCTCAGCATGGAATGGTCATTCGAGCTGTCGCCGATTGCCATGACGTTCTCACGTGCAATACCGCAGGCGTCTGCAATTTTCAGCAGTGACGAACCCTTGTTAATTCCCGCCGCCGTAATCTCGCAGAAGTTCGGAGTGCTAGCCGCGACACAGAAATCGTTCTCATAGCTGTGCAGATAGCCGCGCACCTCCGGCATGAGCGCTTCCGGGCCAGTTAGATTGACCTTGCACCAGTTCGACGTATCTGTTAAATCTTCGCGAGAAATTACGCTGTATGAGAGATTCAGGACGCGCATATGGTGCTCGGTTTCCGCGCTCATTCGCCGCACGCAAATGGAATGGTCCAGAAAAATCTCGCAGCCAATTTGTGAAAATTTTGTCAAAGCAGTTTCAATCAGCTCTATCGCCTTTTCCGGCATCCCGGCGCACCACATCAGCTTCTGATTTTCGTCCATAATCATCGAGCCGTTCAGATGCGTGTACGGCGTGTTAAACGGCAGCAAACCACGATACATATCAATCGCGTGCGGTGCACGTCCGGTTGCGAGCGAAAACCGCCCGCCGTTTTCGACAAAATAGCGTATTGCCTCCAGATTTCCTTCCGAAATCTGCTTGCAGTTGTCCAGAAGCGTACCATCCATGTCGCAGCCAAGCAATATTCCATCGAACTTTTTCATTGCATTCGTTCCAGCTTTCCGAGGATTTCTGTAAAATACTCCGGCAGCGGCGCAGAAAATGTCATGCGCTCCCCTGTTCTCGGATGCGTCAGAGTCAATTTCGCCGCGTGCAGGCACTGTCCGCCGATGTTGGAAAAACGGTCTTTTTTCAAGCCGTAAACCGGGTCGCCGATAATCGGATGACCGATAGCCGCCATATGCACGCGTATTTGATGCGTCCGCCCGGTTTCCAGCTGAAACGCCATGTGCGTATAGCCGCGATAGCGCTTGATTACGGTATAGTGCGTTATCGCTTCTCTTCCACCCTCAACGATCGCCATGCGTTTTCGGTCGGTCTTATGCCGCGCAATCGGCTTATCGACTGTTCCCTGCTCCTCACGCGGACTGCCTACCACAATCGCTTCATAGCCGCGATAGGCCGTGTGTGCCGCAATCTGTGCCGCGAGGCTCTGGTGGGCGCTGTCATTCTTCGCAACGACAAGCAGGCCGCTCGTATCCTTGTCAATTCGATGCACGATACCCGGACGATGCTCGCCGTTGATACCCGACAAGCTGTCGCCGCAATGAAACATCAGCGCGTTGACCAGCGTTCCCGTCCAGTTGCCTGCGGCCGGATGCACCACCATGCCGCGCGGCTTGTTGACCACCACGATGTCCGCATCTTCGTACACAATATCGAGAGGAATATCTTCCGCCGTAATATTCACCTCGCGCAGCTCAGGCATGGTGGCGGTCAGGCTCTCACCGCCGACCAGTTTGTAATTCTTCTTGACCGGCTTTCCGTTCATACTGACCGCCTGCTCTGCCAGCAGATTCTGCGCCGCCGAACGGGTCAGTCCCTCCACCTGTTCGGCAAGCCAGCTGTCAATACGTGTCCCGGCACATTCGACCGGAACGACAAATTTCATCTCATTCATGCTTTTCACCGTCCGATTCCGGCTTGTGCGGCTCCTTGTACTGGAACATGAAATAGATGATAAACAGCACGCCGCCCACGCAGATGAAAATATCCGCTACATTGAATACCGGGAAATTTATCAGTCTGAAATCAAACATATCGACTACAAATCCGCGAACGACTCGGTCGATTGCATTGCCGATGGCGCCTGCCGCAATCAGAACCAGCGACCAGCGTCCGGTTGCCGTCTGCATGATTTTTTTCGACAGTACAACGCCGATAATAATCGAAATCACCACTGCAAGCGCTACGAAAATCCAGCGCGAGTCAAATCGCGCGAACATACTGAACGCCGCGCCGCGGTTTTCGATATAGGTCAGATGAAAGACGTTCTCTATGAGCGGAATGGTGTGCTGCGCCTGAAGTGTCGTGAACGCCCAGTGCTTGACGAGTTGATCCGCAATAATCATAATTGCCACTGCCGCAATATATAAAGGCATAAGTTTACTCTCCTGTCCATTCAAAAAGGGGGAACAGAAATTCCTGTTCCCCCTTCCCTTTTACTTAATTCAATCAGCCGACAACCTTTGCGCAGCGTGCGCAGAGACCCGGATGAGCAGCGTCCGAACCAACGGACTTTGCCTGCTTCCAGCAGCGCAGGCACTTCTCGCCTGCTGCACGTGCAACTGCAATCGTCAGACCCGGCAGTTCCTCGCTTGCGAGGCCCTCACCTTCGCCTGCAACAACGTCCATCTCGGAAACGATGCAGAGGTCAGCCAGATTCTGGCCGCAGCCATTCAGGAAAGCAGCGGTATCTGCATCGGTGTAAACCGTTACATGTGCTTCGAGCGGCTTGCCGATGGTTTTAGCGTTACGCGCACCCTCCAGAGCCTTGTTGACGTCGTCACGGAACGCAATCAGCTTGTTCCACTTCTCGGTCTCAGCCTCGTCAAAGGCCAGCGCTTCGTCTGCAACCGGCATCTCGTTGTATGCAACGTTGCGGACATCGTCCTCTGCTGCGTGCGGCATAGCCTGCCAGATTTCGTCTGCGGTGAAGCAGAGAATCGGAGACAGCATACGAACCAGAGCGCTCAGAATACGGTAAATCGTGGTCTGGGCAGCGCGGCGGCTTACGCCTGTGGTCTCGTCGCAGTACAGACGGTCCTTGATAACATCCAGATAGAAGTTGGACATATCAACAACGCAGAAGTTGTGAATTGCATGGAATACCGTGTGGAACTCGTAGCTGTCGTAGCCATCGCGAACCTTAACAACGAGGTCGTTCAGCTTCATCAGCGCCCACTTATCCAGATCGGTCAGCTCAGCATATGCAACTGCATCGGTCTTCGGGTCGAAGTCAGCAAGGTTGCCCAGAATGTAACGAGCCGTGTTGCGGATCTTCAGATAGTTCTGCGACAGGTGCTTGAGCATATCCTTGGAGATACGCATATCCTGACGGTAGTCAGACGAAGCGACCCACAGACGCATTACATCAGCGCCGTACTGGTTCAGAATATCTTCCGGAGCAATACCGTTGCCAAGCGACTTGGACATCTTCTGGCGTTCCTCGTCAACGATCATGCCGTGTGTGATGACCGTCTTGTACGGAGCCTTGCCCTGCGTTGCAATGGAGGTCAGCATCGAGGACTGGAACCAGCCGCGATACTGGTCGTTGCCTTCCAGATATACATCAACCGGAGTCTTCTGACCTTCGCGGTTCTCGATAACTGCGCGCCAGGACGAGCCAGAGTCAAACCATACGTCCATGGTGTCGGTTTCCTTGTCAAAGGAAGCGCAGCCGCACTCGCACTTGGTGCCTGCCGGGAGGATTTCCTCTGCGGTCATATCGAACCATGCGTTGGAGCCCTTTTCGCGGAACAGGTCTGCAACAGCCTTGATGGTCTGCTCATTGACAAGCGGCTTGCCGCAGTCCTTGCAGGTGAAAATCGGAATCGGAACGCCCCAGACACGCTGGCGGGAAATGCACCAGTCGGAACGCTCACGAATCATGGAGGTCATGCGCTCCTGGCCCCAGCCCGGAATCCACTTGATGTCCTCGCAGGCCTTGACCGCATCATCCTTGAGCGCGTCAACAGAGCAGAACCACTGTTCGGTGGTGCGGAAGATGATCGGGTTCTTGCAGCGCCAGCAGTGCGGATAGCTGTGCACGATGTCCTCGGTCGCGAGCAGAGCGCCGCAGTCGTCCAGATCCTTGAGAATGACCTCGTTGGAATCGTCAACGAACATACCCTCGTACTTGCCGGCCTCAGCGGTATGGCGACCCTTGCCGTCAACCGGAACCATGATCGGAATATTGTACTTCTGGCAGACGATAAAGTCGTCAGCACCGAAGCCCGGAGCGGTATGAACACAGCCGGTACCTGCATCAAGCGTTACGTGGTCACCAACGATAACGAGCGACTCACGGTCGTACAACGGATGCTTTGTCTTGATCATTTCCAAATCGGAGCCGAGGCAGGTCGCCAGAACTTCCCACTCGGAAATGCCTGCGGTCTTCATGACGGACGCGACAAGCTCCTTCGCCATGACGTAAATCTCGCCGGACGGAACCTTAACGAAATCGTACTCAAAGACCGGATTCAGAGAAATTGCAAGGTTGCCCGGAATGGTCCAGGTCGTAGTCGTCCAGATTACGAAGTAAACGTTCTCCTTAGAGCCAAGCAGCTTCGTGATAACGCCCTTGTCATCGGTAACCGCGAACTTGACGAAGATAGACTTGCACGGAACGTCCTTGTACTCGATTTCCGCTTCAGCCAGAGCGGTTTCATCGTGCGGGCACCAGTAAACCGGCTTCTGACCCTTGTAGATGTAACCCTTCTTGGCCATCTCGCCGAAAATCTCAATCTGAGCAGCCTCGTAGTCGTGGGTCAGGGTCAGATACGGGCGATCCCAGTCGCCAACAACGCCCAGACGCTTGAACTGCGTGCGCTGCGTGTTTACGTGGTCATGTGCAAACTCCTCACACTTGGAACGGAACTCAGCAACCGAAACCTTGCTGCGATCCATGCCATAAGCCTTGATGGCCTGACGCTCGATCGGCAGACCGTGAGTATCCCAGCCCGGGATATACGGCGCCTGATACCCCATCATATTGCGCGAACGGATGATGAAATCCTTGAGAATCTTGTTCAGGGCGTGGCCCATGTGCAGATTGCCGTTTGCATACGGAGGGCCGTCGTGCAGAACGAAGAGTGGCTTGCCCTCGTTCTTCTTCATCAGTTCATGGTAGAGATCTGCCTTCTCCCAGTTCTCAAGAAAACCCGGCTCGCGCTTGGGAAGACCCGCACGCATCGGGAAATCTGTCTTAGGCAGATTGATCGTGTTATTGTAATCCTGCTGCATTGGCAGTATTCATTCCTTTCAGTTATAGCTTGAAGCGGTGTATTGCCGCTGTTACTTTGCCTTCTTAGGGTCGTACTCCGCGCCGAACTTCAGTTCACCGAAGTCGAACTTGCGGGTAGAATCTTCTTCCGGAGCATCTGCTTTTTCTATGGTCGTTTCCTTTGCATCGGCCGCAGGCTTCGCAATTTTCGTGGTCTTATCATCGACCTTGCTCTCCTGTGCCTGCGCCGGCTGGACGAGCTTTTCTGCCTTCGCGAGTTCAACGAGAGCCTTAGCCTGTGCCTGATAAGCCGCCGAAATGCGGGCAATGAACTCGACCGTGCTCTTGCGGGCCGCCTCGAGTTTCTGTGCCTCCAGTTCGATTTCGCTTCTGGTATCCTGCACCTTGGTTTCGGTCTCGGTCTTTGCTGCGGCAACAATGCTCTCAGCTTCCTTCTTCGCCTTGTCGATCGTATCCTGTGCAATCGACTGCGCAGACATCAGTGTGCGGCGCATTCCATCCTCAACACCGCGGTACTCCTCAATCTTATCGACCAGCACCTTCATCTTCGCTTTCAGAGAAGCATTTTCCTTCTGCATGGCAGCGAACTCCTCTGCGACGCGCTCGAGAAAGGTATCGACCGATTTCATATCGTATCCGCCGAAAACAGCCTTTTCAAAGCCGATCTCTTGAATTTCCTGCACCGTCATAGTCTTTCCTCCGTAAAATTGTTTGTTTTGCCCGATGCACGGGAAAATGGCCGGACAACGTCCGACCACCCGCATATGTCTTTTTTGCAGGCATCACAGCATATAAATAACCTGTTCCAGAACAATGATCGTGAAAAATGCCAGCATGAACGGAATGTCAAACGGACATCCCCGGAATGCGTCGATGCGGTCTGTCAGGCTGCGGAACGGCTGAATGAGCGGTTCTGTGATAAGGCACAGAAATTCATACAGCTTAGAGCCACCGGCCTGTGGAAACCAGCTGAGTATCGCTCTGGCAAAGAGCAGAAACTCAAGAATACGAAGCAGACTGCCAACAATATATAAAGCTATCATGTTCAATGCAGCGTCCCTTAGAAGTACATACCGCTGCTCTCGAGCTCATCGATCAAATCGCCCATAATGTCAACATTGTAAGGCGTGATGATGTATGTGCTGTTTGCAACCTTTTTGATTTTGCCCTCATTCGCATATGCAACGCCGCTGAGGAAATCCACCAGACGACGCGCGATATCCTTGTTGGTCTGCTCCAGATTGAGTACCACCGCGCGCTTGTCCTTCAGGTGATCGGCAATCTCTGCCGCCTGCTCAAAGCGGTCGGGCTTCACCAGAACAACTGCGAGCTTGCTGGTCGTGTTGATGCTGACGACCTTGTTGTCACGCAGACTCTCGTGGTGCTGCGATACGGTGCTCTCTGCCGGAGCGCTGCTGTATGAGCGATCATACGAATGGGATTCGTACGATGAAGACATATTATTTATTGCAGGTTCATCAATGCGCTGCTGCCGGGGCATATCCTCTTCGTATTCGTCCTCGGCCTCGCCGCCCTTGACCCAATCAATAAAATTTTTGATCGAACCCATGTAAGTTCCTCCTTATATTTTAAGGCGAAACGATCTGATAAGGCCGTGCGCCAAAGATCGCCGTGCCGATGCGAACCATATTTGCACCGCACGCAATCGCCGTTACAAAATCATTTGTCATTCCCATCGACAAATAATCCATATCTACATTATCGTATTTTTTTGTCAAAATGTCAACAAATACTTGATGCATTTCATTGAAGTAGCGCAAATTTTTCGTCTGTTCATCGGCGACGGGCGGAATTGCCATCAATCCGCGGATGTGCAGAGAGGGTTTTTCACGCAGAATTTCGATTGCGTTCAGCAGCTCGTCGGGGTCGATGCCGCTTTTTGCCTGCTCCCGACCGATGTTCACTTCGAGCAGAATATCCTGCCGGATGCCGTGCTTTGCGGCCTCCTTGGCAATCGCTTCGCCAAGATGAACCGAACCGACCGATTGAATAAGCGATACCTTCCCAATCAGGAATTTCACCTTATTCGTCTGAAGCGTACCGATAAACTGAAGGTCCGCGCCCTCATAGGCATTCTGCTCATATTTTTCGACAAGCTCCTGTACGCGGTTCTCGCCGCAGACCTGAATGCCTGCTCGAATTGCTTCCTGAACGTGCTCTGCATCGTTCATCTTGCTGGCGGCAACCAGCACAATATCCTCTGCCTTTCGACCGGACTTCTCTGCTGCGCACGCTACACGTTCCTTTACCTGAGCGATGCGTTCATGCAGCTCCATTTTTTCCTGTTCTGTCATGTTTTCACCACCGTATTATCTTTAAGATCTGTTCCTCGTACAATGACCTGGTCCTGTTCGACCAGCATATCCGAGTCAGTTGCACTCTGCTCGACAATATAGCTGTCTTCGGTTTCATACAGCTTGTTGATGACCTTGAACTTGCGTACCGTGCCGCTCAGAATGAACACTCCCGTGTCCTTATGCAGTTCACCGTTGCTGTCTGTCCACTCCTCCACGCGAAGTGCGCTCTTCGGCACGCGCAGACCGGTGTAGGACGCAATGATGATTTCGACCGGCTGCTGACGAATGGAAACCATCTCGCTGTTGAACTCCGTGCCTTCCAGCACAAGCAGAGCTGTATCATCATCATGCTCCCAGTTGACGGCATAAACCGTTACCGGGCTCGTGAAAGATGCCTGAGTAAAATTGACCTTAAGCTCCTGACCGACCTGCAGGCGTTCCGCCTGAGAGGCCGGTATCTCGCAGGCAAGATACCAGGTGAAGCCCTGAACCATCTTGCCGAGCGTGGAGCTGACCTGCCGCGTTTCCGGCTCCTTTGCTGTCAGTTCGCGGAAGCGCGCGAGCGTCATGGCCGAGAGCGACGCCGGTTTGAGCGTATCTTCGAAGCCGTCAACGATTTCGGAAAAATATCCCGAGCAGGGTGCCGTCAGCTCCGCCGTGCGGCCGGAAAGGCTCTGCTCCAGGCTGGTCCGCTGCGCGTCCAACGAGTCGCGCTCCGCGCGAATAGCCGCAGCGTCAAGCTGGTCTGCCGCGCGGCGCAGGGAAAGCGTCCGAAGAGAAGCCGACGAAGAGGTCAGCACGCTGCCCGAGCCTTCTTTGGTCTCCGCCGCAAGGTTCTGAATGGCGAGCGTAATCAGCTGGTCGATTTTCGCCGTATCCGAACTGTTGTTGGCCGTCTGAAGTGCCGTATCCAACTGATTGATGCGGTCGTCCAGCGGGTCCAGCTGGCAGCTCAGCTCCAGCGCCTCGTTGTCGCCGTACACGATGGCGAGCGGCGCGTTTTTCTGCACGCGCTCGCCGCTGTACACGATATGCTTAACAGTGTCGCCGCCGCCCTTTATCGTAATTTCATCTCGGACGAACCATCCGTCCGCCGTGAAGCTGTCATTTACCGTGACCCGCATGGCGGGCGTGGTGTCCGGCGAGGACGAGAAAATACCGAAAAAGCTACGTCCGATATAAAGAAGAACGATCGCGGCAAAAAGAACGATCAGCAGATGGCTTCGGTCATTTTTCTGTCGCTGCGTCGTTTTGGTTTTCTGTTTTTGTTCCATGAAGTGCCTCGTAAGTAATCAACTGTCCGTGCGCTCCTCCCTTGTTCCGTGCAGTTCCACCTGTCGCTGCGGAATAATGGTGGAAATCGCATGCTTATAGATCATCTGCTGTTTTCCGTCGCTTTCCAGAAAGACCACGAAATTATCAAATCCACGGATAATTCCGCGCATCTGAAAGCCGTTCATCAGATAAAACGTCGTATTCTGTCCCTGCTGGCGCAGGGCAGCAAGCATTCTGTCCTGCAGATTGATTTCGTTTCGCACAATGATACCTCCGTTGCTTTTGCAGTTTCTGCTACCATTGTACACCGTGTTTTTGAAGATATTCTGTCGAATGCTGTAAGACATCTGCAAACTCTTCACTCTTATTATAATATATCCAGTGGATGCTGTCATCCCTTTTCAGCCATGTCAGCTGTCTTTTTGCGTAGTTTCTGCTGCGGCGCTTGAGCAGCTCGATGCAGTCCTCAAGGGTTTCCCGTCCTTCGAGATAGCCGAGAAACTCCTTGTACGCTATCGCCTGCGCCGCCGTTCCGGTCAGAAGGCCGCGTTCCCAGAGCGAGCGCGTTTCCTCAATCAGACCGTCCCGGACCATAATATCCACACGCCTGTCGATGCGGTCATACAGCGTTTGCCGCTCCTCCGGGCATAGTCCGATTTTGATAGCCCGGTACTTGGGCTCCGGCCGCTTGTGCAGGCGGTTCATTTCGCCGATCGTCATGCCGGTCTGCTCGTAAACCTCGAGCGCACGAATTACTCGCTTGAGGTTGTTGGGATGCAGCCGTTCCGCACTCTCCGGATCGACCGCCGCAAGGCAGCGGTGAACCGCTTCATTGCCCTGCTCGCGTGCCATGCTTTCGTACTTTCCCCGCACAGAGAGATCGGTCTCGTCGCCGGAAAACGTGCTGCATTCGATGAGCGCATCCATGTACAGACCCGTTCCGCCAATCACCACCGGTATCATGCCGCGCGACAGAATATCCTGCGCCGCCGCGTCCGCGAGTTCCACATATTTCGCAACCGAGAACGGCTCGCCGGGCTCGCAGACGTCAATCAGATGATGGCGGACGCCCTGCTGCTCCTCAAGAGTCGGTTTCGCCGTGCCGATGTCCATTTCCTTATACAGCTGCATGGAATCCGCCGAAATGATTTCTGTATGCAGCCGTTTTGCCAGCGCAACCGAAAGCGCGGTTTTCCCGCTCGCCGTCGGGCCGCAGATACAGATCAGTCGATTTTCCATGTGTTCAAGCTCCTTTGGCATTACTGGTTGACCCGTTTGAACATTTTGTCCAGTTCGTATTTGGTCAGACGAACAGTGGTCGGGCGGCCGTGCGGACAGGAGCGAACGTTTTCGTCCGAAAGAACGCGCTCGCACAGGCTTTGCAGCTCGATCATACTCGTTCCCCTGCCGGCCTTGATGGCCGCCTTGCAGGCCACCATATGAATGAGGTCGTCCAGACGGTCGGGCACGGTAGCGCGGCTGTTCATCGCCTTTTCGGCCAGTTCACTGATAACGCTCTGCACATCGCCACTCTCGATATAAGCCGGTACGCTGCGCACCGCAAAGCTGTTTTCGCCGAACGGATCGATTGCAAAGCCGGCCTTTCTGATGTCGTCCAACTGTTCCTGTATCGCGGCGGCTTCCTCTCCGGTCAGCTCTACGACAACCGGAGTCAGCAGCTGCTGCTGCGGAATCACAGTCTCGGCACGCATCTTATTAAACAGAATGCGTTCATGCGCCGCGTGTTTGTCTATCAAAATCAAGCCGTCCTTATCCTCCGCGATAATATAGGTGTGGAAACATTCGCCAATCACGCGCACACCGCTGTCAAGCGGCTCGTATACCGTCTTTTCCCCTTCGCGGAGTTTGTTCTTTACCTCATATGTGACGTTGATCGGTTTGATGGCCGGCGTTTTTTCCTCTTCTGGCTGCGGCGGTTTTGCGGCAGTCTGACCCGCGCCTGCGTTATTCGTTTCAGGCACATCCGGTCTGCCCGGGAGCTTGATGCGTCCTATCGCGCGGGAGGGGTCCGGCTTGAAGTTGCCGAGTGGCGGCGCAGACATAAAGGACTGGCGCTCGGTGCGCGGCGGCACGGATACCAGAAAATCCTCTATCTCCGGCTCGTCCGGTTTCTCGGCTGCCGGCTGCGGTTTGAGAGGCTGCGCGAACGGGCGCGGCTTGTCGTCCTGCACCGGGCGCGGTACTGCGAAACGCTGCTGCTCGTGTGTCAGGTTGTCCTCGCGCGGCACAGGCTTTTCCTTGTGTTCGAGCTGCGGTGTGTTGTCGTTGGCTGCCAGCGCGTTCTTGCAGGCGATATAAACTGCTTCGAACACCGGCTTTTCCTGCGAGAACTTGACCTCGGTTTTCGCAGGATGAACATTGACGTCCACCGCCGAAAGCGGCAGATCAAGGAAAATCGCGCCGGACGGGTACTTGCCCGTGATAATCGCGTTGCGGTACGACTCCTCAAGCGCGGCCTGCATCAGCCGGCTCTTAACGTAGCGTCCGTTCACGAAAAAGTGCTGCATTGATCGATTTGCGCGGCCTGCATGGGGCTTTACGATATAGCCGTGCACTTTCAGACCGTTGTGCTCGTTTTCGGGCACTTCAATCATGTTCGCGGTCATTTCCTTGCCGAATACCGCAAATACCGGCGTAATCAGTTTGCCCTTGCCATCCGTGGTAAAGACCTGCTTGCCATCGCGAATCAGCGTGAACGCGATTTCCGGATGCGACAACGCCGCGTGCTGTACGACGCCAAGCACGTAGCCCGCCTCGGTGAAGTCCTTTTTGAGAAACTTCATTCGCGCCGGTGTGTTGTAAAACAGGTCGCGCACTACAATTGTCGTGCCCTCCGGGCAACCGGCTTCTTCGTTTACCTGAATGTCTCCCGCTTCGAGGTGCAGATGCACGCCTGCAATCGCTTCTTTCTGCCGGGTGAACAGGTCAATGCGTGTAACTGAGGAAATCGCCGCCAGCGCTTCCCCACGGAAACCCAATGTGCCGATTGCCGCAAGGTCGTCCTCGCTTCTCAGCTTGCTCGTTGCGTGACGCCGGAACGCAATCGGCGCATCCTCCGGCGCCATGCCGCAGCCGTTATCGGCAATTCGCAGATAGGTAATGCCGCCATTTTCAATTTCTACCGTGATGCGCGTCGAACCCGCATCTATCGCATTCTCGACCAGTTCCTTGGCGACCGAGGACGGCCGTTCTACCACCTCGCCCGCCGCGATCAGGTCGGCCAGGTGAGATGACAGTTCATGAATAATTGCCATTGCTGCTTCCTTTCAGGAAAATTCTCGGATGCCGCACAATTATCTGCGCTCCTGCTCTGCCAGCTTTTTCAGCTCGTAAAGCGCGTTCAGCGCTTCGATCGGCGTCATGACATCCATTTGCAGACAGCGCAGACGCGCTGCAATATCCGTTGCGACCATATGGCCGAAGGACATCTGGTCCTCTTCTTCGTCTGGCTCCTCGATGGCGTGAATCTCGACCTGCGGCATGGTGGACTCCAGTTCCTTCAATACCGCTTTTGCACGCTTGATGACCGGATTCGGAACACCCGCGAGCTTCGCGACCTCGATACCGTAGCTGTCGTCCGCTCCGCCGCGGACAATACGGCGCAGGAAAGTAATATCGTCGCCGCGCTTCTTTACTGCAATATTGTAGTTCTTAACGCCCCCAATCAGCTCTTCGAGCGCTGTCAGCTCGTGATAATGCGTTGCGAACAGCGTGCGGGCGCCGATGCGGCGCTTGTTTGCGATATACTCTACGACGGCGCGGGCAATGCTCATGCCGTCATAGGTGGACGTACCGCGGCCGATTTCATCGAGGATAATCAAGCTGGACTCGGTTGCCTGATTGAGAATATCTGCGACCTCGCTCATCTCTACCATGAATGTGGACTGCCCGCTCGCCAGGTCATCGGACGCGCCCACGCGGGTGAATACGCGGTCGGCCACGCCGATATGCGCCGAGGACGCCGGGACAAAGGAGCCGATCTGCGCCATAATGGTAATCAGCGCCACCTGACGCATATAAGTGGATTTACCGGCCATATTCGGTCCGGTGATGATAGCGATACGATTTTCATCCTCATCGAGCAGCGTGTCGTTCGGAATGAACATACTGTCTTTGAGCATTTTCTCGACTACCGGATGGCGGCCGTCGTGGATTTCGATTTTGTCGGACAGGTCTACCGTCGGGCAGACGTAATTCTGCTCGCACGCCACATCCGCCAGCGAGCACAGCACATCAATCTGCGCTACCGCCTGTGCGGAACGCTGCACGCGGTGCACTTCGGCGGCAATGCGGTCGCGGACCTCAACAAAAACGTCGTACTCCAGACCAGCCAGACGCTCCTGCGCACCGAGAACCGTGCTTTCGAGCTGTTTCAGTTCATCGGTGATATAGCGCTCGCTGTTTGCAAGCGTCTGCTTGCGGACATAGTTCTCAGGAACTGCTTCCGAATTCGCTCTCGATACCTCGATATAGTATCCGAATACACGGTTATAGCCGATTTTCAGCTTAGGGATTCCCGTCCTCTCGCGTTCTCTCTGCTCGATTGCAGCAATTTCGCCCTTGCCGCCGCTCGCCAGACTGCGCAGGTGGTCGATTTCCTCGTGGTAGCCGCTGCGGATCAGGCCGCCGTCGCGAAGGAGAATCGGTGGGTCTTCTACGATTGCCTGTTCAATCAGCTCCTGTACGTCCTGAAGCAGATCAATGTTCTCCGTCAGCTCTTTCAGGAGCGACTGGTCGAACGCCGCCAGATACGAGCGGATTTCCGGCAGACAGGAAATCGCCGCTGCCAGTGCACGCAGATCGCGGCAGTTTGCCGTTCCGTATACAATGCGGCCGATCAGACGTTCCATATCGAAAACCTGACGCAGCGCATCGGTCAGCGCCGAGCGGTTTATCACATCATCGCACAATGCGCTGACTGCCTGCTGGCGGCGCGTGATATGGAGCGGATTATAAAGCGGCTTCTCGAGCCACTGGCGAATCATGCGGGAGCCCATCGCGGTGTGCGTCTGGTCGAGCACCCAAAGCAGCGTTCCCTTCTTCTCCTTGGTGCGCATGGTCTCGCACAGCTCCAGATTGCGTCTTGCGTTAAGGTCCAGTTCCATATACTGACCCTGACGGTAAAGTCTGAGGTCGTTCAAACCCGCAAGGCTCGCTGGCTGCGTCTTTTCCAGATAGTCGAGCAGACCGCCGAGCGCGTGCACCGCAAAGTGCATCATGTTAAGGCCGTTTTCCTTGAAGTCCTCGATATGGAAATACCGGCGGATACGCTCAGCCGCTGCCTCCGACTCAAAGCACTCGTCCTCCATCGGCTCCACCAGTGCGTCCTCCAGACGCTCACTGATAAAGCGGCGGAATTCGTCAAACGAAATCGCAAAGCCGCCTGCCAGAATTTCCTTCGGGGCGAACCGGGCCAATTCGTTGAAGATGTCCGTCCAGTCCTCTGTATCGGTCGCATAGACGATGCCTGTTGAAATATCCGCGAAGCAGATGCCCATATCCTCGTGCGTTGCATAAACGCAGGCAAGGAAGTTGTTGCGGCTCTCATCAAGCATGGATGCATCTACGACCGTTCCCGGGGTGACGCGGCGGATAATATCCCGCTTTACGAGTCCCTTGGCTTGCTTCGGGTCTTCGAGCTGCTCGCAGATTGCAATTTTGTAGCCCTTATGTACCAGCTTTGCAATATATCCTTCCGCGCTGTGGTACGGAACGCCGCACATAGGCGCGCGCTCCTCCTGTCCGCAGTCGCGTCCGGTCAGCGTCAGGTCAAGTTCGCGCGACACCAGCTTTGCGTCGTCGAAAAACAGCTCGTAAAAGTCACCCAGGCGGTAAAACAGAAGATAATCCTTGTTCTTATTTTTGATTTCAAAATACTGCTGCATCATGGGCGTTAATTCAGCCATAGTTGCCTCCTGTCTAATGAAAGGTGGATTATTTTTTAACGGCGAACAGACATCTCAGGGAAGTCTTTTCAATTTCCGCTTCAATAAATTCGCCAATCCGGATGTCCTCGCCGCGCACGCAGACCAGAAGATTGCCCTCGGTTCGCGCGGCAAACGGATACTCCGGTCCCTTGGCCGTGCCGTCAACCAGCAGGCGCAGTTTTCTGCCCTGATATGCCGCCTGCTTTTCTGCTACGATTTCGTCCTGTGCTTTCAGCAATCGCTCAAAACGGCGCTGCTTTTCCTGCGGCGTTGCGTTATCCTCGTAGGAGGCCGCAGGCGTGCCGGTGCGCGGAGAGTACAGGAATGTAAACAGCAGGTCAAAGCGCGTTGCCTGCACAAGGTCGAGTGTCTGCTCGAAGTCCGCTTCCGTTTCGCCCGGGAAACCGACGATAATATCGCTCGACAGCGTGATGTCCGGCATTTTTGCTCTCGCGTCCGCAATCAGCGACTTGTAATGCTCTGCCGTATAGCGTCGGTTCATACGGCGCAGAATCTCGTCGCTGCCCGACTGGAACGGCAGATGCAGCTGCTTTGCAACCTTTTCGCATTCCGCCATCGCGGTAAACAGACGGGGCGATGCGTCTTTCGGGTGGCTCGTCATGAAGCGCAGCCAGAAATCGCCGGGAACGGCGTTGAGCCTACGCAGAAGGTCGGCAAAGTCCACCTCGATGCCGAGGTCCTTGCCGTAGGAGTTGACGTTCTGTCCGAGGAGCGTTATCTCCTTGTAACCGGCCGCTACCAGCTCGCGCAGCTCCTTTTCGATTTCATCCGGCATACGGCTGCGCTCTCTGCCGCGCACATACGGCACGATGCAGTAAGTGCAGAAGTTATTGCAGCCGTACATGATGGAAAGCCATGCTTTCGCGCCCTCGGCACGCAGCACCGGCAGACCTTCCGCAATGTCGTCCTCGCCGCCAATGTCAAAGACGCGCTTTTTCTCGGTCCGTACACGGTACAGCAGCGACGGAAAGCGCCAGAGCGCGTGCGTGCCGAACAGGAGATTTACCTGCGGATAGCTTTTCTTGATTTTTTCGACATTCTTATCCTGCTGCGCCATGCAGCCGCACAGCGCAATGATAACGTCCGGGCGCCTTTTCTTGAGATGGCTCAGTGCTCCGATATTGCCGAATGCGCGGTCCTCTGCGTGCTCACGTACCGCGCAGGTGTTGAACAGAATGAAATCCGCCTCTTCGGTCGAGTCGGTCATTGCGTATCCCATCTCGTGCAGCATGCCGCGGATGCGTTCGGTGTCCGCTTCGTTCTGCTGACAGCCGAAGGTGTGGGTATACGCCTTGGGGCGACGGTCGCCGTTCAGACGGGCGACTGCGTCGATATAGGTAAACTGCGTTTGCAGCTGTTCTTCAGAAACATTTTTCTGGGTGGGCAAGACAATGCCTCCTCTTATCGGAATGGAGCGCCGTCAGCCGTAAACACGTTCATGCGGTGATATTCGCTGAACGGAATTTCGTACTGCGGCAGATACTGGTGAATGGCACGGGTCAGGTATTCCGGACTCATGTTGTTGTTTCCGGCTGCGGTAGTTACGACTGCCGTTACTTCCTGTTCCCCCTCGCTTACCGTCAGGTCGCGCATCAGCTCGCGCATATTAACGATTTTCTCGCCGCGCTTGGAGCGCTTGACGATTTCAACGACCGGCCGGCGGAACAAATCGCGAACCGCCTCGGCAAAACCCGCCGGAACGTCCTCTTCAAAGCCCCATGTGATGCGGTACTGCGACCACTCGATCGAACCGACCTTCATGCCGCCGTCCGACTGCGGATAAATCTCAATCGCACGCAGACCCTCCGGGAATACATCATTCAGCGCTTCCACCGCGTTTTCCGGGACAGCCTCCGAGGTGATATTGAAGTCGAGAAATTCACACTCGCCCGAGTAGCCGGTCGAAAGCGGCAGGGCAACCGAAACATAGGCGTGCTGATTGAAGCCTTCGGTAAACCACAGCGGCATCTGGCAGCGAGCCATCGAGCGCTGCATGGTGTGCATCAGGTCGAGGTGGGAGATATAACGTGCTCTGCCCTCTTTGGCAAACTTCATTCTTGCCTTAAACATGGCATTTTCCTCCCTTCAGCAGTGCGCTTGCGCCGCAGCCGGCACACTGGTGCATGCAGTCCGGTGTGATTTCCGCCTCGCGCGAACGCTCCCACTCGCGCTTCAGGTGCTCCTTGCGCGTACCGCAGCCGATGTGGTCCCACGGGAATACCTCGTCGAGCGGGCGCTGGCGGGACGCATAGAACTCAGGGTCGAGTCCGCAGTCGCGGAATGCCTGCATCCACTTCTCGAAGTCGAAGCACTGGTCCCAGCCGTCCATCTTGCAGCCGCGCTGCCATGCGAGCAGAATAGCCTTGCCCTGGCGGCGGTCGCCGCGGGCGATGACGCCCTCAAGCACCGAGGTCTCCGCATCATGCCAGTTGTAGGTAACGTTCTTGGTCTTCATAACGACTTTCAGATGCGCCTGCTTCTCGCGGAAGGTTTCGAGCGTATCCTGTGCGTCCCACTGGAACGGAGTCTGCGGCTTCGGCACGAAACAGGACGCCGACGCCGTGATACGCACGCCGCGCGCACGGTTCGGTGTGTTTTCGCGCCAGCAGTATGCAACCTTCTTGCAGATGTCCGAAATGCCGTCCAGATCTTCGTAGGTCTCGGTCGGCAGGCCCATCATGAAGTACAGCTTTACGTTGTTCCAGCCGCCCTGAAACGCGATTTCGCAGGCGTGGAGAACGTCTTCCTCGCGGATATTCTTATTGATGACGTCGCGCAGGCGCTGTGTGCCCGCCTCGCACGCGAACGTCAGGCCGCTCTTGCGGGTCTTCTGCACGCGCTCCATCAGCTCGGCCGAAAAGCTGTCGGCACGGAGCGACGGAAGCGACAGGCTGATATGGCGCGGCTCGCAGTAATCGAGCATGCACTCGGTCAGGCCGGACAGCTCGCCGTAGTCACTCGTCGAGAGCGAGGAAAGCGAAATTTCCTCGTATCCCGAGTTTTTCAGCACCGCTTCCGCCTGCTTCATCAGCACTTCCTTGGATTTGGTGCGCAGCGGACGATACGTGTGTCCTGCCTGACAGAAGCGGCAGCCGCGCGGACAGCCGCGGAACAGCTCGATCATTGCGCGGTCGAAGACGATGTCCGTCGAGGGGACAACGAAATACTCCGGATAATACATCGTATCCAGGTCCTTGACGATGCGCTTCTGCACCATAGCCGGTGCGCCGTGCGTCGGCGTTACGCTCTCAATCGTTCCGTCCTCATGATAGCTGACCTCGTACAGTGAGGGAACGTACATGCCCTCGATCTGCGCCGCCGCAATCAGGAAGTCCTGCTTGGACCAGCCCTCGCGCTTGGCCTTGCGGTAGAGGTCGGTGAACTCCAGCATGATTTCCTCGCCGTCGCCAATCATGAACAGATCAACAAAATCCGCAAGCGGCTCCGGGTTGTAGGCGCACGGACCGCCGCAGGCCACGATATGTTCGAGGCCGGTTCGGTCCTTCGCCAGAACCGGAATGCCGCCGAGATCCAGCATATTCAGAATGTTGGAAAACGACAGTTCGTATTGCAGCGTAAACGCAATAATGTCAAATTCCGTCAGCGGGTCGCCGCTTTCCAGACCGTAAAGCGGAATGCCGGCCGCACGCATCTCGGCCTCCATGTCAATCCACGGCGCACAGACGCGCTCGCACCAGATGCCCTTCTGGTCATTGAGCAGACCGTAAAGAATACGCGAGCCAAGGTGCGACATGGCAACCTCGTAGGTATCCGGGAAGCAGAACGCAAACCGGAGATCTACATTTTTCTTATTCTTCATCACCGAGCCCCACTCGCCGCCGACATAGCGTGCCGGCTTCTGTACACGGGTCAGGATGGCTTCCATTTTTTTGTGCAAGCTGTTATCCTCCAAATGAGTATTGTAAAGTTTCATCGCGAGCGTTAAGGCAATACCGCATAATTGGACAAGAGCGATTTGCGAGTAAATTTTGCGTACTGACGAGGCGCGGTTTTGCGGTA
>OODU01000762.1_pt1 | contig 35181 bp, 42 predicted proteins | sample 1671171 | NCBI WGS metagenome assembly OODU01 (sample SAMN06348129, study PRJEB24527) | human gut metagenome | biome: human gut; feature: ankylosing spondylitis patient; material: feces | host: Homo sapiens | place: China | collected 2015-10
ATTATCCTGTTTGAAGCTGCGGCAAGGGCATTAAAGGAAATGCAGATAAAGAAGCTGCCCGATCTCGCCGCGCTGCGCAAGGAGTATAGAAGCTTAAACGACAGGAAAACCAAATTGTATGAAGATTATCGGCAAGCCAAGAAGCAAATGCAGGAATACGGCGTTGTCAAAAAGAACGTCGATAGTATTCTTTACCCGTCCCAAAGCAGGGCGCGGGAGCAGGAGCGATAAGGCGCAAAACATGGGGTGGCAAGTGGAATGTTAAGGGCTGAAAACGCCTGTGTTTCTGCGGCTTCCAGCGCATGAAAACGACATAGACGATAAAGTATATTCAAACCCGCAAAAACGGCTTTCTAATTGTCCACGCAAGGACAAAAAAAGAACAGGGGCGCGGTGCCGGAAATCGGCAACCGCGCCCCTGTTCTCTATGGGCTATTCCTCGTCGGTCAAGATAAACTCCCTTTCGGAAAACTCGCTGTCCGTCATGGCTTGCAGCTTGTTCACCGCTGCGGCGGCAAGCTGGCGCATATCCTCGTCCATGTAGGGCATGGCGGCAAGGATATTTTCAAGCGTTGTTTCCCGGCTGTCCTCGGCGTAGATCGCAACAATGTTTTCTTCCTCAATGGTAAAGCGGGTATTCATGCTATCAAACCTCCAAATCCTTTTTATGCTCTTTCTGTTTATCTTTCGGCTGCTGCGCCGCCTGTTTCTTGTATTCGTCCAGCTTCTTCAAAATGGACGGTTTTTTCTGCGGCTGTTCCCGTTTCTCGGCTTTTACCGCTTTTGCAAGGTCGGTAACGGAAATCGCTTCCCCCGCCTTTGCCCGCTGCTCAAAATCCGCGACGGTGGGCGTTTGCGGCGTATTATTGATAAGCCCGTCAAAATTGTTGTCGTTCTGCTCTATGGTGTCCTCGACGTGCTTTAAGGGATTATCCCGCTGCGGCTGCTCGGCGGCTATGGAAGAAACATTCCAACAGAATACTCTCCAAGACCGATTTTTAGATTCAAGTCATCAACAATTTTTGAGTAACAATAATCCTGACCACGCATGGGATTCCACGAGAACTTCAAACCAGTTTGTGCAGGACATTTGGTAGTGCTATCTGACAGGTAATTTAACGTATTCTCAATGGAATCCGCAAGTTTTTGATACATATTTGATAACTGGTCATACTTCGTAAGTGGATCATCGCCCTTTAATATGTCAATAACACTGGTTGCAGATAAAGGCCCCTGTAAAAAGTATTTAGAGAAATAAGTACACTCTTCTGTAAAAAATGCAAGCTTATTATAAAGGCCAAACGTAGAGTAGAGTTCGCTGAATAGGGAATTACCACCTATTCTCAATATATCATATCCTAATTTAGAAAAGGAACGCCATACACCGGGGGCATGTCCCAAACGCAATGCTTTCATAGCCTGCTTATAGTGGGGCATTATCTCCACATCACACCCCTGCAAAGCAAAAACCATAAGGGAAGGCAGTATTAGAGCAAAAGTCTGATATACCTGTAAAATGCTTTCCTTTTGCTTTAGAATCTCCAAAACAATATTTGATGAACTACAGGTATCTTTTTTTGAAACAACAATCGGCGCAAGGCGAGGCTGAATATCAACCAGTCCTTCCGCCCTCAATGCTTCGAAAACACGATTAATCGTATATCTGCTAACATGGAATTGTTCGCAATACATCCTTGAAGATGGCAAGGCATTTCCATGAGGTATCTGTCCATCTAAAATACACTGCTTAATTTCATTATATACAAATTCAAATTTTGTCTCTTGTGGTTTCATAACTTGCCTCCTTGCTGTCTGGATTATATCATGGTGTGTCTATTTTGTCAGCACAAAAAACGCTCACCTATTTGCACACCTTACCAATATAGATATTGCCAGTATATATGGATGACATTTATAATGAAAATGCAAATCAATAGGAAAGAGTTTAAGTATCATGGATAAACAAAAAATTTTAATTGTGGACGATTCAGAAATGAACCGAGCTCTTTTGATAGATATTTTGGAAGAGCACTATGATGTGGTAGAGGCTGAGAATGGTGTGGAAGCAATTTCTCTCCTTTCAAAGCAAAGAGCAGATTTCTCCCTTTTGCTTCTGGACATTATGATGCCTGAAATGGACGGATTTGAAGTATTAGCTTACATAAACAAATACCATTGGAATGACACCTTCGCTGTTATTATGATTTCTGCTGATGACACTCCTGCTAATATAAAGAGGGCCTATGATTTAGGGGCTTTTGACTATATCAGCCGACCTTTTGATTCAACCATTGTCCAGCGTCGAATTTCTAATATGATGTTTTTATACGCAAGGCAGCAGCGCCTTGAAAAAATTATTGCAGAACAATTTCACGAGCAGGAAAAGAATAGTAAGCTGATGATCTCAATTCTGTCTCATATTGTGGAATTCCGTAATGGAGAGAGCGGCCTACATATCCTGCATGTAAATACAATTACAAAATATTTGCTGAAGCAGTTGGTTCAGCTGACAGATCAATATCCTTTGTCTAAAGCAGATATTTCTTTGATCAGCACTGCTTCTGCGCTGCACGATATTGGGAAAATCTCAATTTCAGATGCAATATTAAATAAACCCAGCCGACTTACGGCAGAGGAATTTGAAGTGATAAAAACGCACTCAGTGATCGGTGCTAACATGCTATTAGACCTGTCCATAGAGCAGCGCGAAAATCCGCTTATTAAAGTGGCTTCTGAGATCTGCCGATGGCACCACGAAAGGTATGATGGCAATGGTTATCCGGACGGATTAAAGGGAGAAGAAATTCCCATTGCCGCTCAGGTAGTTGCGCTGGTCGATGTATATGATGCCTTGATCAGTGAGCGCTGCTATAAGAAAGCTTATTCACATGGAGAAGCTTTGAAAATGATTTTAGAAGGACAATGTGGTGCATTTAATCCTACACTTTTACTGTGTCTACAAGAAATTGCTGAGACACTTGAAAGTGAGCTTATGGATACCTCTTCTGAACAGGAGACGAAAAGCATTCAAGATATAAGAAATGAAATAGATTACGGCAGGTTGTTTTCCTATGAAAAACACAACGTCTTGTCTCACAAACAGGAGCAACTGCGATTATTATATATTGATTCCTTAACCAGTATTTACAATCGCCGCTATTATGACGAGCATTTTCAAGGCGCAGATGATATTCAGGCAATGGTCGTAATAGATGTAGATAATTTTAAGCACATCAATGATAATTATGGCCACGATGTTGGCGATATTGTATTGCAGAGCATTGCACAAACTGTTTTGTCCTGTGTGCGAAAAACAGATGTAGTTATCCGTTATGGCGGCGATGAATTTGTAATCATCTTTTTCAGTATACCCCAAGAGATATTTGAGAAAAAACTGGAGAGGATCAGGCATTCTGTTGATAGTCTGATAATTGATGGACATCCCGAACTACATATGTCTGTAAGCATAGGTGGGGCATATGGAAGCGGAACCGCAAAAAAACTGTTCAAAGTTGCAGACAATATGATGTATCAATCAAAAAAAGCAAAAAATCAGGTGACCATTAGTTTTCTGGACGAGATGGTGGGCAGCGCAGACAGCATTTAAAAAGGAGGAATCGTGATTATGAATCTAAAAGATTGTTATATAAAATTTGGCGGCGATTTTGATGAAGTGCTGGGCAGATTGCGTCGTGAGCAAATCGTTCAGAAATTTATGTATAAATTCCTGGATGATAAAAGCTTTCATTTGTTTGAAGCGTCTGTGGAGAATAAGGACTATGAAGAGGCTCTAAGGGCCGTTCATACACTCAAAGGAATTTGTCAAAATCTTTCATTTACCAGATTGTTTGAAAGTAGTAGTTTGGTAACTAATGCATTAAAAGAAAACGATTGGGATAAGGCTATCGATATGATGCCGAAATTATCAGAGGATTACTATGAAACCATCAATGTTATTAGAGATTTTAAGAATTCCAGGGAGGAATAACATCAATGGGAAACAGTAAAAAAAAGCATTCTGTAACACATTTTCTAATAGGCAGTTTTATTGGGTTAATTGTCTTTAGTATTATGGTTTTCAGTATGCTCGGAATTTATATGAGCCGAAAAAGCAACAAGGCTATTAATGAAGTTGCTCAGATTTATATGTCTGGAATGAACGAACAAATGTCCAGACACTTTCAAACTGTCATTCAATTACGTTTTGATCAGGTCAGCGGCATTGTTTCTGTTGTCTCAGTAGATAATAACGAAAAAGAAAAGTTATATGAGGAACTTGTTTACAGGACGAAGGTCAGGAACTTTGACTATTTAGCACTTTGTTCTACTGAGGGAGATTTTCAGACTCTTTATGGACAATCAATACAACCACTGAACCCAGCCCCCTTTGTAGAAGCATTAGTACGAGGAGAACAAAGAGTCGCTTTAGGTAGTGATTCTGCCGGAAATATAGTGGTATTGTTTGGCGTTGATGCCACTGATTACCCTATGCAGGATGGCAGTATGAGCACTGGACTGGTAGCAGCCGTCCCACTGGAGTACATCATTGATTTCCTTTCCTTAGAGAATGAAGAGCAGCTGATATATTATCATATTATCAGGCCAGACGGTAGTTTTGTAATACAGAACGACAACACTGAGTTGTGGTATTTCTTTGAACAACTACAAAAGCAGCTTAATGCTACAGCAAATGAGCTATCTGTAGAAAATTCTATTAAAGAATTTGGTGCTGCACTAAAGAATCATGACGAATATAGTACAACATTTGAAGTGAATGGTGAAACACTTCAAATATATGGTAACCCATTACCCTGTTCCGAGTGGTATTTAGTATCGGTAATGCCTTATAGTATATTGAACAAAAACGTGGACGCTCTGGAAAACCTGCGCATATTTATGGTAGGATTGGCCTGTGCTTCTATCTTGATTTTTCTATCATTGATTTTTATTCGGTATTTCTTCATAACCCGTTCTCAGGTGTATGAATTGGAGAAGGCCCGGCAGATAGCTCTTGAAGCAAGCACAGCCAAAAGCAAATTTTTAGCAAATATGAGCCATGATATTCGTACACCCATGAATGCAATTGTCGGCATGACCGCGATTGCCACAGCCCACATAGATGACCAGAAACAGGTACAGAATTGCCTTAGAAAAATTACATTATCAAGTAAACATCTATTAGGGCTGATCAACGATGTTTTGGATATGTCTAAAATTGAAAGTGGGAAATTAACTTTAACAACAGATCAAATTTCATTAAAGGAAGTTGTTGAAGGAATTGTTAATATTATGCAGCCACAGATTAAGGCAAAAAGGCAAACCTTTAACATACATGTGGAAAATATCTTAACAGAAAATGTGTGGTGCGATGGTGTACGCTTGAATCAGGTTTTGCTAAATCTTTTATCGAATTCAACGAAGTATACACCGGAGGGGGGTTCGATACAACTATCCCTCTCTGAAGAAAAATCTCCGAAAGGAGAAAACTATATCCGAATCCATATCAAGGTCAAGGATAATGGAATTGGTATGTCGCCAGATTTTCTGAAAAGAATATATGAACCCTATAGCCGTGCTGATGGAGTCAGGGTTAGTAAAACGCAAGGCACTGGTTTGGGAATGGCGATTACAAAGTACATTGTGGAGGCAATGGAAGGATCCCTTAATATAACAAGTGAACTTGATAAAGGTACCGAGGTTTCTCTTACATTTGATTTTGAAAATGCGGTTGCACTGGAAATGGATATGGTTCTTCCTTCCTGGAATATGTTGGTAGTTGATGATGATGAATTACTCTGCAGGACAGCGATAGACACGCTGAAAACCATCGGCATCAATGCCGACTGGGTATTGAGTGGAGAAAAGGCGATAGAACTGGTTATCCAACACCACCAAAAGAGAGATGATTATCAAATCATTCTATTGGATTGGAAACTACCTGGTATGAATGGGATTCAAGTTGCAAAAGAAATCCGGCGTAATTTGGGAGATGAAGTGCCGATTTTGCTGATTTCTGCATATGACTGGAGTGAATTTGAAGCGGAAGCTCGTGAAGCAGGTATTAGTGGTTTTATTTCCAAACCCCTTTTTAAATCCACTCTGTATCATGCTTTGCGTCAGTATATGGGCGCTGAAACAGAAAATGATCAGACATTGAACCACAATATCGATCTATCCGGACGTCGTATTCTGCTTGCTGAGGATAATGAACTAAACTGGGAAGTTGCTAAAGAATTACTTTCCGATTTAGGCGTGGAACTGGATTGGGCAGAAGATGGCCAGATCTGTCTGGACAAGTTCCAAAGATCACCAGAGGGATATTACGATGCCATTCTTATGGATATACGGATGCCGCATATGACAGGGTATGAGGCCACAAAAGCTATCCGTGGACTGAATCATCCTAATGCCCTATAATAAACATCTCTCTTCTAGTTGTTGTATGCCTGCCTTTATCATCATTTCTTAACCCATTGGTTTCAAGTATATTTTCACCAATAAGCCTATTAATCAAGGTGGACTTTCCAACACCTGAGGAGCCTATAAACGCAATAGTTTTTCCACTGCCAAGATAATTTTTAACCGGTAAATAACCATCCTCGCTCATACTTGAAGTAACTATAACATCTAATATTACATCAAAACTCTCCTCTGGGAATTCCACATCTTCTATAGCACAGCATTTATATTCAACCTGTGGAAAATGTGTTTTTTCTTTGGCTACCTCGAGCATTTTATGAGAAATATCAACACCTACAACAGAAGACGCTCCGTGTTCCATCGCATAAATACAGTGCCATCCATAGCCGCATCCTAAATCAAGCACACGCTTATCTTTAAAATCCGGCAGCAGCTTTCTCAATGTTTCCCATTCTCCTGCACCGGCTAGTCCCTGCTGTGAGCGACTCATTTGACTGTATTTTTGAAAAAATATATTATCATCATATTTGTTTTCTTTTCCATATTCTACATAATTCAACCTCTTTCACCTCGCTGTAAACTTCCGATTTTTCGTTCTCTGCGACTTCCCAATAAACGGGAATTTAACTTGCCTATTTTCTTAAAATCTCATGTGGAGCTTCTATTTCATTTGCCAAGGTATGCTCTGTTAATTCTGACATCAATTTCAATTTTTTATTAATCAATGGTCGCATACAATTAGGAACATGTTCCTGATGCGCTCTGTGGATTGCTACACATTCCTTACAGTTTCCGTGATAACGACAGGCTTTCAGGCAAGGACAGTGATCTTTGTCTTTATACTCCTTACGAAATTCCGCTGCAAATTCTTCTTGCAGTCTCAGCCCCTCGACACGGTTTCCCTTATGAAATTCTACCATTGCATCCAGTTCTTTCTGGTTCCCTTCAATCTTCATGTTATTATAGCGCCTCCATTTCAACTATTCCTCATTTTCTGATAAATTCCGATTTGTTAATCACATAATATCACACTTCTCCTACAATTACATCTATCTATTTTCATTGCACTTCCACTCTGCTCACTTCTGTCATCAGCATCCGATTAATCTTCTCCTGCATGGTTTCTTTCGCATCTTCATTAAAGTGATAGCGGACAACATATACCGTCTGTCCGATCTTCTTTGTAAAAGTGTGTCCCTGTGTCGCTGTATTCATCATTTTTTCCATAATCATCAAATTCCTTTCTGTTATATGCCCGACAGAGAGAGGTTCGTATTGTCCCTGCCGGAAGTTTATCTATAAACTGTCAACGTAAATGTCAACATGGGTTTTCAAACTTCTTATGGGATGTTTTTTCCTATCCTCCAAATACATCCCAAGAGTTTTTTGAATATCTTTGTTGACAATTGGTAAAAACAGCAAAATCACCAGTAAATATAAGGGTTTCGGCTGTCAACAAGAATGTCAACAAGCAATACATTTCCGGGTAAATCGACAGCCTTCAGGTGCCAAAATCAGCCTTTCTCTCTGTCGGGCAGGTCAAATGGAAGTTCGAGTTGTTCTGCCTTTGTCAGCTTCGTAAATCCATCTTTATCCGGTTCGTTGACACTCTCATCCTCTGTTCCTTCCCGAATCCAGCTCCGCTGTCTGCCATAACCTTGCTTTTCAAATCTGTGAATCCCGGTTCTCTTCCAACCTGTGATCTGGGTATCCATGATCGAGCAGATCTCATTGGTTTCAAATTTCTTTGGTTCCCGGTCAAAATGGTCAAATGCTTCTTTCCAGATCTGCACCGAGCATGTATGGGTTCCTTTGTAGGCATCCAGCCATCCCTGAATCGTTCCTGCCATGGTATCTTCCTGCGTGAACTGTTTCCTATATTCCTCAATCTCTTTCTCCATCTCTTTTGAAAATTTTAACAGACTGTTTTTATTCTCCGTTGTCCAGTAGAGCACCATCGCTTCTGCCCACAACTGGTCAAAATATGCTCTTGCTTCTTCCTCATCATCAAGGATATGTTTCTCTGCCTTACTGCTGTCTATGGCAATCGGCAGGAAACGTCTTGACCCTGTACGGTCAAAGGGAATGAACTGCCTTGTGTTTGTTGATCCGGCAAAAGCACACTGACGCTTCCGGTCTTCCCCATAGACTGCATATGGATCACGGTAAGAATCTTTCTGTCTGGTCAGGAATGATTTGATTTCTTCATTGTTCTTTGCACTGATTGTAGCAATCATCTCTGGCATTTCTATGATCCAGTGTCCCCGCAGATATTCATAGACTTTATTGTCGCCAAGATTGCGTAAGTCATCGGAAAACCAGTCATCCTTTAAGGCAAGGAAGCGGAAAAAAATAGATTTTCCGGCTCCCTGCTGACCGACCAGACAGAGCATTTCATCCGCTTTGCATCCGGGACGGTAAATCCTGCTCAACGCTTCCATAAGGAAATGCTTCATTACCTCATACACAAAGTCCGAAGCATCTGCTCCCATATACCGTTGCAGGACATATCGAATCCGTTCCTGACCGTCCCATTCCAATTCTTCCCCTGCCGGAAAATCCGGTCAGAATTAGAAAGGAATTTTTCTTTAAATTCATTTTCCTGCTGAACCAGCATTTCTTCCTGTTTCTGTATTTTTTGTTCATTTCCTCTGACCACGATTGACTGTTTTGCAATATCCAGGCGGTTGGCATTCACTATCTCAATCTGCTGTTCAATCGTTTCCTGTTGCTCTGCAATTTCTTCTTTCTGCTTCATGCGGATGTAGTCCTGCTTCTCCAAATACTGCCTTCCTCCATAGGACGGTTCTTCATCCAGTTCCAGTCCATGACGTTTGCAGATATCCAGAAACATCACCCGGCAGGCAGAATCAAAAACCATCTTCCTGTTATTTGTCCGGGATCGTGCTTTGTCCGGCTGTGGCAGTTCAAAGCCAAGCTGCTTTAATGCTTCTTCCTGTTTCGGTTCAATCTCCCCATATCTGTTTGTGGCATCAAATACATGACGCTCATGGATATGCGGTGTCGCTTCATCCATGTGCAGTGACCAGTCAATGATATGGACATTAGAGCCGAAACGCTCATCAAACTCTTTCTTAAATTCATCAAAGACCATGACCAGCGTTTGTGCAGAAGCATGTTCATCTATCGTTCCAAGCTGATAGATACTTTCTTCCGGGCAGGTCTTTTTGCTTTTCAGAATATCCTCCACACCTTTGCACCTGTCAGGGTGTCTGGCTTTCTCATGTCTCGCATTTTGGTTCATGACGTAATCGCTGTAATGCTCCACATAGTATGCAAGCTCGATCTGGTTGAAAGAAAAATTATCCTCTTTTCCCCGGTCAGCCATGGTGGTATATCCCTGATAGCAGTCCCAGTAGATATTCTGCCGGACACGTTCATTGTCGATATGCTCACTGTGTTCCGGATCAAATCTCCGGTCATTGTGAAGCGGATTGTAAACGCCGTCCTTGCCGGATCTACCATTATGCCTTGTCCCTTTCAATTCACATCTCTCCTTTTTTCAAGTTTTCTCCCCGAAGGGGTAATGCAGCGAAGCTGCCAAAAGTCTCTGTCTCCGTTACAGACAGTACCCAGTGATATGGCGAAACGCCATATCACTGGGCAATGGCTGCCGCCCTTAACCTGCTAATGGGCTTTGCCCCTTAACCCCAGCAAGGTGCTGCCGCCCTTTGCAATCCAGGCACAAAGGACTTACCACCCTCTGTACTCCCGTCAGCCAAAACGAAACTCCTGCCGCTGTCCCTTCGGCAAGATTTCCGTTCCGTCTGTTTTTCAAAAATCCTCAGAATCGGATTTTGTGAAAATATAAAAATGGATAAAATAAAAGGCACTAACTTTTTACGGTTAATGCCCTTTACTTTACTCATTCATTTTTTAGATTTCTCTATATGTATCACTCTGATAACTGGCGGAGAATCTCTTTTGCAAGTTTCTTCAATCTCATTCCGTCCCTTAATCCGAGACGGTAAAAGAATTCTTCTGTCTCAGCTCCGCTGTTGAATATCTGATCGCAGTATTTCGTAACTGCTTCTTCCTGCTCCGGTGGCAGAGTTTCAATCACCTTCTTGTAGGCTTCCTCAACTTCATCCGGTGCCACTTCTGTCTGTTGTTTCAATTTCCAGTCCGTATACGATTTTCCCATGTGTTCGGTTATCGTCAGGTTGATGAATTCTTCAATTTCTTTTGTCATTTTCATTCATGACCACCATTCCTTTCACACACCTCATTCTGTTAAAGCATCCAGCATAGCCCGCATTGCTTCTTTCAGTTTTAAGCCATCTCTCAGACCCATACGGTAATAAAATTCGTTCAGGTCACTGCATTTATTTGACGTATCTGTCAGGTAATCAAACAGAACCTTCTCCTGTTTCTTTGGCATCTTCCGAAGTACCTTTTGCAGTTTCAATTCCAGTTTTTCATTGAATGGATCATACTGCTTTCCATCATTTTCCTGATAAACCTGTTCCATTCTTTCCCCGATCAGGTCATTCATAAACTCTTTCATTTTCTCTGTTACTTCCATCTGCTTAATCTCCTTTTAAACTGATCTTGATTATTTCCAGCCACATGACCGCCCAGCCGGAAAGGACAGGCAGGGTATAAAGTGTAAAACCTGCAAGAAGCATTTTGAATACTTCTGTACCTGTCTCCTGCCCAAATCCATAACTTAATATTGCTGTAATACAGATAATCCCTGACAGGATATGAAATACGATTGCGGACAGCCATGTAAGGAACATGAACACCAGCTGTATGATTGTCAGACATATCTGCAGTGGCAGCGAAATCACTTTCACAATGATCTTTACAATTCTCATGACTGTCCACCGCCTTCACTGTTTCAGATACTTGCGGTAGTTATCCATGACAGAATCGGTAACTCCGCTTTTGTATATCTTACGGATATCCACAATCTTTTCATCTTTCAAAAGTTTCAGCCAGTCCAGCAGGTCTTTTCTGCTGTTGGCAAAGTTACAGCATTTTCCATCTGCATATTCAATCCGGTACCTCATAAGCTCCTCCTACACATACACCATTTCATTCAGTATGATTTCATCTACCCGGCTTTTTACATTGTTTGCCCGGCGAACCCATTCCATCTGATCTCTGCTTTTCAGTTCCTCCGTAATGCCTTCCTGCTCCATCATCTGATCCATCAGAAAGTCCCTGCGTTCTACACACTGCTCATTCACATCTGCAAGATAAGACCAGAGCTTTCCACTCAGACTCAGATACGAATATAATCCACTTTTATAATCCTTCAGATAATTCCTGTGGAGACTTCCGTAAAATCCAATCTCACGAGTCTCATTCGGTACTGCAAGCAGTGGCAGATACACTTCCCCGACAAGGATATAATCCAGTCCGTTACTGTCATCGTGTATGATCCGTTCTAACCCCTTCATGCCGGTATCGCTCCTTTCTTTGGTTCCGCAGGTGGAAGCATGGAAACAGGAATAAAGACACCTTTTGCAATATCTTCCTTCCAGATTGCTTCTTTCTTTGCATCCATCTCTGCTTTCTTCTCTTTGGTTCGTTCGTAGTATTCCTGCTGTTTGCCATTTGCTTTTCTTTTCAGGTAGTTCTGGTGCAGCCTGTCTTTTCTGGCTTCCCTCTTTTTCATTTCTTCGATTTCCTCCGGTGTCAGCTCCACCTCTCCGAAGTGTGGTGGCAGATACCGTCCAATGAAATTAAAATAAATTTCCACTTCCTGTGTAGTTTCAACACTGCCTTTCCGGTCACGCTCATGCACAACAATCTTCTCCACAAACTCATTCAGCATATAAGTGGTCAGTTCTTCAAAGTTCTGGTATTTATCAACCATGGCAATGAATTTCTCCGCAGACCTGCGACCTTCCTCATAACCGGATAATTCTGCTTCCATCTCTGCAATCTCTGCTGACAGTTCTTTCTGCTCTTTAGAATACTGCCCGTCCAGAACTGCATAACGTTCATCCGGCAGCTTGCCAAGAATGTTATCTTCATAAATCCGGCAGAGCAGTTTTTCCAGATCCTGTACACGCTTCTGTGCTTCTGACAGCCTGCTTTTCAGCCTTGTAATCTCACTGGACTGCTGTGAGGTCTGTGCCTTTCTCACCGTCTCTATGAACTCATCCCGGTTCAGCTGGGAATATTCTGCAATCGCTTTTAAAAGCTCCTTGATAAGCTCCATGACCACATCAGCGTTGTTCCTGTGCTGTGTCGTGCAGAGTGTCCCAACCGGAACCTTTGAGTATGCAGAACAGGTATACTGTGGAACTCTCTTTCCATTGTTTACCCGGTGAACATACATTTTCGCTCCACAATCCGCACAATACATCAGTCCGGTCAAAGGATGTGCTTCTCTCCATCCATCTGGGTATCTTCTTACATTGCTTCTGATCCTCTGGACGTTATCAAAGGTTTCCTGATCCATGATAGGTTCCTGTGTGTCCTCGAATACTGTTCACTGATCTTCCCCGACATAATGACTTTTCTTATCCTTGAAATGTTTTCTGGTTTTAAAGTTCACCGTATGACCAAGGTACTCTCGTTTCTTCAAAATCCCTACAACAGTGGAGGACCCCCATCCATAAGGATCTTTGATTTCATCCACCCTGCCTTTCCATAACCCTGCATCCTTTTTCGCCATATGCACTGCCGGAATCTCCACCTGTTCCTCTTTCAGAATCCTTGCAATCTGATACGGTCCACGCCCGTCCATGGTCATATGAAAAATTCGCTGTACAATCTTCGCTGCTTCTTCATCAACAATCCAGTGGTCAGGGTTCTCCGGATCTTTTAAGTAACCGTATGGTGTTGTGCTGGCTACATGCTTGCCGGATTTTCCCTTTGCCTTAAAGGTTAATTTAATCTTCTTGCTGGTATCCCTTGCATACCATTCATTCATAATATTTCGGAATGGGGTGAAATCATCATCCTTCCGGAAACTATCTACATTCTCATTCATTGCAATCAGACGCACATTCTTCTGTCTAAGCAGTTCCATATATTGCCCAACCTTCAGATAATCCCTTCCCATTCGGCTCATATCTTTAATCAGGATCGTCCCAACTTTCCCGGACTCCACTTCTTTCATCATGGCAAGAAAGCCGGGGCGGTCAAATCTTGTGCCGCAAATTCCATCATCCGTAAAATGAATCAGATTTGTAAAGCCATGTTCCTTTGCATACTGCTCCAGAAGCTTTTTCTGATTGGGACTCTCCGTTTAATTCATCATCACGACTAAGACGCTCATACAACGCTGTCATGAATCCCTGTGTCTGTGCCATTTTCTGACGCCCTCCTTTCTCTAATTTGGCTCCTGTTCTCACCCCATATCCGTTCCTGTACCGGGTTCTGATGTTTCCGGGACGTATTTCCAGAAAAAATCTGGTATCACTATGGGCAGGCTATTCTGTTTCCAAGGTTCGTGTAAGAAACCGAAAAAAATTCCTTACACATAACCCATTGCTCAGACGCCTTTTTACAGGATCGCAACATAACTTTTCTCATTTTCCTGGATTTCGTGTCGGTAAAAAAGTTTCTTACACTATACACAGGTGGCAGAGGGTAAAAAGTCGTATTGCTTTGAAATGTTTTTAAAAAAGTACAATTTTGCTCTTTGAGGTAAAAAAATAAGCCTCAAGAGACTTTTTAATCAATTTGGAGCTCCAATTCTCTAAAATTGAGTGATTAAGAAGTCTCTTCAAACTTACTACACCTGATACAAAAAAATCAGTTTCAGCAGATATTCCTTCTGCTGAAGCTGATTTTTTGTTGTACCCCAAATCCATCTTTGAATGTTTTGGTAAATTTACAAAGCGTCTTTCTTTTACATGCTTTTGCATGCGGCTTTAATATTTTTCCTGTTTATTCGCATACAACAGGTTTGCCTGTTACGCAGTTGCATTTTTTCTTATATAAATACGCTCCGCAACCTTATCCACCAGCTTGTTACATACCACCGTATAAACCGCACCAAACACATTCGCTCCAATACGAAGTGCCACTGCCGCAGGCATTCCGAAGAGTCCGGCTGCGATGGACAATGCTCCGAAGGTGTTAAACGCTGTCTGCCATGCGTATCCTGCGGAATATCCTACGCCGATTCCGCCGATCATTCCAATATACGGGTACATGGATTCCGGAAGTACCAGATACAGCACAATAAATAACAGGCATCCCACAACATTAAACAATCCTCTGTTTCCGGCTCTGGATGCGCAGTCTTCTGTGAATGGAAGGCATACGGACATGCAGGCGATTCCTGCCCACATAGCTCTCGGCAGTCCCAGAAGGTTCATAAACAGCATGGCACTGGATACGATCAGTGTCAGTTTCAGATACCATCTGGTTCGTGCAGAGTGAATATCGAATTCACGGAATAAATCCAGGAAAGTTCTGCGGTAAGGTCTGTTCTTCTGGTTTTTATAAAAAACAGCCATACAGATCAACATTCCCACAACCAGCCCCTCAATTCGCAGAATGTATTCCTGTCCGGTCACATCGTAACCCAGAAGCAGTAAATACCCCAGTACAAAAGTGGAATGGTTATACATAATTACGTTGTGGCATCCCAGGATCATCAGCAGCAGAATGCATACCACATTGATGAAAAATGCTGCAAACGGTAACGCTGCTGCCATATTTGCCAGCCTCGGCCCAGCCATGAGGATTCCGAAAATTCCTGCTATAGAGAGCAGTCCATGTGTTGTCCGGATTCCGAAATCTGCCTGGCGAAGTACCAGAACCGCCAGCAGAACGGTAACACCAACTACGCTGTTGTTACTTCCGGTCAGTTTACTGTACATGCTTACTACCGCAACACAGAATGCCATAACCAGATAGACTTTAAAGTTATAAATCAGTATGTGACGTCTTTTTTCTTTTGAGTCTGTTGTGTTCTTAATCAACTGTTTCGAACCAACAGAGCTTAGTTGCAATTCCTGATAAAATGTCATTTCTACTCTGTCTCCTTTTTTGTAAAATTGCTATAAATTTTGACCAAATATTTTGTTCAATCATAACAGTATCGAGCACTATACCGCAATTCTTTACAAACGTCAAGTGAAAAATGCCATTCTGTTCATCTATATCAGGCATATAAAATCCACATATCTTCCTATAAGGAAACTGATATTTCCATATAACTTCATAATATAAAAAGAACCTTCCGGCATACTCACTATGTCAGGAAGATTCTTTCTATAGCAATTATAACAATTATCTGTCATTCATCATCCGCATGATAAATCCCCACATATCCCTGCGGTTCCACTCTGACGATCTGTTCCACTTCTTCTGTTGTTTCCGGGAAAGTGGATTCCGTGTGAAACCGGACGCAGGTTCCACAGGAAGAGCTTAAGTCTCTGGGTACTGGCATGACTTCTGCTTTCAGATTCATGCCTTCGCAGTTTCTTCTGAACTGAATAGCTCCATAATGGGAATAAAAGGTAGCAATATATGTGATCATTTTCTGATCTTAAGCAGGATATCGTCTCCCTGCTCTTCCACCTGAACCTGATATCCCTGATGGTTTGCAAAACGGGATACGTTTTCTTTTGCCACTACATTGTCTACAAGGATTTCATATTCTTTGTCACCGGATTCCATGGCGTTCTTTGCACGGATCACAGGTTCCGGGCAGGATAAGCCTCTTGCATCTACTCTTTTCATCCTTCTCGTTTCCTTTCTGTTTTCTTTCTGACTCTGAAACAACTACTGCCTTTGCTGAAAATATCTTTACAGTCATTCAATAATGTCAGGCTTCTTCTTTTCTCATTGAATTCACTGTCGCGATCACAGCAACTACCACGATTCCGATAATAACAGCAATCTTTCCATTCGCTGTCGGGCCTTCGCCTGAGGATGCCAGTCCGAAGTTATGGGCAAAAGCAGCTCCTGCCATCAGACCAAGAACAGTTACAGCAGAGTCTGTATTTCCCTCACCTGCAAGGATGAGCTGACGCAGCGGGCAGCCACCCAGAAGGATGCATCCAAAACCGGCCAGATACATGCCAAGTGCATTCCACAGACCGTCTGTGTGAGCAATCGGCTGTCCTGCAAATCCAGGATTGAAATAAGAAGTTCCGGTCACTGCACCAAGGATCAGATTCATCACCAATGCTGTCACCAGGATTGCAACGAAACCAAACAGTAACTTATATTCTTTGAAAAGAACGGCATCACGGATACCGCCAACCATGCACAGACGTGTTCTCTGTGCCAGAATGCCTACAATGATACCTGCTGCAAGAGAAATAAGAATTGCAGCGTGTTTTGCTCCAGGTCCGCCTTCCGGCTCTGTGAAATGGATGAAGGCCGGTGCTGCCACAAGCAGAAGTAACATTACAATCTGGAATGCCGGATAAATACTGCCTTCCAGTTTCGGCATTTTATAAGAACGTTTCAGAGTATAGCCCTTCTTCAGGAAAACGGTTCCTGTCAGAATACCGGCTACAAATCCAACAAGGCCAAACAGCGCATTTCCATCTCCGCCTGCCAGACGCAGGATCATTCGGAACGGACAGCCGAGAAACATCAGGCATCCGATCATGACAAATGCTCCGAGTGTAAATCTTGTCACAGGTGCAGAACCACCTCTTGGACGAAATTCTTTCTTAGCCAGTGAAATGATACAGGCCCCCAGTACCAGACCGATGATCTCCGGGCGGATATACTGTACAGCCGCCGCTGAATGCAGTCCCAGCGCACCTGTGGTATCTCTCAGGAAACATGCAATACAGAATCCCATATTTGCCGGATTTCCAAAGAAAACCAGGATTGCAGCGATCACACCGATCACGCCTCCTGCCAGAACGATCGTTCCTTTTTCATTTTTCATTTGTTTCTTTCCTCCTTTTAACAGTTACTCTTTTTTCCGTACGCTAAATTTTTTTGTTTTAAGCATACTTTCTTTGTATTATCATACCATTTTTCAGCAAAATTCACCAATTCATTATAACCGTGTTTTATATCTATTTATAGAATTTTTCTATAATTTGTGATATAATCTGAGTCAGGCGGATAAAAACATCCGCTTCGCTATAAGTTATGGTATCAGGGGCAGACAATATTTCATAAAACTGCCATCGTCTGATATTCATACATTATTGATAAGATATCAAAGTCAAAAAGTATTCTGACCTGATGTTTTCGAATATTATTTTGGGGGAATTTTTTATGAATATGAATACGAATAAAATATATCTGGATCAGGCAAGTACGTCTTTTCCAAAGGCACCTTCTGTGGCAAAAACAGTCTACGACTATCTGTCCGGTTCTGCCGTGAATGTAAACCGCGGCGGATACCTGGCTGCTTATTCTGTGGAAGAACAGATTTTTGAAACCCGTGAACAGCTTCTTCGGCTCTTTCATTTCTCTTCCGGAAAAGGAAAGAATGTGATCTTCACCGAGAACATCACCACCAGTCTGAATGTTCTCCTGAAAGGACTTCTGAAACCCGGTGATCATGTGCTGGTCACTGCCATGGAACATAACGCAGTCATGCGCCCGCTGGTACAGCTTACAAAGAATGGCGTCTCTTTTGACAGGATTCCCTGCGATTCTGAAGGCAATCTCCTTCTGGAAAAAGCCTCTGCCCTTCTTCGTCCATCCACCCGGCTTGTTGTCTGTCTTCACGCTTCCAATGTGTGCGGAACCATCATGCCGGTGCAGGAGATTGGAAACTTCTGTCAGGAACACGGGCTTTTATTTATCCTCGATACCGCCCAGACGGCCGGAACCATCGACATTGATATGGAAAAACTTCATCTGGATGCACTGGCATTTACCGGACACAAAGGGCTTCGGGGACCACAGGGAATCGGAGGCTTCCTGATCCGCAATGAGCTGGCAGCTCAGATCGAACCACTGCTCAGCGGCGGAACCGGAAGTGCTTCCCATTCTGAAGAAGTACCGGCTTTTCTTCCGGACCGATTCGAGCCCGGAACTCCGAATATCCCCGGAATCCTCGGACTGCATGCTGCACTCAGTGATCTGGAAAAAGCTTCCGGAAATCCCGAAAATTCTTATCAGGTTTCCATGGAATCCATCTTTGCGCATGAAATGATGCTGACCCGATACTTTATCGAACACATCCTGGAACTGGATACTGATGGAAAATTTATAAAGGTGATCGGTAAAAAAAATACAGATAACCGCTGCGCCGTCGTCTCTGTCCAGACACCTCAGATGGATATGGCACAGGCAGCCTATGAGTTGGATGACCGGTATGGCATCATGACCAGAGTCGGACTTCACTGTGCCCCGAATGCACACAGAACTCTCGGAACTTATCCGGAAGGCACCTTACGATTCTCGTTCGGTCCGGAAACAACCAGTCAGGAGCTGGATACTGCCCTTCATGCTCTCGCAGCATTAACCGGGTTAAAGTCATAACATCCCGGTATTCAGAATCCGGCAGCAATATTTATATACCAAATATTCATATACCAAATATTTATCTGCCATATATTTATTTATCATATGCAGGTACCCCTTTTTTCGGTTTCCTGCAGTCAATTAATAAATAATCAACAGACATCATCACCGGAGGACTTAAAACTATGGAATTTAAACAACTGGAAGCATTTGTCGCTGTAGTCGATTACGGAAGTTTTTCCGAGGCGGCGCGCCGTCTCTATCTGACTCAGCCTACCATCAGCGCACATATCCGTTCCCTTGAGGACGAATTACATATGAAACTTATCATCCGCACAACAAAAAAAACAACGGTCACTGCCAAGGGCTATCAGCTCTATGACAGTGCCGTCCGCATGCTGGATATCCGAAATAACCTGCTGAAAAATTTCACAGGGGCACATAAACATATGATTGATCTCGCCGCATCCACCATTCCTTCTTCCTATCTGCTGCCGGAACTTCTCGCAGCATTTGGAAAAGCTCATCCGGATGTGTATTTTCATTCCGTTCAGTCAGACAGTGCCGAAGCCATCAGCCGGGTTCTGGACGGAACTGTAGACCTGGCACTGGTTGGACAGAATACCAGAGATGAAAGCTGTGTTTTTCTTCCGTTCTGTTATGATGAACTTGTACTCGCTACCCCGGTTACAGACCGCTACCTCTCTTTATACAGTCATCTTCCGGATGAGCCGGTTTCTTTCCGCGATTTCGCCAAAGATCCTATCATCATCCGTGAAAAAGGGTCCGGAACCAAAAAAGAGATGGATCTGTTTCTCGAAAAAAATGGGATTATCCCGGGTAATCTGAACGTCGTTGCCAGGATGAATGATCTGGAAAGCATTAAGAAATCCATTGTAAACGGGCTGGGAATTTCTATCCTTTCCAGCTGTTCCGTTACAGATCTGCAGAAAACCAAACAGATTCTGGTCTTTCCGCTTGGCAAACCCACACATAAACGGAGTTTTTATATTGTCTACAGTAAAAACAGGATTCTGAAACCGCATGTAAAACAGTTCATTCAGTTTGTGCGTGACTATTATATCCTGGAATAACTTTTCACAGTCAGGCAGATAAAAGCATCCCCTTCGCAGCTTTACTCGATCTGACAAAAAAACTGCTGTAAATCCCTGAATCTTTTCCATCTTCCAGTCAGGATTTACAACAGTCTCTTCTTTTTCATTTTTTAATCTTCAAATAAAGTAATCACATATCCATCGTTCTCGATTACCACATCTGAAACATTATCTCTGTCCCAGAGTGCATCGCTGATGATCGCTCTTAATCCGTCATCCATCATAATATTGAATTCCTCTTCAATAACCTGAAATGGAACAGTTGAGTTCTCTGCCGCATAGTCCATGATAAAATCAAGAATCTTCTCTTCCATGTTGATAAATCTGCCTTTCTCTAAATAGTTGTTTCTTCGTAACTGTGAAAGTACCGGACAGCTACGTCTCTTTAACCTATACTATATTACAATATCTGTTCTCAGATGTCCATTACAAATTTCTGCAAAATATCTGCTTACTTTTTCTCCAGAGCTGTCACAAATTCATTCTCCGGCATTGGTTTATAGAAGTATAGCAATTCCAGAAAATAGTCACATCCATTCTCTCTCAGGAACTCTACCTGCGCCGGTGTCTCTGCACCTTCTGCCACCAGACGGATTCCCATCTCATGTGCCATGTCTATCATAAAGCGGATGATACTGCGTGTTTTTGGATTGTTCTCAATCTGGCGCACAAAGCTCAGAAATGAAACTGCATCCTCACATACTCAGGAGCTTTCTGCGGAAACCGACAATACCGGAACTGCCGATACCAGTAATACCAGTGTCGATACGTCAGATACCGTCAACACAGATACCGATAATACTGACAGCAGCTCCCATGATACAGATTAGATTACAGATTTTTCTTCTTATAAATAAACCAGGATGCCGCCACTGTAAATGCCAGCAGATATACCAGCAGGATCACGATTCCTGTATAGTTTACAGCCTCCCCTGCGGAAATACTCCGGATCAGGTGGCTGGTCTGGGACAGGGGAAGGGCGGCTACGAATTTTCCTACCAGTCCTGGCAGTTTTTCTGTGGAAAAGAAAGTATTGCATAAGTATGCCATCGGCATAATAATATAGTTGGAAAATCTCGGCACATCCGCATGGTTTTTCGCCAGAAAAGACACGACCACGCCAATGGCAGAGAACACTGCTCCGTTTAAAAACATGACCAGGAAAGACCATCCGTTAAAGATCAGTCCCGTCTCGATCGGTGCTGTCAGAAGCAGAATGATCCCGCCCGCATACAGCCCACGCAGACTTCCGCCAATGATCTGACCGGCAATAAACTGCCACAGAGGAGTGGGCGAGATCATTACCTGGTCAAAGGCTTTCTCATACAGTCTCTGTACATTCAGATTCTGTGCGATCGCATTAAAACTTCCGTTCATGGTAGTCAGAGAAACCACACCGGGAATCAGGAAATTCAGATATGGCTGCCCGTGTGAGGTAGTCTGAATCCCCATCCCGAATACGATCAGATACATCAGTGGCGCAATCATAGCCGCCAGCGTAATCTTATAAAAGTCTCTGCGGAACTCTACCCATTTTTCCCATAAAATTGTAATAATTCCCATTTTAATCTCTTATCTCCATTTTCCTGTTTCTATCATTTTACTGTCAGATGTTTTCCGGCTCTTTCTACGAATACATCTTCCAGAGTAGTTTCTCTGAGAGAAGCCTGTCCGGAAAGATTTTCCAGATAGCGGATTGCATCCTGACGGGTATGGAAATAATGATTCCGGGTTCCATCCGCAGTCATTTCATCGACTGCATAAGCCCCCAGGCTCTCGATCAGTGCAGCCGGTGTGCTGACTTCCTCCAGCTTTCCGTGATCCATCAGAGCCACACGGTTGCAGAGGCTCTGTGCCTCTTCCATATAATGGGTGGTAAGCAGAATCGTCAGATTTTTTTCATTTAATTTACGTAGAAGATTCCACATCTGCCGTCTGGACAGGGCATCCATCCCGGCAGTCGGCTCATCCAGAAGCAGAATCTCCGGATCAGTCAGAAGCGCACGACAGACCATAAGTTTCCTTTTCATTCCGCCGGACAGTTTACGGACGGTACGCTTTCGAAATTTAATCAGGTCACAGAACTCCAGAAGTTCCTCTGTCCTTGCCTTGATCTCCTTTCGCGGCATAAAATAAAGCCGTCCCTGATACTCCATAATCTCATCCATATTCATATCCTGTCGCATGGAATATTCCTGTGTGATCACGCTGATCTTTCTTTTCAGATCCGGGCGTTTTCTGGTAAGCTGCTGCCCGTCAATAAGAATCTCCCCCTGCGTAGGCAGAAGGAGCGTAGACAACAGACTGATGGTGGTCGTTTTTCCCGCACCATTCGGTCCCAGTAATCCGAAAAATTCACCCTTTTCAATTTTCAGGTTCAGCGAATCCACTGCTGTAAAATTGTCAAAAGTTTTTGTCAGATTTCTGGTTTCTATCATTCTTTTTCAGCTTTCTCCTTGGCAATGATCAGTGAATAATAACCGGCATCATCCGGGATTTCTTCCACACTGTTATAAATATGTTCCTCCGGCATGCCGCAATTCTCCACCATGCGCACTTCTCTTCCGCTTCTTGCCAGAATCTCTTTTACCTGATTCATCTTCTTACCGGATTTCATCAGCACATAAGTTCCAGGCTGGTCAAGCTCACTGTCCAGACGATGAACCGCCGGCTGCACATGAAGCGGCTGATTCCACTCTGTCAGCGGAATATTCAGACGCGCTGCTGTCGCACAGAAAGAAGTGATTCCACTTACCAGTGCTGTCTCATACCCGTCTGCCTCGACTTTCTTCTGTACATAAGTAAACGTAGAATAGATCGTCGGATCCCCCAGTGTAAGGAACACTACATTCTTTCCTGTATCCAGTACTGCTTCCAGTGCTTTTGCACCTTTTTCATGATTTCTCTCCAGTTCTTCCTTATCATGAGTCATCGGCATATAGATAGGAAGAAGCTCTTTATCTGCAAGTTCCGGCACTGCCTGTACTGCAATCTTATAAGCAACCGTCTCACGCACATCTGCTCCCGGCACTGCGATCACCTCATTCTCTCTGATCATACGCACAGCCTTCAGTGTCATCAGCTCCGGATCTCCAGGTCCTACTCCAACTCCGTATAAAATTCCTCTCATCTTAACATCCTCCTGTAAATAAAATTTTTATCAGCGCAGATACATGGACGTCCCTTGTATCTGTTGTCATCTGTTTTTTAAAGGGTAGTATCTTCGCCTGCATATCATATCTCTGTTTTTCCTATCCAGACAACTGGCAGGATATAAACCCGCAAACAACATTATTATACTAAAACATGCTCTGCTTTTCAATGAAGTGTTGACAATTATTTTCAAGTATGGGATGATAAAAATGTTGCTGTTCACTCTGTGCACAGCAGTATAAAAAACACTGAATTTTAAAGAAATGAAGGGATAAAAAATGAGAAAGATTTTTGCTGTTTTTGCAGCCATTATATGCTGCTTATCCATCTGGACATCCACACCGGAAGCATTTACTCTGGACAAAGAAGACGGAGAATATTCGATTCAGGTAGATCTGGAAGGCGGAAGCGGCAAAGCCAGCGTAACCTCTCCTACACTCATCACAGTACAGGACGGAGCAGTCACTGCTCATATCCAGTGGAGCAGTTCCAATTATGATTACATGATCGTCGATGGAAAAAAATATCTCCCGGTCAATGAAGAAGGCGGAAACTCCGAATTTGAAATCCCGGTTCTGGCTATGGATGAAGCAATGCCCGTCATCGCTGACACAACCGCAATGGGTACTCCCCACGAAATCAACTATACACTGACCTTCTACTCCGACTCCATCGGCTCCAAAAGCCAGATGCCTCAGGAAGCAGCCAAAAGAGTCGTAGCAGTCGCACTGCTCATTATCATCGGCGGCGGTATCCTGAACTATTTCGTAAATAAAAGAAACCGCTGCTAAAAAGCACAAAAAGTATCTTTCCTGCATGATAAATCATTCCACAGGAAAGATACTTTTTTATTAAATCAACCTTACTCCGGCTGTCTCCATTGCATTTACAATCGTTGCATCCGGCAGCTCATCTGTCACGATTCCGCTGATATCGTCCAGATGTGCAAATTTATAAGAATCATTAAAATAAAATTTATCCCGTTCCATAACCACATATTTATGTCTGCTGCTCTGAAGGGCGGCTTTCTTGGTGAGTCCATCTTCCACACCCAGCGTAGTGATCGTCCCGTCTGTCATATCAATCCCACAGCTTCCCATAAATGCCCGGTCAAAACTGTACTGTTTGATAATCTCAATCGTAGCCGCTCCCATAAAACCATTTACCGTCTTAAACATCGTTCCACCGGTTCCGATGGCTGTGATGGATTTACTGGAAGCAAGAATCTGCAGAATATCAATCATATTGCTGACTACCACAACTCTCATATCAGACGCAGCCAGAAGTTTGGCAAGTTCAATATTCGTAGTGGAAATATCCAGGAAAATCGTTTCGTTGTTTTTGATCAGTTTAAACGCCTTTGATGCAATGGTTTTCTTTTTATCCAGATGATAATTTCTTCTGTCCACAACATCTCTCTCCAGAGGATAATCCTGCGACAGGATCGCACCCCCGTAAGTTCTCTTTAATTTCCCCGCATTTTCCAGAATTTTCAAGTCTTTACGGATACAGTCCTCAGTCACCTGAAACTTCTCACTGAGTTCCTTTACCCGGACCTTTCCATTCTCGCGAAGACATCTCTCAATCGCACTTTGTCTTTCTTCTGTAAACATAACTCTCACTTCCTTACCCATATGCAAACATATCTGCACTATTTCATAATCACTTCCAGAACCGTATCGATCGCATCCGGCAGAACAGGGTCCGGACCCAGATCGGCAAATACAATATCCGGATAATCACTGTGTACCCAGCTTCTGGAAATCGGAACTTCCGCACCGGTTGCCAGATAGCGGACCGCCTGAATCTCTTCCTCCTTAATTCCCGGCAGAGGAAGTGGTCCGATTGTATTTTCATAAACATGGAAGTATAAATGCTTTCCATTCGCTGTCACACGTCCGAAATCCGGTTTCTCCAGCCCTGCTTTTCCACATCCGTAGATACTGCTGCTGTTCTTCTTCATCCATGCACCAATCGTATGAAGAATCTCCATGGACTGCTGCGGAATATTTCCCTTCGCATCCGGTCCCACATTTAAAAGCATATTTCCCCCTTTGGAAACACACTCTACCAGCTTCTTGATCAGCATGGAAGCCGGTTTGAAATAATGATCTGTCGCATGATAACCCCAGTTATTATTCATGGTCACACAGGCTTCCCACACAAGATCATTTCCCTCTACATCCTGAATGCCATTCGGCGGGATCATCTGCTCCGGACTTACAAAATCTCCATGATAAGGAGTCGGCTTACACTGCGCCAGAGAGCCATAACCCTCTCCACTGCACTCCAGACGATTATCAATGATCACATCCGGCTGAAGACTTCTCACCATATCGATCAGCTCCGTAGCTCTCCACTTCTCCCCACGCATATCATCATAGGAAAAATCAAACCACAGAATATCCAGCTTTCCATAATTGGTACAGATCTCACGAACCTGATTGTGCATATATGTAAGATAACGGTCAAAATCCCGGGCATCATTCTTATATTCCGGATGATTTCTCATCGGATGATTCCTGTCACCAAAATGTGGATAATCCTCATGGTACCAGTCAAGCAATGTAAAATAAAGACCAACCTTCAGACCTTCCCCTCTCACAGCTTCCACAAACTCAGCCACAAGATCACGTCCACACCTCGTATTCGTAGACTTAAAATCTGTATACTTACTGTCAAACAGACAGAAGCCATCATGATGCTTCGCTGTAAGCACCACATATTTCATCCCTGCTTCCTTCGCAGCTCTCGCCCACGCACGAGGAGCATAATCTACAGGATCAAACTCCTCAAAATACTGCATATAATCTTCTTTCGGCATTTCCTCCACACTGCGCACCCATTCACCTCTCGCAGGGATCGCATAAAGCCCCCAGTGAATAAACATACCAAAACGCGCATCCAGATACCATTCCATCCGTTTGTTGTATCTCTCTCTGTCAAATGTGTACATCGCTTTTTCCCTTTCGTGCCTCTGCCATTTTTCGGATATTGACATTTTACAATATTCCCTGTAAAAGTTTCAAACGCTGTCACTTAATTTTCACGTTTTTTTCCACTCATCCAACAATCCTGAACTCTCCCGGACAATCACGTTCTCTGTTTCACAGACAGCAACTCCAATATCCTTTTTTGTAGTTCTACTATATCAATACATGCTCGTATTGTCAATTGTTTTATCTTATTTCATCCTGTTTTTTCGTATTTTAACCGAATCAAATAAGTCTCCTGCTTCAATTGCGAAAATCAATAATCCATGGATGGGAACCCCTGATTACCAAAAAAGATGCGATGCCAATTCTGATATATCCCCAGAACCATCATCACATCTTTTCTATCTTTTCTATCTTTTTTATTTCTTCATCTTATTCTTATTACTTTCCGGTTTCCTTTTTGACATGAATCTGAAGCTGATTATATGGAATTTCAATTCCATTCGCATCAAATGCCTCTTTGATCAGTTCATTCAAACGCCATCTTGCAGGCCAGTATTTCTCTGTAGCTACCCATACGCGAAGGCCCATGATCACAGCACTCTCTCCCAGTTCATCCACAAAGACCACCATGCCCTCGTCATCCCTGGTATCCTCATCATTATGGAGAATATCCTCAAGAATCGCTTTCGCCTTCTTAATATCCGCATCATAGGAAATTCCAACCTTAATCTCCAGTTTACGAAGATCCCTGGCAGTCACATTCGTAATAATACTGCTCGACAATGTTCCATTCGGAATCACAATATGCTTATTGTCAATAGAAATCAAAGTTGTATAACAGATTTCCATTTTATAAACCGTACCTTCACAGTCATTCTGCTGCGCAATAATGATATAATCTCCAACCTGAAACGGCTTAAAAATAAGAAGCATGATCCCGCCTGCAATATTTGCCAGTCCGCCCTGCAATGCAAGACCTACTGTTACACCGGCAGTACCAAGCAGTGCTGCCACAGATGATTCCTTCACACCAAAATTCGTAGCAATATTAAAAACCAGCAACGCATACAAAACGACTCTCAGCAATGAGCCTGTAAACTGTATCACGCCTTTATCTACAGAAGCCTTCTGCATGGAAGCCTTTATAAGATTCACTACCCACTGAATCACCTTACGGCCTCCTACAAAGACCAGTAATGCGATCACTACCTTCAGTCCAAATCTGGTAAGCCCCGGCAGATAATCTGAAAAATACTGCTGATACCTGTCCACAAGATTTTTCACTTCCTGTACTTCCTGTACTTCCTGTTCCATTCCTCTCACCCCGTCTCTGTTATTCTATTCTGTTATTATTCTTCTAAAATAACATAACACACAGTGAAAACTGTAACAATGGATTTCACCCTATTTTCATATTTTGTCAAGCGGATATTCGCAATCCGCTTCGCTACTTGCTCATAACCAAATAACTGCTCCGCAGTTTATCAGAAGGCGCTTGCACGCCTCCTGATACAAGCAAGTCCCCACCCACTGCTTATTGTTTTTCGCAATTGAAGCAGGGGACTTACTTGATTTGGTTAAACTTTGCATTCTCCAATATGATTATCAGCCGATACACAGCCCGGGAATGGAAGGGGAGCCGGGGCGCCCCTCCTCAGCTCCCTCTTTTCTCTTTTACTTCAATTCAAATACCCATTAAGAAAAAATACAAGACAAATCTGCAAACCCAGAATCACAGGAACCCCAATATAAAACTTCGGCTTCCTGGTTTTATGATGGAATGTCCGCATCCCCAACAGCGCTCCCACAGAGCCCCCAATCACCGCCAGAAGCAGCAACTGAGACTCCGGAACCCGCCATTGATTCGCCTTCGCCTTACGCTTATCCATTCCATAGACGCTGAATGCAAGTACATTTACAGCGATCAGATAAAAACAAAGAATATTACTAACTGTTATCTCCATGTAAGAATCTCCTTTCTGTCAAGCGGATATTCGCAATCCGCTTCGCTACCTGCTCATAACCAAATAACTCCATTATACAGGATTCCCACATGGATACCAATATCCAATTCTCTTCTCCCCATACAGACATTCACGACCCCCTTCGTTACCTGTCCATACTCAGAATATTTCAACACTCCCGAAATCAGCTCAGCATCCCTGCCACAACTGACTCAAAATTCTCATCATACCCGTCATACTTCAATTCCAGAGCCTCTTTCTCCCCAAGGCTTAACACCCCGAGAATCGATTTCGCATCAATAAAAATTTTCCCTTTCGATACAATATCAATATCAAACGGACATTTCACCGCCGCACTGACCAGCTTCTTAGCTGCCTCTATATCATTAATTCTGATCATTTTATTCTCTGTTGTCATATTCGGTAATCTCCCTTCTCTTATGTCTTTTTTGTCTTCGCACTTATATCGATCCTCTAAAATAACGCATCTTAATCCAGTCCATCAGAGGGTGAAATCCTGCGTCAGATATCTTTGCCGTGCGTCAGCACGCTTGCAGATATCTTCCTTGTCTTTCACCCTCTGCTGAACTGTCTTAAATGCATTATTTACGAGGATTGCTATAATCAAATCAAGTGAGTCCCCTGCTTCAATTGCGAAAAGCAATAAGCAGGGGGTGGGGACTTGCCTGTATCAGGAGGCGTGCAAGCGCCTTCTGATAAACTGTGGAGCAGTTATTTGGTGTAGAGCCGCATAGCGAAGCGGATTGCGAATATCCGCTTGACCACGAAAATACAGAATATTATGATATGGCATTGAGGAAAAATGAGAAGAATACAGATTATTGTAAATAATGGGGCGGGGACCGGACAGGCGCACAGGGTATGGAAGGAAACGCAGCGTCTGCTTCGGGGATATAAAATAAAATATGAAGCGCATATGACCAGATATCGGGGGCATGCGACGAAACTGGCAGAGAAAATTTCCGGCAGGAAGGGAAATGATCCTGTTTATCTGCTGGTGGTGGGCGGTGACGGTACGATCAATGAGGTTCTGAACGGGATTTTGGATTTTGACAGAGTGAGGCTTGGAGTGATTCCGACAGGTTCCGGAAATGATTTCGGCAGAAATATGAAACTTCCGAAGACGCCGAAGGAGAGTCTGAGACAGATCTGTGCCTGTATCCGAAAAGATCAGAGTGGACTGGAGCTTCGCAGAATTGATCTCGGGCAGGTCAGATGGGAAGGCTGTGAGAAGCCGAGGATTTTCGGAATCAGTGCGGGACTTGGACTGGATGCTCTGGTATGTAAGAAGGCTCTCAATTCCAGATTGAAACAGGTTTTAAATCGTTTTCATCTGGGAAAACTTACATATCTTGCATTGACGGTACAGTCTCTTTTTACAATGGAGACTGCCAATGGGAAGGTGATCACGGAACATGGTGGATATATCCTGCCGAAGATGATTTTTGCGGCAGCTATGAATCTGCCCGCTGAGGGTGGTGGTGTTCCGATGGCACCTGAGGCATCTCCGCAGGATGGTCTGTTATCTATGAGCAGCGCATCCGGGATCGCCAAATGGAGAACTTTTTTCCTGCTTCCACTTCTGGTGGCAGCGAAACAGGAAGGAATCAAGGGCTTCCAGATTCGTGATGAAAAGGGCTTCCGTGTGGTATTGGACAGACCGATGGTGCTGCATGCGGATGGCGAATATTGTGGAGATGTTACACGGGTTGAATTCAGGTGTCTGGAGAAGAAGCTGTGGCTGCTGCATGAGTGATTAGGGAGCATGCAGTTGAGAAGAAAAGAATGAAATGTTATAATGCAGTAAATGTGTGAAAAAAAGAGAATATAATAGAATATAAGGGAAACAGGAGTGGAGATAGCATGAGTTACGCAGATGATGTTTTTATAAAAATGTGCCAGGATATTCTGGAGAATGGGACAAGTACGGAGGGGGAAAAAGTCCGTCCGGTCTGGGAGGACGGAACTCCGGCTTATACGATCAAGAAATTTGGCGTGGTAAACAGATATGACCTGAGAAAAGAATTTCCGGCTATGACTCTGAGACGTACTGCGTTAAAGAGTGCCATGGATGAAATTCTGTGGATCTGGCAGAAGAAATCCAATAATATTCATGATCTGAACAGCCATATCTGGGACAGCTGGGCAGATGAGAACGGGTCTATCGGTAAGGCTTATGGATATCAGCTTGGTGTAAAGCATGAGTATAAAGAAGGCATGATGGATCAGGTGGACCGGGTGATCTATGATCTGAAGAATAATCCATTCAGTCGCAGAATTATGACTAATATTTATGTCCATCAGGACCTTCATGAGATGAATCTGTATCCATGTGCATATTCTATGACATTCAATGTAACACAGACACCGGGAAATGAGAAACTGACATTAAATGCGATTCTGAATCAACGTTCTCAGGATATTCTTACTGCGAATAACTGGAATGTCTGCCAGTATGCGATCCTGCTTATGATGATCGCACAGGTGTGTGATATGGAAGCCGGAGAACTGCTTCATGTGGTTGCGGACTGTCATATCTATGACCGCCATATCCCGGTAGTGAAAGAGATGATCAAGAGAAAACCATATCCGGCACCGGTTGTGAAGCTGAACCCGGATGTGAAAGATTTCTATCAGTTCACGACAGATGATCTGATCGTGGAGAATTATGAGACCTGGCCACAGATTAAGAACATTCCGGTGGCTGTTTAACCAAACTGCGGAGCAGTTATTTGGTGTAGAGCCGCGTAGCGAAGGGGATGCTTTTGTCCGCCTGACAAAAGGATAAAGATTAAGAGAGGAAGCGTTATCATGAATATTATCGTAGCAGCAGACCAGAACTGGGGAATTGGCAAGGACAATAAACTTCTTGTAAGTATCCCGGCAGATATGAAGATGTTTCGCGAAGAAACAAGTGGAAAAGTAGTTGTAATGGGAAGAAAGACTCTGGAAAGTTTTCCAAACGGACTTCCGTTAAAGAACAGAGTGAATATTGTAATCACAAAGAATCCGGATTATGATGCAAAGGGTGCGACTGTGGTACACAGTATTGAGGAAGCACTGGAAGAAGTAAAGAAGTATCCGACAGAGGATGTCTATTGTATCGGCGGTGACAGTATTTATGCGCAGATGCTGCCATACTGTGATGTGGCTCATGTAACAAAGATTGATTTTGCTTATGAGGCAGACAGCCATTTCCCGAATCTGGATGAGGACGATGAATGGGAGATCACCGGAGAGAGTGATGAGCAGACATATTTTGATCTGGAATACCAGTTTGTGAAATATGAGAGAAAAAAGTAAAAATATGAGATGGAAAAGTGGCATCCTTTAGAGCTGGGAGTCTTCCTGCTGGAAAAGGATAAAATGTTTTTCAATTTTTGAACAAAGGAAAGGAAGTTGCTGCATCATAGATTTTTATCTGTTTTGCAGCAACTTCCTTTTGGTATAGTATATGAGAAATTTATTTCACAAAAAACCGTAGCAATCTGGGAAATTATCAGCGGTTTCATGAACACGGGGACCGTTTGCGCCTGCATTGTAGGCAGCATATCCTGTAGTTTCCGGTTCATAATCAGGAAGACCTGGCTCTTTGGAGATCAAGCTGATAACGTCCATACGGAATCCGTCCACACCTTTTTCGAGCCACCAGTTCATCATATCGTAAACTTCCTGGCGTACAACAGGATTTTCCCAGTTCAGGTCCGGCTGTTTTTTGGAGAACAGATGCAGGTAATACATATCTGTTGTTTTGTCATATTCCCATGCAGGACCGGAGAAACAGGAACCCCAGTTGTTTGGAAGGCTGCCGCCTTCTTTTACTTGTGTGATAGAAGAATATCATGGATATCAGGGGAGAAAGAATCAGTGATTGTCAGGCGACTGATATCAGAAAATGTTTGAAAAACAGAAAACATCCAGCAGAAACATCGTTAATGGTGTATTCTGCTGGATGTTTTTTGCTATATAACTGTAAAAGTCTGAATAAGAATTATTCGATTACTTTTAACCATCCTTCAGGAGCCTGGATGCGTCCCATCTGGATGCCTGTTAATGTGTCGTAGAGTTTCTGGATAACCGGACCCATTTTTTCCATTCCGCTTGGGAAGCAGATTTCTTTGCCATGGTCAACGATCTTTCCAACAGGAGAGATAACTGCAGCAGTACCGCAAAGACCACATTCAGCGAAATCTTTTACTTCGTCGAAGTATACTTCTCTTTCTTCTGCTTCTAATCCAAGATATTCCTTAGCGACATAGATTAAGGAACGACGTGTGATAGAAGGAAGGATACTATCGGACTTTGGTGTTACAACTTTACCATCTTTAGTAACGAAGATAAAGTTAGCACCACCTGTTTCTTCTACTTTTGTACGTGTAGCTGCATCAAGATACATGTTCTCATCGAATCCGTTCTTGTGAGCATCTACGATTGCATGTAAGCTCATTGCATAGTTAAGACCTGCTTTGATATGGCCTGTTCCATGAGGTGCAGCGCGGTCGAAATCACTGACGCGGATTGTGATCGGTTTAGCACCGCCTTTGAAGTATGGTCCTACAGGTGTAGTGAATACACGGAACATATACTCATCAGCAGGTTTTACACCGATAACCGGGTTAGTACCCATCATATATGGACGAACATATAAAGTTGCGCCTGAACCGTATGGCGGAACATATGCTGCGTTAGCTTTTACAGTCTGAACAATTGCATCAACAAAACGGTCTTCCGGGAATACAGGCATCTCAAGTCTCTTTGCTGAGTTTGCCATACGTTCTGCATTTAAGTCAGGACGGAAAGTAACGATATGTCCGTCTTCTGTAGTGTAAGCCTTCATTCCTTCGAAAACTGTCTGCGCATACTGGAAAACACCTGCACATTCGTTCAGTGTTACATTAGGATCTGTTGTCAGTTCTCCGGCATCCCATGCGCCGTCTTTGAATTTAGATACATAACGATAATCGGTCTGTACGTAACCGAAGCCTAAGCTGCTCCAGTCGATATTCTTTTTTTCCATAATGAATCTTTCCTCCGTTCACACATATTTACAGTATTTACAAGTGTGATTACTGTTTATCTCTTTACCATTGTAAAACTTTTGTCTGCTAAGTTCAATGGGAAATTTCCAATTTTAATGAAAAATTGAAAAATCGTGTTACTGTTCACATACAGTAACAAAAAATCCGCCAGTCTTGTTTTTTATAGAGGATTTCGCTATAATATGGAATAGAAAATGGAGGAAAATATGAGCGAGAATTTTGATGAATTAGGAGAACTTGGAGACAAAATAAAAAAGATCATAGACACAGCAGTTTCTACTAAAGATTACCGCCAGATGACCGAGGATATTAAGCAGACGGTGGGACAGACTGTTAACAGCGCAGTAAATTCTGCTGTAGATTCCGGAAGCGAGGCAATCAAAAATGGTCTGAATAATGTATTTGGAACCGGAAACAGTCAGTCCGGTGATTCCGGGGTATACCGCAATAAAACAAAAGAATTTGAAGAAAAGCGCAGGCGGGAACGTGAACAGGAGCAGGAACGTCAGAGAATTGAGAAGGAGAAAGCAAAAGAGAAGATGCTGACTCTTTATGAAAGGAACACCGGGGGAAGAATGAAAGGTATGATGATTGCTGTTTCAGGTGGAATCCTTGCCAGTGGAATGGGACTGGGAACTCTGGTCCTCAGCATCTTTGGAGCGGTGGGGCATATGAGTTCCCTTGTGACCGGTGGAACCTGTTTTATGGCAGTCGGAGCTTTGACAGGAGTGGGACTTCTCGCAGGCGGCATTAAAAAACTGGGTAAACTGGAACGTTTTCAGAAGTATATTGACACACTGGGAAATCACACATACTGTAATTTTGAACAATTATCTGCAGCAGTAAATAAGCCGGTGAAATTCGTTAAAAAAGATATTAAAAAGATGATTGATGACAGATGGTTCCGTCAGGGACATATTGATGAGCAGGAAACTTGTCTGATCACCAGTAATGAGACTTATCTGCAATATACGCAGACGCAGAAGGCACTTGAGCAGAAGAAACAGGAAGAAGAAAAACATCAGGCTGAACAGGAGAAAAACAGAAAGAACACACCGCCCGAAGTACAGGAAGTGCTGAATAAAGGAAATGAATTTCTGGATAAGATCCACAGGAGCAACGATGCGATTCCGGGAGAGGAGATTTCTGCAAAAATATCCAGAATGGAACTGATCGTGGAGAAGATTTTTGAACGGGCGCAGAAGCATCCGGAGATTATTCCGGATCTGAAGAAACTGATGAATTATTATCTGCCCATGACAGTAAAGCTGCTGGATGCATATGAAGAAATGGATCAGCAGCCTGTGCAGGGAGAGAATATCCAGGCATCCAAAAAGGAGATAGAGGATACATTGGATACACTGAATCAGGCATTTGAAAAACTTCTGGATTCTGTCTTTCAGGATACTGCGTGGGATGTTTCAAGTGATATTTCAGTGCTTCATACGCTGCTTGCACAGGAAGGTCTGACAGATGATGACTTTGCAAAAATGAAAAAGAACTGAAAATAAAAAAGGATAAAAAGGAGCGGCAGAGGACATGGGAAACGAATTTAAAGATTTTGAAATGGAAACACCATCATTAACACTGGAGCCGGATCTTGGAGAGCTTGAAAAGAAAGAAGAAGTGATCCCCAAAAAGCAGCTACAGAAGGAAGAAGTGCCTGTACTGACACCGGAAGAACAGAAAATGGTAAATGATTTTGCTGCAAAGATTGATATTGAGAATACTAATCAGATTCTTCAGTATGGTGCAGGAACCCAGAAAAAAATGGCAGACTTTTCTGATACAGCTCTTGAGAATGTAAAGACACAGGATCTGGGTGAGATTGGAGAACTGATCAGTAATGTTGTGGGAGAACTGAAAGATTTCGATGTACAGGAGGAAGGAAAATTCTTTGGATTTTTCAGAAAGCAGACTTCTAAGATGGAAAATCTGAAAAACAAATATGACAAAGCACAAGCCAATGTGGAGAAGATCACAGATTCTCTTCAGCAACATCAGGTGCGCCTTATGAAAGATTCTGCTATGCTGGACAAGATGTATGAGCAGAACCTGAATTACTTTAAAGAACTTACCATGTATATCCTTGCCGGAAAAAAGAATCTGGAAGAAACCAGAAACGGAAAGCTTGCAGAAATGA
>OODU01000765.1_pt1 | contig 35097 bp, 32 predicted proteins | sample 1671171 | NCBI WGS metagenome assembly OODU01 (sample SAMN06348129, study PRJEB24527) | human gut metagenome | biome: human gut; feature: ankylosing spondylitis patient; material: feces | host: Homo sapiens | place: China | collected 2015-10
TTGAGCGCCATGTTCTGCGACTTGAACGGCGCGACCCGGTAGCCGTCCTGCCGGAAAATGCGGCACAGCGCCGCGCAGAGCAGACTCTTGCCCGCGTTCGAGCAGGTGCCCTGTATCATGATCACTTTAGCCATACTTTTTCCTCCGTAAGCATACCCGTAGGGCAGCCCGCCCTACTTCTTATCTGCGAATTTCGCGCAGAAGCTGTTCGCTGTTTTCCCTCGTTTTGACCGCTGTTCGGAAGTATCCCGGCGCAAGTCCGCGGTAATTTGCGCAGTTTCGCATCATAATTCCGCCTTTCCGCAGCTTTCTGTCGAGTTCGGCGTCGTCCGCGCGGAACAGCAGGAAGTTCGCTTCACCCGGGCAGACCGCAAGGCCGCAGGAGCGCAGACTGTCCGCGAGGAATGCCCGCTCCTCGGCGATACGAAGCGCGGTCCACGCCGCCCAGCCGCTTTCGCCTGCCGCCGCCACGGCGCACGCCTGCGCCACGACCGACACGTTCCACGGCTGTCCCGCGCGGTAAAGTGCGTCCAAGAGCGCGGCGTTCGCGGTCATGCACCACCCGAACCGCACCCCGGGCACTGCAAACATTTTCGTGTACGCGCGGAGAATGATGAGATTCGGGTAAGACGCCAGCTTTGACTTCATCGTATGCCGCTCGGCATCTGTCAGAAAATCGTTGAAACACTCGTCAAGAACGAGAGAAACGCCGCATTCCGCGCACTTTTCCGCAATTTTTTCGAGAAGCGCAGGCTCAATCGTGCGCCCGGTCGGGTTGTTGGGATTGCACAGATATACCGCGTCCAGTTTGGGCGAAATGTCCGATAAAATCCGCTCCGTGACCGCGAAGCCGTCGCTCTCGCGCAGCATATGGAAGTGGATTTCCGCCCCTGAGAGCGTGCGCTCGTACTCGGCGAAGGTCGGCGCGGTCAGCAGCACGCACTGCGGTTTCAACACTGCCGCAAGCCGGTCGAGGACGTCCGCCGCACCGTTTCCGCAGTAAATCATGTCCGCCGGTACGCCTTCCGCCGCCGAAATCGCCTGCCGCGCGGCCCGGCAGAACGGGTCGGGATAATGCGTGCATTCATCCACAGCCCTGTGCATAGCCTCGCGCACGCTTTCCGGAATGCCGAACGGGTTGATGTTCGCCGAAAGGTCAAGCGGCGGTGCGCCATATTCGGCTTCAAAAGTTGCAATATCGCCGCCATGACAGTATGTATACGCCATATTCTCACCTCCAGAGTGTCATTCTGACCGCGCAGCACAGCACGAGCGCAAGCACGCTCGCGGCGTTCATCAGGTCGATGGTCGCGAGAATATCCGTGCGGTTTACGCGCCGCATCGGGTCGCCGAACGCGGCTTTTTTGACGGTTTTGCCAAAATAACTCGCGTCGCCGCCCAGCTGAATGTGAAGCGCACCGGCGCACGCAGACTCGGTCTGACCGGCGTTCGGGCTTTTGTGCAGGTTGCGGTCGCGGCGGTAAATCCGGAGCGCGTTGCGGTTGTCGAGCCGCAGCATTCCGGCCCCGGCGATGATGCAGAGCGCAGACAGACGAGCCGGGATAAAGTTGAAAATATCGTCCATTTTTGCCGAAAACTTGCCTAAATACTCGTATTTTTCGTTGTGATAGCCGACCATCGAGTCGAGCGTGTTGACCGCCTTGTAGAGCATTCCGAGCGGTGCGCCGCCGATGAGCATGTAGATGAGCGGCGACACCACGCCGTCGGTCAGGTTCTCGGCAATCGTTTCGACCGCCGCCTTGATGACGCCCTCCTCGCTCAGCTCGGCGGTATCGCGGCCGACATACCACGCGACCGCGCGGCGGCCCTCCTCGACCGATTCCTTGACGGCGCGGTAAACGTGACGCCCTGCCTCTGCGAGGCTTTTTCGTGCGAAAATCAGCCAGCAGAGCGCGGTCTGCGCCGCAAAACCGAGCCAGAAGTTCAGCCTTGACAGCCAGCGGATAACGAAAAACGGAACGACGAAACTCGCGCCGCAGACGATAATCCAGAGCAGCACGCCCGCAAAGATAAGCGGACCTTTTTGCGGTGGAAACAGCCGTCTGAGCAGCTTTTCGGTCAGAGAAATCAACTTTCCGACCGCGCAGACCGGGTGCGGCAGACGCTTCGGGTCGCCGAAAACCGCGTCAAGCGCAAATCCAAGCATGACGGCACAGGTGATGTACATTTATTTCAATTCTCCTTTAATAAACCGGGAAACGCCCGCCCAGACGCGAATGACCGCGTCGGCCTGCTCTGCGAGAGCGCAGCACAGCCTTCCCACGGCCTCGCGCCAGTTTTCGTCATTTCGTTCAATCGGCACAACGCCGCAGCCAATTTCGTCGCAGGTAACAACATGGCCGCGCAGCTCGTCGAGCAGCGTCATGCTGTCGCGTCCCTCAGCGATACATTTTCTCACGATTTCGTGTAAATTAAACACTTTCGGAAGCTCTGGATAGAGTTTTTCGGCGATTTTGCGTTTTCCCTGAAACGCACCGCCGATGATAAGTACAGTCATAGCACAAGCCCTCCCACTGCTGCAACGACAAGGCATAATAGTTCGGAAATTGAAATACAGAAGCCTGCTAAATCGCCTGTTATCCCGCCGAAAGTTCGGATTGAAAGCCTTTCGTGAATGCCGTACCACGCGATGAGCAGAACGGCAAGCACGGCGGCCGTTATAACGTGGCCGGTCAGCCAGATGAAAAGCAGCAGAATAATGATGAATTCTGCACATAATACGCAGGATACCATCTTTTTGTCGCTGTTTTCTGCGAAAATATGCGCAAGTCCGCTGTCTTTCGCACACGGCGAAGCCACAACCTTGCGGCCGCCCATCGTGCGTGCCAGCGCAAACCCGCAGAGTACCACCGGAAAAAGCGCAGATTTCGCGTAAATCTGCGCAAAACATCCGCATTCCGCAAGGAAAAATGCCGAAATCCACATCGGACCGAACGCACCGACGTGCGGGTCTTTCAATATCGCGAGACGCTTCTCGCGGTCGCCGAACGAGCACAGCGCGTCGCACGTATCGCACAGTCCGTCGAGGTGAATTCCGCCTGAAATGCAGAGCGGGATGAGTGTCGCGCCAACCGCAAAAAACAGCATATTTGCGTTGAAATATCGGCAAAACATGAACCATATCCACTGTATTGCGCCAATTACAACGCCCACGAGCGGCAGGAAAATCAGTGTCCAGCGCATTGTTTTTTTCTCCCAGTTGACCTGTGGAACCGGAATTGCGGAATACATCGAAAACGCAACCAGAAGTCCGCTTATCAGGCTCTTCAAACCTCAAAACCTCCCTTTATCGGCAGTAAAATCCCGCAAACGCTCTCGAAAACCGCACCGGCCTCCTGCGTGATGCGGGCGTGCAGCTCCGCGAGCATCCGGATGTACTCCATCGTTTCCGGCGGATACGCTTCGCCGTCCGAAAAAATCTCGTTGGAAACAACGACGAGTGTCTTACAATTTTCTTTCAATTTTCGTATGCCAGATAGTATGGATTTTACGGAATTTTGTTTTGCGCCGTCCGGAGAGAAAAGCTCGTTTGCCAGCAGATTACCCAAATCTTCGAGCAGAATACCGTCATATTGACGGGAAAGCGCCACTCCCGGCAGGTCAAGCGGTCGCTCGAGGGTTTCGAAGCCTTTTCCTTCGCGCAGCGCACGATGCCGCGCGATCCGTGCCCTCGCGGCGCTGCCGAACGGCTGCATTGTAGCGAGATATAATCGCCTGCGTGCCCGCGCACATATAATCTTTTCTGCATATTCTGACTTTCCTGACGCCGCACCGCCTGTTATTAAAATAAGCAATCTGCGCTCTTCCTTCCATTTTTTGATGCATTTAATATATATTGAGCTTGCCCTGTGTTGCGCAATTTCATTTCAATATTTATACAATATACATTATTTCAGCGGCTGGTACGCTTTCAAACCAATATCTTCAAATGTTTCCATTTCTCGGTATGGAACAAGCGCAAGGTCGAGCAGCGCGACTCCTGCCGCCGCGCCTGTTCCCTCGCCAAGCCGCATCCCAGCGTTCAGAAAGGCTTTCTTTCCTACTTTATCCAGTAAAATCTTGCTCGCCGGCTCGTCCGAGCAGTGGGACGCAATCAGATAGTCCGCCACAGACGGACAAATCCGTACTGCCGCAAGCGCCGCCGTGCAGGAAATCACCCCGTCGAGCACTGCTGGCAGACCGCAGGCCGCCGCGCCCAGATACAGTCCGGTCAAACCGGCAATATCCAGTCCACCAATCTTGCTGATCACATCAATCGGGTCGCTGATATCTGGTGCATGATTTGCAATAGCGCATTCTATCACTTGCATTTTTCGTTGCAATCCCGCCGAGGAAAGTCCCGCGCCGCGACCGGTAAGCGAACGCACTGGTTCTCCCGTGAGGACAGCCGCCACCGCCGCGCTGGTCGTCGTGTTGCCGATGCCCATTTCGCCGCCGCAAATCAGACGGTAGCCTTTTGCCGCGCACATTTCTGCCATCTCAATGCCGGTTTCAATCGCGGTGATTGCCTGTGCTCTTGTCATCGCTGGATTTTCGGCAATATTTTCCGTTCCAAATCGGATTTTTCTGTCTATAACACCGTTCTTATCAACATTTTCTGCGACACCGATATCGACCGGATAGACGTCCATCCCCAGTGATTTCGCCATCAGGCACATGGTCGATTTGCCCTTGCCCATGTTTCTCGTCACGGTCGCGGTGACGTCTTGTCCGCACTGCGTCACGCCCTCCGCGACTACGCCGTTGTCTGCGCAGAAAATCACGGCCGCACGCGGCTTGATTTCGGGAACGGGCTGCCGTTGCATCCCTGCAATCCGTACTATGATTTCCTGCAAAATTCCCAATCCGCCAAGCGGCATCGCAATGTCGGAAAAGCGTTTTTGAGCGGCCTTCATTGAGGCTTCGTCCAACGGCTTTACGTAGGAAATCGCCTGTTCAATCGTCATTTTCTGCTCTCCCTTCTCGCTTCGCACTTTCGAATGAAGTTTTCGGCAAATTCAACATTCGCGCGGAAATATAAGTGCGGAAACCCTGCATACAGCGAGCGTGTTGCGTGCACGCAGTTCCATTTTCGACCGTTTGGTTTTTCTGCAATAAAATCGCATCCATTGTTGTCCGACTTCGCGTAATGAAATTCGTGTGCGTGGATTTGTCCACCCTGTGCGCACAACACATTGTCGTGCTGCGCGGTGAGGGTCACGTAGCCGAACGGCTGAAGCCGATCGGTCAGCACCGCGTCCGCGTCAATCACACCCACCATTTCCGCGCCGTCCAGATGGCGGTGCAGGTAGAGAAAGCCGCCGCATTCCGCAATCGTCGGGAGACCATCAAAAATTGCATCAGATACGGATTTTTGCATGGAAACATTGTTTGAAAGTGCCGTTTTGTGCAGTTCCGGGTAGCCGCCGCCGAGATAGAGTCCGTCAATATTCTCCGGCAGTCGTTCGTCCGAAATCGGCGAAAACTCCACCAATTCCGCGCCTAAACCGCGCAAAACATCGAAATTATCCTCATAATAGAAACAAAAGGCCCGATCTCGCGCGACAGCGATGCGCACGGGATTTTTCGTTACGGGGACGATTGGCTTCGCTTCGTCAGTCAGCACCTGTGCAGATTGTGCTATCTTCAATATTTTATCAAGTTTTATTCCATACCCTGCGGCGTCCGCGATCGCATCTATCCGCTGATTCAGGTTCTTAACATCGTCTGCGGTCACAAGTCCCAAGTGTCTGTCCGGAATCTCTCCATCCTGGACCGAGGGCAAAAATCCAAAGCACGGAAGGCCGGATTTCTCAACTATTTTCTCATAAAACGGGTACATTCCCTCGGAAATACCGTTCAGAATGACACCGCGCAGTGTGTTTTCCACAAAGCTCCGAAATCCTTCCAGCATCGCGGCGAGGGAGAGCGACTGGCCCTTCGGGCGGACAACGAGCAGCGCAGGCGTGCTGGTTGCACGCGCGAGGTGCGCCGCCGAGGCGGTGTCGCTCGTTCCGGAAACGCCGTCGTAGAAGCCCATCACGCCCTCGATGACGCCCAGACCGTCCTGCGGAATATGGTGCACCAGTTGGCTTCGGATTTCAATTTCATCAATGAAAAATAAATCTAAATTTCTGCTTGGAATGCCGAGTACTGCCTTATGGAACATCGGGTCGATATAGTCCGGTCCGCACTTGAATGCTGCAAGTTCTATACCTCGTCTTTGCAAGGCACGCAAGACCGCCAGCGTCACCGTTGTCTTTCCGCAGCCGCTTCCCGTTCCAGCAATCATAATTCTCGGCGCGTTATTCTGCATTTTTCGCACCTCTTCCAGAGAGAATGAACACCGGATTGTTCGCCATCATCATGGTATAGCGCCCAACGCTTTTTCCTCGCGCGGCAGAAAGCTGCGTGATTTCCACATCGACAAAGCCGAGTTCCGCAAGTGCATTCTGTGTTTCCTGCAAGGTTTCGAGGGCGATTGCGTTGATAACGATGCGGACAGACGGATTTTTCCGCAATGCAATTTCAATGATTTTCCGCATTTCTCCGCCGCTTCCGCCGACAAAAACGCAGCCCGGTGCAGGCAGATTTTCGAGCGCTTCCGGTGCGTGTCCCTCTACGATATGCACATTAAAACCACCGAGTTTTTGTCTGTTTTCCACAAGGAGCGCAACCGCATCCGGATTGCGTTCGACCGCAAAAACCGCGCCGTCCATGGCTTTTCGCGCGAGCTCGAGCGTCACCGCGCCCGTGCCTGCGCCGACGTCCCAGACGGTATCCCCCGGCTGCACGCCGAGCCGCGCGACCGAAACCCACCGCACTTCTTCCTTGGTCATAGGGATCTTGGCGCGGGTCAGCATTTCGTCGCGAACCGGCTCATTTGAATTGAAAAAATATTGATTGATAAGCAGAAGCACCGCAAGGCTTCCGCAGGAGTATTTCGCAATTTCTTCCGCTGTCCCCTGCAAAATCCGTTCTTCCGCCGCGCCCAGGTTTTCGCCGAGATACACCTGAACGCGCCCCAGTCCTGCCTCGCTCAGCGAGCGGCAGATTTCCGCCGCGTTGTTGTCGCCGCCCGTCAGGACAAAGGTTTTCTCGTGATAGCTGACCGCACCGAGAATATCCCCGTTTCTCCCGTGCAGGCTTCTAATACAGGCATTTTCATACGAAACACCGACTTTTGCGCACAGATACTGCATACTTGACAGTCCGCAGAACAGCCTCACTTCGCCATATTTCAGCAGCTTTTCGCGCAGTTTTCCCGCCGCGCTGAAAAAGCCGACGTCGCCCGAAACGAGCAGTGCTACCCTGTCCGCATCGCAGGAAACCGCACACTCAGCGAGCGCCGAGAACGCGCAGACCTGCGCCTGCGGACAGAGTTCTGCAAGCCGCACGGTCGCAAACACCGTTTTCGTTTCATCGAGCACGCGGGCTGCTTCCGCTGTCAGCGTGTCTTTCGTTCCCATTCCGGCGCCGATAATGTAAAATTCGCGCATACACGCCTCCTGCTCACTCCGCCATTTCCGCGAACGTTTCTTCCGCCGCCTGCACCGTGCACGCGAGGTCGTTCTGCGTGTGAACCGACGACACGAACATCGCCTCGAACTGGCTCGGTGCGAGATAAATGCCGCGCTTCAGCATGCCGTTGAAGTACGCCGCGTACTGTTTTGTGTCACTTTTTTTCGCGTCTGCATAGCATTTCACCGGATTTTCCGCGAAATACGGGCACATCAGTGAGCCGATCTGGTTGACCTGCACGGAGAGGCCGTGTTTCTCCGCGCTCGCGCGCAGATGGTTCGCGAGGTAGCTTGCCGAGGTTTCCATGACCGTGTAGATCTCCGGGTGGTCGGTGATGATGTTCAGCTGCGCGAGGCCCGCCGCCATCGCGACCGGATTGCCCGAAAGCGTGCCCGCCTGATAGATGGGGCCAGTCGGGGCGACCTGCTCCATAAGCGCACGGCTGCCGGCATACGCGCCGACAGGCATGCCGCCGCCGATGATCTTGCCGTAGGTCACGAGGTCGGCCTGCACACCGAAATATTCCTGTGCACCGCCGGCCGCGAGGCGGAAACCCGTGATGACCTCGTCGAAAATGAGCAGCGCACCGTGCTTGTCGCAGAGCGCACGCAGTCCCGACAGGAAGCCCTCCTCGGGCGGAACGACGCCCATGTTCGCCGCGACAGGCTCAACGATGACCGCCGCGACCTCGCCGGGATTCGCGTCCAGAAGCCGCTCTACCGAGGCAAGGTCGTTGTACTGCGCCATGAGCGTATCGCGGGCCGCGCCCTTGGTCACGCCTTTGGAATCCGGCTCGCCCTGCGTGAGCGCACCGCTTCCTGCTCCGACGAGCATCGCGTCCGAGTGGCCGTGATAGCAGCCCTCGAATTTGATGATCTTCTCGCGGCCGGTCGCGCCGCGCGCCAGACGAAGCGCACTCATGACGGCTTCCGTGCCCGAATTTACCATGCGGACCATCTCGACGCCGGGCAGCATGGACACCATTTTCTCCGCCATTTCGACTTCGAGGCCGGTCGGCGCACCGAACGACAGACCGCAGACCATGCGGTCGTACACGGCTTTCAGAATGTCGGGATGGCTGTGGCCGAGGATCATCGGCCCCCACGAACCCACGTAGTCGATGTACTCCAGACCGTCCGCGTCCAGAATGTGACTGCCGAGGCCCTTGACGATAAAGCGTGGCGTACCGCCGACCGCACGGAAGGCGCGGACAGGCGAATTGACGCCGCCCGGCAGCACCTTGCAGCCGCGTTCAAACAGTTTCTCCGAGTTGGTCATATCAGCCGATGTCTCCTTTCCGAATGGCGTCCGCAAGCTCGCAGGCAAAATAGGTGATGAGCATATCCGCTCCGGCGCGGAAAATCGAAACCGCGCTCTCGCACATCACGCCGTACTCATCGATGAGACCGGCCTTCGCCGCCGCCTTTACCATCGCGTACTCACCCGAAACCTGATACGCCGCAACCGGCAGGTCGAACTTCTCGCGGCACTCGCGCACGAGGTCGAGATACGGCATAGCAGGCTTGATCATCAGAATATCCGCGCCCTCCTGCGCGTCCAGCGCACACTCACGCATGGCCTCGCGGCCATTGTGCGGGTCCATCTGGTAGGAACGGCGGTCACCGAAGGCCGGAGCCGAACCGGCAGCATCGCGGAACGGGCCGTAGAAGGTGGACGCGAACTTCGCAGAATACGCCATGATGGGTGTGTTCACGAAGCCGTTTTCGTCGAGCGCGGCACGGATCGCCGCCACGCGGCCGTCCATCATGTCGCTCGGCGCAACCATGTCCGCACCGGCGCGTGCGTGGCTGACCGCCGTTTTCGCGAGCACTTCGAGCGTCTTGTCGTTATCGACATAGTGGCCGCAGAGAATGCCGCAGTGGCCGTGCGAGGTGTATTCACACATACAGACGTCGGTGATGATGTACAGGTCGGGCGCGATGGCGCGAAGCGCACGGATGCCCTGCTGGACGATGCCGTTCGGCTCCCACGCCGACGAGCCGGTTTCGTCCTTGTGCGCCGGCAGACCGAACAGCAGCACACGCGAAACGCCGTGCTCGCGCATTTTTTCGACCGCCTTGCCGAGCATATCGGGCGAGTAGTGATACTGTCCCGGCAGCGACTCGATCTCATCGCAGATGCCCGTGCCCTCCTTGATGAAGATCGGCCAGATCAGGCTGTCCGCCGAAATGCGCGTTTCGCGCACCATGCGGCGCAGCGTATCCGATGTCCGCAGTCGGCGCGGACGGATGGTTTTGTTGAACATTGCTTGTCACCCTTCCAGTACGGTTTTGCAGAGCGCGAGAAGCGCGGTTTCGGTCGCCTCCTGCGCGGTATATGGTTTCATTTCATAAGCGGCGGCGGCCTCGGCGGTCACGCTCCCGATGCAGAGCGCGTTAAGTCCCCGGACGTTTTCGCGTCCCACGGCCTCCGCGAAGCTGTGTACGGTGGACGCGCTCGCAAATGTCACGCCGTCGAGCGCCCGGTTCCGGATGCACTCACGCAGCTCATCCGCCTTCGCGCAGCAGCGCACGGTATCGTAAAGCGGCACATCGGTCACGGAAACGCCGCTTTCTTTCAGTTTTTCGGGTAAAACAGCGCTCCCCTCGGCCGCACGCAGCAGAACTGCCGCGCCGCGCCCCTGCATCTCCCGGCAGAGCGCGTCCGCGAGGTGGGCGCTGTCGTAGGTTTCGGGCACGAGGTCAGCCGAAAGGCCGTATTCCGCGAGCGCCGCGGCAGTTCCGCTGCCGATGCAGGCGAATTTTAAGCCATACAGCGCACGAAGGTCGCGTTTCAGCCGGAACAGCGCGTGCACCGCCGCCCGGACGCCTGCCGGGGAGGTGAATACCGCCCAGGTATGCTCGGTTTCGAGCGCCCGCGCAAGCGCGGAAACGTCCTCCCGCTCGCGTATTTCGATGCAGGGCGCGGCGATGACCTCTGCGCCGAGCGCACGCAGGCCGGAAACGAGCGCGTTTCCCCGTCCCTGTGGCCGCGTGACCGCAACAGTCTTTCCGTGCAGCGGCAGCGGCGTCCACCAGTCGAGCGTGTCACTGAGAGCACACACACGCCCGACCACGATGAGCGCAGGACTTTTGATTTCGCGTCGGCGCACCTCCTGCGCGATGTCGCGGACGGTCGTAATGACCTTGCGCTGCGTGCCGCGTGCGCCGTTTTCGATGACCGCCGCCGGGGTATCGCCCGGCATTCCGGCGTCCGAAAGGCCGTGCATGACCTGTTCGAGCGAGGCGAGTCCCATCAGGAACACGAGCGTGCCCTTTGTGCGCACGAGCGCCTCGAAGTCGATGGAAAGCGGCTTTCCGGCTCTCGCGTGCGCGGTCACGATATGAACGGACGAGCAGAAGTCGCGGTGCGTCACCGGTATCCCGGCGAACGCCGGCGCCGCGAGGGCGCTCGTCACGCCCGGCAGCACGCGGAACGGTACGCCGTGCGCACGGAGATATTCGCACTCCTCGCCGCCGCGCCCGAACAGAAAGCCGTCGCCGCCCTTGAGGCGGACGGTTCGCTTTCCCTCCCGCGCCAGACGCACGAGAATGGCATTGATCTCGTCCTGCGGCACGGGATGGTGTCCCTGCTCCTTGCCCACGCAGATACGCGCCGCGCCCTCGGGCACGAGGTCGAGTATGCTATCGTCCACCAGCCGGTCATAAACGACCGCGTCCGCGTCCTTCAGCGCCGCAAGGCCGCCGAGCGTCAGAAGCGCCGCGTCCCCCGGCCCTGCCCCGACGAGTGTTACCGTTTCCGTCATGTTTCCTCCTCTGCCTGCCGCCGCAGACGCGCCGCAAGCCTTTCTCCCAGTGCTTCCGCCTCGTGCGGCTCACCTGTTATCTCGCCGCGCAGCAGCGTTTTCTCGTCCGCGCTGACGTAAAGCGCACGCAGCCGCAGCACGCCGTTTTCCATCACGGCATACGCCGCCGCCGGGGAAAAGCAGCTTCCCCCGAGCGCACGGATATAGGCGCGTTCCGCAAGTGCGCAGACCCGCGTTTCGCTGTCGTCGAGTTTTGCCGCCGCGTCCGCCATCTCGCCCTCTCTCGCCTGCACGGCCAGAATGCCCTGTCCCGCCGCCGGGAGCATTTCCTCGGGCGAAAAATACCGGCTGATGCGGTGCTCCAGCCCCAAGCGGTGCAGTCCTGCCGCCGCGAGCACCAGAGCGCCGTATTCGCCGCGCTCGAGCTTCGCAAGCCGCGTCTGCACGTTGCCGCGCACCGGCTGGACCTCGATTTCCGGGAACAGCTCGTGCAGCTGCACGCGCCGCCGTGCGGACGAACAGCCGATCGGCTTTTCCCTGTCCCAGACGCCGTTTTCCGGCAGAACGAGCACATCTCTCGCGTCCGCGCGTTTGGGAAACGCCACGAGCGGCAGGGCGTCCGGCTGCTCCATCGGCACATCCTTGAGGCTGTGCACCGTGAGGTCCACCTCGCCCGCCGCGAGCGCCCGGTCGAGTTCTTTCACAAACAGGCCCTTTCCGCCGACCTTGTCGAGCGTGCGGTCGAGGATCTTGTCGCCCGTGGTTTTCATCGTGACAAGCTCGCACTCGCCGAGGCGGTGCATCACTTCTTCCGCCTGCACGACCGCAAGGCGGCTCTCTCTGCTGCCGACTCTTATCATTCCATCTCCTCCAGAACGCGCCTGATACGCTTTGCCGCCTCGGCGGTCTTTCCGTGCGCTGCGCCGCGCGATACGACACCTGCCGTGAGTCCATTCCCCTCGCAGACCGCCGGAAAAAAGAACGTGGATTCCTCGGCGCTGTCCGCCACGCTCACCGGAATGCCGAGGAAAGCACAGTCCGCCGCGATGCGGTGGTTTACCGCGCGGTCGTCCGTCGCCGCGACTGCCAGAAAAGCCCCCGAAAGATCGCTTTTCTCATAGCCGCGGCGGTGCGTGATTTCGATTTCGGCCCGCGCTTCCGGTGCCGTCACCGAAACCTCCGCGCCGAAACGTTTCAGAACGCCAATGCGCCGCGCCGCGATTTTTCCCGCACCGATTACCGCGCATTTCCTGCCCCGGAGCGACACGAACAGCGGAAACCGCGGCGTGCCCTCGCGCGGCTTTTCTTCCGCAAGGCCGAGCTTTTCGCGGAGAAAATCCTGCATTTCCGCAAGGCTTCTGCCGCTTTCCTCGCGCGGGCGGGCGATAATGAGCGTCCGAATGTCGGTTTCGTGCGCCGCCGCGAGCTTTTCCGCAAAGCCGCCGCTCGCGCCTGTATCCTTCGTGACAAGAATTTCCGCGCCCGTCTGGCGGATGAGCGCCGCGTTCATCTCGGCGGAAAACGGCCCCTGCATCGCGATGATGTGCGAGCCGGGAAAGCCGAGGGAGGCGCACTTCTGAATGACGCCGACGCTCGGCAGAACGCGCGGATACAGCCGCTCGGTGAAGTTTTCGACCGCCGTGTAGGCATCGAGTTCCTTGCTGCCGGTCGTCAGCAGCACCTTTCCCGGATGCGCGGAGAGCCACGCGACCGCCGAGGCCGTGTCGGGCACGGTTTCGCCCTCGCGATGCGACAGCGCCGGGCGGAGCAGCCGCTCATACTGTGCACCCGTCCGGCGGCACGCCGCGCGGAGATTGTCGGTCACGAGCGCCGCATACGGGTGCGTGGCGTCAATGAGCAGGGTGTTCTTGTCGAGCAGCGACGCGATTTCCTCCTCGTCCAGCCGTCCCTCGTGCACCGTGATGCCGGGCATCGGCTCCATCACCGCCGCGCCGTACTCGGTCGCGACATAGACCTCGGCCGGAACGCCGCAGGACGCGAGGAACCGGCACAGCGCGTGCCCCTCGGTCGTGCCCGAAAAAATACGGATATTCATACGCCGCGATACCCCCGGGGCGTGACCATGCGGCCGTCAATGACGACCGTGCGGCTGTTGCCGACGAAAACCGTCGTCAGCATATCGACCCCCGTATCGCGCAGCGCGCCGAGCGTCGTGAGCGCAAAGCTCTCGCCCTCGCGGCCGATGTTGCGCACCGTGCCGCAGACCGTGTCCGGGGACAGGGTTTCGAGCAGAATATCGCACGCACGGCGCAGATAGTCCGCCCGCTTGCGGCTCGACGGGTTGTAGAGCGCGATGCAGAAATCGCCTGCCGCCGCGCCGCGCAGCCGCTGCTCGATTTTATCCCACGGGGTCAGCAGGTCGGACAGGCTGACGCACGCGAAGTCGCAGGTGAGCGGTGAGCCGAGCACCGCGCCGCCCGAGCACGCCGCCGTGATGCCGGGAACGACCTCGACCTCGATGTTCGTCCCGGCCGCAAGCTCGATGAGAAGTCCCGCCATGCCGTACACCCCGGCATCGCCTGAGGACACGACCGCGACCGTCTTTCCCTGCTTTGCCGCATCGAGCGCCGCCGCGCAGCGGTCCACCTCGCGCGTCATGCCGGTCTGAATGCGCTCCTTGCCCTCGATGAGGTTTTCGATGAGGTCGAGATACAGGCCGTAGCCTGCCACGCAGTCGCACTTTTCAAGCGTTCTCGCCGCGCGGAGCGTCATCTGCTCCTCGCCTCCCGGCCCGATGCCGATACAGTAGATTTTCATCTGCCGCTCCCCTTTCTGATATGCTCCAGACAGTCCTTCATGGACTGGACGTTTACTTTTTCCTTCATGCCGCCGAGCACCAGCTCGACCGCGCGGCTCACCGCAAGCTCCGCGAGCGTTTCCGCGTCCCCTTCCGCCGCGAGGGCGTCGTAGTCGCGCATATGGCGCACGCGCTCGATGGCCGCGCTCTTGATCTTCGCGATGAGCGGCAGGGCGGCGCGGTAGTTGAGCCACGCGAAGAACTCGCGCGTTTCCTCGTCCAGAATGCACTCGGCGGTCTCGCGCGAGGTATCGTCCGCGTCCCCGAGGTCTCCGAGGTCGTCCAGATTGAAGAGCGCAGTCTGCGCCCCTGCCACCGTGCTTTCGATGTCGCGCGGCATGGCGAGGTCGAGCAGCAGGCGCGGCGGACAGAGAAGCGTCTGCATCTGCGCCGCCGTCAGCGTAAAATGCGGGCTTGTCGTGGCGCTTACGACGAGGTCCGCACCCTCGATGGCGTCCAGCCGCCGATCATACGGCACGGTGCCGCAGCCCTGCGGAACGAGCGTTTCGCCGTGGCGGTAGGTGCGGAGCGTCACCGTGACCTCGCTTCCGGCCCTGACAAGCGCCCGCGCCGCGAGCCTGCCCATTTCGCCGTTTCCGATCACGACCGCACGGCGGCCCGCAAGCGAGCCGAAAAAGCGCTCCGCCCGGCGCACGCCGACCTCAGCCGCCGAAGCCGGAACGCCGGTGAGCCGGGTTTCGGTGCGCACGCGCTTGCCTGCGGTGACGGCGCGGCGGAACAGGGTATCGAGCACCGCATCCGTCGTTTTCGCCTCGCGGGCGAGCGCGACTGCGTCCTTGACCTGCGAAACGATCTGGTCGTCCCCGAAAATCTGCGACTGCATTCCAGCCGCCACGTGCATCAGATGGCGTACCGCGTCCGCGCCCTCGCGCCGCGTCACAAACGCACTCGCCGCCACGCCTGCCGCCCGGCAGAGCGCTTCCGCCGGGTCGGGCAGCGCCCGCTCGCCCTCGGCGTGCAGATACAGCTCGGTGCGGCTGCACGTTGCGAGCAGCACCGCCGCGCAGCCGGTCTGCTCCGCGATACGCGGCAGCATGGCCTGCACCTGTCCGCGCACGAGCGAGAGCTTTTCACGCTCCTCGAAGGGCGCTGAGGCGTCAATGCCTGCCATACAGAGTTTCACGTTCTTTCCTCCTCAGTCCTCAAAGCAGAAGCGCCGCTCCTGCACGGCGAGCGCAGCCGTTACGCCGTTTTTTGCGTACTTTCGCAGCAGAATACTGCCGTTTCCGCTCGCCAGCACCGCCGCGCGTTCGCATACGCTGTCCACGCCGACCGTGCTTCTGACGAACTCGGACGCGGTAAATTCACCGGGCACGTTCTGAAGCTGCGCCGCCGTGAAGGTTTCAAACGGCAGTCCGTTTTCCGCGCAGAACGACAGCAGTCCCGGCTCGTCCTTTTTGATGTCGATACTCGCGGCGTTTCGAACCGCCGCCATCGGAACATCCGCCGCCGAAAGCGCCTCGCGCACGGTCTCCGCGATAACGTCCCGGGATACGCCCTTCCGGCAGCCGAGGCCGAGCGACACGATGCGCGGCACGAGATGCAGCGTGTGGGCAAACGGCTGCGCTTTCGTATCGAAGCCGAGCGTAAAGCCGCATTCCGCGTCCGCTTTCAAGTCGATATGCGCCGGAAGCCGCCCGTCCACCGGGAACGCCGTGCGCAGGCCGACCGTGCCGCCGCGCAGCAGCTCCCCCGAGATGAATTTGATATTTTCCGGGTCGAACACCGCGCAGTCATGCGCCTTCGCCCAGTTATCGACCGCAAAGACCTCGCGCCCGTCAGTCGCGGTCGTGATGACCGCTGTGGCCCCCAGACCGTCTGCAAGCCGCTGCGCCAGCTCGTTTGCGCCGCCGAGGTGCCCCGAGAGCAGCGGAATGACGAACCTGCCCTGCTCGTCCGTCACCACGACCGCCGGGTCGTACGCCTTTCCGGCGAGATAGGGCGCGACCGCGCGGACGGCGATGCCCGCCGCCCCGACAAACACGATAAGGCCGCAGTCCACCATCGCCTGCTGCGCAAAGCGCGAAAGCGAGGTATTCGAGAGCGAGGAGTCTACCGTGCGGGCGTAGCGCTCACAGAGAAAATCCGGCAGCAGCCGCGCGGCTCGCTCCGCCGTTTTCGCACCGACCTCGGTAAAGGATACAAACTTCGCGTGCTTCATTTTGTCGCCTCGCGGAAACCGGTGGTGAACGCCGGGTCATAGAGCTTGGAGCGCTCGTAGCTGTCGCCCAGAAAGCCGCCCACCGTGATGAGCGCGGTCTTGGTGATGCCCTCGCGTGCGCCGGCCTCGGCCAGTCCGCCGACCGTTGTGCGCACGACCTTTTCGTCCGGCCACGTTGCCTTGTAGACGATGGCCGCCGGGGTTTCGGGGGCGTAGCCGCCCTCGATGAGCCGCGCGGACAGGCGTTCGAGCTGACCCGCCGACAGGAAAATCACCATGGTCGCGCCGTGGGCGGCGAGGCTCTCGATCTGTTCGCGCTCGGGCACGGGCGTTCTGCCCTCCATGCGCGTCAGAATGACCGTCTGGCTGACGTCCGGCAGGGTATATTCCGCCCGAAGCGCCGCCGCCGCGCCGCAGAACGAGGAAACGCCGGGGCAGACCTCGTATGTAAGGCCGAGCCGGTCGAGCGCGTCCATCTGCTCGCGGTGCGCCCCGTAAACGCAGGGGTCGCCGGTGTGCAGCCGCACGACGGTCTTTCCCTCGCGTGCCGCGGGCGCCATGACGTCGATTACCTCCTCCAGCGTCATTTTCGCGCTGTCGTAAATCGCGCAGCCGGGCTTTGCGTAGTCCAGCAGCGCCGGATTGACGAGCGAACCCGCGTAAACGATAACGTCCGCCTCTCCGAGCAGCTTTGCGCCGCGCACCGTGATGAGGTCGGGCGCACCCGAACCTGCACCGACAAAGTAAATCATCTGCGCTCCTCCTTTACCAGAATGATGGAAAAATAACCGGACGGCTCCCGAAGCTCGTCCATATCGTACACGAGCCGTTCGCCCTCCATGCCGCACCGCTCCACGAGCGCCGCGTTTTCGAGCTGTCCGCTCTCGCGCAGCTCCTCGCGCACGCGCAGCACGCCGCGTCCGGCCTTCATCAGCACCTTGCTGCCGGGAAGAGCCAGCCCCTCGCGCTCCTTGCCGTGGGAAGCCGGAATGATGTGCAGCATTTCGCCGTCCTCGCACAGGGCGCGTCCGAGCCGGGCCGCCGCCGCGCAGAACGATGGCACGCCGGGAATCAGCTCCGCATCATAGCCGCGCGACATCACGCGCTTGTGGACGTACCAGCCGGTCGAGTAGACGGTCGGGTCGCCGAGCGTCAGAAAGGCGACGTTCTTCCCCTCGTCGAGCAGGGCGCAGATAGCGTCCGCTGCCGCGTCGTGACTCGCGTTCCGCGCCGCCCTGTCGTGCGTCATCGGCATATCGAACGCGCGAACCGGCTTGCCCTTGATGTAGCACGAGGCGATTTCGAGCGCGGTCCGCCCTCCGTTTTCCGACTGCGGCACCGCGATGACGTCGCACTCGCCGAGAATGCGTATCGCCTTCGCCGTCAGCAGTTCCGGGTCGCCCGGCCCTACGCCGACGCCGTATAGTTTCCCCTTGTTCATGTGCTTTCCCTCAGTCTTTCGCAGAGTGCCGCCGCGCCCGCCGACTGCGCAAGCACGCCGTATTTTGTCGTAAACATGATAAATTCCGCCCGTGCGCGTCCCTTGAGCCGCCGCGCGATGCGCTTTTCCATCTCGCGCCCGATGCGCTCCATGACGGGGCGGCGCAGCTTTTCCCGGTCCAGCAGCTCGATGCAGGCATCGACCGATACCGCGCCCATCAGTCCTTCGAGCGTTTGCCGTTCAGCGCCGCAGAGCGCCGCGTGGGCGGTGAAGATCTCCTGCCGCGCGTCCGCCACCGAGGAATGTGTGTTCATCACGCCGGCGGCGATTTTCACGAACTTTCCCGCGTGGCCGACGAGCAGAATATCCGGATAGCCGCAGCATACCGCGTGGTCGAACGCCTCGCCGATATAGTTCGAGCACTTGACCGCGCGTTCGAGGTCGAGGTGCAGCGTTTCGCGTGCAAAGTCCGCGCCGTAGTTGCCGGGGCAGAGAAACGCCGTGCGCTGTCCCCCGGCGTACAGGCTGTCCATTTCGAGAAAAATCGTGTCCACGAGCGCCTTTTCGCTCATCGGCTCAACGATGCCGCTCGTGCCGAGAATGGAGATGCCGCCGACAATGCCGAGGTGGCTGTTGTAGGTCTGGAGCGCGAGTTCTTCGCCGTTTTCGACCGAAATCACGACAGAAAAGCCGCCCTCATAGCCGCATTCCTTCGCCGCGCGTTCGAGCGCCGCCTTGATCTGCGCACGGGGGCCGGGATTGATGGCCGCTTCGCCCACCGGCTCGGCAAGTCCCGGCCGGGTCACGCGCCCGACGCCCCTGCCGCCGTCAATCGAAACGCCGCTGTCCGCGCGTCGGACGGACGCCGAAATGAGCACGCCGTTCGTGACATCCGGGTCGTCGCCCGAGTCCTTGCGCACCGCGCAGACCGCCGTATTTTCGTGCAGGACCGCCTGCTCGACCGGCAGATCAAACGTCACGCCGCCCGGCGTGAGCAGGCGTATCTCCGCCGGGGCGCTCCCGGTCAGCAGCAGCACCGCCGCCGCCTGCGAGGCCGCCGCCGCGCACGAACCGGTCGTCCAGCCGCGCCGCAGCGTTTCCGTCCCCCGGTATGCGGTAAACTCGTCCGCCATCGCGCTCCCTCCTTCAGTCGATAGAAATACATTTTACAGTATAGCACAACAGACGATTTTTTTGAATACCGTTCCACGAAAAAGCGCAGGGATACCTCTGCTCCCTGCGCCCAGTCTGTCAATAAAATTTATTTCCCGATTTTGTGTTTCGCGCGGAAGCGCGCATGAAATAGATTTTGCAACGCAAAATCATAAAAACCGGGAGCACGTATCACGGTTTTTATACTCTGAAAGGGAGAAAGTTTCCGCATGGGAACTTTCGGACGTCCGTGTTCCGCGGCGCTCTGCGCTGTCAGAACACAGTTTGTCGGCGAAACCGTGGTTTCGCGACAGGCTCACCGGCCAACTATCCGTTCTCCTATCTGCTCCTCCGCGTGCACCGCGAGCGTCAGGAGCGCCGCGCCGTTTTTCTCCTGCATTTCCGCGTCAAACGAGAGGATTTTCCCGTCCTCCATGTCGGCGGCGGTCTGCCCGAGCGCGAGCCGCAGCATTTCCGTCCGCTCGTCCTCCACCGTGCGGATGCAGGGCACCGGCTCGTAATACCGATAGGTCTGCACCTCAAGCGACACCGGAAAGCGCACGCTCTCGCTTATCTGCCAGACACGGCGCTCTATCGTTTTTTCGCACTCGCCGCCCGAAATCCGGCGTCCGATAAAGTAATTCTTCCCGCGGAACGCGATGCACAGACCCAGTCTGGTTTTCGCCTTCCCGGTGTAGCGCTTTTCGGTGCGTTCGAGCGGGCGGACCGCCTTGACGCTGCGCCGCGTGTAGGCGTAGACCCGGCCGTCCGAGCGGACGAAATGCGCCTTGCCGCCCTCTCGCGTCGGCAGAACGCAGCCGTCTATCAGAACATCGCCCTTGTGCACGGCGTCCCCCGCCGCGACCATGGACGCGCCGCGCAGCGCTTCGATGCTCTTGATGACGCCGTCCTGCTTCGCCACGATGCTCGCGACCTCGTTTTCGTGCGCGGTTTCCGGCGGCTGCACCCCGGCGTGCGCCGTGACGGTCAGGCTGTTGCCGCGCAGGTTGAGCGCGAAGAACGAAATCTCCGGCTCCCATATCATCATCTGCCGCCGGATGGACGGGGTGTTGATGGCGCGGAGCGGCGTGCCGATGCCGACGCCCAGCTCTTCGAGCTTTTCCATCACCGCGTCCCGGTCGAGCGAGGGCGAGATGTCCGTGCGGATCTCCCACACCCGCGTGCCGACGAGAGCGACAAGCACGCAGAACGCGGCGAGTCCGCAGAGAAGCACGGTCCGCGGCAGCAGACGCGCCAGAACGAACGGCAGACCGCGCCGTTCCAGAATGCGCACCCGGCAGCCGGTGCGCCCCATGCAGGAGGGCAGATGCCGGAAGTCGCGGACGGACACCGACGCCTCGAGGCGGTTCCACTCGACCCGCTCCATCTGCCGAAGCTCGATTCCGCCTTCGGCGCAGGCGTTGAGAAAGCGTGTCAGCGACGCGCCGGTAACGACGATGCGCACCTCGCCCGCCGCCCTGCGGCACAGCCGGACTATCACCGCGCCTCCTCCCCTCCCGGAACGAACTCGACCGCGTGTATCTCTCCTTCGAGCGCCAGCTCATCGAGCGTCAAAGCGGTCAGCGCAAGGTTTTCGCCGGTGAACCGCACCTCGCATCCGTATCCCTTCGCCCGCAGCACGGTGCTGTCGTACTCGATGATGCCGCAGTGGTTTTCGAGCGTCGCCAGATGCCGCCCGAGCAGCTCGACCTGCGGCTCGCGCAGTCCCTCCTTCAGTTGTTCGAACGCCATGCACTCGCCCTCCGTTTCCTGTAACAAGCCTATGCGCATACCTCGTCCGGGTTTCGCATAAGTTTTTCCACAGGAGGTGGATAAGTTTGCGTATTCTGTCGATTCTGCTGCTCGTACTGCCGCTCGCCTTTCCGGAGGCCTGCGCCGAGGGGGTGCGGCACGGTCTGACGCTTGCCGGGAGCACAGCCATTCCCGCCCTGTTTCCGTTTTTCGTGGCGGGCGGTCTGCTGAGCGAGGCCGGTACAGCCGCGCCCGCGTGGGCGGCAAAGCTGCTGCGCCGTCTTTACGGCCTGCCGCCCGAGAGTCTGCCGGCGGTCTTTCTCGGACTTACGGGCGGCTATCCGGTCGGGGCGGCGGTTTCGGCTTCGCTCTGCCGCGAGGGGCGGCTCTCACCGGCGGACGCACGCAGATGCGCGCTGTTCTGCTCGTGCGCAAGTCCAGGCTTCTGCGCGGCGCTTGCAGGGGTAACGCTCTTCGGCTCGGTGCGGGCCGGACTGCTGCTCTACGGCATTCAGGCCGCGTCCGCCCTGCTTTCCGGTCTTTTCGTTTCCCGTGAAACAGATTTTTCCGAAACGCTACCGGTATCTCCTGAACTTTCCAGTGCTAAATCTTTCTCCTCCGCGTTCTGCGCCGCCGTCCGGAACTCCGCTGAGATCTCGCTTTCGGTCGCAGCGTTCCTCGCGGCCTTCTCGGTCGTGCTCGAACTGATGAAGCCGCTGTTTTCGCGCGTTCCGCTGCTGCGGCTGCTCGCGCCGCTGCTTGAGCTGACGAGCGGTCTTGATGCAGTTTCCGCGCTTTTTCTGCCGAAAACCGTCCTTTTTCCACTTGTTTCGTTCGCGCTTGCGTTCGGCGGCGCAGCGGTTCTCATGCAGATACAGACCGCGTTTTCGGCGGAAAGCGGCGCGGCTCTTCCCGGACTTTTTCGCGCAAAACTGCGCCACGGTCTGCTCGCCGCCGCACTCGCCTACGCGGTCTGCCGCCTGTTTCCGGCCTGTATGCCTGTTTTCGGTACTGCGAGACCGGTATCGTGCCCCTCAGCGGCCTCTGCGCTGACGCTTGCGGCTGTTACCGTTTTGTATGTTTTTTGTACTGGAAAAACCGGGCGCGATACGCTATAATGAGAATTACCACATACATAAGGAGTGACTCTCGCATGAGGCTGAAAAAGCTGCTGCGTAAAGATATAGAGCCGCGCTGCACCTACTGTGCGCACGGCAGCCCCCTCGCGGACGGAAAGCGAATCGCCTGCCGCAAGCGCGGCGTGATGGACGCCGCCGACCACTGCCGCTCGTTCCGTTACGACCCGCTGCGCCGCGTCCCGGCGAAGCCTGCCGTGCTGCGCGGAAACTTCACGAACGCCGATTTTTCTCTGGGGGATAACGATGAAAATTAAAGAATTTTTCCTGCGGCGGCTCGGCGCGGCGGCTCTCGCGCTGACGCTGCTGATGAATGCCGCGCCCCTTTCCGCGTATGCCGTAAACGACAGCGAGGGCGACGGTGCCTCGACTTCGGACAGCACCGACAATACTGCGGTTACGACGGCTGACAACGACTCGTCCGTTACCGCGCTTGCTTCTAACTCACCTGCGCTCGACGCAACGGCGGCTCTGCTCGTCAGCCCGGACAGCGGCATGGTGCTCTATTCGAAGAACGCCGACCAGAAGCGCTATCCGGCCTCGACCACAAAAATCATGACCGCCCTGCTGACGCTCGAAAACGTGTCCAATCTGGACGAAACCGTGACCTCCGAGGCGGTCGATTTCGAAAACGTCACGGCGGACAGCTCGAACGCCGGCATTCTGCTCGGTGAGCAGGTGACCGTGCGTGACCTGCTGTACGCGCTCATGCTCCCTTCCGCGAACGAGGCGGCGTATATGCTCGCGCGTCATGTCGGCGGCAGCTGGGAACAGTTCGTGGACATGATGAACGACCGCGCGGCCGAGCTCGGCTGCACCGGCACGCATTTCTGCAACCCCTGCGGCCTGCATGAGGAGGACCACTACACCACCGCGCACGACCTGTACTTAATCGCGAAGGAAGCCATGACGGACGTCACCTTCCGCGACATCGTGAGCACCGTGCAGCACCGCATGGCAAAGACCAACCTGCACGAGGAGCGCATCATCTACACCACCAATCAGCTGATTTTCAGCTCGTTCCAGCCGTGGAGCTACGCGAACTGCCTCGGCATCAAGACCGGCCACACCTCGCAGGCAGGCAACTGCTTTGTCGGCTACGCGGAGTACGGCGACGCCAAGCTGTTTTCTGTCGTGCTCGGCTGCTCGGACAGCTCGAAGGAGTATCCGTCCGTCGCCGCCAGCTTCACCGACACGAAAAAGCTGTGCCAGTGGGGTTTTGAGAACTTCACCTCGAAAACACTTGCCCGCCAGGGCGAGGAAGTGACCTACACCAAGGTCAAGCTCTCGACCGACACCAATCAGCTGCTTTTGACCGCGAAGGCCGATGTCGTTGCGCTCCTGCCCAAGGACCTCGACGTCAAGGCCCTCGAGCTTGTCGAGGATATTCCCGAGGAGGTCAAAGCGCCCGTCAAGGCCGGCGACCCGATCGGCACCGCGACTTACCGCTATAACGGCACCGACTACGGCACAGTCGAGCTTGTCGCGCTCAACGACATCTCGCGCAGCACCGTGCTTTTCTACGCGGACAAGCTGAGCACCTTCTTCCAGAGCATGGTGTTCAAGATCCTGCTGCTCGCCGCCGCAGCCTTCTTCATCCTGCACATCTTCACAGGCCTTGTCTTTGGCGGTGTCCGCCGCCGCAGACGGCGCCGTTCCTCCCGCTCGCGCTATAACGACAGCACCTATCAGCGCCGCCACAGAAAATAAACAAAAACAAAAGGACAGAGCCCTTTTTTCCGGGTTCTGTCCTTTGCTTTCTTGCGTTATTTGTCGAACTCTGTTATAATGCTGACAAGGACACCTCGGTGTCCCCGAGGCGCTGTTACAGACGGCGGACGGTCAGCCACTCCCTTGCGAGAGGGGGTGATGCGTATGAGAAAGAAACTCTTTCGCATTCTGGTATGCGCAGCATTCGTGCTCGACATGCTTATTACATACGCAAAGTGACCGCCCTACCCTTCCAAAGTAAGCGGTCACTTCGTGATTGAAAAACTTTGAGGGCTGACCGTCTGCCGACAGTGCCTCTTTGTATTTTCAGTATACCTGTTCTTCTGCTGATTGTCAAGCCGTCCTTTGGGGCGGTTTTGCTTTTTTTACAGCATGCTCATAAACTCGTCGCCGGTGATGGTTTCCTTTTCGAGCAGATGATGCGCCAGACGGTGCAGGACGTCCATGTTCTCCTGAAGGATCTTGATAGCCTTCTCGTGCGCCGCCTTGACGGTCGCGATAACCTCTTCGTCGATCTGGGACGCGGTTTCCGCCGAGCACGCCAGCGTAGTATCGCCCGAGAGATACTGGTTGGTCACGGTTTCGAGCGCGACCATGTCGAATTTGCGGCTCATGCCGTAGCGGGTGATCATAGCGCGTGCGAGCTTGGTCGCCTGCTCGATGTCGTTGGATGCGCCGGTCGTGATCGAGCCGAAAATCAGCTCCTCGGCCGCACGGCCGCCCGTCAGGGTCGCGAGCTTGTTCAGCAGCTCGTCCTTGGTCATCAGGTTGTGCTCGCCCTCATCCACCTGCATGGTGTAGCCGAGCGCACCCGAGGTACGCGGCACGATCGTGATTTTCGTGACCGGAGCGGAGTTTGTCTGCTTGGCGGCCACGAGCGCATGGCCGATTTCGTGGTAGGAAACGATTTCCTTTTCCTTTGCGCTGAGCACGGCGTTCTTGCGCTGCGCACCGGCGATAACGGTCTCGACGCTTTCTTCAAGGTCGGCCTGCTCGACCGTGTTGCGGCCCATGCGGACCGCACGGAGGGCTGCCTCGTTGATGATGTTCGCGAGGTCTGCGCCGGACGCGCCCGAAGTCGCACGCGCGATGGCGTTGAAGTCGATGTGGCCGGTCATGTGCACATCTTTGGCGTGCACCTTGAGAATCGCGACGCGGCCCTGAAGGTCGGGCAGCTGAACCGGAATGCGGCGGTCAAAGCGGCCGGGACGCAGCAGCGCCGGGTCGAGCGACTCCGGGCGGTTGGTCGCGGCGAGGATAACGACGCCCTTGGTGCCGTCAAAGCCGTCCATCTCGGTGAGCAGCTGGTTGAGCGTCTGTTCGCGCTCATCGTTGCCGCCCATGCCTGCGCCGTCGCGCTTTTTGCCGATGGTATCGATCTCGTCGATGAACACGATGCACGGCGCCTTTTCGCTTGCCTGCTTGAACAGGTCGCGCACCTTGGCTGCGCCCATGCCGACGAACATTTCAACGAATTCCGAGCCGGAAATCGAGAAGAACGGCACGTGTGCCTCACCTGCAACCGCCTTCGCGAGCAGGGTCTTGCCGGTGCCCGGAGGGCCGACGAGCAGTGCGCCCTTGGGCAGCTTCGCGCCGATGGCGGCGTATTTGTTCGGGTTGTGCAGGAAGTCCACGATTTCGTTCAGGGCCTCCTTGGCCTCGTCCTGACCCGCGACATCCGCGAAGGTCTTGCCGGTTTCGGTTTCGGCGTAGATTTTTGCGCCCGACTTGCCGAAGCTCATCATGTTGCCGCCCATATTCTTCATCATTTTCTTCTGGAGCCAGTTGCCGACAACGATGATCAGAACAATCGGGATGGCGTAGCTGACGAGCATGCTGACGAGCGGCGACGCCTGCGTCGGAATCTCGGCGGCGAACTTCACGTTGGCCGAGAGCAAGCGGTTGACCAAATCATCGTCCGGGAAAATACCGGTCTTGTAGATGGCGGTCTGTCCCTTGTCATTCTGCGCTTCAAAGATGATTTCGTGGTCCTGACTGTCGTAGGAAACCGTCTGCACCTTGCCGCTGTCCATCATGCTTACCAGTTCATCGTAGCCGACCTCAGTCACCTGCCGGCTGAGCAGCGACGGGAACAGCAGCCAGTTGAGCAGCATCAGCACAACGAGCATTGCGATATAATAAAATATCAGCGGTCTTTTAGGCGATTTCTGGGGTTTTGACCCATTTTTTATTGGCATTTACGTTCACCTGTCCTTTTCGGGAGAAAGCGCGGCCGACCGCGCTTGACGCTTGGGATTACTATATAATATACGCCGAATTTTGACCTTTCGTCAATCATTCAAATGTGAATAATTTGCAAATTCACAGGGAGAGGGGGCGCCGCGCGGGAGAGCACCTCCCCTCAATTATAAACGCTTTGTGAACTTTGCAGTAAAATATGCACAATTCTTTATTTTTGTGGTATCATATTAACATACACCGTGACAGTCCTGTGCGCGGCGCAGGTTTCTGCCGGTTATCTCTGCGATCGGACGTGTTGTTTATGAATATAAAATGTACACAGAATATTTATAAAAGCGCGAACGGCGTTTCCAATGTCGCCTATTATATTCTCGTACCCGAGGATTCCCATATCCGCGGCATCGTGCAGATCAGCCACGGAATGTGCGAATATTTCTCGCGTTATACCGCGTTCGCGAAATATCTGTGCGGACTCGGCTTCATCGTCTGCGGCAACGACCACATCGGCCACGGCGCTTCGGTGTCGCGTCCGGCCGACCTCGGCTTTTTCGCCGCGCATGACGGCTGGAAATATCTGATTGCCGATGTGCTCCATCTGCACGAGCTGATGAGCAAGCGCTACCCCGACCTGCCCTATTTCCTCATCGGCCACTCGATGGGCTCGCTGATCGCGCGGCTCTGTCTGCCCGCCTGCGGCAGGGAGCTCGCCGGCGCGGTTCTCATCGGCACCGCCGGACCGAATGCCGCCGCCGTGAGCGCCGCCCACCTCGCGGACTCGGTCGCACGCACGCGCGGCGTGACCTTCCGCAGCGGTCTGCTCAACAGCATGACCTTCAAGGGCTACAACCGCAAAATTCAGCACCCGAACTCGGTTTTCGACTGGCTCAGCCGCGACGAGGAGACCGTCTCGCTCTACCAGTCGGACGAAAAATGCAACTTCATCTTCACTGCGTCCGGCTTTCGCGACCTGTTTACCCTGTGCATCCGCGCCAACAGCAACGCCGTTTTCCGCCGCACCCCGCGCGACCTGCCGCTGCTCTTCCTCGCGGGCGACAAGGACCCGGTCGGCCGCTACGGCGACGGTGTGCGCCGCGTGATCGGTCTGTACCGCAGCGCCGGCATCCGCAACATCGACGCGATTTTCTATAAAAACGCCCGCCACGAGCTGCTCAACGAGCTTGGCCGCATCGAAACCTACGGCGATATTTCGCGCTGGCTCGAAGAGCGCCTCACCGCTTTGAGCGAACACGCGGCGCAGTCCGCCGAACAGGCCTGAAACCGCATAAGAAAACCGGTATCCACATGAAACTCTCGGATACCGGTTCTTTTTGTGTATTTTTTCGCTCAGATAAGGCTCAGAACGTCCCCGGGCGCGGCCAGACGGACATCTGCCGCAATGCGGTCGGGCGCCAGACAGCCCCAGAGCGCAAGGCAGGAGGCAACGCCCGCCGCGGCGGCGCACTGCATATCGCTCTCGCCGTCGCCGACGTAGACCGCCTCGCCCGGCTCGCCGCCCATGCGGCGCAGGCATTCGAGCAGCGGGTCGGGGGCCGGCTTGGTGCGCGGCGCGTCCTCCATGCAGATAACAGCGTCGAAATAGCCGTCCAGTCCGAGCGGCGAGAAGCCATAGCCGTACTGGTAATGCGTGCGTGAGGTCACGATGCCGCAGCGGCAGCCGCGCTCATGCAGCGCTTTCAGCATGGCTTCCACCCCGTTGAAGACGCGGACCTCCGCGATGCGCTCCTGCGACAGTCCCTCCCAGCGGTCCATAGCGCGTTCCGCCGCCTCGCCGGAAAAGCCGAGGTCTGCGAGCGTCTGCCTGCCCGGCTTGCCGAAGGACGGGCGAAGCTCTTCGAGGGTATGCTCCTGCCCAAACTCGCGCAGCATCTGCTGAAGACACTGCTGATCGACCTCCGCCGAATTGAGAAGCGTTCCGTCTACATCAAAAATAAAGTATTTCATGCGTTTTCCTCCTCACAGGCTGTCGCGAACAGTCCTGCCTCGCTTCAGTTTGTATCGTCTGTCCCGGTTGAATGTCTGAGCGACAAACTCGGAAGATTGATGTCAAGAGCCAGCTGTACCTTGACGATTCACAGCATAAACATCATGATCACTCTTTCTATCTGTATTTACAGAGCGAACGTCAGCTCTGCCATAACAGAGCCTGTTTTTTTCGCGACCCTAAAAATCACAAAGCCCCCGAAACGCAAGGTGCGCCCCGGGGACTTTGAATCATTCGTTTACTTCGTCCAGGTCGCCTTGGCTGCGCCTTCCGCAAACACCTCGTGGAACTTCTTTACGTTGTCCGCGATGTCGCCGCCGAATACCGCCGAGCCTGCCACAATAACGTCCGCACCAGCCGCAACGATGTCGGCGGTGTTGGTCAGCTTTGCGCCGCCGTCGATTTCCAGCTCGCAGTTGTAGCCATGCTTCTGGATTTCCGCGCGGACCGCCTTGATCTTGTCCATGCACTCCGGAATGAAGCCCTGGCCGCCGAAACCCGGCTCTACGGTCATGATGAGCACCATGTCGCAGTACGGCAGCAGCGGGAACAGCGCTTCCGCCGGGGTTTTCGGCTTGATGACGCAGGCCGCCTTGACGCCGGCCGCACGGATTTTCTTGAGCTGTTCGAGGGTGTCGCCGTTGGACTCATAATGTACGGTAATGATGTCCGAGCCTGCCTTGATGAAGTCATCGAGGTACTGGTCCGGGTCAGAGATCATCAGATGTACGTCGAGCACCTTGTCGGTCGCCTTGCGCAGGCTCTTGACGACCGGAGCGCCGATGGTGATATTCGGTACAAAGTGACCGTCCATAACGTCAACGTGAACGTACTCCGCGCCTGCATCGGTCGCGATTTTAATATCGCGCGCCAGATTTGCAAAGTCAGCGGACAGAATAGACGGTGAGAGCTTGATTTCCATAACTTTTTCCTCCTGTGATCGCGGAGACAGTCCGCAGTGTGGTCGAGCGTGCCGCCGGGGCACGGCAGTTTTCTTATTCCATTATAACATACTGCCTGTAAAAGTTTAAGTATAAATTTACTGTTTCATGGCGCGCAGGCAGGCCGCGATATTGAGCACAAGCGAGAGCGCGACCAGCACCGCCGCGCAGAACAGAATGGCATACGAGGTATCGAGCAGTGCGCTCCAGTCCTGCACGTTTACACGGGTGTTGTACTCGAATATCTGTCCGAGCAGCGAAAATGCGCACAATCCCATGCTCACCGCCGCGAACGGCAGCGCGTTCTTTCGTCTCACGAGCGCGATGACCGGCAGTGCGAGCGCCGCTGCGCCGCAAAAAATGCTCAGCAGCGAGAAAAATGTGGATAAAGCAGTAGTGAAAGCCATAAAAAGTCCTCCCGTCTTAATAGCCTCGGTTTCCTCCTGTCTTAATAACCTCGGTTAATGTCTACAATATGCCGCAGGTTTTTGCCCTCGAGATAGCGTGTGAGGTTTGCGGTCACAATCTCCCAGATGAGGCACTCCGTGCCTTTGTCATGGCCGAAGCCGCGTCCGGAAACGTGGGGCGTCAGCAGGACGTTCTCCATGCCCCAGAGCGGCGAGGACGGCGGGAGCGGCTCGGTATCCGCCACATCGAGCACCGCACCGGAAAGCTGTCCGTCCGCGAGGACTCGCGCGAGCGTGTCGGTCGAGAGCAGCGTTCCTCGCCCGACGTTGACGAGCAGTGCGTCCTTTTTCATGCTGCGCAGCCGCTTTTCGCTCAGAAGTCCCGCGGTTTCCGGCGTATTCGGCAGACAGCCGACCACCACATCCGCCTGCGGCAGCAGCGCGTCCAGCTCGTCGAACGTCCGCACCTCATTAAAATACGGAGGCAGTTCGCCCTTCGAGCGGCGCACGCCGACCGTCACGGTATCAAAGCCGGAAAGGCGCTTTGCCACGTTGCCGCCGAGGTCGCCCGTTCCGAGAACGAGCACGGTCTTGCCGAACAGCGTGCGCTCCGCGCCGGCCGACTGCCAGACGGCGTGCTTCTGCTGCTCGCGGTACTGCGGCAGATTGCGGTACATCGTGAGGATACCGGCAAGGACGTATTCGGAAATCGTCCGGCCGAACGCGCCCGAGGCATTCGTGAGCACCACGTTTTGCGGAAATCCCGCGCGGCGCGTATAGATGTCGGTCCCGGCCCATGTCATCTGTACCCAGCGCAGGCATTCCGCCCGCTCGACCAGCTCCATGCGCGGCTCACCGATGCAGATCTCCGCGTCCCCGAGCGTTTCCGGCGTGCGGTCGAACGTCAAGTCGCACGTTTCCCCAAAGCAGCGGCGTAGCATTTCTTTCGTTTTCTCGCTGCACTCCGCCGTGACGATGACCCGCTTTTTCATCGCTGCACCTCGCAGTCGAACGCCAGACGCGCCCCGTTTCTCACCTGCACGACGCCGCATTTTTGGAAGCCGTACTTCAGGATAGCCGCCTGCATGGATCGGTTGTTTTCGTGCGTGTCGATGCGCAGGTAGTCGATTTTTCCGGCGGCGAAATCGAACGCCGTCCGGGCGATGCCCTTCGTCACGCCGTCGGACGCGATGCGGTGGATGGTGCCGTAGGGACGCGCGGCGTGCCATGCACCGTCAATGACCGCGTAGCACGGGTCCTCGCCGATGATGAGCGCGAAAACGCCCGCGATTTTCCCGTCCCGCTCGATAACGTGCAGCGTATCCGCCTTCATGTCCGCGCGGATGCACGCCTCGTCCGGGTAGCCGTCGTTCCACTGCGTCGGGTTGCCGTTTGCTGCCATGAACGCACGCGCCCCCGCGTAGATCTCCTCGATGCGCGGAATGTCGCGCTCCTCTGCCTTTCTGATGTTCACAGACTGTCCGTCCCTTCGTTTTTATCTCTATACAGAGTCAGTATATCATGTTTCTCTCTTTGGGACAAACGTATTTTTCCAGACTGTCGAAAAACTTCGTTTTTCCGACAATCTGTGTTCTGACTCCGCAGAACACGAGTCGTCCGAAAGTTCCCATACGGAAACTTTCTCCCTCCAGAAGTATGAAAACCGAGGTACACGCCCCCGGTTTTCATGCGTTTGCTCCGCAAACGCTTTTGAATGCGCTGTCGCGCGATTGCTTCCCTGCGCGAAAACGAACCTCACCGACAGTCGGCATCTTTCTTAACAGGGTATAAATAAATGCTCGAATATCCTCAGTTTTTGTACCCCTTGGCGATTGATTTATTTCGTAAAAACAGGTAGAATAAAATTATCTTGCAACATAAAGGAGAGGACACGATAAAATGAGCGTTAATCGTTGTTATTCCGAAAAGAAACCCGGCTTCGATGTCGAAGCGCGCAGCCTGTTCTCCAGCCTGCACGATCTGCTGGAGATCAAGAACCTGACGCACGTACGGTATCTCTGCCGCTACGATGCCGAGGGTCTGACGCAGGAAACCTATGAAAAGGCCAAAGGCATCGTTTTCTCCGAGCCAATGGCGGATGTCTGCTATGATGAAGACTTCCCCCGTCCGGAGGGTGCGCATACCGTGCTCGCGGTCGAGCCGCTGCCCGGTCAGTTCGACCAGCGTGCGGACTCCTGCGCACAGTGCATTCAGCTGCTCACCGGCGGCGAACGCCCGACCGTCGCAGCAGCCAAGATCTACGTCCTCGAAGGCGCACTGACCGCCGAGGATATGGACAAGATCCGCGGCTACCTCATCAACCCCGTGGACACCCGTGAGGCGTCCATGGACAAGCCCGCGACCCTGAAGGTCGAGTACGCGGTCCCGACGACTGTCGCTTCCGTTGTCGGCTTTACGCACATGGATGAGGCTGCCCTCTCCGAGATGCTGCATAACATGGGGCTTGCGATGGATCTGGACGACCTCAAGTTCCTCCAGACCTACTTCCGCGACACCGAAAAGCGCGACCCCACCATCACTGAGGTGCGCATGGTCGATACCTACTGGTCTGACCACTGCCGCCACACCACCTTCCTCACCCAGATCGACGACGTAAAGTTCGAGGACCAGATGGTGCAGGACGCATTCGACCGCTACATGGCGGCACGTGTCGAGGTCTACGGCGAAGAAAAGGCCGCAAAGCGTCCGGTCACGCTGATGGACATGGGTACCATCGCGGCCAAGGTGCTCAAGAAGCGCGGCTACCTTAAGAACATCGACGAGTCCGAGGAGATCAACGCCTGCTCCATCAAGGTAAAGGCGCTCGTAAACGGTCACTACGAGGACTGGCTGCTCATGTTCAAGAACGAGACCCACAACCACCCGACCGAGATCGAACCGTTCGGCGGCGCGGCGACCTGCCTCGGCGGCGCCATCCGCGACCCGCTCTCCGGCCGCTCCTACGTCTATCAGGCGATGCGCGTGACCGGCGCGGGCGACCCGACCGTTCCCCTCTCTGAAACGCTCGAACACAAGCTGCCGCAGCGCAAGCTGTGCCAGACCGCCGCGGCAGGCTACTCCTCCTACGGCAACCAGATTGGCCTTGCGACCGGTCTTGTACACGAAATCTACCATCCGGGCTATGTTGCAAAGCGCATGGAGATCGGCGCTGTTGTCGGCGCGGCTCCCATCGAAAACGTTATCCGCGAGGTCCCCGAGCCGGGCGACATCGTTATCCTGCTCGGCGGCAAGACCGGCCGCGACGGCTGCGGCGGCGCTACCGGCTCCTCCAAGAAGCACACCGAGGAATCGCTTGAAACCTGCGGCGCAGAGGTCCAGAAGGGCAACCCGCCCGAGGAGCGCAAGATCCAGCGTCTGTTCCGCGACGGCAATGTGACCCGCATGATCCGCCGCTGCAACGACTTCGGCGCGGGCGGCGTATCGGTCGCCATCGGCGAGCTGGCCGACGGCCTGGACATCGACCTGAACGCCGTTCCGAAGAAGTATGACGGCCTTGACGGCACCGAGCTTGCGATTTCCGAGTCGCAGGAGCGCATGGCTGTCGTAGTCCGCGCAAAGGACGTCGATGCCTTCATCGCGGCTGCTGCCAAGGAGAACATCGAGGCTGTCGTTGTTGCGACCGTCACCGACAAGAACCGCCTGTGCATGACCTGGAACGGCACCAAGATCGTGGACGTTTCCCGTGACTTCCTCAATACCAACGGCTGCGCAAAGCACGTTGACGCAGAGGTAAGCGCACTGCCGACCCCGTCCATCTCCTGCGCACCGGACGGCGCTTCCGAAAAGGAAAAGCTGCTGAACCTCGCCTCCACCCTCGGCATCTGCCTCGAGCGCGGTCTGGTCGAGCGCTTCGACGGCTCCATCGGCGCGTCCTCGGTATTCATGCCCTTCGGCGGCAAGTATCAGCTGACCCCGACGCAGGTCATGGCAGCTACCATGCCGGCGCTGAACGGCCAGTGCGAGACCGCGTCCGTCATGGCGTTCGGCTTCGACCCGTACTTCACCGAACAGAACCCGTACCTCGGCGCATCCGCCGCAGTTATCGAGTCGGTTGCGAAGCTCGTTGCCGCAGGCTGTGATTTCGAGACCGCATACCTCACCTTCCAGGAATACTTCGAGCGTCTGGGCAAGGACCCGAAGCGCTTCGGCAAGCCGCTGTCTGCTCTGCTCGGCGCGTATGACGCGCAGGAGAACCTGTGCCTCGCGGCCATCGGCGGCAAGGACTCCATGAGCGGCTCGTTCGACGACATGGACGTTCCGCCCACGCTCGTTTCCTTCGCTATCGCGCCGCAGGACGCTTCCCGTCTGATCTCTCCTGAGTTCAAGGCGGCCGGCCACCCGGTTTACTTCTTCGATGCACCGTACAACATGGACGGCACGGCGGATTACGTCACCATGAAGCACATCTGGAACGAGGTCGCAAACCTCATCGCTTCCGGCAAGGCGGTTTCCGCGTGGGCGCTGACCACCGGCGGCATCGCAGAGGGTATCGCCAAGATGTCCCTCGGCAATAAGGTAGGCTTCGCGGTCGATGAAGGCTTCCCGACCGACGCGCTCTACATGAAGAACTTCGGCGGCATTCTGGTCGAGGCGGCGTGCGAGCTGCCGGCCCAGTGGTATGTCGGTCAGACCACCGCAGACGAAAAGATTACCATCGCCGGCGAGTCGGTTTCCATCGATGAGCTGACCCGCGCCTTCGAGGGCAAGCTCGAAAGCGTATTCCCGACCAAGGCAGCCGCTTCCGACGACCACCTCACCACGGTTTCCTTCACCGAGCGTAACGTTTCCGCTCCGGCGGTCAAGAGCGCAAAGCCGCTCGCGGTCATTCCGGTATTCCCGGGTACCAACTGCGAGTACGACACCGCGCGTGCAGTTGAGAATGCAGGCGGCGCAGCTGAAATCGTTGTTGTCCGCAACTTCTCCGCTGACGCGCTCCGCGAGAGCGCAGAGCAGCTCGAGAGCGCCATCCGCCGTGCGCAGATGGTCATTCTGCCGGGCGGCTTCTCCGGCGGCGACGAGCCGGACGGCTCGGGCAAGTTCATTGCCTCCTTCCTGCGCGGCCCCGGCATCAAGGACAGCATCCATGAGCTGCTGAACCGCCGCGACGGCCTGATGCTCGGCATCTGCAACGGCTTCCAGGCGCTCATCAAGCTGGGTCTGGTGCCCTACGGCGAGATCCGCGACGAGATGACCGGCGACGACCCGACCCTGACCTTCAACCTCATCGGCCGTCACCAGAGCCGCTACGCAACCACCCGTGTTGCGTCCGTGAAGAGCCCGTGGCTGTCCTCCTGCAACGTCGGCGACCTGCACTCCATCGCGTTCTCGCACGGCGAAGGCCGCTTCGTAGCACCGCAGCACGTGATTGACGACCTCGCAAAGAACGGTCAGATCGCCTTCCAGTACACCGACCTTGCGGGCGCTCCGTCCATGGACATCGCGTGGAACCCGAACGGCTCGATGTGCGCGATTGAGGGCATCACCTCTCCGGACGGCCGTGTCCTCGGCAAGATGGGTCATACCGAGCGTTACAGCCCGTTTGTCGGCAAGAACATCTACGGCGAAAAATATCAGCCGCTGTTCGCAAACGGCGTGAAATACTTCAAGTAAGCACGAAGATAGAGAAAACAGAGTGTGGAGAGTGGAGAGTGGAGAGTGAAGAGTGGAGAGTGTAGATTTCTTCATCCTTCACTCTCCGTTCTTCTTATTTTTCTTCACTCTGCACTCTCAACTCTCCACTCTATAAAAGGGGTTTTCCCATGATTCCATACGAACACAAGGTTCAGTATTACGAAACCGACGGCATGGGCATCGTCCACCACTCGAACTACATTCGCTGGTTCGAGGAGGCGCGTGTTGACCTGCTCGAGCAGCTCGGCTTCGGCTACGACCGCATCGAGGCCGAGGGTTACAGCGGCCCGGTGCTCGAGGTCGCGTGCCAGTACAAAACGATGAGCCGCTTCGGCGAAACCGTGCGCATCGAGGCGACCATCACCCGGTACAACGGCGTGCGCATGACGCTGCA
>OODU01000769.1_pt1 | contig 34985 bp, 27 predicted proteins | sample 1671171 | NCBI WGS metagenome assembly OODU01 (sample SAMN06348129, study PRJEB24527) | human gut metagenome | biome: human gut; feature: ankylosing spondylitis patient; material: feces | host: Homo sapiens | place: China | collected 2015-10
GGCTACACCCGCATCATCAAGATCGGCGCTCGCCGCGGCGACGCTGCTGAGATGGCAGTTCTGGAGCTCGTCTGATCTGCTCTGACTGTTTGATACAGTGTTCAAAAGCCCTTTCCCAGCAATGGGAGAGGGCTTTTTTTTTGCGTGGCATTTTCATTGATTCTGAATGTTACCGGGAATATCAGGCCAAACCGCAAACATTTCAACAATTCCACTAAAAACTCGAACCTGTTTTCTGCCAAAATGCCTCTTGATATGTTGTATGGGGGGGGGGTAAACTTAAAGAGCAGACGGTGCCTTTTGGGGTGGGTGCCTGCAAAATAACAAACGAAAAGAGGAAGAGAACATGAGAAAAAAGAGTACGAGACTTCTCAGTGCAGCGCTTGCGGCGTGCATGATGCTGTCGGTTCTGCCAGTGGGCGCGTTTGCGGCGGAGCCGGGGGCGGAAGAACAGGAAAATGGCGTAAGTGCGCAGGCGGATGCTGCTGTGCCGGAGGAGTATATTGCAATCAACGAGAAAAACTTTCCGGACGAAAATTTTAGAGACTATGTGGCGGGAGAATGGGATAAAGATCACGACAAGTATTTCAGCCCAAGTGAGATCACGGCCGCAAAGTGGATTACTTGTGATAATCTTTGGGAGGGTCAACCAATAAAAAGCCTAAAGGGAATCGAGTATTTTACGGAAATCTGGGAGCTCAGTTGCGTTTATAATGATCTGACGGAGATAGATTTGAGCCATAACAAAAAGCTGGAATATCTTAACTGTCATCATAACCAATTGAAAGAGCTGGATGTAAGCGGGCTGCCGCTATTGAAAACATTCTACTGTGGGCACAATGAGTTACCGTCGATCGACGTGAGCAAAAATGAGCAGCTGGAAGATTTTGATTGTCAAGATAACCACCTGGATACATTGAATGTAAGTCAAAACAAGAAATTAGTGAAATTAAGCTGCGGAGACAACAATCTGACAGAATTGGATGTCAGTGAAAATAAAAAACTTAAAGAGCTCGGGTGTTATAGGGATAACTTGAGCAATCTGGATCTGGGGAATCAGACAGAATTGGAATGGTTAAGCTGCGGAGGAAACCCACTGAGTGTATTGGATGTAAGTGCGAACACGAAGCTGAAGGATTTGTATGTTTCTAATACAAATCTGACGGAATTGAATGTAAGTGCGAACAAGAATCTGGAGGATTTGTATGTTTCTAATACAAATCTGACGTCGCTGGATGCAACGAACAATACGGCTTTGGAGGAGTTTAAGGGGAAGGACTGCAGCTATAATATTGCAGTTGAAGGTGATGGAAAGTTTGACCTTACCACTTTGCCGGGACACTTTGACGCAAGCAAAGCAACTGCTACACGTGGCGGCACAATCAATGGGAATATCCTTACGGTTGATCCCAATTCCAAGACGTTCCGCTACGATTATGATATCGGACAAAACAACAAAAAAATGAATGTCGTACTGAATGTGCATTGGCATAATTACCAGTGGAAACATGACGGTACCAAACACTGGAGGAAGTGCATTACTGCAAACTGCCCGGGTCTGACGGCTGCGCAGGAAGCAAAAGCCCCCCATGTTTACGACAATGCAAAAGACAAGGACTGCAATACATGCGGTTATGTGCGTCCGCTGTACACTGTGACTACCGGTGAGAATGTTACCGCAAAACTTGAGGACGAAGTGCTGAATGCCCCTGTGGCCGCAGACACCAAAGTGCACCTGACAGCCATTGCGCCGGAGGGACAGCACTTCATCGGCTGGACGGTGAAGGTAGGCGATGAGGAACAGAAAGCAGACGACTTCCTGACCCCGGACGCGAACGACCCCGCCAAAGTGAGATTTACCATGCCGGCTGAGAACGTGGAAATAAAGGCAAACTTTGCGAGCAACCCCACTCTGAACCCCACTCTGAGGGTCGGCGACCATGTGACGGCGACCATTGAAGGCAGCGATGCGTCCGTACCGAGCGGCAGCACTGTGCCCGTGCCAAAGAATAAAATTGTGCACCTGACAGCCACTGTGCCGGATGGACAGCACTTCACCGGCTGGACGGTGATGGTAGGCGGTGAGGAAGCAGACAACTTCCTGACCCCGGACAAGAACGACCCCACCAAGGCGACCTTTACCATGCCGGATAAGAACGTGGAAGTGAAGGCAACCTTCGCGGAGAACCCCATTCCTGAACCCGACCCGGTTGGACCCAGCGATACCGGCAACATTCAGGGGGCGCTGTCCGCTGTGGTCGTGGGTGCTGCCGCAGGTGCGATTATCTATGAAGCCGGTACCGGCATCTACCGCGTCATCAATATGCCCGGCATCCCCATGCCCTCCAACCGCATCGAGCTGGCCGAGCTGCTGTGGGAGCACGCCGGCAAGCCGGAGCCTGTAAGCACTGCCCTCTATGAGGACATCGAGCAGGACGACACCGATGCACAAAAGGCCGCCCGCTGGGCTGTGGAACAGGATCTGATGAAGGACGATGCGGACAACAATAAATTCCACCCGGCCTTCCCGGTCAGCAAGCTGCGCACCTGCCTGACCTGGAACGCTGCAAAAGAAAAGGGTCTGTTTGATACGGACAAGACCGCAGAATAAAAATCAGGACCCCGAAGGGGCTGCTGCACCAAATGTGGTGCGGCAGCCCCTTTTCTCGTTTTCGGGTGTTGGAATTGCGCCCGCCCCGTGGTATACTGACAATAGCATGTTTTCGGCCTTTGGCCGGACAAGTTTTCCACACAGAGGAGGCGCAGCGGTTGAAACATCCGAATCATTTTGGCCGGTGGTTGGCTTGCGTGCTGCTGTGCCTGCTTCTGGCAGGCTGCAGCATGCCCGGTGAACAGGTGCAGGTGGAAGAGCTTCTGCGTGCGCCCAAGCTTTCCGGCGATTACGGCGATGTGCAGACTGCCCTGAACGACTGGCTGGGGGAGAGCGCACAGCTCAAATATCCCATGCAGGGCGACCTGCTTTCGCCTTTCCTGCTGCAGGATCTGGACGGTGACGGCAGGCAGGATGCCGCCGTGCTTTACACCACCGCCCAAAGCTCCAACGTGTGCATTGCCATCCTGCAGAAGGATGATGCCGACATCTGGCATGTGCGCCAGAACGTAGAGGGCCTTGCAGACACGGTAGAGTCGGTGGGGCTGGCCCAGCTGCAGCCCGGCGATGCTACCCAACTGGTGGTGGGTTATACAGCGGCACAGGGCGACCATTATCTGGCTGTGTATTCCTACACCGACGGCGTGCTTTCCACGATCCTGGAGCAGCAGTACCAGCAGTATCTGGTGGAGGATATCACCGGCGGCGGCAATCAGGATCTGATCCTGATGTCTACGCTGGAGGACGGCGGCGTGCAGATCGAACTGCTGACCGTGGATAAAGAGGGCAGCTTCCAGCAGGTGGCTGTTATGGGCCTTTCCGCCAATCGGTTCGCCGGCTGCGCCTCGGTGGCGGCGGGTGTGGGTGCGGACGGCAGGCATTATCTGGTGCTGGATGGCTGGACCGGCATTTCCGGCAACAATCTGGCCAGCGTGCTGCTGCGTTTTGACGAGGACACGCAGCAGATGGTGCCTGCCGATCAGATCAGCACCGAAAAGCTTTACACCGCATCCCTGCGCAATGTGCCCAGTCTGGTCAGTCAGGATCTGGACGGCGACGGCATCGTGGAGATCCCCACCCAGCCGGACGAAGCGGGCCTGCTGAACATGAGCCAGAGCCGCCGCATGGATTTTATCGTGTGGATGGACTATACCAGCCCGCACCCGGAAAAAAGCTTCGGGCTGCTGGACGAAGAGACCAACTGCTATATCGAGCTGCCCATGGAGTGGGAGGGCAACCTCAAACTGACCGACAGCGAACAATATGATGGTGCAGTGGAGCTGCGCACGATGGACGAAGACCAGCTGGTAATGACCCTGCGTCTGGTGCGCACCACCTCCAGCCTGAAGGGCTGGACCCGCCTTGGCATCGTGGCATCCCGCCAGATGCAGGCGAAGCTTGCCCCGGATGTGGAGATCCGTGATAAAAATTACCGCCTGTCCAAGGCGCTGTATCTGCTCAACTAAAGAACGGAGGAACAGTTCATGGTACGAGTGCTTGTCGTTGAAGATGAAGCCAACATCCGCGAGATGATCGCGCTGAACCTGCGCCTTGCGGGCATGGAGGCTGTGGAGGCCGAAAGCGCCGAGGCGGCTCTGCCGCTGCTGGAGAAGAAGCCGGGCTGCGATGCGGCCATTCTGGATGTGATGCTGCCGGGCATGAACGGCTTCTCCCTGTGCGAGACCATCCGCCGCACCGATCAGAAGATCGGCATTATCATCCTCAGCGCCAAGGGACAGGAGCAGGACAAGATCCGCGGCCTTTCTATTGGTGCCGATGACTATATGACCAAGCCTTTCAGCGTAAGCGAACTGCTGGCCCGTGTGAAAGCGCTGTGCCGCCGCGTCGGCCGTACTGCAGGCGGGGACGAAAAAGAAAAGGAAAACCCGCTGGGGATGCTCACAAGCGGCGAATTTGTGCTGGACGAAAACCGCCGCGTGCTGCTCAAGGCAGGCCAGCCGATTGAGCTGACGCAGGTGGAATTCCAGATCATGGAGCTGTTCTTCCGCAACCCCGGCATTGCGCTGGTGCGCGAGAAGATCTTGAAGGGTGTCTGGGGCGAGAACTATTTTGGTGACGTGAAGATCGTGGATGTGAACATCCGCCGTCTGCGCATGAAGGTGGAGGATGAACCCAGCCATCCCACCCATATCCTTACTGTGTGGGGCTACGGCTACAGATGGGAAGAATGAGAAGCGGAATCACCCGCCGGTGGCTGCGGGGCAACCTGCTCATCACCGTGCTGCTGGTGCTGCTGGCCGAAACCATGTTCCTGTACAACTACACCCGCAGCTATTATAACAGCGTGCAGCAGACCATGTACCGGCGGTTCTCTTCGGTGTCCGGCCAGCTGAAAATGTACACCGGCGATACGGTGCAGAGCACGGCGGCTACCCGCAGCGTGGCCCTGCGCCGCATGGTGGAGCAGTTTGCCGATAAGGACAAATACGAGTTCATGCTGCTGGACAGCTATGGCGGGGTCATTGCGTCCTCCAGCGGCACAAATGCGGACGGCATTGTGACCGGCATCGACTTTGAGCAGGCGCAGGAGGCTTCTGATGGCCTTGGTGTGGCGGTCTACCGCACCCAGTCCGGCGAGCTGGTGATGGCGGCCTGCTATCTGGTGCCCTATGCCGCCGAGGATGTGGCGGCGATGCGTCTTGTCACCAGCCTGACCCTTGTGGGAGCGCAGATCAAGAACGCCATCGCGGTAAGTGTTGTGATCGCGGCGGTGATCCTTGCTTTCACCGTGATGTCCGGCCTGTACTTCATCCGCAGCATCGTGGTGCCGCTGGGACAGGTGGAGCGCACCGCAGCCAGCATCGCCCGGGGCGAGCTGGATGTGCGCCTGCCGGTCACCGGCAACGAACACGACGAGGTGGACCGCCTGCGCGGCACCATCAACCAGATGGCCGAAGGGCTGGAAGAGACCGAGAAGATGAAGAACGAGTTCATCAGTTCCGTCTCTCACGAGCTGCGCACGCCGCTCACCTCCATCCGGGGCTGGGTGGAGACCCTGCGTACACTGGACGACCCGGCAGACGAGAACTACCGCAAGGGCCTTGAGATCATCAACAATGAGACGGGCCGCCTGTACAACATGGTGGAAGAGCTGCTGGATTTCAGCCGTCTGCAGAACGGCCGCATCCGTATGGACTGCCGCCCGCTGGACCTTGTGGCAGAGCTGACCGATGCGGTGCTGTTCTGTGAAGCACGCATCCAGCGCGAGGGCCTTGTGCTCAGCTACACCGAGCCGGAGGAGATGATCCCGGTCTATGCCGACCCGGACCGTCTGCGGCAGGTGTTCATCAACATCATGGACAACGCCATCAAGTACTCGGCCCCCGGCGGGCGCATCACGGTCAAGCTGTGGGCGGGCGAATACAAGGCTTTTGCGGAGATCATCGATCAGGGCCGCGGCATCCCGCCGGAAGACCTTGAGAATGTCAAGACCAAGTTCTACAAGGGCAGCAATTCGGTGCGGGGCAGCGGCATCGGCCTTGCGCTGGTGGATTCCATCATGACTGCACTGGACGGCACCATGGACATCAAGAGCACGCTGGGCCGCGGCACAGTGGTCACACTGGGCTTGCCGCTGTACCATAAGGCGTGAAGATTTTGTCACAATTCTGTGGTAAAATAACCGGGAAAAATATGATCCGATAGGAGAACCCAATGAATCAACCCAAAAAGGAACGTTTTAAGACCAGCGTCGGCGGGCAGGCGCTGATGGAAGGCATCATGATGCGCGGCCCGAAGCTCATCTGCTGCGCCGTGCGCAAGCCGGACGGCACCATTGAGACCAAGATCGACCCTGTGAAGAACCACGGCATCTGGACAAAGATCCCGCTGGTGCGCGGTGCCATCTCCATGATCGAAAGCCTGATCGTGGGCTACCGCTACATGATGTACTCGGCTCAGGTGAGCATGGGTGACGACTACGACCCCGAAGAGGAAGAGACTGCCTTTGAAAAATGGGTGGGCGACCACTTGGGCAAAAAGGCAGAGGACGCACTGCTGGCCTGTGCCGCCGTACTGGGCGGACTGCTGGCGATTTTGCTGTTCACCGTGCTGCCCACCCTCATCGTGGGCGGCGTGAACCACTTTGTAACATTGGGCCGCTGGGCCAAGGTGGTGCTGGAAGCGGTGCTGAAAGTTGGCATCTTCCTCACCTATATGGTGGCCATCTCCAGGATGAAGGAGATCCACCGCGTGTTTGAGTACCACGGTGCCGAGCACAAGACCATTGCCTGCTATGAGGCCGGTGATGAGCTGACCGTGGAGAATGTGCGCAAGTACACTCGGTTCCATCCGCGCTGCGGCACCAGCTTCCTCATTCTGGTGGTCATCGTCAGCGTGTTCCTCTACAGCGTGCTGCCGTGGGGCAGCATCGGCCTGCGGGTGCTGTTCAAGCTGCTGCTTCTGCCGCTGGTCATGGGCATCAGCTATGAGCTGCTCAAGTGGTGCGGCCGGTCCGATAACATTGCCACCCGCATCATCCGCCAGCCCGGCATCTGGGTGCAGCACCTGACCGTGTTTGAACCGGACGACAGCATGATCGAGGTGGCCATTACCGCCGTGACCCCTGTGCTGCCCGAGGACCCGGAGGATGGCAGATGGTAATTTCTGGTTTGACCCCGCGCGAAGCGGTGCGGGCCGTGGAAGCCCGGCTTTCCGCTGCAGGGTGTCCGGATGCCGATTACGATGCACGGGAGCTGTTCCGCGTGGCAGCCGGGCGGGATGCCCGCCTTTCCGACCGGGTGCTGACCACGGAGGAAGCGGAAAAGCTGGAAGCCCTCTGCACGCGCCGTGAGCAGCGGGAACCGCTGCAATACCTGTGCGGGATCTGGAGCTTTCTGGATTTTGACCTTGCCGTTGGCCCCGGTGTGCTCTGCCCCCGGGCAGACACTGAGGTGGTAGCGGAAGCGGCTGCCAATACCCTGACGGGCATTGCAGCGCCCCGGGTGCTGGATCTCTGCGCGGGGACCGGCTGTCTGGGGCTGGGCGTCAAGCGCTTCTGCCCGGCGGCGCAGGTGACCTGCGTGGAAAAAAGCCCGGAAGCCTTTGTTTATCTGGAAAAGAACTGCCGCTGCGCCCTGAAAGGGCAGGGCGGGCAGACGGAGGACTTGCTGGAGCCTACTGCGTTTGAGCAGGCAGATGCCCCGGCCTTTGACTGGGGGCCGGCGCTGAACGCTCTGCGCGCAAAGGCAAAGCCAGCCTATGCGGTGCAGCCGGTGGAGGGCGACCTGTTCACCTACTGGCAGGGCCTGCCGGAAGGGCAGCTTGATCTGATCGTATCCAACCCGCCCTACCTCACCGCCGAGGAGATGCGGCATCTGCAGCCGGAGGTGGCGCAGGAACCGGCCATGGCGCTGGAAGCAGGAAAGGACGGCCTTGTGTTCTACCGTGCCCTTGCAGAGCATTACCAGAATGCACTGCGGCCCGGCGGCGCACTGGTGCTGGAGATCGGCTGGCAGCAGCGGCAGGCTGTGGCGGCACTGCTGGCTGCAAACGGCTGGGCAGACATTGAGTGCCGCAAGGATTTTGGCGGCAATGACCGGTGCATGATCGCCCACAGACCCGAAAAATAAAAGTGAAAATAGAAACAACTTCTCGTTGTAATATTTTGATTTTGTGGTATACTATACTGGAAAGTATACGGACAGCCCGCGCACGGCGGGCAGCAGGAAGAAAAGGAGCAGCACGCTATGGCAAAAAATCAGAACAACAACACCGTTGCCCCGGCGACCAAAAAGACCGAGCCGGAGGCCAAAAAGGATGCGCTGGCCACTGCGCTGGCCCAGATCGAAAAGCAGTTCGGCAAGGGTGCCGTGATGAAGCTGGGTGATAACGCCTCCATGCAGGTGGATGCCATTTCCACCGGCAGTCTGGGTCTGGATCTGGCTCTGGGCGTGGGCGGTGTGCCCCGCGGCCGCATCATTGAGGTGTACGGCCCGGAATCCAGTGGTAAGACCACGCTGGCTCTGCACATTCTGGCCGAAGCCCAGAAGCAGGGCGGCGAAGTGGCCTTCATTGACGTGGAGCACGCACTGGACCCCACCTATGCCGAAGCGCTGGGCGTGGATATCAACAATCTGCTGGTCAGCCAGCCGGACACCGGCGAGCAGGCCATGGAGATCTGCGAAGCACTGGTGCGCTCCGGTGCCATCGATGCCATCGTGGTGGACTCGGTTGCCGCCATGGTGCCGAGGGCTGAGATCGAGGGCGAAATGGGCGACAGCCATGTGGGCCTGCAGGCCCGCCTGATGAGTCAGGCCATGCGCAAGCTGACTTCGGTCATCGGCAAGACCAACACGGTCTGCGTCTTCATCAACCAGCTGCGTGAAAAAGTGGGCGTGATGTACGGCAACCCGGAGGTCACCACCGGCGGCCGCGCCCTGAAATATTACGCCTCGGTGCGCATCGACATCCGCCGCGTGGAGGGCCTGAAGGACTCTTCCGGCCAGTTCATCGGCAACCACACCCGCGCCAAGATCGTCAAGAATAAGGTGGCACCTCCGTTCCGTGAGGCAGAGTTCGATATCATGTTCGGCGAGGGCATTTCCAAGATGAGCGAGCTCATCGATGTGGGTGTGAAGCTGGGCATCGTGCAGAAGAGCGGCGCATGGTTCAACTATGGCGATGTCCGTCTGGGTCAGGGCCGTGACAACGCAAAGCAGTTCCTGAAGGACAATCCCGAGATCGCAAACGACATCGAGGGCCAGATCCGCGCCAATGCCGACAAGCTGTACGCATCCCGCCGCCCGGCAGGCAAGGGCGCTGCGGCCAAGGCCGAAGAACCCGCCAAGGCTGCAGATGCCAAGGAGCCGGTGGTCAAGGCTCCTGCCCGCAGCAGCGAGAGTGAACTGGATATCATGGTGGAGGACTAAATGTCCTTTTATAAACGCCGCCGCCCGAAGCCGGAAGAAGAAAAGTGCGCCGACCCGGCCAAGGCCCGCGCCCGCGCACTGGATGCGCTGGCCTCGCGCGAGATGTCCTCGGCACAGCTGTATGAACGGCTGTGCTATGGCTTTACCGAGCAGGCTGCAGCGGCTGCTGTGGCTGAGATGGTGGAGCTGGATTACGTAAACGATGACCGCTATGCCGAAGCCCGGGCACACAGCCTGCTTGCCGCCCGCAAGAGCCGCCGTGCGGCGGCCCAGAACCTGCGGCAGAAGGGCCTTTCCGGCGCGCAGATCGAGCAGGCGCTGGAAAGCGTCTATGCCCCGGACGCAGACGGCGAAAGCCCGGAGCTGGAAGCTGCCGCCGCTCTGGTACAAAGCCGCTATATGAAAAAGCTGGCCGATGGCCGCCGCGACCTTGTGGTGGCCGCCCTGCAGCGCCGCGGCTTTGCGTATTCGGTCATAAAAGAAGCGATAAAAAGAGCGGAAGAAGAATAAAAAGCACCCCTCAAAAGAGAAAGAGAGTATCATCCCCTATGAAAATTGCGTGTATTTCCCTTGGCTGCCCCAAGAATCAGGTCGATCTGGATGTGATGGTGCACATCCTGCTGTCTGCCGGCCACGAGACCGTGGCCGATCTGGCCGAAGCAGATGTGATCCTTGTGAACACCTGCGGCTTCATCGAGAGCGCCAAGACCGAAGCCATTGAAAACATTCTGGAAGCCTGCTCCTACAAGCAGCAGAACCCGGAACTGAAGGTCATCGTCACCGGCTGTCTTGCCGAGCGCTACCGCAGCCAGATCGAGGAAGAGATCCCCGAGGTGGACGCGGTGGTGGGCTGTGCCTCCAACAAGGCCATCGACACCATCGTGGCCCGCCTGTTCCATGGTGAGGACCATCTGGAAAGCTACGGTGCCAAAAAGGACTTTCCGCTGGGCGGCAAGCGTGTCATCGGCACGCCTGCCCACTATGCGTACTTAAAGATCGCTGAAGGCTGCAACAACCGCTGCCACTACTGCGCCATCCCCGGCATCCGCGGCCCGCTGCACAGCCGCGATATGGCCGACTGCGTGGCCGAAGCCCGCTGGCTGGCCGGTGAGGGCGTGAAAGAGCTGATCGTGGTCGCACAGGACCCCACCGCTTACGGCGAGGACTGGGGCAAGCCCGGCAGCATCTGCGAGCTGCTGGATAAGCTGAACAAGGTGCCGGGCCTCGAGTGGATCCGCATTATGTACGCTTACCCGGAGCGCATCACGGATGAGTTCATTGCCGCCATGAAGCGCAATGAGAAGGTGGTGCCCTACCTTGACCTGCCCATCCAGCACTGCAATGACACCATCCTCAAGAATATGAACCGCCGCTCCAACCGCGCCGAGCTGCTGGAGGTGATTGGCAAGCTGCGCCGCGAGATCCCCGGCATCACCCTGCGCACCACTCTGATCGCAGGCTTCCCCGGCGAGACCGAGGAGCAGTTCGAGGATCTGTGCAATTTCGTCAAGGAGGTGCAGTTCGACCGTCTGGGCTGCTTTGCCTACTCGGCCGAGGAGAACACCGTTGCTGCCAAAATGGACGGCCAGATCGATCAGGAGACCAAGGACAAGCGCGCCGAACTGGTGATGCAGATCCAGACCGGTATCATGGCCCAGAAGCAGGCCGAAAAGGTGGGCCAGACCGTGCATGTGCTTTGCGACGGCATCGACGAGGAGAGCGGCCTGTATCTGTGCCGCACCACCGGCGATGCTCCTGAGGTGGACGGCAATGTGTGCGTTTCCAGCGAGGAACCGCTGTACCCCGGCCAGTTCTACGATGTTCTGGTGGACGACAGCGACCTTTACGATCTGTATGGTACTGTTGCAAAATAACAAATTGGAGGAATCTGTATGAATCTGCCCAATAAACTCACTTTGACCCGCATCCTGCTGGTGCCGGTGTTCATGGTCTTTGTGTCCCTCACCAGCCTGAGCGGCATCGCGGATGGCTCCTTCCAGCCGACGTATTACCTGATCGCAGGCATCGTCTTTGCTGCCGCCAGCTTTACTGATTTTCTGGACGGCCATCTGGCCCGCAAGTGGAACATGGTAACGGACTTCGGCAAGTTTGCCGACCCGCTGGCCGACAAACTGCTCACCACTGTGGCCTTCATTTACATGATGCGGGACGGCGTATGCAGCCCGGTGGTGCTGTGCATCATTCTGGCCCGTGAGTTTGCCGTGTCCGGTCTTCGCATGGTGGCCGCCGGTGCCAAGGACGGCAAGGTGATCGCCGCCAACATGTGGGGCAAGGTGAAGACCGTGCTGCAGATGCTGAGCATCATCTTCTACTTCTTTGGCATGGCGATTGCGGCGAATGTGTCCTGGGATGCCACGGTCATGGTTGTGGGAGCCTCGGTGGTGCTGTGCTGGCTGGTGGCTGCCGTGACGGCCATTTCCGGCATCAAGTACCTGTGGGACAACCGCAGCTTCATCAACACCGCAAAATAAAGCGTTTTTTGAAAAAGGGCAGGGAGACCTGCCCTTTTTCAAATTTTCGAGGAAATATTACAAGACGGAAAGGCTTTCCATGAAAAAATTTGCTGATACAGTGCGCCGCCTGCTCTCCATCGCACTGAACCTGTTCATCGTCTGGGCGGAGCCCATTGCCCTGCCCATGAGCTGGGATTGGGGCAAAGAGCAGATGTTCATTTTTTACACCGAGGATTCCAACATCCTTTCGGCCTGCATCTGCGCCATGGTGGCGGTGGGCCAGCTGGTGTGCATCTTTACCGGCAGGGAACTGCCGCGCTGGCTGCACACCCTCAAGTACATTGCCACCTGCTGCCTGACCATGACCTTTCTCACGGTGGTGTTCGTGCTGGGTCCCATGTATGAGGACGGCAACGGCTGGTACATCATGCTGTGCACCAGCTCCATGCTGTACCATCACCTGCTCAACCCGCTGGCGGCCATCTTCTCCTTTGTGCTGCTGGAGCGCTCACCGCGCCTGCCCCGCAGTACGGTCAAGTGGGCGCTGCTGCCCACGGTGCTGTACGGCGGCATCATTTTGTGGCTGAACATCCAGCGCGTGGTAGATGGGCCATATCCCTTCATGAAGGTGTATGACCAGAGCGTGCAGGCGTCGGTGCTGTGGTGCATCGCCATCCTGCTGATGAATTACTTCTATGCATGGCTGCTCTGGAAGCTGAACGGCGGGAAGAAAGAAAAAGCCTGACGATTTGAAATGCCCTCCGCTTTGCTCTGGGCATAAATAGCGGAAATACTATTTTTTATTAAAGCAATACCGGACAGACTGCGGTCTGTCCGGTATTGCATTTTTCACAGAAGGGGCCGCAAAGAAAAACAGCATCTGAAAGCTCCGGCCCTTCCTGTGAAAAAGCAGCTCCGAAAAGCCCGCAGGCTTTTCGGAGCTGCAAATTAAAGATAAATTATCCTCTGCATATGCCCAGCGCGAAGCGGAGGGCATTCTAAATGGTTCTTGAGTTTTTACGCTACGGTGGAATTCTCTTCCAGCCAGTCCAGCACACAGGACTGCAGGGCGTTCAGGTGCGCACGGTTCTCGCCGTAGGTGTCGGCATAGGTGCTCTCGGCGTCGTCCAGCTCTTCCTGCGTGGGAGCAAGGCTCTTGGTCTCGGCCACGGCCTGAAGGATCAGGTCCTGCTTTGCCAGATGCTCAAAGTAAGCGTCGGATGCGGCCAGCATGGCATCGGCATCGGTGTAGCCCTGCGTCTGGGCAAAAGCATTCAGATCCATGCCGTAGGCGGTGGCGTACTGGTTGTAGTAGTTCAGGAACATGCGGATGTAATAGCTGGTGATCTCGCTGGGCAGCTCCTTGAAGGTGGAGTTCGACATCAGGTAGTCCACGATGGCGTTCTCGTAGTTGGTGGCATACAGCGCATCGTTAAAGTAGCTGCGCAACTGGTCGGCGGTGTGCAGATCATCGCTGGTGCCAAAGTTGGAGTCCACCCACTCGTCGGTCAGCTCGGGGGTCACGCTTTCGGAAATGGAGTTCAGCGTCACGCTGAACACGGCTTCCTTGCCGCTGAGGGTGATCGTGTTGCCCTCGGCATCGGTGGAATCGCCGTAGCCGTCCGGGAAGGTGACGGTCACATCAAAGGTATCGCCCACATTGTGCCCGATGATCTGGTCCTCAAAGCCATCGATGAAGGAACCGCTGCCAAGGGTCAGGTCGTAGCCGGTGGCAGTGCCGCCGGTAAAGGCCACGCCGTCCACGGTGCCGGTGTAATCGATGTTGGCAACATCTCCGTTCTGGGCGGCACGGCCGGTAACGGGCTGGGAAGAGGTGTACTGGTTCAGCAGGTTGTCCACCTGCTGCTGCAGTTCATCTTCGGTGGGGGTCAGGTCGTTCTCCTTCAGGGCGATGGAGCCGAAGTCCTCCGGCAGGGTCACATAGTCCAGCGCTTTGATGCCGCTCCAATAGCCGTTTTCGTCCAGACCATCGCTGTAATCAAAGGCCTCGTAGTCGAAGTCGGCAACAGAGCCAAACTGCGAGACGGATGCGGCAGCTGAAGAAGCGCTGTCGGTCTGCTTGTGCTTTGTCAGCATGAAACAGGCAAAAATGACGCACACCGCTGCGGCGATGGCCAGCAGGATGCACAGGAGTTTTTTTGTGTTGTTTTTCAAAAGAAATACCTCCATAAAAATCGGCCTGATGCACAGCAAAAGACCGGTACAGGCAGAACAGATACCCATTTATTATATACGTTCTGACGGCAAAAGGAAAGTTCTTTGCAAAATTTCCACAAATCCTGCGGCGGGTTTGTATCACTTTTGCCCGTCTGCAGACGCAAAAGTGACCAAAACCGGTGGAAATGGGCGGGCGGTTCTGTTACAATAAAAATAAGTGAGCCTTCCCGGAAACATAAGGCCCCTCCCTGAGGGGGCTGTCGAGCGTATGCGAGACTGGAGGAGTTCCTCCTTCCGTCATCGCTGTGCAATGGAGAGGGCGAGGACGGTAAGATATTGGAGGAAATTCAAATGGATTACAATAAAGCTGCTCTGGAAATGCACGAGACCCACAAGGGCAAGGTGGGCATCGTAAGCAAGGTGGAGGTCGCCACCCGCGATGACCTGTCCACCGCCTACACTCCCGGCGTGGCCGAACCCTGCCGCAAGATCAAGGAAAACCCCGACGACGTGTATAAGTACACCTTCAAGGGCAACATGGTGGCTGTCGTTTCCAACGGCACCGCCGTGCTGGGCTTGGGTGATATCGGCCCGGAAGCCGGTCTGCCGGTCATGGAGGGCAAGGCGGTGCTGTTCAAGGAGTTCGGCGGCGTGGATGCCTTCCCCATCTGCATCGATGCCCACGACGCTGCCAGCGTGATTGCAGCCTGCAAGGCCATTGCGCCCACCTTTGGCGGCATCAATCTGGAGGATATCAAGAGCCCTGAATGCTTTGAGATCGAAGAAACGCTGGAGCGTGAGCTGGACATCCCTGTGTTTCACGATGACCAGCACGGCACTGCTATCGTCGTTACTGCTGCCCTCATCAACGCCCTGCGTGTGGTGGGCAAGAAGATGGAAGATGTGCACATCGTGCTGAACGGCCCCGGCGCTGCCGGCACTGCCATTATCAAGATGCTCATGACCGCCGGTGCAAAGGACATCATTGCAGTGGACCAGTTCGGCACCCTGTACAAGGGCTGCAACAGCGCCGAAGCCCACAAGAACTGGCTGGGTGAGGTGACCAATCCCCGTCAGGTCAAGGGCGGCCTGAAGGAAGCACTGGAAGGTGCCGACGTGTTCATCGGCGTTTCCAAGCCCGGCATCCTGACCACTGAGCTGTGCAAGACCATGAACAAGGATGCCATCGTTTTTGCCATGGCCAACCCCACCCCGGAGATCATGCCGGACGAGGCCAAGGCCGGCGGCGTGCGGGTGATGGCCACCGGCCGCAGCGACTTCCCCAATCAGGTGAACAACGTGCTGTGCTTCCCGGGCCTGTTCAAGGGCGCACTGAGCGTCCGCGCCCGGGACATCAACAATGAGATGAAGCTGGCTGCAGCCTACGCCATCGCCGACCTCATCACCGATGCCGACCGCAGCGAGGAGAACATCATCCCCGGCGCGTTCGACCCCCGCGTGGCCGAAGCTGTGGCAAATGCCGTGGCAAAGGCTGCCCGCGAGACCGGCGTTGCCCGTCTGTAAGCGGAGGAAGCGTTTATGAGAACCATTTCCGCACAGGAGATCACGGATACTGTTGCACGGCTGTGCATCGAAGCCAACACCCGCCTGCCGCAGGACGTGCAGGCGGCGCTGGACAAGGCCCGGCAGGAAGAGCCGTGGCCGCTGGCAAAGAGCACTCTCGACCTTTTGTGGTCGAACCTTTCCGCCGCAAAAGAAGAAAACCTGCCCATCTGTCAGGATACCGGCATGGCCTGCGTGTTTGTGGAGCTTGGCACCGATGTGCACATTGACGGCAGCTTTGAAGCTGCCATCCATGAGGGCGTGCGCCGGGGTTACACCGACGGCTACCTGCGCAAGAGCATCGTGGCAGACCCTTTGCGCCGGGGCAATACCGGCGACAACACCCCGGCGGCCATCACAGTGCATCTGGTGGACGGCGAGGGCTGCCGCATCACGGTGGCACCCAAGGGCTTTGGCAGCGAGAACATGAGCCAGATCAAAATGCTCAAGCCCGCCGACGGCGTGGAGGGCTTCAAAAAGTTCGTGCTGGACACGGTAAAGCTGGCAGGCTCCAACCCCTGCCCGCCCATCGTGCTGGGCATCGGCGTGGGCGGCAGCTTTGACAAGGTGGCGTATCTGGCAAAGAAGGCCCTGCTGCGTCCGCTGGATGTGCCGAACCCCGACCCCTATTACGCACAGCTGGAGCAGGAGCTGCTTGCCGCCATCAACGAGCTGGGCATCGGCCCGCAGGGCTTTGGCGGCAGGACCACCTGTCTGGGCCTTGCCATTGAGCAGATGCCTACCCATGTGGCGGGCCTGCCTGCGGCGGTGAATGTTTCCTGCCATGTGACCCGCCGTGCAAGCGCGGAACTGTAAGGAGGGGCAAAGATGGAATACAGACTGACGACTCCCTGCACGGCCGAGGACCTTGCCCCGCTCAAGGCGGGCGACACCGTGCTGCTTTCCGGCGTGGTGTACACCGCCCGCGATCAGGCCCACAGGCGGATGACCGAAGCGCTGGAAAAAGGCGAACCGCTGCCCTTTGATCTGACCGGCAGCGCCATCTACTACGTTGGCCCCACGCCGGAACGCCCGGGCCAGGTGATCGGCTCGGCGGGACCCACCACCAGCGGCCGCATGGATGCCATGAGCCCGCGCCTGCTGGACCTTGGCAATAAGATCATGATCGGCAAGGGCAAGCGGGACGATACTGTAAAGGCGGCTGTGGTGCGCAACGGGGCTGTGTATCTGGCAGCGCTTGGCGGGGCCGGTGCCCTGATGGCAAAAAGCGTGCAGACGCTGGAAGTGATCGCATGGCCGGACCTTGGCTGTGAAGCCGTGCGCCGCCTGACTGTGAAGGATATGCCGCTGACGGTGATCCTGGATGCCCACGGCGGCGACCTGTACCAGTCCGGCCCGGCGGCATATCTGGAAGCAAAATAATTTATCGCCTTTGCACAAAACGCGGCCGACTAAAAACGGCAAAACAGCAGATTTGCGCAGGATAAATTTGGTTTGTTTTAACAAACTTCCGCGAATTGCTTGCACATCGGCAAAAAGTGTGATATCTTGTACTATATGAAACCGTGGTGCTTTGCATCCCGGCACAGACAGGAGGCAAACATACCATGCAGATCCACCAATCCGCAGAAGATTATCTTGAAACGATCCTGATGCTGAGTCAGCGTATGGGCAAAGTGCGCTCCATTGACGTTGTCAATGAGCTGGGCTTTACCAAGGCCAGCGTCAGCATTGCCATGAAGAAGCTGCGCGAGAACGGCTATATCGCGGTGGACGGCGAGGGCAACCTGACCCTGCTGGCACCGGGCCGCGAGATCGCGGAGCGTATCTATGGCCGTCACCGTCTGCTGACCCACTTCTTTATGCAGCTGGGTGTGGACGAAAAGACTGCCGCCGAGGATGCCTGTAAGGCAGAGCATATCCTCAGTGAGCAGACGCTGGAAAAGATCCGTGAGCGCGCCATGGAGACCGACACCGAGCAGGGCTCTGCCCCGCAGTGACGGCAGAATCATTTGTACCGGCAAAGGGCCGCTGCACAGGAATGTGCAGCGGCCCTTTTGGCATTCTGCTGAAAAAACATACACAAAATTCGTCTGTATCAGGCATAGCGGACATATTGCATTTTATCCCGCAGGTGCTATACTTTAGGTGTAAACCTGCCTTTTTGGCAGAAAAAACAACGAAAGATGGAGGATTTGAACCATGAGAAAATCTGGCATGCGGTTCATCAGTGCAGCGCTTGCGGCGTGCATGATGGCTTCTGTTCTCCCGGTGAGTGCATTTGCATCCGGGGGGGACGGCGACAGACCCTGAAAGCAGCATAAGCACGCGGGCGGCAGTCACAGGCAAGGTGCTGAAGAGCGGAGACACGATTAGCAGTAAGGGCGAATATATTCTGAGCGGTAATTACACGAAACAAATCATCATTGACAGCACCGAGCCGGTCACGATCAACATTGACGGCAATGTGAATTATACGCTAACAGGCGATGGGAACGACACGTATGGATTGCTGTATGTCAAGAAGGTTCCGAAACTGACCATCAATGGTACGGGTGCGACTGTAACAGGTCAGGCCGGAGATTTTTTGTTCTCTGATACTAGAAACGATAGTTCGCCGAAAAGGGAAATAAATGTGGTCGGCGGCACATACACAACGCGGAGTGACACTTTTCGTTTTTTTGCAGGCAATGCATCCTATCTCACAAAGGTCTCCATGGAACAGGTCACTGCAACGGGAATCCGAGCAGTGGTTATGGATGACTGCGATGCAGAGATAGCGAACAGTGACTTTTATGGAACGCAAAGACATCTTGATGATTATGAAAACAGCGGTGCGATAATGGTTTCCGGTGGAAAGGTTACGCTGAACAATGTTACGGCAAAGGCAGTGAGCGAAAATAGTGAACTTGCGTCCATCGGAATGGAAGGCGGAACCGTTACTGTCAACGGCGGAACCTATTACAGTTGGATCAACAACTCACATTATGGAACAACCGAAGGCAGGTTGACATTGAACGACGTAACAACAAAAAGTGGAATTTTGAATCAACAAGAGCTTACGATCAATGGCGGCACCCATACGAGTGATGGGTATGCAGTATATACAGAACGTATCGGTCAGACTGCTGCAACAACACGGATTCATGGAGGAACCTTCATCAGTACCAATACAGAAAACGGGTCTGATAATTCTACAATCGACATATACTATGGAGAATGCTATATTGATGAAACATATGGTCCAACGAAGATTCAGAATGCAGCCAGCGATTCTGCGGCAATTTATCGCAAAGGAGGCAGCGTAGAAATCAATGCAGGCACGGTCATAGCGCCGAACGGAAGTGCGATAAAAACCAGTCGTGGATGTGTTACGGTTAATGGCGGCGAACTCAGAGGCAAGTATGGCCTTTATGATGAAGATGGTACATATGATGATTCAGATCAACCGAAAATCAATGGAGGAACCATTTCGGGCACGGTAGCGGATATCTATCTCGGAAAAGAGACGTACTATGATAGCACAGTCTTGATCGGACGGAACTATGATCAGGAACTGACAGTTCTGGTAGAAAACCCCAGCAACGGACGAAAAATCACGGTGGAAACGCCGGACGGATATGACAACAGTTACGTTCCCTATCAGCAAAATCTTAAACTTGTCAGCCTGAATCCGGGATATACAATTGGCATGGGAGCGCAATTCCCAAATAGCCAAGAATACCGTTGCCTGACTGCACAGAACACTGTTACCGCCCAAAATGCAACGGCAAAAGCAGACCTTGGCGAGGGCGAGAAAACCCTGACAACGAGCGACCTTGTGGAATGCGGAAAACCGGTGACCATTACGGCCAAAGCCCCGGCTGCACCCGCAGACCCGGCTGCAGACAGCCCGGACACCGTTTTTGCAAACTGGACAACGGATAACAACCTTACCATCAACGGTGAAGCCACCGGCAGCGAGGTCAACGGCTCTGCCGAGCACGAGCTTACCTTTACCATGCCCTCCGGGCCGGTAAGCGTTACCGCTGTGGATCAGTACAAAATCACCATCAAGGGCGGCAAGAAGTACGGCGACAACGCCGAAAATGAGGATGGCACCTACTACTATTACGCAAAGGCGGGCGACACGGTCCAGCTTGCATTTGCCGGTGCAAATGGCTCCCATTGGAGCTGGAATAACGCCGAGCTGCCGGATGGCGTTACCGTTGCCGCCGACGGTGCCCCGGCACAGTTTACCATGCCTGCCAACGCTGTGACCATTGAAGCTTCTGCTGAGAGCAAGCCGGTCATTCCGCGTGCTTACCGCGTGCAGGTGCAGCTGCCCGCTGATGTTGCATTTGAGGAAGATGCTGCTCCCGTTACCGTGTCTGTTCCGGACACCACGGGCACCGACGAGAACCCGAAGCCCGACCGCACCAGCACCACCACACTTTTCGCAGAGCCGGAACAGCTCGTGACCCTGAAGTTTGATGCAGCCACCCTGCCGGATGGCTATACCTTCGGCCAGTGGGTCGTGACGCAGCTGCTGCCCGAGCAGACCACCGTTGAAGTGACAGCTGATTCCGATTTGGAAGCTACCTTCAGTATGCCCGCCAGCCCGGTGACCGTCACCTTTACGGTGAACGCCCCGGTAGAGCCGGAACCCGACCCGGAACCTGCCGATGACGGCGGCACAGGTGCCGTCATCGCCGGTGCCCTCATTGGCGGCACGGCCTATCTGCTGGGTACCCGCGCATGGCTGGAAGGCACCTATGGCTATGTGCCCGCCAACCGCATGGAACTGGCTCTCGGCCTGTGGAAGCGTGCCAACTGCCCGGCACCGGTAAGCACCGAGCTGTACGCAGACATTGGGCAGAACGATGCCGACGCACAGGCCGCTGCCCGCTGGTGTGTGGAGCAGGGCCTGCTGAAGGACTACCACGAGCAGAACGACGACGGCACCGAGACGGTGACCTTCAAGCCCGGCCGCTATGTGGCACGTCCCTACGCACTGACCCGCTGGTATCAGCTGGAAAAGCTGCTGGACGAGCAGCAGGCTGCGCAGGCGGAAACCCCTGCCGAAGCCCCGGCACAGATCTCTGAGACCTGAACGCTATAAGCGTAAAAACAGCCCCCGCCGTTTTCACGGCGGGGGCTGTTTTGCTCGCTGGCGCGTTTGCGGCGCTGCCGCTGCGATTTTGCCCCTTGCATCCGGGCACCGGGTGCGGTATTCTTATAAAATTAGAAGGTTTTACAGCCAAACCGGGAGGAAACAGTCATGGATGCAGACGAGATCCGCACGCTTTTGGGCGATAACATTTTTGAGCGGGCCAAGAAATACCGCAAGCGCATCCAGCAGAGCACCTGTACCGTGAACGCCGATGGCGTGCGCCATATTTCGGCCATGGTACAGGGCAGCGGCGGCAGCTATTACTATACGCAGGCATGGCTGCGGGAGAACGGCAGCTTTGTCAGTGCGTCCTGCAGCTGCCCGTATAACCAGAACGGCGAGGGCACCTACTGCAAGCATATCGGCGCATTGCTGCTGGACGATGCCGAAAAGAATGCCCCTGCACCGGCGGCAAAGCCGGATGCTATTCCCGGTGTTGTGCGCGGCGCGGCGGGCCTTGCCCCGGAACCGGCCCGGCGGGACAGCTATGCCTCCGGGCTGGAAATGCTGTTTGGCAAAAAGTGGCACGGCGAAACGCCGGTGTCGGATCACGAGGCCCGCAGGCTGCTGGATACCTACAAGGAAGCAGCCCTTGAAAACCTTGGCGTGGACGAGACCGCCCAGCGCACCGGCTTTGCCCATCTGGAACCGGAGCTGACCCTCGTACCCGGCGCACAGCCATGGTTGCGGCTGCGCATCTCGGACGGCGGGCGGCAGTATGTGGTAAAAAGCATCCCGAACCTGATGGAAGCCGTCGAGATGGGCAAAAGCGTCAGCTACGGCAAGGCACTGGCTTTTGTGCACCGGTGGGATGCCTTTGATGAAGAGTCCCGTGCGCTTTTGCAGCTGCTGCGCCGTCAGGTGAACGCAAAGCAGAGCATGGACAAAGCCGCCGTGCGGGTGTACGGCGGGGCCGAACAAGGCCCGGCGGGAGGCATGATCCTGACCGGCGAGATCTTTGATGACCTTGTGCAGCTGTACGAGCATACCGGTTTTTTGGGCGGGTACGAGCTGCGGGAAGGTCTGCCCGTCATTACCATGACCGTGGAGCGCCGCCGCGGCGGTGTGCAGGTGGAAGGCGAACCCGCACTTTCCGCTGTGCAGGGCCTTGACTACGATTACCTGTTCAGCGAGGATACGCTCTGGCGGCTGCAGCGACCCGGGTGCACCCGCATCCTGCCCGCATTGCAGGCGCTGGGCGGCAAAAGCCTGTTCTTTACCAGCGCAGATGCCACGGCCTTTTGCAGCTATGTGCTGCCGGAGCTGGGCAGCAAGCTGAACATCGTGGACCCGGAACGTCTGCTGCTGAACCAGATCCCGCTGGAACCGGTGGTGCAGTTCTATCTGGACGCACCGGACAGCTTCCGCATCGAAGCACACGCGGAGTTTTTGTACGGGGAGGATAAGGTCACGCCGTTCGTGCCGTCTCCGGCAGGGCTTTTGCGGGATGTGCGCGCCGAGAGCCGGGCAAAGCGGCTGCTGGCCTCTTATCTGCAGCCCGGTGTGGGCGGCAGAGAGGAAGTGTACGGCACCGCTGACGAGGACGAGATCTACCGCATGTTGGAGGAGGGCGTGCCGGCCCTGCTGGCCGAGGGTGAAGTATACCTGACGGATGCCTTCCGCAGCCTGCAGGCCGCGCCGCCTCGCATCACGGTGGGCGTTTCGGTGCACGGCAGTGTGCTGGATCTGGAAGTGGATACCGGCGAGTTCCCGGTGGCAGAGCTGAAAGACCTGCTGCGTTCCCTGCACCAGAAAAAGCGCTACCACCGCCTGCGGGACGGCCGTCTGCTGCGGCTGGACGACAGTCTGGAAGGGCTGGACGAACTGAACGATACACTGGAACTTTCCGGGGCCAAGCTCAAGAGCGGCCACGCCGAGCTGCCGCTCTACCGTGCACCCAGTCTCGACTGGGCGCTCTCGGGCCAGAACGGCCTGCGTTTCAACCGCGACGATGCGTTCCGCCGCATCAGCCGCAGCTTTCACGCCGTGAAGGACAGCGAGTATACTCCGCCGGAAAGCCTGCACAATGTGCTGCGCAAGTACCAGCGGGATGGCTACCGCTGGCTGCGCACGCTGGACGGCTACGGCATGGGCGGCATTCTGGCCGACGATATGGGCCTTGGCAAGACCGTGCAGGTGCTCAGCTACCTGCTGGCCATGAAGGAAAGCGGCCAGCGCCTGCCCAGCCTCATCGTCTGCCCGGCATCGCTGGTGCTCAACTGGCAGGAGGAATGCCAGAAGTTCACGCCGCAGCTTTCCTGCGTGGCCGTGGACGGTGACGCTGCTCACCGGGCAGAGCTGGCAAAGCAGTGGGCGGAAGCCGACCTTGTGGTGACCAGCTATGACCTGATGCGCCGGGACGAGGAGCTTTACAGCGGGCAGCAATTCTACGCCTGCATTCTGGACGAAGCGCAAGCCATCAAGAACCACACTACCCAAAAGTACAAGGCGGTGTGCGGGGTGAACAGCAAAGTGCGGTTTGCCCTTACCGGCACCCCGGTGGAGAACCGCTTGGGCGAATTGTGGAGCATCTTCTCCTTCCTGATGCCGGGGTATCTGCCGCCCTACAAGACCTTCTGCGCCCGGTTTGAAAAGCCTATCGTGCAGGAGAACGACAAAGACGCACTGCGCCGTTTGAACCAGCTCACCGGGCCGTTCATCCTGCGGCGCATGAAGTCCGAGGTGCTCAAAGAGCTGCCCCCCAAGACCGAGAATCTCCACCGCATCGAGCTGGACGAGCAGCAACGCAAGCTCTATCTTGCCGCCGTGGTGGACGCGCGGGAAAAGCTGCGCGCTGCAAAGCCGGAGGATAAAATGGCGGTGTTCGCAGTGCTCATGCGCCTGCGGGAGATCTGCTGCGACCCGCGCCTTGTGGCAGACAACTGGGACGGCGGCAGTGCCAAGCTGGATGCCTGCATGGAGCTGGTGACGGCTGCTGTGGAGGGCGGACACCGCATCCTGCTGTTCAGCCAGTTCACCTCCATGCTGGAACTGCTGGCAAAACGGCTGGACGAAGCGGGCGTGAGCCACTTTACCCTGCAGGGTTCCACCCCAAAGCCGGTGCGTGCAGAGCTTGTGCGCCGGTTCAACAGCGGCGAAGCGGACGTGTTCCTCATCTCGCTGCGGGCGGGCGGCACCGGCCTGAACCTGACGGCGGCAGATATCGTCATCCACTACGACCCGTGGTGGAACGTGGCTGCGCAGAATCAGGCCACCGACCGCGCCTACCGCATCGGCCAGCGCAATCCGGTGCAGGTGTACAAGCTCATTGCGCAGGACACCATTGAAGAAAAGATCGTGGAGCTGCAGCAGGCAAAGCAGGACCTTGCCGAGACGGTCACCGGCTCGGCAGATGGAGCAATCCTGTCCATGAAACCAGAGGAATTGCTGCAGCTGCTGCAAGAGGAATAAAGAGGAGAAAACATCATGAAAGTCTGGGATCTGCACTGCGATACCCTCAGCGAGCTGCGCAAAGCCGAACATGCGGGCCGGCCCAAGAGCTTCGCGCAGAACGATCTGCATATCGACCTTGAAAAATTACAGAAAGGCGACTATCTGCTGCAGTGCTTTGCAGCATTCGTCAATCTGGGGGATAAGACGCCCGGAGCGGACCCGCTGGTGACAGCGCTGGAAGAGATCGACTGGTTCAAGCGCATCATGGCGGCATACCCGGACGCCATTGCCCCGGTGTACACGGCGGCGGACATCCGCCGGAATGCTGCGGCGGGAAAGATCAGCGGGATGCTCACCATCGAGGAAGGCGCTTGCTGCAAGGGCAGCGTGGGGGTGCTGCGCCGGATGTATGAGCTGGGCGTGCGCATGATGACCCTGACATGGAACCACGAAAACGAGCTGGCAAGCCCGCAGCGGAACCCCGGCGGGGTGCTGGTGCCCCAGACTGAAAAGGGCCTGACCGGGAAGGGCTTTGAATTTCTGGCCGAGATGGAACGGATGCACATGATCGTGGATGTGAGCCACCTTTCGGACAAGGGCTTCTGGGATATCGTGAAGTACGGTACCCGGCCTTTTGCGGCCAGCCACTCCAACTGCCGTGCACTGGCACCCCACACCCGCAACCTGACCGATGAGATGATCCGCGCCCTTTCGGAGCGCGGCGGCATTGCGGGCCTGAACTACTATGCGCCCTTTCTGGACACCGACCCCACCCACCCGGAAAACTGCCACAGCACGGTGGAGCTGATCGCAAAGCATGCAGCCCACTATAAGCAGGTAGGCGGTGCGCAGATGATTGCTCTTGGCAGCGATTTTGACGGCATCGATGGCCCCCACCAGCTGGAAAATGCTGCCTTCCTGCCGCTGCTGGCGGATGCCCTGCGCAAAGAGGGCTTTACTGAGGACGAGGTGGAAGGTATCTACTACCGCAATGCCATGCGCTTTTTTGAGGAAAACCTGTAATAACAACGGAGAATATGCCGATATGGATAAAAACATGACGCTGGAAAAGCGCATTGCTGCGGAGCTGTACTGCTATCAGGGCAAAATGAGCGTGTTCGTGGACGACCTGCAGGGCCATACCGTGGAGGTGGGCGCGGACGAAGAATTTGAGACGGCATCCACCATCAAGGCGTTCATTCTCGCTGCATTGTATTTGCAGGCGCAGCGCGGCAAAGCAGACCTTGCCGAAGAGATCACCTATGAGCAGAGCCAGTTCGTGGACGGCAGCGGTATGCTGCGCGCGCTGGGCGTGGGCGCAAAGCTCAAGGTAAAGGACACCGCCACCATGATGATCATTTGCTCGGACAACATCGCCACCAATATGATCATCGACTATCTGGGACTGGATACCATCAACGCCTGCATCCGGGAGCTGGGCTTTGCGCATACTGTGCTGCACAATCCGCTGCACTTTGACCGCTACCACCAGCTTGGCACCACCACGCCCCGGGACTATGCGGCGCTGTTTGCCCGCATTGCAAAAGGGGAGCTGGTCAGCCGGGAAGCCAGCGCGGAGATGCTTTCCATCCTGCGCCAGCAGCACTACAACACCATGCTGACCCACGACTTCCCGCAGTATTACCTCGACTGCGAGGAGACCGGTGCGCCGGAGCTGATCTGGGTGGCCAGCAAGAGCGGCAGCATGAACGCCTGCCGCAACGACGGCGGCATCGTCCACACCCCCTACGGCGAGTATGTCATCGTGCTGATGAACAAGGATTTTCACGATATCATCGAGTACAATGAACACCCCGCCATGGTGTATGGTGCCCGCGTCTCGCGGATGATCCTGGATCAGGTGCTGGCCTGTGAGGGCCGACTGCCCCTGTCCTGAGACGCACGTTCTCCCAAAGAACAAAATTGGAAAAATAAAAGGAATTATAACAATGGGTATCACGCTCTCGCCATGGATGATGGCGTTTCTCGTTCTGATGACGGGCTTTGCAGGCTTTGTGGATTCGGCAGCCGGAGGCGGCGGTCTTATCAGTCTGCCGGCCTATCTGTTTGCCGGGCTGCCGCCCCACTACACCTATGCTACCAACAAATTCAGCGCCGCCTGCGGCACCACTTTTGCCACAGCCAACTTTTTCAAAAACGGTGCAATGAACCTGAAGGTGGGCATCCTTGCAGCCATTGGCAGCTTTGCGGGCAGTGCACTGGGGGCGCATATCGTGCTGCTGCTCAGCGATGAGCTGCTGCGCACCATGATGTTCCTCATCCTGCCAGTGGCGGCGGTGGTCATTTTGTGGCAGCGCGACCTGCCGGACCAGAACCGGGACGACGGAACCCTGAACCTGAAAAAGATCCTGCTGGCGCTGGGCATCGGCTTGGGCATCGGCCTGTACGACGGCATCGTGGGCCCGGGCACCGGCACCTTTGCCATCATTGCTTTTACCACCCTGATGGGCTTTGACCTGCGCACCGCCAACGGCAACGGCAAGGTGCTGAATCTCGCCAGCAACTACGCCAGCCTGTTCACCTATCTGATGAACGGTCTGGTGGTGTTCCACATCGGCATCCCCTGCGCCGTCAGCAACATTCTGGGCAACCTGCTGGGGTCCCATTTCGCCCTGAAAAAGGGTGCGCGCTTCATCCGTCCCATGATGCTGGTGGTGTTGGTGCTGCTGCTGGGCAAGCTCATCTCGGACGCAGTGCTGTGAGCGCCGGGCGCGCCAGAGGCTCCCTCTCCGAGGGAGCTGGCAAAACCGTCAGGTTTTGACTGAGGGAGTTTGCGCCCGTTTCCCGCTGCAAAAAACAAGCCGGGCAGCCCGCAGGCTGCCCGACTTTGCTTGGATGATCTTTTTTCGGTGGTCGCTTATTCCAGCACCAGCCCTTTGTCAAAGAATGCCAGACCAAATGCACCGGGGCCTGCGTGGGTGCCGATGACGCAGCCGATCTGGCGCACCAGCGGTTCGCCCATGTGCAGATTTTCACGGAAGTAGTTCTCGATGGGCTGCACTTCCCGCAGGCTGGAAGAATAACCGGCAACAGCGGCAAAGTCCGGGCTGATGCCGCCCAGCTCTTCGATCTTCTTGAATAGGGCCACATAGGCACCGGGCAGGCCGCGGGCCTTACCGGCCATGGCTACCTTACCGTCCTTGATGGTGATGAGGGGCTTGATGCCCAGCATCCCGCCCGCGACGGCCACAGCGGCAGGCAGACGGCCGCCCTTGCGCAGATACTTCAGATCGTCGATGGCGGCAACCAGATGCAGATGCTCCTTGGCGTGCTCCAGATCGGTGGCGATCTGCACCAGCGTCTTGCCTGCGTCACGCAGCTGCACGGCCAGACGCACCAGCAGCGATTCACCCAGACACACGGTGGCACTGTCCACAAACAGCACGTTGTCTACATTGACGAGGTCTGCGGCCAGCTTTGCGCACTGCCATGTGCCGGACAGCTCGTGGGACAGGAAGATGCCCAGCACTTCGTCCCCGGCGGCAGCGGCTTCCAGATAGAACTTCTCGAACAGCTCCGGGCTGGGCTGGCTGGTGGTGGGCAGCTTGCGGCAGCTGGCCAGATGGGTATAGTACTCGGTGGGGGTCATGTCGATGCCATCCCGCAGGATGCTGCCATCCTCCAGCGTCACGTTCAGAGGGATCACGGTCACGCCCAGCTGCTCGGCTTCGGCGGGCAGGATGTCGGACGCAGAATCGGTGAGAATACGGATCATAAAATACCTCCGGATTTCCGGTAAAAAACAAATTCAAGTCATATTTTCCGACGCTTTGCAATAAAACGTCGGGAAACATTATACCAGAATCCACAGGGAAAAGTCAATTGCCTGAGCGAAAATTGCTTCGTCCCAGCGCAAAATACTTGCGTAAAAGCCGCTGCTTATGATAAGATAGGCGCTGAGAACCGCACGGCAGGGAGGGCAGGCCATGGAGCAAAAGGCAAAAACAAGGGCGCTGCTGGCTGCGTTCGGCTGCGCACTGGCATACCTGCTGGCAGGCAAAGTGCTGGCATTTCTGCCTGCCCCGGCGTGGGATGTGCGGGCGCTGAGTTTTGTGCACCACTGCATCGTTGCACCTGTCGTGGAGGAACTGGTGTTCCGCGGGGCCATCCAGCAGCTGGCGCAGCCCTTGGGCAGATGGCAGGCCGCGGCGCTGCAGGCGGTACTGTTTGCGGTGCAGCACGGCACCCCGGCGGGCATGGCGTGGGCGCTTGGCTGCGGCCTTGTGCTGGGCGCACTTCGTGAACACACCGGCAGGGTATGGCCGGGGATGCTTTTGCATACATTGAATAATCTGCTGTTTTTTGCAGCAGGATAAAGGGGAACCTATGACCGATTCTGAACTGATGGGCCTTGCGCTGGAAGAAGCCCGCAAGGCGGCTGCACTGGGCGAGGTGCCGGTGGGGGCCGTGGTGGCCCGCAACGGCGAGGTGGTAGCTGCCGCCCACAACACCCGCGAGACCGAAAAAAACGCACTGCATCATGCAGAGCTGCTGGCCATTGATGCCGCCTGCAAAAAGCTGGGCGGCTGGCGGCTGTGGGAGTGCGAGCTGTTCGTCACGCTGGAGCCGTGCCCCATGTGCGCCGGGGCCATCATCAACAGCCGCATCCGGCGGGTGGTATACGGCGCGGCAGACACCAAGGCGGGCTGCTGCGGCAGTGTGACTGACCTGTTTGCAATGCCCTTCAACCACCACCCGGTGGTGGAGCAGGGGCTGCGCGCAGAGGAAGCACAGGAGCTGCTGCAGGCGTTTTTCAAGGATCTGCGGGCACGGCTTGCGGCCCGGCCGAAGTGGAAACCGCCTGTATGACCGGCATGGAATATGAAGAAACCGTAAAAAAGTGGAAGCTGCGTAAAAAGTAGGCGGCTTCCACTTTCTTTTTTCGGCAAATTGTGCTATATTATTTAATGGTGTTTTGTCGAAACCCATCTTATGCAGCTGTCTGCCGCGCCGAGCACCGGACTTTGACCGGATAAGAAATGGACGCTGAACGGACGGCGATGGGCCGCACAGACATCTCCTGCACGGCATACCTTTGCAGTGCAGAGATCACGACAGGAGGACTATACTCTTGTACGAAGATGAATTTGAACTGACGTTCAATCTGTCGGGTGAGGAGCCGCAGCCGGAACAGGCTGCACAGGAGCCGCCCGTACCGCCAAAGCCAAAGGCGGCAGCACCCGTGGTGGACGAACCCACCCGGGTGATGGTGCTGGAAAAGCCCCAGCCTGCGCCGCAGCCGGAAATGCCGGAGCCTGTGCAGGAAGAGCCGGAGAAAACACCGGCACCTACCGTGCAGGCAGCAGCCAATGGCCGCTGTGTGCTGATCTCCGGCGGCGACCGCGGCATTGGTGCCGCTGCGGCCCGGGCGTTCTATGCGGCGGGCTACCGCGTGGCGGTGCTGTACCACAGCAATGCCAAAGCCGCTGCAGAGCTGGAAAAACAACTGCCCGGCATCACCGCCGTGCAGTGCGATGTGGCGTCCCGCGCCAGCTGCGAGCTTGCGTTCCGCACCGCAGAACAGGCACTGGGCCGTGTGGATGTGCTGGTGAGCAATGCGGGCATCGCCCAGCAGAAGCTGTTCACCGACATCACCCCGGAAGAGTGGCAGCATATGCTGGACGTGAACCTGACCGGTGCGTTCCACCTGTGTCAGCTGGCGCTGCCGGGTATGATCCGCCGCAAGGCCGGACGCATCCTGACCGTGAGCAGCATGTGGGGCCAGACCGGCGGCAGCTGCGAGGTGCATTACTCTGCAGCAAAGGCAGGCCTGATCGGCCTGACCAAGGCTTTGGCCAAAGAAGAAGGCCCAAGCGGCATCACAGTGAACTGTGTTGCGCCCGGGGTCATTGATACCGATATGATGGCAGCATTCACCGCCGAGGATAAGGCAGCGCTGGCCGAAGAGACCCCTGTGGGCCGTCTTGGCAGCGCAGACGAAGTGGCGCAGCTGCTGGTGTTCCTTGCCGGCGAGGGTGCGGGCTACATCACCGGTCAGGTGTTCGGCGTGAACGGAGGACTTGTGATCTGATGCGCAGGAACACTTTATTACAGGATTTCCCCCGGCGGGAGCATCCCCGGAGCAAGAAGGAGAGAGCAAAATGGGCATGACTTTAAAGGAACTGTTGACGAAAGGCGAAGGCACCATTTCGGCCAAGGAGGCCAAGGCGCTGGCTGCACAGTGCAGAATGGATGAGGAAACGCTCTACACCCTTCTGGAAGAACGCGGCATCAAGGTTCAGGAAGAGGATGCAGAGCCTACGCTGGATGTGGACAGCATCATGGCCGAGGTCGAGAATGCCGAGAACAACAACGATGATATGGGCATCAGCGAGGACGAGGAAGAGCAGAGCGAGGAGAACCCTGCAGACCTGAAGGCTGCCATGGACGAACTGCTGGACGACCCCGTTAAGAACTACCTCAAGCAGATCGGCCAGATCCCGCTGCTGAGCGCGGAGCAGGAGGTGGAGCTGAGCCGCCGCATCCATGCCGGTGCCGAGGCGGCGCACATCCTGCAGGCCGACCGCCAGAAGTACGGCGGGCCGGAGTACATCAAAAAGAACAGCGCCCGCTTCTCGTTTGAAGAGGATGAGAACAGCCGCAGCTATACCGAAGATCTGGACGAGGAGGGCAACGAGAAGCCCAGCGAGGATGCCGAGGAAAAGGCTGCCGAAGAGGAAGCTATGGAGGCTGTGGAGAACGGCCCCCTGAGCGACGAAAAGCGCGCTGAGCTGCTCAAGACCCGCCGCGATGGCCTGAACGCCCGCCGCAGCCTGAGCGAAGCGAACCTGCGTCTGGTGGTGTCCATTGCCAAAAAGCATGTGGGCCACAATCTGGCATTCCTGGATCTGATCCAGGAGGGCAACATCGGCCTGATCAAGGCTGCCGAGAAGTTCGACTGTGACCGCGGCTTCCGCTTCTCCACCTATGCAACCTGGTGGATCCGTCAGGCCATCACCCGTGCCATTGCGGATCAGGCCCGTACCATCCGCATTCCGGTGCACATGGTGGAGACCATCAACCGGATGCGTCAGGCCACCAACCAGCTGGTGTACCAGAACGGCCACGAGCCGACCCCGGAAGAGCTGGCAAAGGCCATGGATATGAGCGTGGAGCGTGTGCGCGAGATCCAGCGCATGGCACAGGAGCCGGCAAGTCTGGAAAGCCCCGTGGGTGAGGAAGAGGATTCCTCTCTGGGCGATTTCGTCGCAGACGAAAACGCCGAAGCCCCTGGCAAGGCCGCAGACCGCGCCATGGTGGCACAGCAGATCAATCTGGCTCTCAAGAGCCTGACCCCTCGTGAAGAGAAGGTCATCCGCCTGCGCTTTGGTCTGGACGATGGCCGTCCCCGTACGCTGGAAGAGGTTGGCCGTGACTTTGGCGTTACCCGTGAGCGTGTGCGCCAGATCGAGGCAAAGGCGATCCGCAAGCTGCACAGCCGCAAGTGCCTGTCCCTGCTGAACGGCCTGATCGAGTGATAAAGTAAAACTCCTTCAGTCATCGCTGCGCGATGCCAGCTCCCTCAGAGAGGGAGCCCTTGGCAAAACCGGAAAGTTGTCCGTACTGCCAAAGGCCCCATCTCCGAGGGGGCTGGCTGCGTAAGCAGACTGGGGGAGTTTTTGCGTAAAAAAACGACTTTTTTGCAAAAATCCAGATTTTTTTGCAAAAACCTCTTGCCAAACGGTGGAAACTGTGGTATTATAACTGAGCTGTGATTGCGCTGCTATAGCTCAGTTGGTAGAGCGCATCCTTGGTAAGGATGAGGTCTCCAGTTCGAATCTGGATAGCAGCTCCAGCTCAGAACACCCTGAAGCCGTCAAGGCTTCGGGGTGTTTTTTGTTTCCTCCGGCCGGTTGGGGCAGTGGGGGCAAACGCACGAGCGTGATATTTTAGCCGGGATACATGGACAATAACGCTGTTGGCCTGCACAAAAGGTGCGGGCCAACGGCGTTTTTTGTCATTTTTGCTAAAAAAAGTGGGGCAAGATTGTTCAACCGTCATATTGAACAGGCGGTAGGGGGGGGGGGTATAATAAATTTGGCAGAAAAGCCACAAAATGCAAAACAGGAGGTAAAAATCATGCGAAGAAAAAAATTGCTCCGGCAAGTCGCGGCGGCGGCCGTGGCCCTGAGCATGGCGGTATCCCTTTCCGCCCCGGCATTTGCGGCCACCTTTGATCTTTCCAACGGCGGCCTTGTGATCAAGGCGGATGAGAGAGGCATCACCGTGACGCAGGACGACGGAACATCGTCTACGATCGGCAAAGATGAGGAGATCGAGATTACCGGCAGCTATGTATGCAGCAGCTCGGAGAGCTCCAGCGGCTCCGGCAGCTCCAGCGGCTCCGGCAGCTCCAGCGGCTCTGGAAGCTCCAGCGGCTCTGGCAGTTCCAGCGATACATACCGGGCGCTGGATGCGGAAGAAAAACTCTCTGACCCCCAGCAGAAGGAGAAGAGCACCAACGCCTCTGCAAACGGGGAGCTGAATGCTTCCGCTGGCGAGCGGCAGGAGCCCAAAGCAGAGGACGAGGGACAGCCCAAGCCAGAGGCCAAGGCCTCTGACGTGGCCTCTGACGTGGCCTCTGACGACGCCTCTGACGTGGCCTCTGCCAGCGCCTCTGACGACGCCTCCAATGGCCCCCGCAAGGCTCCGGCCCGCAGCAGCGGCGAGGGAGAACGCAGAGGCATCATCCAGATCTTCGCCAACACGCTGGTCAAGCTGAAGCTGAAGGATGCCACCATTGACCAGCCGAATGCTGCTGATACGAATACTCGTGGCATGGCAGCCATTGATATTCAGGGCAGCGGCGATGTGGAGATCAAAGTGGAGGGCAATAACACCCTGAACGGATATGGAAACAGTGCCGGCATCCAGAAAAACGATGATGTCAGCACCGGCAAGCTCACCATTACGGCAGAAGACAAAAACCAGACCCTTAACGTGATCGCAGATGTCCGTGGCGCTGCCATTGGCGGAAGTGGATGGGGCTGGAACGAGGGTAGCAACTCCCAACATGGCACCAAAAACATTGAGATCAACGGCGGTACGGTGAATACCCAGGGCCGGATCGGCGGCGGATATAAAGGCGGTGCGGCTGAAAATATCGTGATCACAGGTGATGCTGTGGTCAACGCCAATGGCGGCATCGGCGGAGGCACTGATGAAGGATATGAAGGTAATGAAGGTAGGCAAACCAGCATTACCATCTCCGGCAACGCTCAGGTGAACGCTACGTATAAGGTGGATACCAGAAGTGATTATGGAGATAAGTATGGATTTGGGGGCGACGATGCTGGCCTTGCAGTGATCGGCGGCGGCGTAGGCAGCAGCAGCAAAAAGAGCCACGCCAAGGTCACCATTGAGGGCAATGCTCAGGTAACGGCAGAAAATAGAGCATACGGCGGCGGCGCAGGCATCGGCGGCGGCGCAAATGGCACCGGCGAAGTGATCATTGGCGGCAAAGCACAGGTCAAGGCCACCGGCAGTGCCGAGCACTACGATCAATATCACAGTTATGGCGCGGGCGCTGCCATTGGCGATGGCGGAACGACCCTTTATAGCAACGCTGGTACCGTCCAGAACGGCGAGAATAAATTTACCACTGACAAGAAGAGCATCCAGGACGATGCAAAAGTAGAGATGACCAATATAGGTCATAACGGCGGCTCGAACACGGTGACCAAAACATATAAGACCGACGATTGGGTGACCGAGGGGGAGCAGCCCCCGGAAAAATGCAGCCATTCGAATACCTACGCGGCAGAGAAAGTCTCCCCGAATTGTACGGAAAAGGGCTCTCAGACCTACCGGTGCAGCTCCTGCGGTGAGATCACCAGAGTGGTAGAGCTCGCTCCAGACTCCGGAGTTTGGTCCCATGATCACCAGACGGTAACAGTCCAGCCCACCTGCACCGAGGATGGCTACAAGGTAACAAAGTGCGGCCGCTGCGGCAAGGAATTGGGCTCGCATTACAGCATCGTTAAGGCTCTGGGCCATCAGTTCGTCGAGACCACCGTTGACCCCACCTGCACGGAAAGCGGCTACACGGTAAGCAAGTGCACCCGCTGCCACGAGGAGGAGGGTGAGCGCACCAATCTCGTTGCCCCTCTGGGCCACGAGTACAAGAACGGCGTCTGCACCCGTTGCGGCGCACCGGAGCCTCAGGAGAACGGCGGCTCGTCCTCTGCGGCCCCCAACTACACCGTGACCGGTGCAGAGACCTACGAGACCTCTGTGGTGGATGGCCGGTACATCATTGCGGTACCCTCTGAGGATGCCGCCCTCAACGCTGTGCTGGGCGACCTGCGGGCCATCAAGGCACAGGGTGCCGATGTGGTGGTGTTCCGTACCCGGAGCCGGGAGTCCAGCCTTGTCATCGACGAGATGCTGGCCATGGGTACCGACGTTACCCCCTTTGTGCTTGCCCACAACGGCGGCGAGGCCCAGCTCACCATCAACGGCGCAGCTCATAACGAGCTGATCCACTGACTTACCCCGGCGGGGCGTACCGCATCGCCCTGCTTCCTCCATATTGCAAAGCCCCCCGGCACGTCCGCATGGTGCCGGGGGGCCTTTTTGCGCAGCAAAAAGAAAACCGGGTGGTAAAAATGACCGGAAATAACAAAAAACCACCTGAACCGCAAGGATTCAAGTGGCTTTTCTCGATGGAGCTGCTATCCAGATTCGAACTGGAGACCTCATCCTTACCAAGGATGCGCTCTACCAACTGAGCTATAGCAGCA
>OODU01000793.1_pt1 | contig 34294 bp, 30 predicted proteins | sample 1671171 | NCBI WGS metagenome assembly OODU01 (sample SAMN06348129, study PRJEB24527) | human gut metagenome | biome: human gut; feature: ankylosing spondylitis patient; material: feces | host: Homo sapiens | place: China | collected 2015-10
TCCACATGCTTCAATGCCCGGTCTCTGTCATTCCACTTTCCTCCGTCGGAAAAAGAATCCGGGGTCACATTCAGGATTCCCATTACATAAGTATGTCCCTTCGTCTGAAACTCTCTGTTGCCAATCTTCATTTGTCTTCTCCCCACGTTTCTTAATATTATTTATGATGTTCCCGACACCAATCAATACTTAATTGTCAGGTTCTTCTTGCCGTCTTTCCAGTTGCAATCCTTCTCCGCATCGCACGCAAAGCAGGCACGGCTTGCCTTATCCGCCCGGTACAGGATGCCATTTAGATTCTTCTCCTTCGCTGCCTCAGGATCCCTGTGTCTGGAGATCGCCGTTACAATAACACCCGTTTCTTCATCATTGAATCCACAAGTCTTCAGAATCTCCGGCGCGATCCGTGCACTGGCCTGCTCATGTGGAATGCCATTCTCGTACTGTTCATGTTTCCCACAATCGTGGAGCAGTGCCGCCGCATAGATCCATTCCCGGTCGATCTTAAGTCCTTCCTCCAGCGCTATGATCGTACCGATCCTGGCTACATCCAGAAAGTGCACCATACCATGACGGCAGAAGCGTCTGTCTGCTTCTGCCGCATTGTTTCGTCCTAAATGATATAAAAACAAATCATGATTTAATATTTTATCAATTCTATCCATCGGAGTCTCCATCATTTCATCCCGGTCGCTTAGCAGCTTTCTTCCGCATCCGTAATCTCTACCGGTTCACCAGCTGTAAAAATCTGTCCTGCAATTCCTTATTCTCCGCAAAGACTCCCCTTGTCACCATGGTAACGGTCTGACTGCCGGGCTTTTTGATCCCGCGCATGGTCATGCACATATGCTCCGCTTCCAACATTACCATAACTCCCTGAGGCGCCAGATATTTCATGATATCATCGGCGATCTGTGCCGTCATGCGCTCCTGGATCTGTAATCTTCTGGCATATACCTCCACAGTCCTGGCAAGCTTACTCAGACCCACAACCTTGCCATCGGGGATATACGCAACATGAGCTTTGCCGTAAAAAGGCATCAGATGATGCTCGCACATAGAATAGAAGGTAATATCCTTCTCCAGTACCATCTCGTTATTGTCTACGGAGAAGACCTTCGACAGATGCTCTCCCGCATCCTGATCCATACCGCCGCAGATCTCTTCATACATCCTGCCGATCCGCTCCGGTGTCTCCTTCAGTCCTTCTCTATCGGTATCTTCCCCGATTCCTTCCAGTAAAAGCTTTATTGCTTCCTGTACTTTCTTCTGATCTACCATTTTCACCGCTTCGCTTTCCGTTTATTCCCTGCTGTCTGTCTCTTCTCCATGAGCTTCAGGATTCTTCCCAGATAAGAGAGAGAGCCGAAGCACAATATCACATCATCCCGTCCTGCCAGCAGGTGACTAAGCTCCACTGCCTCTTCCAGGCTGTCCACCGCCGTCACATTGGGGTGTACCTTTGCCACCTCCGTTGCCAGATCATAAGCATGCATGGCTCTGGGATTGTCCGGAGGTGTCACCGTGAGAATCTGATCCGCATACTTCTCCGTCAGCGCGATCACGCGGTCCACTTCCTTGTCCTTTAACATTCCCATTATATAGATAATTCTTTTGTTTGTAAAATAGAATTCTATGGAATCCGCAAGTTTTGCGGCTGCATCCTCGTTATGCGCGCCGTCCACTATAAATAACGGGTGTTCTTCCAGTATTTGCAGCCGTCCGATCCAGGTCGTCTCCTGCAGGCCCTTCCGGACAGCGCTCTCTTTGATCTCATAGCCGCATTTTCCCAGAGCCTGCACCGCTTCTACCGCCAGCACAGCATTTGCTACCTGGAATTTCCCCGCAAGGGTGATCTCCAGCTTTTTATAATTTCCATAATCGAAGGTCTGCTTTTTCAGTCCGTATTTCACATGCTTTGCATTTGCCACATCTGCGATGGTCAGCATGCAGCCAAGCGCTGCCGCCGTCTGCTCCACAACCTTTTGTGCCGCTTCCTTTTGCCACATGGAGACCACCTGACATCCCGGCTTACAGATTCCGGTCTTGTGTGCTGCGATCTCCTCCAGACTGTTCCCTAAGAATTTCATATGATCCATACCGATGGAAGCCAGTACCGCCACCTGCGTGGTCGTGATCAGATTTGTAGCATCCTCCCTGCCGCCCATACCGGTCTCCAGTACGACGATATCACACTGTTTTTCCCGGAAATACCAAAAAGCCAGCGCTGTCTCAATCTCAAAAGGCGTCGGATGATGGAAGCCGTCACTTACCATAGCAGCACAATGCTTTTTTATGATCTCCAGTCCTTCACACAGATCCTTATGCGTGATCTTCTGCTTTCCGATCTGGATTTTTTCACAATATTCAATAATAACAGGTGATATATATTTTCCCACACGGTATCCGGCCGCCTGTAAGATGCTGGAAATATAGGCAAGTGTGGATCCTTTTCCGTTGGTTCCCGCAATATGCACAAATTTTAATTCATCCTGCGGATTTCCCAGTCTTCTGCACAGTTCCCGGATGCTGTCCAGCCCCGGAACGATGCCGTAGGTTCCCACTTTTTCCATATATTCCATTGCTTCCTGATAGTTCATAGCAATCTCTCCCGTATCATATGCTGAAAATTTCATATACTATGTCCATGAAAATGACAAAATCCTTCGCAAACTCTTTTAAAACCTTCGGCAGGAGCTTTCTCCTGTGCGGGCTGTGCGGCTGGTGCATGGAAATCCTGTTCACAGCGCTGCACTCCCTTCGGCGCAGGGATCTGCGTCTTACCGGTAATACTTCCCTGTGGATGTTCCCTATCTACGGCTCCGCCTGCCTGCTTGCACCCTTCAAACGGCTTTTTGAGCACCTGAATATCAGTCGTCCCGGGCGCGGGCTGTTCTATATGGCTATGATCTTCACCGTGGAATATCTCAGTGGGCGCCTATTGTGGAAGCATGGTCTCTGCCCCTGGGATTACGGTAAAAGCCGTTTCCACATCCACCGGATCATCCGGCTGGACTATGCTCCCTGGTGGTTCCTGGCAGGACTGTTTTTTGAAAAGATCCTGCCCTGAGCCGTTTTACTGCATTACTGCATTGCTTCTGCCAGCATCCGTTCCTCATGACCCTTTTTGTCCCTCACCATCTTCTTCATGAGGAAATGATAAGCGATCCAGAGGAAAATACCTGCGGTCAGCCAGGCTGAAGCATTGGCAAAGCACACACCCACATAACTCATCAGATGCGCTGCCGCAAAAGCCACGATACCACGGCTCAACAATTCCACCACACCGCCCATCATGGGCATGAAGCCGAAGCCACAGCCCTGCAGCGCATTTCGGAAGATAAATATCATTCCCAGCGGAATGAAGAACATGCCGCAGATCGTAATATACGTTCTGGCATATCCACATACCATCTCAACCTGTTCGGAGATGAACAGCGGTACAATATAAGGAAGTGCTATATATACCAGTCCGTAGACAAGCACCGCATAGACACCGGACATGATATTGGCAGCTTTCACGCCCTTACGGATCCGGTCCAGATCATTGATGCCGCGGTTCTGCGCACAATAAGTTGCCATAGTCACACCCATTGCAGCAAAGGGCTGTGTCACCAGCTGTTCCACCTTGCAGGACACCGAATAAGATGCCACCACGGTAGAACCCAGCAGATTCAGTGCTGCCTGTACCAGAATAGTACCGATAGCAGTAATGGAAAACTGCAGTGCCATGGGAATTCCCACGGTCAGCTGATTTTTCACACACTGACTTTCCAGTCTGCAATGCTCCGGACGGATATGCAGTGTAGGTACGCTCTTAATAATATAAATCAGACACAGTACACCGGATAATCCCTGAGAAATGATGGTAGCATAAGCTGCACCGCCCACTCCCATATGACCGTAAACGATCAGTACATAGTCCAGGACAATATTCGTCACCGAAGCGATCACCAGCAATACTAACGGCACTACACTGTTGCCGATGGCACGCAGGATACTGGACAGCAGGTTATACAATACATTGCAGGCAATTCCCGCACAGATGATCATAATGTATTCCTTCGTCATATCGAAAATATCTTCCGGAGTATTCATCACCCGAAGCAGACTGTCCATGCCGGCCATACTGACTGCCGTCATCACGATTGTCACAATCACCGACAGGATGGCAGCGCTTCCGATACTTTTACGCATACCTTCCCGGTCCCCTGCTCCGAAGCGTTGTGCCGTCAGCACAGTAAATCCGGTGGTCAGTCCCTGGGTAAATCCCAGGATCAGGAAGCTTACCGACCCGGTGGCTCCTACTGCCGCCAATGCATCCACACCTACGAACCGACCCACGATAATGGTATCCACCATACTGTATAACTGTTGGAAAATATTACCTATGATAATAGGAATGATAAATTTTGTAATCAGCTTGGAAGGGCTGCCCTTCGTCATATCAAGTTCCATAAATCTCTTCTCCCGAAAAAACAGGGCCCCGGAAGGCCCCGTCTCTTATACACATGTATACTTTACACATGTATACTTGTTTCTCAATATTACTGTAAATCGTCAATATCCCCGACCTCTCCGGAACCGATATCCAGCATGTTCACGGTTCTGCGCTTCAATCTGGCTTCTTCCGACTCCTTCAAAATAAACTCCTTGATCGCTTTGGAATTGCGGATATGCTCAATCAACAGTTTGGGATGCGTGGTATCACCGGTATAACAGACAATGGTGCCAAGTCCTACCATTCTCTCCCAGATACTTGCCGTATGCTCCACATCCTGTACCTTGTACATATAGCAGTCATTCTCCACCTTGGTGAACACACCCGTATCCACAGTGATCATATCCTCTTTGATCACATACTTGGTAAAAGTAAAAGGTAATCCTAAAAATAACCAGCGCTTCTTTTCCACAAATTCTACTGACATAGTGCCCTCCTTTTATTGCCTGGTCCGGTATTCCACAGCCGCTGTAACGTACAGTAGAACCGTCTTTTACACAACCGGCTTCATCAATATAGTTCTCTTTGCCTCATTATATGATATCCTATCCGGGAATGCAAAACCTTTCTGTCATATCCACACAAATTTTCTATATTTTTTCACTCTTTCCTGCTTGATTCTACCCTTCAGAAATGCTATTATATTACAAATGCAAAAAAAACAGGAGGATAAACAATGACCGCAAAAGAATGTATCACCGGCCGCAGAAGTATCCGTCAGTATACGGATCAGCCGGTATCTCATGAGCTTCTGGCTCAGATCGTAGAGACAGCTTCTTATGCTCCCAGCTGGAAGCATACGCAAATCGTTCGTTATATCGCTGTGGAAGGCGAAAAGAAAGCGAAACTGGCAGCATGTACTTCCTCCTTCCCGGGTAATGGCAAGATCATGGAGAACGCTCCCATGGTCGTTGCAGTAACCGTGATAAAGGGCAGAAGCGGTTTCGAGAGAGACGGCTCCTTCACTACCGCCAGAGGCGATGCATGGCAGATGTTCGATGCCGGTGTTGCCAGCGAAGCATTTTGTCTGGCTGCTTACGAGCAGGGCCTTGGCACCGTGATCATGGGTATTTTCGATCAGCAGGAAGCTGCTGATCTCCTTGAGATTCCTGAAAATCAGGACCTGATCGCACTGATCCCCATCGGTTATCCCGCAGAAGCACCCGTTGCTCCCAAACGGAAACCCGTAACGGATCTGTTATCTTATCAACAGTAATTTTAAAGTCGAAGAGTTTTTCCTCTTCGACTTTTTTCTGGTCAGGGTATGAGCTGTCTGCTTCCTGCGGGCCCTGTTTCTACCCGCATCATAAGAAAAGCGCTGTATTCTTATGATGTCGCATACACAAGTGAACACGGATTCTCCTATTCCGTACGGTCACTGTGTCGAAAATAGCAGCGCAGAAACGAGGAAATGAAAAAATGAGACACTTGATGAACCCACTTGACTTCTCTGTTGAGGAACTGGACAAGCTGTTCGCTCTGGCAGACGACATTGAGAAGGATCCCGCCAAATACGCCCACAAATGTGACGGCAGGATCCTCGCCACCTGCTTCTACGAGCCCAGCACCCGCACACGCTTAAGCTTTGAATCCGCCATGACCCGTTTAGGCGGCAGAGTCATCGGCTTCTCCGATGCGGCTTCCTCTTCTGCTTCTAAGGGAGAAAGTGTATCCGATACCATCCGCATCATCTCCTGTTATGCGGACATCTGCGCTATGCGCCATCCCAAGGAAGGTGCTCCCATGGTAGCTGCAGAGAAATCCCTGATCCCCGTGATCAATGCCGGTGACGGCGGCCATCAGCATCCCACCCAGACCCTGACTGACCTCCAGACCATCCGCAGCCTCCACGGCGATCTGAATAATTTTACCATCGGTCTGTGCGGTGACCTGAAATTCGGTCGTACCGTACACTCCCTGATCAACGCACTGGTGCGCTACGAAGGTATCAAATTCATCTTCATCTCTCCCGAAGAGCTGAAGATCCCTGACTATGTCACCGACATGCTCCGTGAGAAAGGCATTCCTTTCCAGGAAGTTATCCGTCTCGAAGATGTGATGCCGGAGCTGGATCTCTTATACATGACCCGTGTGCAGAAGGAACGTTTCTTCAACGAAGAGGATTACGTCCGCCTGAAAGATTTCTATGTACTGACCAAGGAAAAGATGGAACTGGCAAAACCTGATATGCTGGTACTGCATCCCCTTCCCAGAGTCAATGAGATCGCCGTGGAGATCGATGACGATCCCAGAGCCGCTTATTTCAAACAGGCTCAGTTCGGTGTCTATGTCCGTATGGCCCTGATCCTGACTTTGCTGGGTCTGGCATAATTTTCCGGCATCTGACCGCAAAATTATCTTATGAATTCGTATATTAAAGCTAACATACGCAGCACTCTGTGCCTGCAGAATGGAGATTACTATGTTAAATGTAGGAAAAATCGAAGAGGGCTTCGTCCTCGATCATATCAAAGCCGGAAAAAGTCTCTCGATCTATGAGCACCTTCAGCTGGATAAGTTAGACTGCACCGTTGCTATCATCAAAAACGCCCGCAGCGGAAAAATGGGCAAAAAAGACATTCTGAAGGTAGAATGTGATATCGATATGCTGGATCTGGATGTACTGGCATTCATTGATCACAATATCACTGTTAACGTCATCAAAAACGGTGAGATCGTAGAGAAGAAAGAACTGGTACTTCCCAAACAGATCAAAAATGTCATCAAATGCCGCAACCCCAGATGCATCACTTCCATCGAGCAGGGACTGCCCCACGTATTCGTCCTCTCCGATGAGAAAAAAGAGATCTACCGTTGCAAATACTGCGAAGAGAAATACAGCGAAAGCTAAGAACCTTATACAACAAATGCCCTATCAGCAGCCGCTGGTGGGGCATATTTACAATACTTATTCCGCATCATCCTCTGTTTTCTTTTCACTATCTTCCTGCTTCTGCATATACATTATTTCTAACCTTACCTGAATTGGCAGTAATAGCAGAAAACCAATTAATCCATATAAAATTCCATTTAACGCAATTGAAATGGAAATACTTAATCCTGTAAAAAAAAGTGTTCCTTCCCCCATAGGTTGAATTGCCATAAAGCTGATACAGCTTTCGAGGAATCCCATTCCCAAAAATGTGATTTTCGCAAGCTTTATCGCTGATTTTGCCTGCAGCAACTGTTTTATGGATACGGTTTTCTTTTTTCCAAAAATAATCCGAAAGGAATCTAAAAAAGGCAATCCCAAATTTGTAACCAATAAAAATAAAGCGGTAGCTAAAAACATACTCAATAAAGTTGGAAGATCCACAAACAACATATTCATATGGATTCCCATGTTGCTAATAACAGAATATAAAACAACGAATAAAAAAATTATCATAGTTATCCCAAAAGCAAATAATGAACTTCGGTTTTTCTTTTTACTGTTTTCTGTTTCCTGTAAAAGATTCATCATATTGACTTCAGCTTTTTCAGTGTAACCGTTTTCCAACAAATGTTCACCTGACAAAAGCTCATTGATACTAATTTGCAAAATGTTACATAAAGGAACCATCAATGCCAACTCAGGCATTCCTTTTCCGCATTCCCATTTGGATATCGTTTTGTTACTTACGCCAATAGCATCCGCTAATTGTTGTTGCGTCATTCCCTGCTCTTTTCTTAATGTAGAAATGAATACCCCAATCTTTTCCTGGTCCATTGCTTTTCCTCCCGTAAAACTATAAAAATACGATTTTCATGACTGTATTTTACAATTTTATCGCTATGAGGACAACTTTTCCTTCGTAGACCCCAGTCTATCTATCGTAGATTTTCATTGTATATAACTTCTTTCTGCGTATTTCAACAATTTTATCTACACATTATCTGCGACATAAAATGTGGGCGCCGGCATATTTTCCCACTCTGTTAACGTAATATTTCCTTTTGCAATTTCCGCTGCTTACAATAATCCTTGCATGATTTCATCAAAAAAGTGGTCACCCTTATCCAAAGAATCTCCTACTGTTTTAAATTCAGCACCATGTATTATTCATTCTTAATACTTTATGCTTTTTTTAATAATCTATTTTAAGTCTACCTACCGAAGATTTCATAAGCATCCTCCTTTAGTACAAAAATTCCCCATCAGAAGACACTGACGGGGAACATTTACAAACTATACTATTTTTATCCCACCTGTATAGCAAGTGGCTTCATTTACGAACTGAATTATTTCTATCCCGCACCATCAGCAAGCGGCAAACATTTACTTCTGAGTATTAATATATACAGCAGTTTTTAAATAATCAACTGTTTTTCACATTCCTCTACCTCATATCCATAGCAATCCGGCAAATAGTTTACTTCCCCGGCATCGTCCAAAAGAATCAGATTTGCTTCCTTAGCTGCTGAAATTACAATAGGTGAATGGGTTGCAATAATAAACTGAACTCCCGCAAATGTTTTTCGCAATGCTTCAATTACGTTCCACTGCCACTTTGGGTGAAGATGTAAGTCAATTTCATCTATAAGTACAATACCTGTAACCTGTTCTCTGCTCTCTAGCTCCGGGTTAAGCAAACAGACACGATATGCAAGATCCATAATCATCCAAAGCAGTGACTGATAACTGGCACTTAATTTTGAAATGGGGATTTCTGTCTTATCATCTTTGTAAACTAGCTCTTCAAACTGTGAGGAATAGTAAATGGAAGGGATCTCATCCAACTCATTAATTTCCTTCATAAACGAAGCCACAATATTCTTAAACATTTCATATTCACGCACAGTCCCTTTATTGGACATCATTAGTTCCTGTTTGATGCACCACTGCTGAATAGATTTTACATCCATTGAGGAATCCAGGCATCCGATGTACCCACATCTCCTATCATCCAATTTCTTTTTTAATTCGGTTCCAAAATCTCCTCTTTTTACTCTCCATGCTCTTGCAGCACTTTGAAAGCTAACCAATGGCAAGATACTATCTAAATCATTAGTGAGTTTTTTCATCCATACACAAACACGCTTATCATCAATTTTAGTATGTTTAGCCGATACTTCTTCCTTGATTCTATTCCATGCAAAATCCTGTTCATCTGTTACATGCAGCATACATCCAGCCAACGCCGGTTCAAAATATTTTATCGCTGTCGATGAATCTCCTATGGGCTTTATTACCATACGGAACCTAATAATAAATTAATGCGAGAAAAAATAATAATATCCTAGAATCATCAAAAATATTATTGATCCAACCTCCAGCAGTACTACTATAATTTTTAATAGATACTGAAAAGAAAACAGTAGCAAACATAGCCATCCAACCGGTCCTTCCCGAACCATTCTTTTCATCCTCCGTTTATCCGATAGTGTTTTTTTTGCTAAAGCCCCAATATTTACTCCTAATAATACGGACAAAATCTGACAGCCATCTGTTCCATTAATAGGCAAACTGTTAAATATTATGGCTGTTGTGCTATATAAAATCACTGGAGATAAAATATCAAAGTATGGATTCACAATTCTGCCCAAGAGAATTAAACCTATAACTGCAGCGTTCATTTCCAAACCTGCAGCCAATCCTTGAATCTGATCTTTTTTTCTTAACAGATCTGCGTATTTCACACCAACATAGCCTCCAATTGGAAAAAACAGAAATAGTAATATTCCTGTATCAGTAATTTCAATTTCATTTTCCCTTTTGTAGTCTATATATGCGATCAGATGGCCAAGTTCATGTACTGTCACTGTAATAATGCCCCCCATCACATCAATCCATATAGAATCATACCATATAAAAGGAGTCCTTTTAATTGCATTAGCAACAATACCTAATACCAACAACTCAAGTGCTAAAAAAGGTAATAGTTTATTTATTACATGGCATATAGTTGGGAATAAGCTTCTTCCTCTTTCACCAATATAGGCGACTATCCATCTTCGCACGAACATTGACTGTTTTATCAGGCGACTAGTACTAATAAATCCCTTTTTTTGCAAAAACTCCGAGGGGAAATCTTCATCCTCACTAGGGATATAATTTGTCTGCTCTAAATAAATAAGCTGATAATAGAGTTTTCGAGATATCTGATACTGCTCCCCTGCATTGTTTTCCATATAGAAAAACGCATTTCTTTCGTTCCATATTCTAACATCGTCCAAAAGAATCCCTTTTCTTTTTCTCATCATTGGTTTCTCCTGTTTTGTAAAAGATATCTTTTTCAATCTGCTTGAAGTTGTCGATTCCTCTAATTTCACACTGGAAGCGCTTTAAGTACTCCTGCGAAATTCTCTCATAATTCTGTTGCGGAATGTATACCCTTTTACAAGAGACTTCTGCCGCCACCAGTTTTTCAATTATACCTCCAACCGCAAATATATTACCATATAAGTCTACTTCCCCCGTAAATGCTACATCATATGGTTTCTCTTTACCGATAACTTTTCCCCATGCGGCACTAAGTATTGAGGCGATTATCGCAACACCAGCAGAAGGTCCATCCTTTGGTATAGCTCCATGCGCAAAATGAATATGCACCGCTTTATCTTTCAAAATATCCGAATACTCTCTTTTTACATAAGAAACAGCTAATTTAACGGAATCAACTAAGCTGTCCTTAGGTAATCCTGTGATCTGAATTTCCGGAGTATTCTTATCCAAAGGTAATAGTAAGGTCTCTATTGCAAAGGTACTTCCCTCCATAGCAGAACTAACTCCAAGAGCTTTAACTATCCCAGGAATTGGCTGCAATGACTCTTTGGGGAAGTTTCCTTCTGGCATTGGACAATCTAAAAATTGTTCAATATCCTCCGGTGCAATATGTATATCATTTTTTCCTGAAGAAGTGCGTTTTCTTTCTATAAGTAATCGAACATTGCTTGCCAATCCATCAATACTGTTATCCGAAGCATACTCTTTCAAGAGCATTTGTTTTGCCTCTTCAGCGATAGAAACACTATATTGTCCTAATAATTCTTTTTTTATCTCTGGAATCAGAAAGGATTCAATTAATTCGTATCTTTCAGCCACAATGTGTTTTTCCAACGGCACAAACTTCAAAAGTTTTTTTGTCTGCATTGGAACACCACCCCAGTTATTACAGTTCACAATAAAAACACTGGATGCAAAATCAATATCTATGTCCAGATATGCATCATGATACGTTCTGGCGAGGATTCTGGCAAATGCCTCCACGCCTTCTTCACTTATCTGATCAGCATTCTCAAAGAGGAAAACTGTTTTTAACGTTCCTGCCTCACGAATAGCGTGCGTCATTTTACCAGGTTTCGCTATAATAGCCCCGGATGTTCCAGAAATATCTTCTTCTGAAGCCCCAGCTAAGGAAATCCTAACGAGATCATATCCAACAGCTGTAGCAATACTTCTTGCAATCTGAAGCTTTTGCGTTTCTGACGTTCCCACTAAAGCAATGTTTATCTTAAACGGTCGTATATTATCATTCGATGCGTAGGCTCTCAGAATACTGTTACGAAGTTTTTCACTAATCAGTGGATTAGTCAGCGCATCAACCATCCTTTGTTTCTCGACTTTTTCACTGCCATTTGATTTACACTCAAGCAAAAAGTCAAGTTTTCTTCGCGCCATTGATGCTACTTCATTCTTTTCCTCCTTCTCAGTGGTGAGAAGCTTTTTTATCTCTGATACTACTTCTTTGCTATACTCATCCCGCGACTGATTAAAACGAATACCATAACTTTCTTTGTCCACAATGGGATCCAGAACCGTTCTGACTTCTTTCACGTTGATAATATCTGACATCTTTTCTTCTCTTACAGCACGATTTCGCACCACCATTTCCAAACAGCTTGTAAGATCTCTCGCACCTGCGTCAGCACAATAATTTCTTATAATATAGTTAATTGAAGCGGTACTAAATTTAATATCCGGCACATTCAATTTTTCACACAGTTTAGGAATAATGTATTTCTGTGCTATCACCCTTTTATCCTCGGTCGTGTAATCTTTCACCTCAATTACAGCCTGAAATCTGTTGAGAATAGCCTCCGGAATCGATGAAAGATCATTCGCTGTTGCAATAAAAACAGTATTGGTAGTGGGAATATGCGTCTCCAAAAATTTGTCCACAAATTTTCCTGTAAGAACTCCCGTTAATACGTCCAGGGGATTGCCATCTTTCGATGAATGCACACGACCTATTTCATCCAAAATGATGACCATTTCAGAAGTTCCATTCATTTTGAAGGCATTAGAAAATGCCCCTACAGTAGCGCCATCATAACTGGAATCGAGTCCTTCGAGTTCCAACGGGTTGGCCATGGCATTTAGATAAAAAATTTCAGACGGTAATCCACAGTGTCTTGCGGCACATTCCGCAAGACTCGTTTTACCCACCCCGGGTGATCCCCAAAGAAGTATATTGTATCCTCTTTTACCCGCGTGTTCATTGCTTGCCATAAATGTAGCTAAAAGATCCTTTTCACTATCCATACCGTAAAGGTCCTCATCGAGTGCAGCCCTAAATTTCTTAAAATCTATAGGGATTCTATCTGGATTTTCTTCCGAAATATTGAGAATATAATCCAGCTTTTCTCTTGCATGGCTTTTGTGGTTATTCAATTCCGAAAACAAACGTATTATGGCTGCCTGGGTATCCGGGGAATAGTTGTCCCTTGTGAGTTCAAATTGTACTTTCCACTCATTCGGTGTATGCGATCTACTTTCCTGAGTATTATCAAACAGACTATATTTCTTACCTTGAGCAAGCGTGTTAATATATCGTTTCTGTCCAATATTCAATGTCTTATATCGCAATGCGTTGGCTATCATTTTCATGGGATCTTCTATAACCAAAAACTGATCCCTGTTCATTTCGTCAAATACACATACTGCCACTTCATCACAGCAATTATCATCAGCCGTTGGAAATACTACTGCAGCAAAGCAATTCCCTTTTTTGAGCGTAAATCGATTTTCCAAATTCACTATAAGAGTTTCACGAACTAGGTGAACGGTATATTTTTCATCGATAATTACTTCGCCAGCTGAATAATCTACAGCCGTAATAGTGCCGCTTCTTACAAGCAATCTAACCGCTATTTTAGTTTCAGTATTCCCAGCTCTATACAATCCATTTGAAATATCAGCAACCAGTGTCTTAATTACATTTTCTGCCGCTTCGACTTTCCGTTTATCCATTTTAGTCTTCCTCTCCGGATGTAGTTGTCTCCTCATCTGCCACATCAATTTCCAAAATATCAAAGAGATCTTTACCACTATCTTCTCCCTTTTCTACTTCCATTTTTTCAGTTGGTTCTTTAAAATCTTCATCCACATTCATAGGTTCCTGATGTAACATTTCGTCCTTCACGTCATCAGTCTTTCTGCTCATATGTTCAATAAGATATTTCTCTATAACAGTGTCATTAAATCCTTCGACACCGTAATCCCTGATGTGTTGTACCCCCGTAATGTCACTAATTGCATCATGGTATAACTGCAAATGTTCCCGTTCTTCAATTCTGTTATCATATTTACCTACTGAAAAACGCTGTAATTTGTAATACTGGTTTTCGCCACTTTCACAGAGTTTCAGCAGAAGCTCCCACATTACTGAGCCATCAAAACTTTCAATGTCGTCCATTTTATATTTAAGTGACAGATCACCTGTGTATACGTTCAAATGATATGTTCCAAAATCCGTATCATCATTTATCTTTGCCACTTCCATTGCAACTGCCGGAATCGCATGGGTCTGAACTCGGAACGGATAATGAAACTGTAAAACCAGACAATGCTCGGATGCAATTTTTATTTCTATCTGGTAAGGCATATTTTCATTCTCTCTATCGATAACAAGTTCTCTTTCCGATTCGGTTTTTAAATAATACCTTACCTGTTCTTCTAAAAGATGGCCTCTGATTGCCCGGTAAATATACTTTTCACGTATTGTAAGAACGTCCACTGGTTTATTTTTGTTGTCATTAAGTATTTCTTCCAGTTCTCCTGCAATTTTCTTCCTTAAATCGCCGATCTCATAATTTGTATCCATAACATAGTCCTCCCAAAATTATTTTATAATCATAGTGTACCTGATTATTTTATCTTTTTTCATTTTGTCCCCCACCCAAAATGCCCGTTAGTTTTATGGAACAAAGTCCTTATTAATAAAAATGACCATCTGCTAAACGTTTTTCCTTTTCCGCATATGCAATATATTCTGCAGAAGCTCTGATCGCATCTTCATTGTCTTTTGAGCTCTGGGCTAAAAACTTCGTCATTTCCGTCTCCAAATGAATATTTCCCAACATTTTCTGCATATCAAAGTTATTTGTATTAATCTGGGTACTGATTCTCTCCAACATACGATTTGTTTGTGCCATTGCTGCACACATCATCTGATTGGATGCCAGAATCTTTTTCTGTAATTCATTATTTACTTCCTGATTATCGATAATCTGATCCGTCCTCATCTGCGAATATGCACCAGTTACACCCGTTAATGAATCGCATATACCGGTATCTAACAACTGATATATCTTACTCATTCCGTAAAAATTTCTATAATTTTTGTGAATAATATTATAACTATATAATTTTTGAAGAATACTGTTTTTCTCTTTGATATGGGCATCTATCACCTGAATACCTTCTGTCAGCTTTTTGCAATTAATACGTATCTTATTGTTTTCTCTTATTATCTTTTTCTGCCTTGCTTCCTCTTTCTCTATCATATCCTGCTGACGTTTACTGTCAGCAAGGTCTTCTGATACCGCATCACCTAATATAGCAATTCCAGATAGTAGAATATATCCACCGATTATATAAATTACTATTTTAGCCATTTCTTCTGGTTGAACATAACCGCCTCCCACAACCAATATTCCCAAAAATAATACAAGTGTACCTTTTACATACTCCCCAATATTTGTATTACTATGCCGAGGTAAACTATAAGAAAATTTCTCATCCTGAATGCGATTCATTTGCACAGCACGCTCATTCTCAAGTGAACTTTTAATTTGACGCAGAGAATACAATTCACTTTCTAATATGTACATCTGATTAACATAACTAAGAAGCATTTTGTCTACCATAATTATTTCCTCCGAGAACCATTATTTTATGATCATAGTGTAACAGATTACTTTTTACTTTTTTCTCTTATATCCCCTCTTAAATTTCCTATTCATTCATATTGATTCACTATATATGTTGTAAAAATAATCAGTTTAAATTCGTATATTAACAATATAATATTTAAAAATTATATTGTTTTTAATTAAAAAAATGGAAGACTTATTGTTAAGCCTTCCACTTTTTTATCATTTTCATTTTATAGATTATTCTCTTTTGTTCTCTACAATAATGAATCGGATTCTACGCTGTTGATCACTTGTATCTCCTCCACTTTTTTCAAGAATTCTTCGGCATTATCCAAATCACTCTTTTTATTTAACGCATATATCTGTTGCATATTCATGAGCTGATTTGTACCTCCCATGTTCATTAATTGCTTAGCTTTATCATAATACTCAACTGCAATATCATATTTCTTCTCATCGTAAAAATATTTAGCAGCCTCTATTAATTTTTGAATTTCCATAATAGCCGCCACTTCTTTTACAAGATAAGCTGGACATTCTTTTACACTTTCATATCCTATTTGCCAAACACCATCGTAATATTTTTTCAAATGATCATAGTCATGCAATCCCTTATAGCATATCTCAAGTAATTCTTCGTCCTTTTTCACTTTTTTATTTTGGATTTCCAACACAATTTTATAATAATCCTGCGCCAGTCCTCCGTTAAATGTATTCTCGAAAATATTAGCCAATTCTATATACATTATTGAAAAAGAATAGGCATCATTTGGTATAGTCTTGAACTTAGAAAAGATCCACTCATAATACCTTACTCTTCCTAAGATTTCTCTTTCACCTTCGACTAAAATCAACACATCTCTAATTATCTTAATAGCATAATAATTTGCAGTTCTATCATATTGCTTATATATAACTCTGATTACTTCCTCATAATAATCTATTGCTTGATCGTATAATTTCTGCTCACACAAGCAAGACGCTAATCCTTCATATAAAAAAATATCATATATTTCTAGATATGTTACATTATGATACTCGGTTAACGCCTCAAGATATAATCTTGCGGCCTGTTTCCAATTCTTTAGACTTCTTTCAAGTTCTGCTTTTCGTGCAACTTCTATCCATAAATCAACGGTCTTATTGATTTTTTTTGTTTTAATTACTACGTCTAACTCTTTTTCAACCTTTTTCCATTCTTCCTGTTGTTCGTATTTCTTTATCAATTCCTTTCTACATTCTAACTCACAAATACCCATACACCCTTCTGTTTGCAAGCATTTTTCATAATATTGTATTGCTTGTTTGTCTGCGCCAAGTATTCTAAATATATCCGCTATTAATTTATATATAGTTGTTTTGTGATTTTCATTTTCTTGTAATTCCGTACACACAAGTCCGTATAGATATTGAAAATCATGTTCAATTTCATTCCAAATCACATTTTCTTCATTATACAAAGATATTATTTCTGTTAAAGCTCCACATATTTCTCGTAAGCAACTCTTCTCCTCTTCAGCTATTATTATCTTTGTAATGTTCTCCAAACATTCAATAGCTGAATTATAACTTCTCATATATATATACCTTTTTCCTGCATTTAAGATTACACCAATTAGCATGGGCAAAGATATACAATCATCTTCAATAGCTGAACGTAATTGCGGATATGATATATATGCACATATTTTCGCCTCATATTCCATCAATTCACATAATTCTTTCCATTTTTGAACGTTATTCCATTTCTTATTATGTCTTTCAAATCTAATTTTTCGTAAATTTGTAAATTTGGAAGTTTTTTCTTTTACAACTCCTATTACGCATATATCATCCTTTTTGCCTACTACTTTACATAAGTCATGCCATTGCGATAGTAAGGCATCATACTTACGATAAATTAACACATGATTTTTTTCAAAAATGTCTTTATCGTACTTTATTAATATTAAATATATATTTTCTAAAGTCGATCTCACTTTTTCACTGCCTCTATATAACATTTTTGTCTTAATATTTTCTAAATTCTGAGTGATTTTCTCTGTAATCAGGGTCGTACTATACTCAGCTAGCCTATAGCCATCATACCATAAGCGATTCTGTATATTAAAATCTATTTTTCTTTGTAGCCATCCGTCATGTTCCATTTCAAGATGTTCTTCAAATGTCCTATAACTTTCATAATACTTATATTCTTTTAATTCACGTACGCATTTATATACCGCTGCATATATGCGCTTGCAAAATTCCGCATCTCTAACTCCGCATGTATCTTCTATACATTCAATCAATTCTTTTCTCAAAGTATCAATGCTCAACCAAATAATTAATATTTTTTCTTTCAATTCAATGTCATTTGTCTTTTCAAAGCCATCCAACACATATGAACTAAAATAATCTTTAACATCTCTTATCCTATTTCTCCCCCAAAAATACATTCCATCTATTGTACCAACAATTACTTTATAACATTCAACATCATTAGAAATATCCCTAGGAATCCACAATACAGAATTTTTATAACAATCTCTATAATCGTTTAATGCTAAATTTTCATGTATAGAATCGGATAAGTTTTTAACAAATTTTATATTTTCAATAGCAGATATTCCTAGTTCACTTATAACAATCATACGTACTATCTGATGCAGTCTAAATTCATCATGTTCTTCATCATATAAAATCCATGATTTGTTTACCAGATCATTTAGTTCATCAATTAATCCTTCCCTTTTTTCACATTCTAAAAACACATCCTTCTCTATTCCACTCTCTGGAATCACCAAAGCATGCAGTAATACTCTCTTTGCTTTATCATTCTGTGATATGTCTGCTATGTGAAACAGCTCTGTTAGTAGCGCAACCAATTTGCCATCTTGATATGTCTTATCATCCTCAATCTTAGCAAATTCATCATCTTCTAACTGATTCGTTCGAATCTTTCTCCAAAAATCAATAGGTGCTATATTACTCGCTGCCATTGTCTTAGCCAACAACGTCACCATGTAGGTATTACTCTGTGTATAATTTATAAGTTCCTGATATATCTCCTTTTCATTTGTTGTTAATTCTGCATTATACGGATGAATTATTTGGCCTATCAGTTCAAGTAATTTTTCTGTAGTAAAAGGTTTTACCTCATAGCCACCATTTTCTTGTTTAATTCTATATCTTGTTGTAATCAGAGTTTTGATTCCGCATTGTTCCAAGTCAAGGTATTCGGCTTCATTTCTAATTTCATTAAACGTTTTGAAATTAGAAAACATATTATCAATGATCAGCAAAGTGCTATCCGAAGGTAATTTTCGGAGCTCTGCCATTTTATTCGCATATCTTGTATCTATATCCTGCACTCCTAATTCCCGATCGTTATATCCGGTAAGTATTAAACTCGCAATGGTTTCCTTGATGGAATTATTAAATACGGTATAAATAACTTCATATCCGTTCTTTCTTGCATATTTCTGTCCATACAAAATAGCTAAAGTTGTCTTCCCAATACCGCCAAATCCACACAAAAACAGCATATTACGGGTATTGAATAGTTTACCAATATCTGCTATTTCCTTATCTCTTCCTTTATAGTCGCTCGAAGGTACCGCATTACGGAATTTATAAGCACTAGGTTGTAATTCTAAACATAGAGCGTGTACTTCTGCTAACATCTCGCTTGCTGATGCATAGCGCTTTTTCCAATCATTTTTTGTTGCTTTTTTATAGATTTCCTCTATCTTTTTGCCAGAATCACCGTAACCACTTCTACGTGCACCAGGCGTATTCGCCTGAATGGTAAAATCTCCTATTGTGCTACATCCATTTAACAAATAGTTCATCAGCTTTCCAACTGAATAAATATCTGTCTGTGGGCTTAACCTTATTTCTGCATTGCTACTAATTTCTGGCGCACGATATCCATCTGTTGAATAGATATTCTGTCCTCGCAAATCTTCTGTTGTCAGGTATATGTCATCTCCAATTTTATGTTCTGAAATTTTGCGTGCACTTCCAAAATCTAATAACATTGCCGCGCCCCATATATTATTTTGGGGATCTGCCGATAAATATACAATGTTATTAGGTTGAATATCTCCATGAATATACCCGTTATTATGCACCTTTTCTAATGCCATCAGGATACTTTCAATTATTCTTATTACGGTATATGCTTTCGGTTTCTTTTCTCTTTCATCGGTATAGTATAATCGATCATTTTCTTTGCACTCTTCAAGAATCTGTTGTATTGTCTTTGCACCTGTAATGTCACGCATCAAGGCATATTGACCCAAAGAGATTTTTTCCAAATCCCTTTCAATGTTCATATCTAATATGTCCGAAATTGTTAATACTGTAGGATTATTGTGACCTATGGAGTCCCCTTTTTGCTTTTCTTCTGTAAGAGAATCCCGATATTCCTGCAATTTTAACTCGCTGCTGGCATTTACTCCTACAACTCTATTATCCTCCTGACGAAAAAAAGAATAACTTATATCATCAACAGGATATATCTCTTTCAGCGCATACAAAGCCTCCGTATCATTATTTTTTCTTACACGATATATAATGGAAGATCCGCCAAAGCCTATAGGATCGCCGACAACTGTATATTTATTTCCATTTACATCGATTAATGTTATCCCATCCGGTAAGTTTTTTCTTGTCGCAGGCATCAATGTATCCTCCTCTGATTTATCAACTTATTTTAAGTATAACATAACTGGCATCATCTATATTGTTTTTTTCATTACAGTATTTTTCTATTTCAAAAAAACTTTTATCAAAATCCGGATCCTGCTGAAAAAATTCGACCCCATCAGTTGTTAATATCAATAGCTCTGTATCTAATTCTTTATTCCATGAATAGGTTCGCAGATGATTTGGCAAATAACAATTCATAGTAAGATAAGTTTGCGACTTATCTATAGGATTTTCCGGTCTGGATATATATTGAATATTATTACTTTCTCTCTTTTTCCATAACAAATTTCCATCTCCCAAATGTGCTCCTACCCAACGTCCACTATCATCAATAGCAACTGCACATATGGTTGTAGCTAGTAGTTTTGCATCTATTCCTAATTCATTTGCCTCGTGCAATAGTAAATTTTCAATTTCTTTTGTCAGAAGCATTTGCATATCTTGTCGATTCATGATTAAAAGTTTTTCAAAGTTATCGCACAAATATTTCGATATACTCTTTGCTACCACTCGGGCTGCCGTTCCACTATATGCAGAAAATGAAGCGCCATCACACACCGCTGCCACAGTTAGTTCATTTTGTTCATTATATACTATTATAGCATCCTGGGATTCCTCACCTTTCTTCTTGTGATATAATCCTTTTTTCGTAAAACACTGAACATTTACCATATGTAACACCTTTCCTTTTTATTTTTATCATACGCTTGCAAATTTATTTTTTTTATAGAAATCCCCCGATAGAATACCGAATTCTATCGAGGGATTTCAAGACTGCTATAAAATATCTGTTATCATCAACAAAGAGCTTTCTTAAGATTCCATATCTTCCTCTTTATTCGGAATTAATTCCACTCCCGGATACACAAGTTCTGACCATACGCCAACAGGGAAATCAGACAGTAATGTCATAATCACAAAGCGATCAAACGGGTTCAGAATGTACATATTTGCAAATCCAAATTTTGATAAAATTGCATTGAACAACTCTACATAAAACTGGTATTTTTTTGCAGGCTCTGAATAGTTGCTCGGAAAATCCCGATAATCATCGAGTCTATCCATAATAGTATTCATCACACTATCTATTTCATCTCGAACTTCTTTTCTGAAAATGAATGCCTTTTCCGGTGCATTTTTGCTTAACTCTTCCGAAGCATACCAGTGAATATCTTTCCTTAAATCCGTCGTAATATCCACCCTGTCATCCCTTTCATCATATCCCAAAATAAACTGTAAGGTCAAAAAGAGAACATCATTTCTAGATACAGCTTTTGACATACCACTTTCCTTCTCCGAAAATAGTTCTTTTCTCAAATTAGTATAAAGGTGTTTATGGTAGGATGTAATAGTCTGGAAAATCTCATTTTTCTCTTGCTCACGCACTAATTTATAGTCCATCCCCATCATTGCATAAATAAGACTTCCTATTTTGGGAAGACCGTTTTTGTCAAACTTTATCTCTTCCCATTCACTTTTTTCTTCATTTCGTCTTCCTTTTGTAGGAGCATCTTCAGTACTCATACTTGCCCATAGTACTCGCATATATGTGGGGTATACAAGCGCGATGTGCTGCATAAGCCGTGTTAATCGTCCTACTTGAGACAAACTGTTTCCGTGAAGATTTTCCTTGTTTTCAATTAAAAACCTGCAAAGTTCTTCTTCCTTTTCCGATTCAGGAAGTGTAGAATTTGCCAGTTTCTCCAGAACATCTGTAGCAAAATTCGTATAACCTTGAGCATAAAGTTTCTCTGGTGTTTCAATTTGGGTACTATTTGCATTTACCTTAACTTTTTCGATCATTTTATCGGCTTCTTTTTCATTATAATTGCCAATTCTAATGAAAAAGTATTTCACAATCTCGGAACAGTCATGATAATTAACCAATCCACCATCAACAGCGTTTAACAACTGAAGGAGCCATTCAGTGTTCATCTTCAGACGAAATGCTAAATGATATGCCGAATCTCTTGTCATACATGCTTCATCACTGAACCATTTCTGCGCGTCTTTATCGAAGCCCAGAACATTTACGATATGACGGATTGTAGTTTTGTTCCACTCGATATTACTGTAAGTATCACCAAGTCCACCTTCTTCGATATACTTGCGAATAATATGACCAGGTGTCAAAACAGGATTTTCATTTATAAAGCTAATAATGTCTGTAGCTTCTTCCACTTCATCCATATCTACGGCTACCTTCTGATTCCAATACCCTAACAGAGCCTCATTTGCTGCTCTTGTTACAGAATTATACATACGCTTTTCCTCCTATAAAACGAATTTTTGCAACAAATATATTATAACGCAATTGCGCACAATTATATAGATACATCTGACAGGCAGACGTAAAATTCCTACCTGTCAGATACTATTTTAGCAAATTTTACTGCTAAACAACTTTGGACTCAACCCAGCACACCATGGAATAGTAGCGTGCGATAGCACCTTCATTTTCGCCTGATTTGATTTTGTTTAAAACCTGCAAAATCTTCTGGTAAATATTCTCTAAAATTTCTGTACGCTCCTTATCCGGCATTGCTTCAATTTTTTGTACTAAACCCGGAGCAATGCGGTAGTATTCTTTCACCAACTGTCTGCCTTCTTCATTCTCCTGTAACACTTCATCTCTAAATTTGCGTAGTGTCTCCAGTTCATAACAGTTATCAGGAAGCCCTTTATACTGACAACAGGCTGTTGTAAGGAAACAACCTCCACCACTTGTTTCATTTGATTCTTCCCAATAGTTGCAACGATCATTACAGTCATAATACTTTCCATAATGAGTGCATTTGTTCGTCTCATCCTCTCTTTCAAATAAGTAATATTTGCATGAACCACATTCATACTTGTTAACATCTACCTTTTCGCCATATTTATTTTCTCTGTACATAACATATTCCTCCTTGTTCTTTTGATACGATTATGTTACCATTGTTTGTCTTACTTTTTTTATCTTCATCCCTATTATTACTTTTACATTTTTCTATATAAATACAAATCAATAGTCAGAACTCATTTTGTTATTTCTTATAAGCTCTTCTACTAAGTCCCTCGGATATTTATCTCCCGAGTACATGAATGATGTTTCTTCCGCTGCATGCAATAAACACAGGTAGCTTGCTGTATCATATTTTGCCCAATATCTTCCCGCCATTTCAATCATATCTTCTGCCAACTCATTCGCCTTTTTCAAATCATAATTATTAAATGCACTTGTAAATTCATTGGCCAAATTCACTGCTCCTAAATCTGGTTCATTTTTAACCTTATTACCGCCAAATAATTTGTTTAATAATCCCATAATTGATTTCCTCCTTTGCGCTCGCCCTGATAATTTCACTGATATGTTTGCAAGTAAACTAATAGTTCCTGCTCACAATCAAATAATAGCACGCCTTATATTAAGTTTTTTTATTTTCATCCCCTTGTATTACGTTCCTTAGCATTCAATTTTACCGTCCTTCTCTTAAACAAAAATAAACCACTATGATTCTTAACACATAGCGGTTTATTTTTAGATGTTACCAAACTATCTAAATACATCAGATATTAAATTTGCTTCCTCACTTTTTACATCCATTAACAGTACTTTTCGATTTTTGCTGGCATATTCCTCAACTTGCCTCCCGTTCTCATCCACATCCTGAATGTGCCAAGGATCCTCACAGCCTAATCCCAAACAAATTAACTGTTCTTCCGAAACACCACAAGAGATTAGAACACTTTTTACTGCCTCTGCCCGTGCTTCGGACAATTCCTTACAAAACTCTCTGTCACCCCCCGCTGTGGTTCCTATAATATATACCTGCCGATTAGGCTGCTGCAGCAATATCTTTGCATACTCCGATATTGCATTGATTGCCACTTCTTCATTAACAAATTCTGCCTTGTCCCCCAGAAACTGAACTGATGTGTTATCCAATACAATAGTATCCATCGGTTCTGTCGCTGTTACATTGATTCTCCGCTCTTCTACATCCACAGTAGACACGGGAGGCATGGTATTTTCCGACATATCTGATGCAACATCCGTTGCAAAGTCCACACGCTCCACTCCACCAGCTTTTAGAATAGCTGTCCATATCTCCTCAAGTTTATGTTTTTGTGCCTCCGATAACTCCTCTTGAGGCGCAACAGTCTGACCAAGATACATCCACAGCACATGGACTCCTTTTAAATCAGGAATTGCCTCAGCCTCATTTAATGCCGTCAAAATCTCCTCAGTATCCGCATATAATAAATTAGCAGTAAAATCCAAATACCCTTTTGTTGATAGACCATTATCTATAATCAGAAGCACCTTTTCATCTGCTGTGCTGTCGCATAATGTCATTGCACCATATTGGATTGCTTGTAAAGTGTCTGCTTCAGGCTCCAACGAATATATTTTAGCTAGTTCCTCCAACAACTGATCAGTATATCCATTAGCAATAGATTTCTTCTTACTTTCGGAAAGCCCTTTGATTTCCGGATCAGGTACTGTTGTCTGGTATACAACTTTAGGAATTCCATCGCATCGCACGAAACTGACCTTTCCATAGGCATAGCAAGTCTTAAAAATTGCATTTTTCACAGTAGATGCCGTAGTAATCGGAATGTTCGGTTCATTACTTCTGGAACCGTATACCACCGCAAGATCCATGGACTCCGATGTATTCTGACCACAACCTATACATCCCAATACCATTAATGTTATGACTGCAAATAACTTAAAACTAAAGAAAAATTTTTTCATCACATTATTCCTCCCTTGTCATAGACTCTTCTCTATCCTTTAAAAGCATTTCCTCAGAAAGCTTGGTAGTTGCCTGAGGATTACTCAAGAATTCCGCAAGAATGAATCGAGCCTGCGCTTTCATTACATTGCCTCTTGCGATAATCTCATCCTCAGCTGCATTCATCGCCTGTTCATCAAATGTAAGTTCTCTTTCAATGCCCTCTTCCATATAGTGTTCCATTTGTGCAATAGCTGCATCGATTTCGCTAATTTTTTCATCGATCTCGATTTTCTCTAACTCGAGGCACTCTACTTTTCTATGAATTTCATCATCGCTGACATAAGCAATGGCAAAACCCAACAGCGATGTAATTAAAGGGCTGATTGATAACAGAGTTACCACCGCCATACTTTTTCGCCGTTTTTCAGAAATCTCTTGTACATTTTCCGTACCGTTTTCAACCTTTTCCTCTGATACAGTATTTTCAAGAGTCATACTCTGATTTTCTTGTTCATACATATCGCTATATGCGAAGCGCAGATACACTGTCCCACCATAGACAAGAAGAAATCCTGCACGAATACAGCAAACATTGTTAATCCGTGTTTCGTAGTCTTGTATATGGCTCCATGTAGAAATTTTGCGATAACAAGTGGAAGAACATTTAACACCACCGCAACACCAAATGACATCACTATAGACATCAGCGCACTTTGCAAAAAGCACTCTTCCATAATTGAGTACAGGACCGTCCCATCCATAGCAGAGAAAATTGGCACCAAAAGAAGATTAGCTTTTCCATTACTCCACCATGGCATTCCTGTTTTTTGAAATTTTTTTCTGGTTTCCTTTCTGTTTGGATATGTAATCATCTCGTTTAAAATCACACAACCACCATGATTAGTCATTGTTCTCCTCCTCTTCAGATAAGCTGGTTCCTGACCACAGGATACGTCTGTATTTCATAAGGTCCTTTTCATTTTCTTCTCTGTCTGCAATGCATAGTTCACGCTTAGACATCGCTACACAGTAGTCCCCTTTATGCATTGCCATCAAATTCTCTGTTATCAATCGTTCATGATCGCATCTCTGAACCCTGATAAACTTCAACGCTTCGGCTATAGTCCTCTCTATAATGGCATCCATATAACTGCTATTAAACATATCAGGGTTTGCCTCTTTTAAGAATGCTTTGCATAGCCCTTCAAAGGTCTCCTCTAGCTCAGTTAACTTCGGTGACAATTGATAGTCTTTAGGAGCAAGCCCCATATTGGGTGCATACATAGGTATTTCTACAACTGATGTATTCAGTTCATTCGGCTCATTAATACTCTTTTTAGAAAAAATCGGTCGATTAGTTTCCTTGGTTTTTCTTTTTCTCACTCTCATTTTACTTTTTACATCTCCTTTCATAAATTGAGTACATGGTCGATCATCGTGTGTAGCTTTTCCTTATTGGTAACATAGGCTTTCCTTCCAGGAGAATCTTGATATTTGATTTTTGGAAAGTTCTCTAATTTATCAGGGTTTTGGCATAAAACGCCGCTCCAATACCGACAAATTCTACTATTAAGTAATCTTTCAGCTCGTTCCTGATAGTGAACCAACATTTCATCAACGATATCTGATTCAGCCCGAATTTTTGCCAGTCTCTTTAAAATTTCCTCTTTGCGTCGCTCTTCCAATGCATAATTTGCAGCTACAGCAGCTTTCTGTCTCTGCGCTTCCTCTCCGCATCCTTCGGGCATTTCTCCTCCTTTATGTGACTCCATGAGTGAATATTCTACCAACAATGAATTAGCCTCTTGGATCATAGGTGCTAATTCGTTTGTCGTTTTCAAGAGCAGTTTTTCTATGTGTGCGTTATAGCTGTTCACCTTTGCATCAATGAAAGGAGTGGTATGTACTTCTCCATTACTACATACTTGGTTTTGTCTCGCATCTCGCTTTCCAACGCTCTTCTCAAATAGAGTCTTTATTCCCGGAATCCTAATAAACACCGGATCGAGATAATAGTATTTTTTTCTTTTCATAGGCTGCCTCCTGTATATTTTCTTTCTTTTTATTTAATATAGTATTTTTTGTATATCATTTTTTATTTCTTCCCCCCATCTTGTAAATTAGCCCTTAATTTATTATAAAAAAAATTAAACAACAAAAAAACTCACCTGCATGTTACCACACAGGTGAGTTCGTTTTGATTCTTATTAACTATTCATCAGTTACATTATCTCTGTACACGTCCGGAAGCGTCGCCGCCAGCCAGGGTCTCAACTTCTTTTCTGGATACCAGGTTGAAGTCGCCGGGGATGGTGTGCTTCAGAGCGGATGCAGCTACACCGTACTCAAGAGCATCCTTGAAGTTCTTGCCATCCAGCATACCGCAGATCACGCCGCCTGCGAAGGAGTCGCCACCGCCTACACGGTCAACGATGGGATGGATGCTGTACTCTTTGGAGTGATAGAACTCCTTGGTATCTCTGGAGTAGATGCAAGCAGACCAACCGTTATCGGAAGCGGAATGGCTTACACGCAGAGAGGATACGCAGTACTCGAAGTTGAACTTGTCAACCATCTGCTCGAAGATGGACTTGTAACCAGCCAGCTCCAGCTCACCGCTGGTAACATCGGTATCGCCGGGCTTGAAGCCAAGTACCAGCTCAGCATCTTCTTCGTTACCGATACATACATCAACGTACTTCATCAGGTTGGTCATAACCTTCTGAGCCTTCTCGGAGCTCCACAGCTTCTTACGGAAGTTCAGGTCTACGGATACCTTTACGCCGTGCTTCTTAGCAGCGATCAGAGCCTTCTCGGTCAGCTCTGCAGCAGCGTCGGATACAGCGGGGGTAATACCGGTGAAGTGGAACCAGTCAGCGCCTTCGAAGATCTCATCGAAGTTGAAATCAGCCTCGGTTGCGGTAGAGATAGAAGAATGTGCTCTATCGTATACAACCTTGGAAGGTCTCATGGAAGAACCGCTCTCCAGGTAGTAGATACCCAGTCTCTCACCGCATCTTGCGATGTGCTTGGTCTCTACGTTGTACTTTCTCAGAGCTGCGACTGCGCACTCACCGATCTCGTTGTCGGGAACTGCGGTAACGAACTCAGCGTCATGACCGTAGTTAGCCAGAGATACTGCTACGTTAGCTTCACCGCCGCCGTAGTTTACATCGAACTCGTCTGCCTGGATAAATTTCTCGTTGTTGGGGGTGGACAGTCTCAGCATGATCTCACCCATGGTAATTACTTTTGCCATTTTGGTATATTCCTTTCTCAAATTAAAATTATCTATAATCTCCGGTTGTTCCGATTGCATATTCCGTCACGGACCCGCTCTCGCTTCGGCCCTCCCGTAGCGGTACATAAGATGCTAAAATACAGCATCTAAGTACCGACGGTCGGTTAGAGTCCGTGTCGAAACACGCAACCGTCCAACCTGATAGTTCTAAATCCTATTCATTCCACCGTGTAATCGCTATATTACAGTGGAAGCGGGTCCGCGACTGAAATATGAAGTCGACGGATCCGTCCGGATTCCGGAATCCTATTCTTATTTCTGTACCAGATGAATAGCGAAGCCACCGATCTCCTCTTTCAGGTAGATAGCCTTCAGGTTGCCCTTGGCATCTCTCTTAGCGGACTCTTCGTTGAACTCAACACCCAGAACAGTGCTCAGGTAGTTGACAGCTCTCTCGATGTAGTTGGTCTTAACAGCGATGTGACCGTTCTTGCCCAGGTAAGGAGTCTTCATAACTTCCAGAGCAGAGCCTGCGAATACGGAGCTGTTGCCAACCTTAGCGGGCATACCGAAGATGAATGCGAAACGGTTCGCAGCCTTAACAGCCTCTTCCTCGTTCTCTGCATTGACACCAACGTGAGCCAGTTCGAAGCCCAGCATGGTCTGTACTGCTTCTCTGGTCAGCTGCTCGATCTTGTCCCACTCACCGGCGTTGATCAGGTCGCCGGGAACCATCCAGGAACCACCGCATGCGATGATCTTGGGGAAGTCAAGGTAAGAAGTCAGGTTCTTAGCGTTTACACCGCCGGTAGGCATGAACTTCATATTTACATAAGGAGCTGCCATAGCCTTGATCTTAGCCAGACCGCCGGACTGCTCAGCGGGGAAGAACTTAACTACATCCAGGCCAAGCTCGATAGCCTGCTCGATGTCGCTGGGGCTGGAAGTACCGGGAGTGATGGGGATGTTCTTCTCTACACAATACTTAACGGTTCTGGGATTTAAGCCGGGGCTTACGATGAACTTAGCGCCTGCTGCTACTGCTGCGTCAACCTGCTCTGCGTTCAGAACGGTACCTGCCCCAACACACATGCTGGGGAAGTTGTCGGTCATGATCTTGATAGCTTCTGCTGCTGCACTGGTACGGAAGGTAACCTCTGCACAGGGAAGTCCGCCTGCGCAAAGTGCCTTTGCCAGAGGAAGTGCATCTGCTGCGTTGTCAATTTTTACAACCGGTACAATACCGATTTTGCTGATTTGCTCTAATACTGCGTTCATAAATAACACCTTTCTGTCTTATAGACTAATAGTTATGTGAAAAATCTTCGCAGGAGATCCTGTCGAAAATATTTCTGCAAAAATTAAGCCAGTACTTCCTTCACTGCCTCAGCGATCTTGTCGCACTTGCAGTTTGCGAAGAAATACTCTTTAAACTTCGCACCGGATAAAGCACCCTTTACCAGTTCACGATCCAGATTCTTCAGGATGGTAACCATATCGGTATGAGTTACTTCCTTTACCTGATCCAGGATCTTCTTGTTGCGCTGCTCGGGAACAACTCTCTCAGGGGGATATCCACCGCCGCCGGGAGCACAGAACAGCTTTTCAAAAGTATACTGTAAGTTCAGTTCACCGCCCCAGCCGAAGTTCTCAGCAAAAGGAAGTGCTACACAGTTACCGTCGTTTACCTGAGAGAACAGGTAAGCATCCAGAGGGGACTCAATGTGTCCACACAGAACCTTTGGGAAGGAATTGCATGCAAGCATGGCACCTTCGCCGGTTCCGCATCCGGTGATAACGAAATCCGCTGCCCCGGAGTTCAAAAGAACTGCTGCCAGAATACCGTTCTGTACGTAGGTCAGGGAATTGGGATCCTCTGCGCCGCACATACCGTAGTTGAATACTTCATGACCCATGGGCTCTACTACTTTTTTAAGAGTAGCACAGATCATTTCATTCTTGGCAGCCTGACTGTTTTCATTGATCAAAGCTATCTTCATGAGATACTCCTTTTCCAAACGCCACAACAGTCAGCCGCCGAAATTCTTCTGCGACTGACCTGATGTGAATTGTTTATTCTGTTTTTGATATCCTGCGTAAATGCACAAGCTCCATAGCTACTCACTCGTAAATTCGTGCTTCGCACTCTGCATCCGGCTCGTAAACTCACCGGATATTTACTCGTGAGCTGTGCAAGGAAAACAAATGTCCGCTATGCGGCCGCTTGTTTTCCTTTTGCACAAGCTCTACTGGGGCTGTTTGCCGATGTAAGCAAGGATACCGCCATCTACATAGAGGATGTGTCCGTTGACTGCATTGGATGCCTCAGAAGCAAGGAATACAGCGGGACCGGTCAGCTCTTCGGGCTTCAACCATCTGTTAGCAGGGGTCTTAGCGCAGATGAACTGGTCGAAAGGATGTCTGCTGCCATCGGGCTGGATCTCACGAAGAGGAGCTGTCTGAGGAGTCTCGATGTAACCGGGTCCAAGGCCGTTACACTGAATGTTGTACTGGCCGTACTCGGAGCAGATGTTCTTGGTCAGCATCTTTAAGCCGCCCTTAGCTGCTGCATATGCAGATACAGTCTCACGACCCAGCTCGGACATCATGGAACAGATGTTGATGATCTTACCATGATTCTTCTTGATCATGCCGGGGATAACTGCTTTCGATACGATGAAAGGTGCGTTCAGGTCTACGTCGATTACCTGACGGAACTGATCTGCGGTCATCTCGGTCATGGGGATTCTCTTGATGATACCTGCGTTGTTCACCAGGATATCGATGGTGCCTACTTCCTTTTCGATCTGAGCTACCATAGCGTTAACTGCCTCTTCATTGGTAACGTCGCATACATAGCCGTGAGCCTTGATACCTTTCTCAGCGTATGCTGCCATTCCCTTGTCTACCAGCTCCTGCTTGATATCGTTGAAGCAGATGGTAGCACCGCACTCAGCGTATGCGGAAGCGATAGCGAAACCAATACCGTAAGATGCGCCGGTAACCAGTGCAACCTTACCTTCCAGTGAGAAATTAGTGAATTCAGACATTGTTTTTTCTCCTTTTCTTTATAAAAACTGTTATTTTAGTTACATGTTCCAAAGGATCTTATTTCAGATCTCTGTTGTCAACGCCGTCCATATCATCGAAGTCCTGATTCTCTCCGACCATACCCCAGATAAAGGTATATGCTCTGGAACCGCATCCGGAATGGATGGACCAGCTGGGGGAGATCACTGCTTCTTCGTTACGCATTACGATGTGGCGGGTCTCATCGGGCTCACCCATATAGTGCATAACAAAGGCATCCTCAGGCATATCGAAATACAGATATACTTCCATACGTCTGTCATGTGTATGACAAGGCATGGTGTTCCATACACTGCCGGGCTCTAACTTCGTCATACCCATCTCCAGCTGACAGCTCTCTACCTGTCCGGGAAGGATATACTTGCAGATTACTCTGTGATTGGCATCCTCCAGAGTACCCAGTTCTACTTTATTCTCATCCTTTACAATGACCACGCCCTCTTCGGGAGTACCTTCCGGCTTGATCAGCACAGTCGGATAAGTCTTATGTGCGGGAGCGGAATTCAGATAAAATTTAGCGGGCTGTTTCTCATCTTCACTTGCGAAAATGATCTCCTTGGAGCCCATTCCTATGTACATAGCTTCCTTGTAACCTACCTTGTACACTTTGCCATCAACGGTAATCATACCTGCTCCGCCGATATTGATCACACCCAGTTCTCTTCTCTGACAGAAATACTCTGCACGGAGTTCATCTCCGGCGGTCAGAGTGATAGGGCTTACAGGAACTGCTGCTCCTGTAATGATTCTGTCGATGTGGCTGTACACCAGCTTGATCTCGCCGGGTACGAACAGATTCTGGATCAGAAACTCTTCTCTCAGACGCTCTGTGGTGTAATGCTTCACATCTCTTGGTGATACTGCTGTTCTAAGTTCCACCTTACGCCTCTCTTTCCTCAACGGGCGGCCTGCGTGCCGCTATTGAATGTTACCTTTTTATGAAAGCACTTACATTATAACATATCATTGTAACCATTTCCAACACATTTTTACTATTTTTTATAAAAATTTTGGAAGGCTGTAACTGCTTTTCTCTTTTGTATGAGTTAAGTATACTAGAAAAGATTCTCAAAGTCTTTTCATATTTTAATCTAAACATTGCAAATTTTGAACTTTTAGTGTTTAATAAAAGAAAAAGCGAAAAGGATGAAAGAAATGGAAGAACTTACCTCCTGTAAAACAGCCATAGAAAACTGTAAAACCTCCGGGACTTTTGCCATTGCCCACTTATATAAAGAAGAAAAAGCCATGGACATGCACATCCATGACTGCTACGAGATCTACTATTCCATCTGCGGCGGCAAACAGTTTCTGATCGACAACTGCTTCTACACCATCGCCCCAGGCGATCTCTTTATCATCAACCAGTACGAAAGTCACAAGCTGACCCAGATCGACAACTCCGTCCACGAACGTATCGTTCTGTCGGTGGCGCCGGATTTCATGAAGCTGATCTCCACCAAAGAGACGGATCTGAGCTTTTGCTTCACTCACCGCAGTGCCCCCTTTTCCCATAAGCTTTCGCTCAACAAGGAACAGCAGAAACGTTTCCTCTATTATATCAACAAAATCACTTCCGCGGAGGGCTTTGCCCATGACATCACGGAATATGCCGCTTTCATGGAGCTGATGGTCATGCTCAACACGCTGTTCATCCGCAGTGCAGAGCAGACGGCGGCCGGGGAAACCGTAACAGATCCCGCCGAATACAAGGACAGTAGCTACCGCTACAACCATCAGGTGGACGATATTCTGGCTTACATCAACCAGAACATCTCCCAGCCTATTACAGTGGAACATCTGGCCGGACAGTTCTACTTAAGCGAATCCTATATCTGCCGGATTTTCAAATCCGCCACAGGCACCACCATTAATAAATACATCACCGCCCGCCGCATCAGTATCGCCAAGGCGGTTCTGAACGAAAACGGCAATGTCATGGAAGCCTTCGAACGCAGCGGTTTCACGGACTACAGCAATTTCTTCAAAGCCTTCACCAAAGCCGTGGGTGTTTCCCCGAAAAAGTACGCAAGCCTGAGTGTCAGCTAAACTGCTGACGCTCAGGCCCTTCTTTTTACATTTCTTAATCATTCGGTCTCTGATAGAACCGGCCCGCCAGATTCTCCGTACGGATCATGTTGACAAAGGCCTGCGGGTCCGTCTCCCGCACCGTATTCACAACTTTGCTCACCTCGTCTCGTCCCACCACGGAATACAGCACGTCACATTCCTGTTTGGAATAACAGCCCTCACCCTTGATCAGGGTGGCATCGTGATGGGTGATCTCCGCAATAGCTTCGTAGACATCCTCCGGCCGTTTCGTCACGATGATCAGTGTCTGCTTCTGGTAGCGCTTGTACAGCACATGGAGTACCTGTGTGGAGGTATACTGGAAAATAATGGAATACAGCGCCTTGTCCCAGCCAAACAGTGCTCCGGCGATCCCTAGGATCACCACATTTCCCGCAAAAATATAATTCCAGGAATCAATGCCGTACTTTTCCGACAGGAAGATCGCGATAAAATCCGTACCGCCGCTGGTGGCATTGGCGAACAGACACAGGCTGATGGCCAGTGCATTGATCAGTCCACCGAAGATAGCAATCAGCAGAATATCCTCCGTTACCGGCCAGGCGGGCACCATATCCGTCAAAATACCGCTCACCACGATCATCAGACAGGAATAACCGGTGAACTTTTTTCCGATGAATTTGAAGCTGATGACCACCGGAACCGCATTTAAGATAAAGTTGATCACCGAAAAAGGAGGCTCCCAGTGCCACAACAGCACGCTGATCTCCTGGATCAGTCGGGTCAGACCGTTGAATCCACCGGGGATCAATCCTCCGGCCCGGACAAAGCTTTTCAAATTGACTGCCATGATAAAGGATCCCGCCAGGATCAGGCAGGTACGCCGCAAGGTATCACAAATACTCTTCTTCGTCATAATTCGCTCCTTCTTAC
>OODU01000794.1_pt1 | contig 34221 bp, 30 predicted proteins | sample 1671171 | NCBI WGS metagenome assembly OODU01 (sample SAMN06348129, study PRJEB24527) | human gut metagenome | biome: human gut; feature: ankylosing spondylitis patient; material: feces | host: Homo sapiens | place: China | collected 2015-10
CTCGGCTACAAGCGCGAGGAGGACAATCCGTGGAACGTATTCAAGTCCAAGTACGACATCGGCTCTGTTGCTGAGGTCAAGATCCTCAAGTTCATGCCGTTCGGCGCATTCGCTGAGATCGTACCGGGCGTTGACGGCCTGATCCACATCTCCCAGATCGCTGATCACCGCATCGCTAAGCCGGAAGACGCTCTCGAGGTCGGCCAGGTTGTCGAGGCGAAGATCATCGACATTAACGACGAGAAGAAGAAGGTTTCCCTGTCTATCCGTGCTCTGCTCGAGGACGGCGAGGACTACGAGGACTAATCCTCTCTTCCCAAATCGCAAATGCAAGGAGGCACCTGTACATCTGTACGGGTGCTTCTTTTTTGCTTTGGGAGTGGCGGCATAAAGCTGCGTCTGCCGCATAGGCTCTCCTGAGGAGGGGATAGGATGCGGCACAGGAGAAAACGTGCAAAACGCTGGGCGGTGCTGCTGCTCGCACTGACGCTGGCGGCCGGTATCGTCCTCTTTACCGCGCATCTCCACCGGATCTTCCTCGAATACGCGATAAACGAAACCGAGGACAACGCGCTCATGGAAATCGGCAGCATCATGGAGGACGAGGTCTACGCCCACCCTGAGCGCTACGCCTCGCTCGTGCAGCTCGATTACGACGCGGAGCGCCATGTGACCGCGCTGCGCACGGACGTCGCCGCCATCGGCCGCATCAAGTCGCGGCTCGTGAACGCGCTCTACGACCGTCTCGATGAGTTCGAGCAGACGGACATCGAGGTGCCGCTCGGGTCGGTGCTCGCGCCGCGCTTCTTTTCCGGCAGGGGACCGGCGCTCCGTTTCGGCCTTGCGGGACTTACCCAGATGGAGGCGGAGTTTGTCAGCAGCTTTTCCGCCGCCGGCATCAACCAGACGCGCCACTGCATTTTTATCGAGGTGCACGCCGGCTTCCGTATCCTGACGCCGCTCGGCGGCGAGGACCGCGAGGTCGTGTCTGCCTTTCCCGTGACCGATACGGTCATCGTCGGCACCGTGCCCGAGAGATATGCCTACATCGGCGCGGCAGGGGACGGCCTCCTGGCGGAGATACCCGAAAAATAACAAAATCCGAAAAAACGGAAAATAAGACTTCAAAAACGCGCAAATCTTTGGTATACTAAATCTGTGTGGAAATTTTTCTGCACGCAAAAGGAGTTTTACTATGGACGCACGCGAACAGATCACCGCACTGCGCGAAAAGCTGCGGTATCATAACGAAAAATATTATAATGACGACGCGCCCGAAATTTCTGACTACGAGTACGACATGATGCAGCGTGAGCTGCGTGCGCTCGAGGCCGAGCACCCGGAGTTTGCGGACGCAAATTCCCCGACGCAGCGCGTGGGCGGCACGGCGAGCGGACGCTTTGCCAAGGTCACGCACGCCTATCCGCTTGAGAGCTTGCAGGACGTTTTCTCGTTCGATGAGCTGGGCGAGTTCTATACGCGCGTGGAAAACACGGTCGGCAAGGCGGAATACGTTGTCGAGTACAAAATCGACGGCCTTTCGGTCGCGCTCGAGTACGTGGACGGTGAGTTTGTGCGCGGCGCAACGCGCGGCGACGGTCAGGTGGGCGAGGACGTCACCAACAACCTCAAAACCATCAAGGACATCCCGAAAAAGCTCGAGAATGCCCCTCCGCACCTTATCGTGCGCGGTGAGGTCTATATGAAGAAGTCGGTGTTCGATGCGCTGAACGCCGAGCTCGAGCTGCACGAAAAGCCGCTGCTCGCCAATCCGCGCAACGCGGCCGCAGGCTCTCTGCGCCAGAAGGACAGCCGCATCACGCGCGAGCGAAAGCTGTCCATTTTCTGCTTCAATATCCAGAACAGCGATGAGCTGCCGATGGAGAGCCATGTGCAGGCGCTCGATTACCTGCAAAGCCTCGGCTTCCCGACGAGTCCGCGCTACCCGGTCTACACCGACCCTGCGGACGTACAGCGCGAAATCGAGAACATGGGCGAAACGCGCGGTGAGCTGGATTTCGACATCGACGGCGCGGTCGTCAAGGTCAACTCGTTCGCGCAGCGCGAAACACTCGGCTCGACCGCGAAATTCCCGCGATGGGCGGCGGCGTACAAGTACCCGCCCGAGGTCAAGCAGACGCTTCTGAAGGACATCGTCATCACGGTCGGCCGCACGGGCGTGCTCACGCCGAACGCGGTGCTCGAGCCGGTGCGGCTCGCAGGAACCACGGTTTCCCGCGCGACGCTGCACAACCGTGATTTTATCCGCCAGCTGGACGCCCGCGTGGGTGACATCATTTCTGTGCGCAAGGCGGGCGAGATCATTCCGGAAATTATCGGTGTGGACAAGGATCAGCGGCCGCTCGACTCGGTGCCGTATGAGTTCCCGAAGTTCTGCCCGGTCTGCGGCGCACCGGTCTATGACGATGAGGACGAGGCCGCCATCCGCTGCACGAGCGCGACCTGCCCGGCGCAGCTGCTGCGCAACCTCATGCACTTCGCCTCCCGCGACGCGATGGATATCGACGGCTGCGGCGAGGGCAACCTCCAGAAGCTCATCGACGCAGGACTCGTAAAGTCCGCCGCCGACCTCTATGACCTGACGGTGGAGCAGCTGCTTCCCCTCGGCAAGAAGGTGGACACCTGGGCGAACAACCTCGTCCGCTCGATCGAGGCAAGCAAGACGCGCGACCTGTCGCGGCTGCTGTTTGCCTTCGGCATCCGCCACGTCGGCCAGAAGGCGGGCCGCATCCTGAGTGACCACTTCGGCTCGCTGGACGCGCTGCTGACCGCGCCGGTCGAGGAGATGACCGAGATACGCGACATCGGCCAGACCACGGCGGAAAGCATCGCCGCATGGCGCGCCCTGCCGCAGTCGCACACGCTTATTGAAAAGCTGCGTGCGCACGGCGTCAATTTCATCGGCGAAAAGACCGCGAAGAGCGACCTGCTTGCCGGAAAGACCATCGTCGCGACCGGCAGCCTGACGCTCTACACCCGCAAGGAGATCAACGACCTTATCGAATCCCTCGGCGGCAAGGCGGCGGGTTCGGTGTCGAAAAAGACAAGCTACGTCGTTGCGGGCGAAAACGCCGGCAGCAAGCTGCAAAAGGCCGCAGAACTGGGCATTCCGGTGCTGACGGAGGAAGAATTCAAGGAAATGATCAGTAACGGGGCGTGAGCAGCCCCGATTCTGATGCAACCCGTAAAAGCCGTAGGGCGGGGTGCCCCCACCCCGCCGCTTGTAACGATTTGCAGGCGGTAGAAACGGCGGGGTGAGGGCACCCCGCCCTACGATAATGATACAAGTGCGTATATAGATTTACAGATAAAAATTAGGAGGAAAACGACATGGCAATTTCCAGAAAAGAAATTGAGCACATCGCGTCGCTTGCACGTCTGGATTCTACCGGCGGCATCTTTGACCGTCTGGCAGACGATATGCAGGGCATTGTCGCCATGGTGGACAAGCTGGCAGAGCTTGATCTGGGCGACATCACCGATGTTATCAACACCGAGCGCAAGAATGCGTTCCACGAGGACGAGGTCATTCAGGAATACACGCCGGACAAGCTGATCGAGCCGAACGCACCGGACTTCCAGTGCGGCGGCGTAGCAGTTCCGCGTGTAGTCGAGTAAGGAGGGACAGAAAACAAATGGCACTTTTTGAGAAAACTGCGTCCGAGCTGTCCGAACTGCTCGGCAAGAAGGAGATCTCCGCTGTCGAGCTGGCAAAGGACGTTTTTGCCCGCACCAAGGCGGTAGAGGACAAGGTTCAGGGCTACGTTACCGTCGCTGAGGAGTCTGCGCTCGCGCAGGCCGAGGCCGTCGATAAGAAGCGCGCTTCCGGTGAGGAGCTTTCCGCTCTGGCCGGTATCCCGATCGCCATCAAGGACAACATCTGCACCAAGGGCACGCTGACCACCTGCGCGTCCAAGATGCTCTATAACTTCAAGCCGCCCTATAACGCGACCGTCATCGAGAAGCTGACCGCTGCTGACGCTGTCATCACCGGCAAGGCAAACATGGACGAGTTCGCAATGGGTTCTTCCTGCGAGAATTCCGCGGCGCACCCGACCCACAACCCGCATAACCTCGACCGCGTACCGGGCGGCTCGTCCGGCGGCTCCGCTGCTGTCGTTGCGGCAGGCGAAGCACCGCTCGCCCTTGGCTCGGATACCGGCGGTTCCATCCGTCAGCCGGCGTCCTTCTGCGGCGTTGTCGGCCTCAAGCCGACCTACGGTGCGGTTTCCCGTTACGGCCTTATCGCGTTCGCTTCCTCCCTCGACCAGATCGGTCCGTTCGGCCGCTCCATCGAGGACGCAGCAATGCTGCTCGATGCCGTGACCGGCCACGATCCGCTCCACGACTCTACCTCGGTCAAGACTCCGTTCGAGGGCTCGCTCCGCGCTAACCTGAACGCAGATGTCAAGGGTCTGAAGATCGGTCTGCCGAAGGAGTATTTCGGCGAGGGCATCTCTGACGCAGTCCGCAAGAACGTTATGGCGGCGGCGGAGGCTTATAAGGCAATGGGCGCAGAGGTATTCGAAATCTCCCTGCCGCTCGTTGAGTACGCACTGCCGATTTACTACATCCTGTCCTCGGCAGAGGCATCCTCCAACCTCGCACGCTTTGACGGCGTAAAGTACGGCTACCGTACCCCGAACGCGGGCGACGACATCACCGAGCTGTACACCAAGAGCCGCTCCGAGGGCTTCGGCGCAGAGGTTCAGCGCCGCATCATGCTCGGCACCTACGTTCTGTCCTCCGGCTACTACGACGCTTACTACAAGAAGGCGCGCGCCGCGCAGCGCAAGATTCGCGAGGAGTTCGCAAACGCATTCGAGAAGTGCGACGTTATCCTGACGCCGGTCGCGCCGACCACCGCCTACGAGATCGGCTCCAAGACCACCAATCCGCTTGAGATGTACGCAGGCGACATCTGCACGGTTTCGGTCAACATCGCCGGTCTGCCGGGTCTGGTTCAGCCGTGCGGCTTTGACGAAAATCACATGCCGGTCGGCATGCAGCTCATCGGCCCGCGCTTCGGCGAGCAGACCCTGCTGAACGCCGGTCTGGCTTTCGAGCAGGCATCCGGCCTCAAGAACATCATCGCGGCACTGTAAGGGAGGAAGACAAACATGAAATACGAAGCTGTCATCGGTCTGGAAGTGCACGCGGAGCTGTCCACCAAGAGCAAGATTTACTGCTCGTGCTCCACTTCTTTCGGCGCACCGATCAACACCCATACCTGCCCGGTCTGCACCGGTATGCCGGGCGCTCTGCCGGTACTCAACAAGCAGGTCGTTCACTATGCCGCTAAAATGGGCAAGGCGACCGGCTGCACGGTCAATCAGCTGTGCAAGGCGGACCGCAAGAACTATTTCTACCCCGACCTGCCGAAGGCATATCAGATCTCTCAGTTCGATGTGCCGATTTGCGAGAACGGCGAGGTATTCTTCTATGTGGACGGCGTGAAGCACTCCTGCCGTCTGGAGCGCATCCACTTCGAGGAGGACGCAGGCAAGCTGCTGCATGACGAGATCGACGGCACCATCGTCGACTTCAACCGCTGCGGCGTACCGCTGATCGAGATGGTAACCCGTCCCGACCTGCATTCCTCTGCCGAGGCGAAGGAATTCCTCGAAATGATCAAGACCACCCTGTCCTACCTCGACATCTGCGACTGCAAGATGGAGGAAGGCTCTATCCGCTGCGACGTCAATGTTTCCATTCGTCCGGAAGGCTCCACCGAACTGGGCACCCGCGTCGAGATGAAGAACATCAACACCTTCTCCGGCGCAGTCCGTGCGATCGACTACGAAATCGCACGTCAGATCGAGGTCGTTGAGAACGGCGGCGAAATCCAGCAGGAGACCCGCCGCTGGGACGACGTAAAGCTGAAGAACACGGTCATGCGTACCAAGGAAGACGCGCAGGACTACCGCTACTTCCCGGACCCGGACCTCATCGCGGTCGAGATTTCGGACGAGTGGATGAAGCAGATCGAGAGCGAGGTTCCCGAGCTGCCGATCTCCCGTTACGAGCGTTATCTGAACGATTACGGCATGACCGCCATGGAAGCACGCCTGATTTCGGACAGCTTTGAGAAGGCTGAGCTGCTCGACGCCGCCGCAAAGCAGGTAAAGCCGAAGGCTGCCGCAAACTGGATTCTGTCCGACATTTCCAAGTACCTGAACGACAAGGCCGTCAGCCTCAAGGACACCAAGATGACCGCAGACAAGCTGGTTGCGCTCGTCAAGCTCATTGAGGCAGGCACCATCTCCGGCAACGCCGGCAAGAAGGTTCTGCCGTCGATGTTCGAGACCGACGAGACCGTAGAGGCAATCGTTGAGCGCATGGGCCTCAAGCAGGTATCCGATGAGGGCGCTATCCTCGCCATCGTGCAGGACGTTCTCGCGAAGAACGAGAAGGCTGTTGCCGACTTCAAGGCAGGCAAGAACGTCACCGGCTTCCTTGTAGGACAGTGCATGAAGGCGTCCAAGGGTCAGGGCAACCCGCAGATCATCAACAAGCTGATTGCGGCCGAACTTGCCAAGCTCTAAAAACGTATATTTTCTGCGAAAATGCAGCGAAAGACCGCCGAAAGGCGGTCTTTTTTTGACGCAAAAACGCCCTCCGAGGGAGAGCGCGAACGGCGGTGGCGTTCGTTTGAGCAGGTGATTTACCTTGTGAATTTATTCGCTGAAGGTTCTTCCAAAAATTTTTTCGAAATACCTATTGACAAATAGAAAAAATAGGTGTATTCTCAATTCATAGAAAACACCTATGAATACTTAGGATTTAGAAAGGCGGCATGGAGCTATGGGACTCTGGCGAATGTGCCGATGTCGAAACTGATATTTCGATTACATATTGCACCCCATCTGATTGATAGATTGACTTAATTTTTCTGAATTTTGAAAGGCGGTAAACACCATGTCTGATATTAAAAAGAGCTTCGCTGATCTGATCGGCAACACCCCGCTGTATGCGGCTGAGAAATTCGCTGAGAACATTGACGCGGCAAACGCAACCATTCTCGCCAAGCTCGAGTATTTCAATCCGGCCGGTTCGGTCAAGGACCGTATCGCAAACGCAATGATCAATGAGGCCGAGGCTTCCGGCGCACTCAAGCCGGGCGCGACCATCATCGAGCCGACCTCCGGCAACACCGGTATCGGTCTGGCGGCTGTTGCGGCGGCCCGCGGCTACCACATCATCCTGACCATGCCGGAAACCATGTCCATCGAGCGCCGCAATATGCTCAAGGCTTACGGCGCGGAGCTGGTTCTGACCGAAGGTGCCAAGGGCATGTCCGGCGCGATCGCAAAGGCTGACGAGCTGGCAAAGGAAACCCCGAACAGCTTCATCCCCGGCCAGTTCGTAAACCCGGCAAACCCGGCCGCTCACTACGCAACCACCGGCCCGGAGATCTGGAAGCAGACCGACGGCAAGGTTGACATCTTCGTTGCAGGCGTCGGCACCGGCGGCACCATCACCGGCACCGGCAAGTTCCTGAAGGATCAGAACCCGAACGTCAAGGTCGTAGCCGTTGAGCCGGACACCTCTCCGGTTCTCTCCACCGGCAAGGGCGGCGCACACAAGATTCAGGGCATCGGCGCAGGCTTCGTTCCGGACGTTCTCGACACCAAGGTTTACGATGAGATCATCCGCGTCAAGAACGAGGACGCATTCGACACCGCCCGCACCTTCACCCACAGCGAGGGCCTGTTCATCGGTATTTCCTCCGGTGCAGCTCTCTGGGCAGCCGCTGAGCTGGCAAAGCGCCCGGAGAACGCAGGCAAGACCATCGTAGCACTTCTCCCGGATACCGGCGACCGCTACCTGTCCACCCCGCTCGTAACCGAGTAATTTTCCCCCCTACTTCTTTCTCAATCCGCATCCGTCTATTTTACTATATTACTTCTCTTTGATGAAAACCGACCGTTTGCCATTTGAACGGTCGGTTTTCGCTGTTTATATGGAGTTTTGCGGCGGCAGAGCAATCGCGGTCAGTCCGTGCGCGGCGGCGGCGAGGGAAAAGGCCGCGAACTGCGCGTCTGTCGCGCCCGTCAGAAAAAACGTGCGGCTGAGTCCCTCGGCGGCGAGCGCCTGCATGACGTTCTCGGGGGAGGCGGTGTCGCCCGGCTTCGAGCCGGTCAGGGCGCAGAACACCTCGGGACGGTGAACGGCTTCCTGAATGGGTCTGCCGAAGCCGCGTGCGCCGACGACGCAGAGCACTCGTTTCGCCTCGGGCGGTATCACCGGCTCGTGCGGCGCGTGCGCCTTGAGGGGGAGGCGGCGCGAACCGTCCGCCTCGACGAGCACGTAGTCCGCGAGCCGCGTCAGCGCGGAAAACGGCAGGGCGGGGGCGGTCAGCTTGCCCTCGGCGGCGGGCGTTCCCACGCAGACCACACGGCTCTCCGCAAGCGCCCGGCGCACAGCGGCCTCTCCGCCGTCCGTCACGAGCGGAACGCCCTCGAACGGGAGAATATGCGTCGTCGTGGCGAGAAGCACCGTGCCGGGCAGCTCACGCGACAGCGTGCGGAGAAGTGTCGTCTTGCCGCCCGAGCCGATGACGGCGATCACGCCGCGCGAAATGTTCAGCTTTTCATAAAGAAGCATAGGGGGTTCTCCTTTCCTGCATCTGATGCTATCATAACGCAGATACGCGCGAAAGTCCACGACTGCTTGACATTTTCCGTTCGATGCGGTATAATCTCAACGAAAAAACGTTGTGTTTTAGAAGAAACAACGATAGGGGAGATGCAAATGCTGGCTGTCATTCGCGGCGCGGGCGACATCGCGACGGGGATCGCGCTCAGACTGTACCGCGCAGGAATAAAAATCGTCATGACCGACCTGCCGCAGCCGACCTCCATCCGCCGGACGGTGTGCTTTTCCGAGGCGATACGCCACGGTACGGCGGTGGTCGAGGGAGTCGAGGCTTGTCTTGCGGAGAACGCCGCCGAGGCGCGGAAAATCGCGGAGAGCGGCCGTATCGCGGTGCTCGTGGACCCGGAGGCCGCGTGCGCGAAAACGCTCCAGCCGGACGCGCTCGTGGACGCCATTCTCGCGAAAAAGAACCTGGGCACGTGTATCACGGACGCGCCGGTCGTGGTTGCGGTCGGCCCCGGCTTCACGGCGGGCGTGGACTGTCACGCGGCGGTCGAAACCATGCGCGGCCATACGCTCGGCCGTGTGCTGTACGAAGGCTCGCCGCTGCCGAACACGGGCGTTCCCGGCGTGATTGCCGGCTACGCGGCGGAACGAGTGCTCCGCGCCCCGGCGGACGGCGTTTTCGAGCCGAAAAAGGAAATCGGCGCACAGGTCAAAAAGGGCGAGGTCGCGGCGGTCGTCAGCGGCAAACCCATGCTCTGCAAGATAGACGGCTGTCTGCGCGGCCTGATGCAGGCGGGCGCTGTCGTTTTCGAGGGCATGAAGTGTGGCGACGTGGACCCGCGCGGTATTCCGGACAACTGCACGACCGCTTCCGACAAGGCCATCGCCGTGGGCGGCGGCGTTCTGGAAGCCGTCCTTCACTTCACACACGCACTGGATTAAGGAGAAAACCACATGAAATTTGCTGCCGGTATCGCAAAAATGACGGCCTGCACGCTGATGCTGTCCGCGCTGTTCGGCTGCGGTCAGAGCGCCGGGACTGCACAGACCGAGCAGACCGCCGACCTCGGCGCAAAAACCGAGCTTAACGTATTCGCGGCGGCGTCCATGACCGAAACGCTCAACCAGATCGCGGAGAACTACAAGTCGGTCGAGCCGGACGTTACGCTGACCTTTAACTTCGCCTCCTCGGGCGACCTGCTCACCCAGATCAAGGAGGGCGCGGACTGCGACATCTTCATCTCCGCCGCACCCAAGCAGATGAACGAGCTCGACGGCACGCTTGCGGACGACTCGAACAAGAACCCGGACGGTCTGGACGAGCTGCTGGAGGGCACGCGCTTCGATATGCTCGAAAACAAGGTCGTGCTCGCGGTCCCGGACGGCAACCCAAAGGGCATCGAATCGTTCGACCAGCTGGCGGAGCTGCTGCGCGCGGGCGATGTGTTCCTCGCGATGGGCAACAGCGATGTGCCGGTCGGCCAGTACACGCAGAAGATTTTCGCGCACTACGGCCTTGACGAGCAGACGATGGCGGACGCGGGCGAGCTGACCTACGGCTCGAACGTCAAGGAGGTCACGACGCAGGTTTCCGAGGGCGCGGTTGACTGCGGCATCATCTACGCGACGGACGCGAACGCGGCGGGCCTTACGGCGGTAGACGAGGCAACGGCGGATATGTGCGGTCAGGTCATTTATCCGGCGGCCATCCTCAAGAACAGCCCCAACCCGGACGCGGCAAGGGCGTTCCTCGACTACCTGACCGGCGACTCGGCAGGTAAGGTGTTCAAAAGCGTGGGCTTTACGCCAATCAAATAATCTGGTAAAATAAACAGGCGAGAGAGTGGATTTTCTCGCCTGTTTTACAATCGACAGGAGAAATTTATGGACTGGTATCCGCTTTACAATTCCGTCCGCATCGCGCTTTTTTCGACCGCCGTCATCTTCTTTCTCGGTATCGCGGCGGCGTATTACGTGGCGCGCCTGCCGCGTGCGCTCAAGGGCGTTTTAGATGCCGTGCTGACGCTGCCGCTCGTGCTGCCGCCGACCGTTGTCGGCTTTCTGCTGCTGCGCGTGCTTGGGCCGCGCAGCCCGTTCGGCGCATGGGTGATGGAGCACTGGGGCGTCAAGCTGACGATGACATGGTACTCGGCGATTTTCGCGACGGCTGTCGTGATTTTTCCGCTCATGTACCGCACGGCACGCGGCGCGTTCGAGAGCTTTGACGAAAACTTAGCGGACGCGGGCCGCACGCTCGGACGGTCGAATGCGTGGGTGTTCTGGCGCGTGCGGATGCCGTGCTGCCGTCAGGGCATTCTCGCCGGAACCGTGCTCGCGTTCGCGCGTGCGCTCGGCGAATACGGCGCGACGAGCATGATTGCCGGTTATACGCCCGGCCGCACCGCGACCATCTCCACGACCGTCTATCAGCTCTGGCGCACGAACGACGAGAAGCAGGCATTCTTCTGGGTCGCGGTGAACCTTGCGATTTCGGTTGTCGTGCTGATTGCGGTCAATCTGCTCGAAAAACGCGCAAAGGGGACGGCAAAATGAGCCTTTCGGTCGATATTGAGAAGAAAGTCGGCGCGTTTCACCTGCGGTGCGCGTTCGAGGCAGAGAACGAAACCATGGCGCTGCTCGGCGCGTCCGGCTGCGGCAAGAGCATGACGCTGCGCTGCATCGCGGGCATTCTGCGCCCCGACAGGGGAAAAATCGTGCTGAACGGGCGCACGCTGTTCGACAGCGAAAAGCACATCGACCTGCCGCCGCAGGAGCGCCGCGTGGGCTATCTGTTTCAGCAGTACGCGCTGTTTCCGCACATGACGGTCGAGAAGAACATCCTCGCCGGAGCGCGCGAGGGCACGCGCACGGAGCGCAGGGACGCCGTGCAGAAAATCATGCGCACGCTCGGTCTGGAAGAACTGGCAAAGCGGCTTCCGGGGCAGCTTTCCGGCGGTCAGCAGCAGCGCACGGCGCTCGCGCGTATTCTGGTCGGAAAACCCGAGCTGCTGCTGCTCGACGAGCCGTTCTCCGCGCTCGATGAGCACATCAAGTGGAAAATCGAGCTGGAGCTTGCGGATACGCTGCGCTCCTTTCCGGGCGGCGTGGTCTTCGTGTCGCACAGCCGGGACGAGATCTACCGCTTCTGCGACACGGTCTGCGTGCTGAACGAGGGGAAAAGCGACCCCAAGGAAACCGTCGCTGACCTGTTCCGCGCTCCGCTGACCGTGGGCGCGGCGCGTATCTCCGGCTGCAAGAATATCTCCCGCGCCGAGGTGCGCCCGGACGGGCGGCTTTTGTGCACGGACTGGGGCGTGACGCTCCAAACCGCGCTTTCCGTGCAGCCGAACACGGCGTTCGTCGGCATCCGTGCGCATTATTTTTCGCTTGACGGCACGGAGAACACCATTCCGGGCACGGTCGAGCGCGTGATTGCAAACCCGTTTTCCGTGGTGTACATGGTGAAAACGCCGGGCGCGGAGGCGCTGCGCATGGAAACAGAAAAAGACGTCGGACTGACGCCCGGACGCGAAATCACCCTGCATATCGCGCCCGGGGACGTCATGCCGCTGACAGAGTGAGGATAAAATGAAAGACCGGTACGGCAGAACAATCAAATATCTGCGGCTTTCTGTGACCGACCTGTGCAACTGCCGCTGCGTGTACTGCATGGGCGAAAACGGCGTGCCGCGCCTGCCGCACAGCGCCATTCTCTCCTTCGAGGAGATTGAAGAAATCGTTCGCGCGGCGGTGTCGCTCAGCGTGACCAAGGTGCGCCTGACCGGCGGCGAACCGCTCGTGCGGCGCGGCATAGACGAGCTGGTACGCCGTCTGCGCGGCATCGAGGGTGTGGAGGAGCTTGCCATGACGACGAACGGGGCGCGGCTCGCGGAATATGCGGAAGCACTGAAAGAGGCCGGACTCGACCGCCTGAACGTCAGTCTGGATACACTCGACCCGGAAAAGTTCCGCCGCATCACACGCATCGGAGAGCTTCGCGACACGCTCGATGGACTGGACGCCGCAAGACGCGCCGGGTTCGAGCGCATCAAGCTCAACACCGTGCTGATGGGCGGCGTAAACGACGATGAGATAGCGGAAATCGCGGCGCTCGCCAAAGACGGCGCGTTCGATGTGCGCTTTATCGAGCTGATGCCCATCGGCGAGTGCACGGACTGGGACAGACGCCGCTTCCTTCCGGCGGAACGGGTGCTCGAGTACCTGCCGAAAGGCGAGCGCGTTCCCTCGGACGGGGTCGCGGAGCTGTGGCGTCCCGCAGGCTTCCGCGGCACGGTCGGCCTTATCCGGCCGCTCAGCCACCGCTTCTGCGCGGACTGCGACCGCATCCGCGTCACGGCGGACGGCTGCCTCAAGCCGTGCCTGCACTCCGCACGCGAGATACCGCTGCGCGGAAAGCACGGAGAGGCGCTCGTCCGCACGATTGCGGAGGGAATGCAGGCGAAGCCGCGCGAGCACCATATGGCGGACGGGCACGCGAGCGAAAGCCGCCGCGGCATGAACAGGATAGGAGGATAACAGTATGGCACAGGTCCTTGCGGTCTGTATCAGCGAGAAAAAAGGGACAAAGAAACATAAGGTGGAGCAGATTTCTCTGCGGCCGCACCACGGCATCGAGGGCGACGCGCACGCCGGCAACTGGCACCGGCAGGTGAGCCTGCTTGCAAACGAAAGCGTGGACCGGATGCGGCAGGAGGGCGTGACGCTCAACGCCGGGGACTTCGCGGAAAACATCCTCACCGAGGGCATCACCCTGCGCACGCTCCCGGTCGGGACGGTGCTGCGCGCGGGCGAGGTTCGTCTTGAGGTCACGCAGATCGGCAAGGAGTGCCACAGCGACTGCGAGATACGGCGGCTGACCGGTATGTGCGTCATGCCGACCGACGGCATTTTCGCGGTCGTGCTGAACGAGGGCGTCATTCGCCCGGGCGATAAGATCGAGGTGGAAAACGCATGAAATGTATCAGAACGGAGGACGCGGTCGGCCATGTGCTGTGCCACGACATGACGCAGATCATCCCGGGCGTGAGCAAAGGCCCGCGCTTTCGCAAGGGGCATATCGTGACCGAGGAGGACATCCCGGTGCTGCTCTCGATGGGCAAGGAGAACCTGTTTGTATGGGAGCTGGAACCGGGGTTCGTGCACGAAAACGACGCGGCGGAGCGTCTGGCGGCGCTGTGCGGCCGGGAAAACATGGCGTGGAGCGAAACCAAGGAGGGCAAAATCGAGCTGAAAAGCGAAATCGACGGCGTGTTTCTCGTGGACAGCGAGCGGCTTTTTGCGGTGAACAGCGTCGATGAGCTGATGATTGCGACGCGGCGCGGCGGCGGACGGGTGCGTCCCGGCGACAAGCTGGCAGGCACGCGCGTCATTCCGCTCGTTATCCGCGAGGAAAAGCTGCTTGCGGCCGAGCAGGCGGCAGGGGACGCGCCGCTGCTTGCGGTCCGCCCGTTTACGCTGCGCACGGCGGCGGTCATCACGACTGGAAGCGAGGTCGCGAAGGGCCGCATTCCGGACAGCTTTACCCCGGTCGTCGAGCGAAAGCTCGCGGATTTCGGAATCCGCATGACCGAGCACGTACTGGTGGAGGACGGCCTCGAAAACGTCCGCGCGGCCATCGAGCGCATGAAGCAAACGCCGGTCGATATGATTTTATGCACCGGCGGCATGAGCGTGGACCCGGACGACTCGACCCCCGGCGCCATCAAGGCGAGCGGCGCGGACATCGTGACCTACGGTGCGCCCGTTCTGCCGGGGGCGATGTTCCTGCTCGGATATTACGCGGACGGACGCCCGATTATGGGCCTGCCCGGTTGCGTGATGTACGCGAAGGCGACGATTTTCGACCTCGTTCTGCCCCGCATTGCGGCGGGTGTGCGCCTGAAAAAGCGTGACTTTACCGCGTTCGGCGAGGGCGGTCTGTGCCTCGGCTGCGACAGCTGCACCTATCCGCACTGCGGTTTCGGGAGGTGAGCGCGGTGTACACGGCGAAGGTCATCACGGTCAGCGACCGCTCCTATCGCGGCGAGCGTGAGGACGCAGGCGGTCCGGCGGTGCGTGCGCTGCTCCGGCAGGCAGGCTACGAGGTCGGCGCGGCCGAAATCGTCCCGGACGAGCGGGAGCGCATTGAAGCCGCGCTGAAAAAAGCCTCCGACGAGGAGAAAATCGCCCTCATCGTCACGACCGGCGGCACCGGCTTTGCACCGCGCGACGTCACGCCCGAGGCGACGATGGCGGTCTGCGAAAAGCTCGCGCCCGGTATTCCCGAGGCCATGCGGGCGGCGTCCATGCGCATCACGCCCAAGGCGTGCCTGTCCCGCGCCGCGGCCGGCATCCGCGGACGAAGCCTTATCGTCAACCTCCCCGGCAGTCCCAAGGGCGCGTGCGAGAATTTAGAGGCGGTTCTGGAACCCCTCGCCCACGGTCTGTATATCCTGCGCGGAGGCAAAGAATAAAAAAAGCGGAGAGCACTTTTACCCGGTGCTCTCCGTTTCTGTCTGTCAGTGGAGTGAATTTTCAAATCAGCTTCGCGCGGAAGCGCGCATAAAATAGACTTTGCTTTACAAAGTCAGAACACAGCTTGTCGGCGAAACTGTTGTTTCGCAACAGCCGGAAAAAACAGAAACGGACCGGGAAATCGGTCCGCCGTTCTGCTGCGCCGCCGGAAAGGGAGTTCCGGTTTTGCAAAGAAAAAGAGTAAAAAGAAAGGAAAAAGAGAGGTGGTCTAAGTTAAAATTCTGCTGCGCAAGCCGCAGCTGCAAAGATAGGATTTTGTCCGGAAGAAGCGCTTGTTCCTCCTTTCGACAAGTTTAGTATAGCGCGAAAGTTGCACAAATGCAAGTTAAATAATTCGTCATTTCGCATAAAATTCCCGCTGGTTAGCGGAGGCTTATTTGACGCCCGATAACTGTCATATGCAACAAAAATAAAGAGATAGCTTTGTGGAAAACGCCGTTTGTGAAATTTGAATAATGCGGCTGTCAGGGGTTGACAAAACGTGAATATTGTATATAATGAGTATATACAATAAACAGAGGAGGGAGAGCGTGAACATCATTCTTTCCAACACGGACAGCGCCCCGATCTACGAGCAGATCACGCGGCAGCTCCGGGCGAAGATCGTCTCGGGCGAGCTTGCGCCGGGGGCGGCGCTGCCGTCCATGCGGCTGCTGGCGAAGGAGCTGCGCATCAGCGTCATCACGACCAAACGCGCCTATGAGGAGCTGGAGCGCGAAGGTCTCATCGTCACGCAGACCGGGCGCGGCAGCTTCGTGGCCGAGGTAAGCGGCGAAAGACTGCGCGAGGAACAGCGCCGCGCGGTCGAAAAGCACCTCGCGGACGCGGTGCACGCGGCGAAAATGGGGGGACTGACCGCAGAAGAGTTCATCGAAATCGCGAAAACGGCCTTCGAGGAGGGAGAAAAATGACAAACGCACTGGAAATCAGAGGACTCTGCAAGCACTATGACGGCTTTTCACTGGAAAACATCGACCTGACCCTGGCGCGCGGCGCGGTGATGGGACTCATCGGCGAGAACGGCGCAGGCAAGACCACGCTCATCAAGACGGTGCTCGACCTTGTGCGCCCGGACAGCGGCGAGGTGCGTGTGCTCGGTGGCAGCACGGCGGATACGGCGGTGCGCGAACGGCTCGGTGTGGTGCTTGAGGACGGCGGCTTTCCGAGCCATATGAGCGCCGGGGAGGTAGACAGCCTGCTCGGGCGGGCGTACCGCGCGTGGGACAGCGAAGCGTTCGCCTCGTATCTCGACCGCTTCGGCATCGACCGGGGAAAGAAAATCAGCGCACTTTCCAAGGGTATGAAGATGAAGCTCGCCATCGCGGCGGCGCTTTCGCACGGGGCGGAGCTGCTCATCCTCGACGAGGCCACGAGCGGACTCGACCCTGTCGTGCGCGACGAGGTGCTCGACCTGCTTTACGACTTCATGCAGGACGAAACGCACGCCATCCTGCTGTCGAGCCACATCACGAGCGACCTCGACAAAATCGCGGACAGCGTGACTTTCGTGCATCGCGGCCGCGTGCTGCTCAGCGGCGAGCGGGACGAACTGCTCGACCGCCACGGCATTCTGCGCTGCACCGCCGAGCAGCTGAAAGCGCTCGACCCGGCGGCAGTTCGCGCGGTGAAAACCGGGGCGTTCGGCTGCGAAGCGCTGGTGCGCCGGGACGGCATTCCGGAAAACTGGCCGGTCGAGCCGGTCAGCATCGAACAGCTCATGCTCTTTTTGACGCGAGGGGAGGAAGTAAAATGAAAGCAATGCTTTATGCGGACTGGAGGAGCGTGCGGCGCTCGGTGAAGGCGATATTGTGGGTCGTTCTGGTGATGTCGGTCGCGGCGTCCGCGTTCGGCGGCGTGCTGGTTGTGCCGTTCATGCTCACGATGCTGTCGCTGATGTTTCCGGCGACGCTCATGAACACCGACCACGCCTACGGGTGGGATAAGCTGAGCCTGACCCTGCCGGTGTCGCGGCGCGACGTCGTGGGAAGCAAGTTCACGGTGAGCCTGCTCGTCAATCTGGCGGCGTTCGCGCTCAGCACGGTGCTGATTCTGATTTTCACGGCGGTCAACCGCGACAGCTCGCTTGCGGAAAACCTGTTCAGCCTGCTTGCGTGCGAGGCGGCGGGTCTGCTGCTGATGGGCGTGCAGTTCGTGCTCATCCTGAAATTCGGCACCGAACGCGGTCGCTATCTGCTCATGGGCGTCGTCTGGGTCCCGATCATCCTGATTAACGTTCTGAAAAACCACCCGGCGGTAAACAGCCTCGTGAAAGCCATCGGCGGCATGGACAGCTGGCCGGTGACGCGGCTCGCAGGCTTTGCCGCAGGAATACTGCTGCTCTGCGCGGCGGCGTACGTCCTCTGCTGGCATATCGGAAACAGGATTTACGAGAAAAGGGAGTTTTGACCTCAATCCCGAGGTCGGGGGAGTTTCGCCCTCGGAGGGCGGGGCCTTTTTGCCGCCTCCGGCGGCGGGGAAAACTGCTGCCGGGCGGCAGCCGGCTTCTGCAAAAGGGGGTACAGGACACCCTATCCGGGTTTCCTATACCCCCTCTTGCGACTCCCCCTGACCTTCCGGTCTGCTGCTCAGCGGAGCTTCGCAGCTAAAAAGCGGGGGCCGCAATTAAGACCGCTCTGTCATCGAAGGCAGTTCGACGCCGTTTGGGGTTGGCTCGCCTTTGGCTTCGCGCTTGATTTCCGCGCATAACAGTGCGCGGCAGCGAGGTGAAAGGGGATAAACAGTTATCTGGGCGTCCCGTAGGGCGGGCTGCCCTCAGCCCGCCGTTCCCTCGGCAGGCACGGATTTTCCGGAACACCCCCGTAGGGCGGGGTGACCTCACCCCGCCGCCTGTAACGGTGTGCAGACAGGTAACGTCGTAGACGTTACCGTTAGAAAAAGAACGTGGAACGGCGGCAAAACCATCGGATAATCTCCCATCTCCCCACATAGACTACCTCTGAAAGGGGAGAGCCGGATGGAAATCTTTCTGCTTTGTCTGCCGCTGGCGGTCGGGGGCCTTGCCGCCGCGCTGACCATGGGGAGCATGGCGCAGTACAGTGCTCTGCCGCAGCCGCCGCTTGCGCCGCCGCCGTGGGTGTTTCCGGTGGCGTGGACGGTGCTTTACCTGCTGATGGGTCTTGCGAGCCGCCGCATTTACCGGCTGCACACCGCCGAGAGCCGCCGCGCTCTGCGGCTGCATTACGCGCAGCTCGGCGCGAATTTCGTCTGGCCGCTGCTCTTTTTCCGCGCAGGGGAGTACGCCGTGGCGTTTTGGTGGCTGCTGTTCCTGCTGGCGCTCGCCGCGGCGGAGATGGCCTCGTTTCGCCGTCTGGACCGCACCGCCGGGCGTCTGCTCGCGCCCTACCTCGCGTGGCTCGCCTTCGCGGCATACCTCAATTACGCCGTCGTGCGGCTGACCGCCTGACGTGACGCTGATTTTTCCGTGTAAAATTGATGTAAAATCGAATATTGTTCCGCTTTTTCCTGTTGACACGGTACGAATGGACTGATACACTTAAAATGTATGCGTTTCGTAAAGAGATAATTAAGAGAATGTGAAACGGAGGAAGCATATGGAATTCGATGTGCTGTCAATCGTACAGATGATCGGCGGTCTTGCGCTGTTCATCTACGGCATGACAACAATGGGCAAGGGACTGGAGCGCGCTGCCGGTTCCAAGCTGGAAAAAACTTTGGAAAAAATGACGGGCAACGTCTTTACCGCTCTTATCATGGGCATGGTCGTGACGATGGTCATTCAGTCCTCGTCCGCGACGACGGTCATGGTGGTCGGCTTCGTAAACGCCGGCATCATGACGCTCAAGCAGTCGGTCGGCGTCATTCTGGGCGCGAATATCGGTACGACCGTCACCGCGCAGATTTTACGTCTTTCGGGCGGCGACGGCTCGGGCAATCTGTTCATGGACCTGCTCAAGCCGAAAAACCTCGCCTATATCATCGTCCTTGTCGGCGTTATCATCATGATGCTCGCGAAAAAGCGCCGCACCCGCGATGTTGCGGACATCTTCACCGGCTTCGGCATCCTGTTCATCGGCATGTCGGTCATGGAGAGCGCGGTCGCGCCGCTCGCTGACCTGCCGCAGTTTGCGGAGCTGTTCGCGGCGATCTCCAATCCGGTTCTCGGCGTTCTGGTCGGCGCAGGCGTCACCGCCATCATTCAGTCGTCCTCCGCGTCGGTCGGTATCCTTCAGGCGCTGTCCACGACGGGCGCGATCACCTATTCTGCCGCCATCCCGATCATTCTGGGCCAGAACATCGGTACCTGTATCACCGCGTTCCTGTCCTCGCTCGGCGGCTCGAAGAACGCACGCCGCACGGCGATGGTGCACTTCTACTTCAACCTCATCGGTTCCATCGCGTTTCTGGTCGCGACCTACGCCATCCAGTACACGGTCGGCTTCTCGTTCTGGGAAAATCCGATCGACAAGGGCGGCATCGCGAACTTCCATACGCTGTTCAACGTGACCTGCACGGTGCTGTTCCTGCCGTTTACCGGCCTGCTCGTCAAGCTCGCGAAGTGGAGCGTTCCGACCGGCGAAACGCAGGAGGACCCGCTTGCAAAGCTGGAGCCGCGCTTCCTGACCACCCCGGCGCTCGCCCTCGACCAGGCGCAGCGCTGCATCGCGGACATGGGCGAGGCGGCCAAGGGCAACTATCATCTGGCGGTTGACCCGCTGTTCGGCGGCAGTGCGGCCAGTGAGGAGAGCTTCCGCGAGCACGAGGCGTTCCTCGACCGCGCGGAGGTCGAGATCGGCCGCTACCTGACCACCATTCATAACGTGCGTTCGGTCGATCAGCGCCGCCGTACCGCCGAAATGATGCACTCACTGTCCGACTTCGAGAAGATTGGTGACTACGCGCAGAACATCTTCGACCGCGCCGATGAGTTCCGTCAGGCGGGACTCAGCTTCTCCGCGACCGCGATGAACGAGCTGCACGCTATGGCGGACGCGGTAAGCGAGGTTCTCGATATGACGGTTGAGGCATATGTCACCCAGTCGGTTTCGCTCGCACGCAGCGTTGAGCCGCTTGAGGAAGTCGTGGACACCATGAAGGAGCAGCTCAAGAGCCGCCACATCGAGCGCCTCGGCGAGGGCGGCTGCACGATGCAGACCGGTATCCACTTCCTCGACATCGTGCATGACCTTGAAAAGATCAGTGACCACTGCTCGAATATCGCCATCTACACCATTCAGCTCGTTGAGGGCGCGGAGGAGTTCGATACGCACGCCTACGCCAAGGCGGCGTACAAGTCCGGCCCCCAGTTCGAAACCAAGCTGAAATTCTACCAGGACAAATACCTGTCGCGGCTGAACGAAGCCAAGGCATAATAATCTGGGCGAAACAAATCCCCTGCACCGGTTTTACGTGGTGCAGGGGATTTTTCTGTCTTTAATCGTCCGAGGCGAATACGCTCGTGATGGCGGTGAACAGCTTTTTGAATACGTTGCAGATGCGGGCGAATACGCCTTCGTCTGCGGCGTCCTGGTCGGAAACGCCGCTGTCCTTGTCGTCATCGATCGAGATTTCTTTGGTGCGGAGGATGAACTGAAGGCTGGACGGGGCGGGGTTCATGTTCGAGGTCACGGACTGAAGCTCGGCGGAGGTGTCGATATTCAGCACGTTGGTGTCGTCCTCAAGGTCGGTCTCCGCGTCCTTGACGGCGGAGTGGATGGAGTCGGTCGCGGTCTGCATCTGACCCGAAGCCGTGGAGCCGGACAGCTTGCCGAGCGTGTCGAGCAGGCTGTCGATGGTCGCCTGCGTGCTTGCGTCGGCCTGACTGCGCACCGAGCGCAGAACGCTGTTCGCGGTGTTCACGAGGTCATACGAGGTCGAGAGCGCCTTCTTAGTTGAGGTGATAAGGCTCGTGGTCTTGTCGATGGCACTGTTCGCGGTCGTGGTCATGGTGTCGAGCGACTCACGCAGCGCCGGAATATTGGCGAGCATCTTGTTCACGCGGTCGAGAGAGCCGTTCGCAAGCTCGGTCAGCTTCTTGCCCTCCTGCGTGAAGTCCTGCGGCAGACCCTTGTAGTCGTCGAATACGTCCGCGATGTCCTCGAGATCCTTGAGCAGGGAATTCGTCGCGTTGAGCAGGTCGGACATTTTCTCTGTGACACTTTTGAGCTGCTTGGTCATGGACTGCATGTCGGACGTGACAGCCGAAGAACCGCTCTTGATGCCGGTCATGAGAGCGGCGAGCGCCTGTGCGTTGTTGTAGGCTGCCGAGGACTGAACAGCGGCGGCACCGGCAGCTTCGCCTGCCTTAGCCGCTTCGGCCTTGGCTTTTTCTTTGATTTCAGCTTTTTTTTCATCAGACATGTCATCAGTAATGGTCGACATGATTTCAATATATTTTTGCTGAGAAGCATCTTTGCCAGCGCTTTGAGCGGTCGAAGAGGTCATAGCAGAGACGTAGTTTTTCAGTTCGGTGGAAACCGGGGTTTCCAGATCAAGGTTCTCCAGACTGTCCGACAGTTTCCTGAGGTCATCTGTCAGCGCGTCCAGCTCCTTCTGGAGACTCTCGCTTGCGCTGCGCACCTGGGAGATATTCCAGCTGCCGTTCGAGGTCTCGTCATCGAGGTCGTCGAACAGGTCCTCCAGATTGCCGAGCGAGGTCTTTACCTGCTCGAGCAGCTTCTGGTACTCGGTCACGTCCGCGCCGGACTCCTCGAGGGTGGTGAGGATGCTGCTCGTGGTGGCGTTGAGCGAGGTGAGGGTGTCCTTTGTGGTGTTCAGCTCCGGAATGAGCGAGTCGGACTGGCCGGTCAGCTCATTGAGGGCGGCGAGCGCCGCGTCCGTGCGCGGGTCGATGGTGCCGCGGTCGCGGATGAGCTGCTTGCGCACCTCGTCGATGCCCGAAATGCCCTTGCTCATCGAGCTGAGGCTGCCCTGAACCGCCTGCATGGTGCTGAGCATGCTGCTGACGCCGGTATAGAGGTTGTCGCCCGAATTTTCCAGACGGTCCTTGATGTCGCGCATGCTCGACATGATGTCGAGCGCGGAAGTGGTCGCCGGGGTCATGAACATGATGAGCCCCATGCTCTCGAAGTCATTCGAGCCGATGCGGACGGTGAAGGTGTTTTCCTCGCCCGGCAGGCCCATGAACATGACGAGCTTGTAGGTGCCGAAGGACTGAATCTGTGCGCCGGGGGCGTCAATGGAGAGCGCCTTGCTCATGTCGATGCCGGTCGCGCAGACCAGCATCATGTTGTTCTTGTAGTATTCGCTTGCGTAGTCGTTCGGAACGGCGTGAATGTCCATCTGGATGGTGCCGCTCGCGCCGGCGCACTTGTCGGCCTCGACCGGAACGCCGTTCAGCTTGTAGGACACATCGAAGTTCCACGGCATCTGGATATTGACCGTGTCGTTCGGGATGCACTCGTAGTAGAAGCGCTGCTTGTCGGTGTCGAGCTTCCAGTAGACCGAGCCGTCCTTGAGCACCGGCTCGTCAAAGGTGGACATATTGTAAACGTCCTTGTAGTCTCCGAAATCGGTGAACTCGGTGTGGCCGTTGAGGTTTACGCCCTTGACGATGCGCGTGTTGGTCGGCACGCCGTAGTAGTCCATGTTGATGTATACGGCCTCGTCGGTTTCGACTGTCGGAGCGGCGGCGTAGGCGCACTGCGGCAGCGCAAACGAAAGCAGAAGTGCGGTCGCGGTGACGCGGCGCAGCTTATTTCTTTTCATTGTCGTTTTCCTCCGTGTTGCTCTGTTCATTGTCGTTCTTCTTCGCGGAAATCAGGTCACTCAGACGGGCACGGCGCTTGTCGAGCCGCGCCTTGAGGCGCATACGCACGCGCTTCGGCAGGGTGCGGCCGGAAGACTGCGTTTCGGTCTGCTGCGGCTCGTCCGGCTGCTCGGGGAGGGTGTAGCCCTTGCCGTGGAGCAGGCTGTTCAGCTTTGCGCGCGTCTGCTTGTGGCGGGCATGGCGGTTTTCACGAATCTGCTGATGCAGGCGCAGCCGCTGCTCGTGCAGGGCGCTGAGCGTCGGCAGCTTGATCTTCATCGCGTGGATACGGTTCATCTTTGCGTGCTTTCGTTCCGCGTGGTCAGGCTTGACGATGAACCGGTCGAAGATCATCAGGCACATCGGCAAGAAGAACAGTACCATGATGACCGAGATGAACGCGCCGCGGCCGATGAGGCGGCCAAGGCTCGAAATCGCCTCGACCGAGGTCATGAAGTACAGGCCGTAGGCGACCGTCATGACGATCATGCCCGAGGTCATGACCGACTCCGCGCTCGTCGAAACCGCGCGTATCGCGGCTTCCTTCTTGTCGCCCTGCGTGCGTGCGTCCAGATAGTTGCCGGTCATCAGGATGGAGTAGTCAACCGTCGCGCCGAGCTGGATACAGCCGACGATGATAAAGCCGAGATACATCGTGCGCTGGCCGTAGATGTACGGGAGTGCGGTGTTGATGAAGATCGCGCACTCGATTGGGATAAGCACGACAAGGGGCAGAATGAGCGCCTTGTAGGTGAGGGCGACAACGAGGGCAACGCCGAGAAGCGATACGATGTTGACGCGGTTGTAGTCGGGCACGATGATGGACTTGATGTCCTGCGTGGACGGGGTAACGCCGACAAGGTAGGTCGTTTCGCCGGGATAGTAACGGTTCACGATGGCGCGAATGCTGTCCGCGAAATGGAAGGCGTCCTCGCTCTCGCCCGAGGAGCGGACGTTGATGATAACGCGCGCCCAGTGCTCGGAGTGCATGATGCTCGTGATGTTTTCGGGGAGAAAATCCTCCGGAATGCCCTCGGGCAGAACGGACGAAAGACTGAGCGCGTACTTGACGTACGGCAGGTCGTCGATTTCGTCGGTCATCTGCTTTTCGGTCAGGTTGCTGTCGAGCGGGACAAGGGCGATCATCATGTTGCTCTTGCCGAACTCGGCATTCATCTGCTGCTCGGCCTCATAGACCGGCGTGCCGGGGGAGTTCGCGACTGCCTCGTTGCCGTAGCTGAAGTTCGCCATGCCCTGCGCGACGTAGCAGGGGATGATGATGAGCAGCACAGCGATGAACAGCGGGCGGCGGATGCGGAAGGCGAAATTGCCGATGCCGCGGCTCTGCGTCGGGATGAACGGACGGTGCTTGGTCTTGGCGACGATATCCTGAAAGCGCAGGATGAGCGCCGGCATGAGCAGCAGCACGGTCGCAAGGCTGATGGCGATGCCCTTGGCGAGCACGATGCCCATATCCGGGCCGATGCCGAAGTTCATCAGGCACATCGCCGCGAAGCCGACGATGGTCGTCATGCCCGAGGCGAATACCGACGAGAACGCGCTGCGCCATGCGTTCGCCATGGCCTGCTCCGGCTCGATGCCCTGTGCGCGCTCCTGCGTGAAGGCGTGCAGCAGGAAGATCGAGTAGTCCATCGAGCAGGCGAGCTGCAATACCGCGCCGACCGCGTTCGACAGGAAGGAAATCTCGCCGAGGAAGATGTTCGTGCCCATGTTGATGACGATGGCAATGCCGAGGATGGACAGGAACATGACCGGCTCGAACCACGAGGTCGTAGTGATGGTCAGAATGATATAGATGATGATGACCGCGAGCACCATCACGCGGGCGACCTCTTTGTTGATGGTCGGGCCGAGGTTGGTGTCGCTCGTTGCGGAACCGGCCACAAGACCGTGGTCACCGACGATCTGCTCGATCTGGCGGATGGCCTTGTGCGTCTGCGTGGACGAGTCCTTGTCCTTGAACACGATGTCCATGTAGGCGGTCTGGTTGTCCTCGTGGTAATAATCATCAATGTCATCGTAGTCGATGAATTCGCTCGAACCGTAGATGTTGGTCGTAAGGTCGGCCCACATGACCATGTCTACGCCGTCAACGTCCGCGATGCGGTCCTTGATGTTCTTCGCCTCGTAAAGCGTGACGTCTTTCAGCATGACGCGGCCCATGCCGGGGTAGGTGAACTCGTCCTCCATGATGTCGAGCGCCTGTGCGGACGGGGAGGAGTCGGGAAGATACTTGGTCAGGTCATAGTTGATGCCGACCATCGGCGCACAGATCAGGCTGAGCAGCACGAGTACGGTAAATATCTTCTCGATGAGCTTGCGATGGTTAATAATCAAATCAACCGGGTTATGTCCGTTAAGTTTCACAAAGAAAACACCAACTTTCTGGGAAATAGATATTGTACAGGATTTCTTTTCGTGTTATAGTATAATACATAAGGTTAACGAACACAATAGGCAAATACAATTAAACAGTGCGATAAACGACAATGTAAGATAATATGTTTGAAAACATACGGCGAAAGCGAAGATGACTGAAATCTGAACATAATCTGAACGGAGGAGAAGTAAAATGGCAGGAGCGGCACAGGAGGACAAGCGAATACGGCGCACCAAAAAGCTGCTGCGGCAGGCGCTGACCCGTCTGATGCAGCAGAAAGACTTTCCAAGCATCACCGTGACCGATGTCGTGCGCGAGGCGGACATCAACCGGGGTACATTCTATGCGCACTACCGCGATGTGTATGACCTCAGAGACAAAATCGAGGCGGAGATGATCGGAGACTTCCGCAACCTCATTGCGGACATCCAGCCGCGCGAGACCAGCACGCTCGAACCGGTGCTCACCCGCGCGATGGATTATCTGGAGGAGAACCGCGAGATTGTGACCGCGCTCGTCCGGGGGACCGGCGTCGAGGGCTTCGGACGCAAGATGATCACCGTACTGGAGGAGTGCCGGCTCGAAATGCTGCCCTACCGCACGGTCGAGGATACCTACGCGGCTCGCTTCATGTCCACCGGCATCGTGGGCATGCTCGAAAAGTGGATCACCGACCCGCAGCCTATCCCGAAAACCGAGATGACCGAGCTTATCCTCCGTGCGCTGACGCAGAGCCTCATGTAAAGAGATATCGGTATCGTAAAGCGGAAACGCTGAGAGAAACCGGTATCGCAGAAAGAAAACGGCACAAAAATACCCCGGGAGATCTCCTCTTCCGGGGTTGCGTTTTGCCTGTTATTCGTATCGGAGCTTTACGTTTTCCTGACGGCAGAGATCCACGTATTCCTTCGGCGGCTCGCGGTCGGTGATGAACGCCGTAAGGTCCTTCAGGTGGCAGAAGGTGACGATGGCTTCCTTGCCGATTTTCGAGGAGTCGGCCATGCCGTAGATACTGTCGGCCCGCTGCACGACGGCGCGCTTGATTTCCGCTTCAAGGAAAGTCGTGTTGGTCATGCCGGCGGTCAGCGAAACGCCGGTCGCGCCCATGAACGCCTTGTTGATGCGCATGGAGGACAGCGCCTCGATGGCGGACAGACCGACGAAAGAATCGGTCGTGGGGCTGTAAATGCCGCCGAGCGAAATAATATTCAGATTATCGTACTTGGATGCCTCGCTCAGCGCACCGAGCGAGTGGGTGATGATGGTGATGCGCTTTTTCGCAACGAGAAACCGCAGCAGACACAGCGTTGTCGTGCCCGAGTCGATGAAGATGGTGTCGCCGTCCGCGACTTCCTCGGCGGCGAGCCGCCCGATGAGCGATTTGTCCACCTTGTTGAGGCCGGAGCGGATGGGGGTCGGGACCGCGCCCGAGGGGACGGTTGCGGTGACGCCGCCGTATACCTTAGTAATATGGCCGCGCATTTCCAGCTCGTTCAGGTCGCGGCGGATGGTATTTTTGGACACGCCAAAAACCTCGCACAACTCGTCGATGCTGACGGTTTCGCGCGAGATCACATACTGCTCTATGGAGTTTAAGCGGCTGACCTTCATATTCATGCCTCTCCCTGAAGAATCTCCAAATGTGTCCACAATGCACCTTGATAGTTTATCAAATTCTGCGCAAGTTGTCTACTGCTTATAGGAACAGAAATTTGGGTCGGAATTTGGTGAAAAAGCGAAAAGTACGGGAAAGTGTGCCGGAAAACTGGACAGAATAACGAAAAAACACGGTAAAACTTCGAATAAAATTTTATTTTGACGGAAAGAAACGGTGAAGTGATGGGCAAATGGTGGTTTTTTCTGGCGCGGAGGGCAGAGAGAAAAACACACGCATCGGCACGAAAATCGGGCAAACCGGCGCAGAGGGTGCGGTAACGCCTGCGAAAAGGACGGAAAACGAAAGAAAAGCCCGCCTCGGAAAACCGTCCGAAAGGCACACTTTACAGGCGGAAAGCCGGGACGGCGGCGGAGTGAGCGGAATTTTTTATCTGGAAAAACATGATTTTCGGTTGAAATCCGGACGGTTTGGTGATACACTGTAAACGTATACAGCGGTATGGTATCGCTGTGCGCCGGGCGGCTCCGCCGCTGCGGGCGCGATAAGAGAAAATACTTATGAATTAGGCAGGTGTATGCAATGCAGAAAGCAGAAAAGATGCAGGAGCTTCGCGTATTTGCTCAGGAAATCCGTGTGGAGACCCTGAAGACCGTCGGTTCTCTTGGTTTCGGCCATGTACCGGGTGCAATGTCCGTTATCGATGCGCTGGCAGTTCTGTACGGCGAGGTTATGAAGGTAGATCCGAAGAACCCGCACTGGGAGGATCGTGACTGGTGCGTACTGTCCAAGGGCCACGCAGGTCCGGCTATGTACGCTACCCTCGGTCTGAAGGGTTTCTACCCGATCGAGGAGGCTTATACCCTCAACCAGCCGCACACCAACTTCCCGTCTCATACCGACCGCACCAAGACTCCGGGCGTTGACCTTACCACCGGTTCTCTGGGCCAGGGCATGTCCACCGCAACGGGCGCCGCTCTCGGCAACAAGCTCGACGGCCGCGACAGCCACGTATTCGTATTCGTCGGCGACGGCGAGTGCGACGAGGGTCAGGTTTGGGAGGCTGCTCAGTTCGCAGCTCACTACAAGCTCGACAACCTCGTATGCTTCGTAGACGACAACAAGTACCAGCTCGATGGTGCCGTTGACAAGGTCATGAGCCATGGCAAGGGCATCGGCGCAAAGTTCGACGCTTTTGGCTGGAACGTAATTGAGCTTCAGGACGGCAACGACGTAGAGCAGATCTACGACGCAATCCAGCTCGCTTACGACACCAAGGGCAAGCCGACCTGCATTGTGCTGAATACCGTCAAGGGCCTCGGCGCAACGTTCGCTGAAGGCACCGGCGCGCACTCCTCTCAGCCGAGCAAGGAGCAGTGGGATGAAGCCATTGCTGCTGCTGAGAAGAAGCTCGCAGAGATCAAGGCACAGTAAGGGAGGTACATAAACATGAGCTTTACTTTGATTGGCAAGCACGAGAAGGATTCTCGTAACAACCGTGACGGTTTCGTTACCGCTATGCTGGACCTGATGGAGAAGGACAGCAAGGTTATGCACGTTGACTGTGACCTCGAAAACTGCATCAACACCGGCAAGCTGGCTAAGGCTTTCCCGGAGCAGACCGTAAACGCAGGCATCGCAGAGGCAAACGCTATGGGCGTTGCAGCAGGTCTGGCCGCTACCGGCCGCACCGTGTTCATGCACTCCTTCGGCTGCTTCGCATCCCGCCGTGCATTCGACCAGGCTTTCATGTCCGCAGCTTACGCTAAGCTGCCGGTACACGTGATCGGTTCCGACCCCGGCGTATGCGCTGCATACAACGGCGGCACCCATATGCCGTTCGAGGACTGCGCTCTGTACATGTCCGTACCGGAAGCAGTCGTTATCGACCCGGTTGACTACGCACAGATCAACTGCCTGACCAAGAAGCTGGCAGAGTCCGGCAAGTTCTCCTACATGCGCATGATCCGCAAGGGCTTCACCACCGTTTACGGCGACGGCTCTGACTTCGAGATCGGCAAGGGCGTTACCCTGAAGGAAGGCAAGGACGTTGCTATCATCGCTTCCGGCATCATGGTAGACGAGGCACTGAAGGCTCAGGAGCAGCTGGCTGCTGAGGGTATCTCTGCCAAGGTTATCGATATGTTCACCTGGAAGCCGCTCGACGAGCAGCTCATCCTCGATTCCGCTGCTGAGTGCGGCGCTATCGTAACCGCTGAGAACCATCAGGTCAAGGTTGGTCTGGGTTCCGCTGTTGCTAACGTTGTTATCAAGAACAACCCGGTTCCGATGGAGATGGTAGGCGTTGAGGATCGCTTCGGTCAGGTAGGCGCTGAGTCCTTCCTGCGCGAGGAGTACGGTCTGACCGCGGCTCACATCGTTGAGGCTGCTAAGAAGGCAATCGATCGCAAGAACGGTTAATTTCCGCACTTACGCGAAGTAAATATTTGCATCGAAAGGCGTTCCGACGTATGTCGGAACGCTTTTTTGACGTTACTTTGCACAGAAGCAAACGCAGATTTTGTATGGTCTGGGAATAGACAATATCAACCAAATTTGCTACACTGTAAGCACAACAATAAAAGGAGGTGTACCACATGAAAAAACGGTACATAGCAGGACTGGCGCTGGCTCTTGTGGGGATTTTGAGCGGGTGCGGACAAACGGCGGCAGACAACACAATCAGCCTTACACCGGTGGAGGAAACGACCGCAGACCAGAGTGGCAGACTGATTGAGTATAATTTTTCCGGCCACAGGAGCGAAGCCGAGGGCGTATTGTTTGGCTGTTATATATGGGATGGCAGCACATGGCAGAAAGATGAGGATGCCACGTTTGGGTTGCGTTGTTCGGCGACACTGGGCAGCGGCAAGGGCACGATCAAATTCGAGCGTGACGGCGATGCGGCGAATGCGAACTATAAGATTGGAATGGATTCGCCACAGCTTGGCGGATATGCACAGGTTATGGATTCGCCCGAGAGAAACAGTCTGCCGATGGAGGGATTGACGGCAACTGTTGCTGCATGGGAGGAACCTGTCAATGACTTGGCAGTCGACACGGAAATTCCGTTGCTCGTGCGTGTGTTCCGCACGGACGGTACGATCATTCCGGTATCTATTGATGCGTTTTTGGAACCGGAAAACAGCAAAGCCGTACAGAAAAGCGTGTATGCGGAAGCGTACACTGTAATTTTCTGCTATGAAATGTAAATGCTGAAACGGAGGTGTACCACATGAAAAAACGATACGCAGCAGGACTGGCACTGGCTCTTGTGGGGATTTTGAGCGGGTGCGGGAAGGCAGAGACACAGCCGGCGGATAATACGATTTCCATCACGCCGATGGAGCAGGCGGGAACGCTTGCGGTGTATACCTATTCCGGCAACAACACGGAAGCCAACGGAATAACATTCAACAGCTACACATGGGATGGCAATGCGTGGCAGAACATGGACAAACCCATCGGTGTGTATGGCATGGGCCTGAATAACGGCACCGGCAAAATCATTTTCCGGCATGATGCAGATACAATCAATGTGGCGTATGATATTGAGATGACGTTCCCGAGCGGCGGCGCTTCGACCCAGTACGGAGATTCGTCCGAACTGAGCAAGCTGCCAACGGACAACCTGACAGTGGCTGTCACGGGACAGGAGAAGCCAATCGACGATTTAGCAGTCGATGTAGAGATACCTCTTGTTGTGCGTGTGTTCAACACGGACGGAGCAACGCACACGGTAGATATCAATGCGTTTATCGAACCAGATAGCAGTGAAGCACTGAAAAACTGCATCTATGCGGATGCCATTACGGCAACATTCGTATATAGCAACAGCGTTTCCCAATAAACCGCGAAATGCCCTGACCTCTCGTCAGGGCATTTTTCTCTTTACGCCTGCGGCGAATTTCACTATAATAGAGGGAGCAGAAAGGGGAGAGAACCATGTCCCAAACAGACAGCCCACTGGGCACAGCGCCGGTCGGCAAGCTGGTTCTGCAGCTTGCCATACCGGCCATGCTGGCACAGTTTGTCAATATTCTATACAGCGTGGTCGATCGCATGTACGTCGGCCATATTGCAGGTGCGGGCGATGCGGCACTGGCGGGTGTCGGTGTGTGCGCGCCTGTGGTGACTATGATTACCGCCATCGGTGCGCTCATCGGCTTCGGCGGCGGACCGCTGATGAGCATCCGCATGGGGCGGCGCGACATGGACGGCGCCCGTCAGATCATCACGAACAGCTTCTACCTATTGCTGGCGCTGAGCGTGCTGGCGACCGTGCCGCTGCTTATTTTCAAGCGGCAGATCCTGTTCACCTTCGGCTGCAGCGACGCCCTGTGGGATTACGCGCAGGCGTACTTTACGACCTATGTTTCCGGCACGGTGTTCGCATTACTGAGCTACGGACTCAATCAAATTACAATGAGTCAGGGATTTTCGGGTACCGCAATGCGGTCTGTTATGCTCGGAGCGGCCGTAAATATCGCACTTGACCCGGTGTTCATTTTTGCGCTGCACATGGGCGTGCGCGGAGCTGCTCTTGCGACCGTGCTGTCGCAGGCGTGCTCGACGGTGTATATCCTGCGTTTTCTGATGAGTGATAGAGCCGCCGTCCGTATTACCCGTCAGCCGGTCAATTTCGGCTGGATGCGCCGTATCGTGCAGGTCGGTCTGTCGCCTGCGCTCATCATCGCGCTTGATAACGTGCTGCTCATCTCCATCAACGTCATGCTGCGAAAATACGGCGGCGCAGACAGCGATATGCTCATCGCGTGTGCCGCCATCATGCAGAGCTTCATGCTCGTCATCACCATGCCGCTCGGCGGAATTACGGCGGGTACGCAGTCCATCCTCGGCTATAACTACGGCGCGTGCGACGAAAAACGCGTCATGAAGGCGTTTCGGTGCATTGTGCTGCTGTGCCTCGTGTTCTGCGGCATCATGTTCCTGCTCGCGCAGACGGTCTCGGGCGCTTTTGTCAGAATCTTCACCAAAGACCCGGCGTATATTGATATGGCGGCGTATATGATCCGCACCTACTCGCTCGGCGTGCTCGGACTGACCATCCAGTACCCGTTCGTGGACGGCATGACTGGCATGGGCCTTGTCAAATGGGGACTGACGTTTTCCATGCTCCGCAAGGGCATTTTCCTCGTCAGCGTGTTCGTCCTGCCGCCGATTTTCGGGGCAACGGCCGTTATGTTTTCCGAGCCGCTGTCCGATGTCGTGTCGGCGGTGTTCTCCGGCTGCGCGGCCATGTTCCTCTTGCCGAAGCTGGTGGCGAAACAATGCTGCAAGTAGAGTGAAGAGTTGAGAGTGAAGAGCATGAGAAGTTTAACCTTCTTCATGTTGTTACATTACACATAAAATCTAAATCGTAGGGTGCGACGACTCGGCGCACCGTCTGTAACCCGTCTGCACAGACCTAACCGTAGGGGCGAACATTGTTCGCCCGAGAACCGTTTGATTTTACGTTGTGTGGGAGCACAATGTGCTCCCCTACGGGGGTAACATGTACTAATCGTTAGATGCGGTGCGCCGAGGTCGTACCCCAGGGCACCTTCTTTTGCCCTTTGGGCAATTCACCTTGTCGCACCCTGCGGTGTACCTTTATGATAATATGAAAAACGGAGAAACACGATGAATCATTACGTTCATTCTCCATCTTCCATCCTCCATTCTCAATTACTTCCCGCTCTTTGTACAAACTACCCCTTTACGAACGCATTTCTACTCTGTATAATAAGGTAAGATAGAAAACTCTTTCCGTCGAACGGAACAAGAACGATAACGGAGGAACAGAACATGGACGTTAAGGAACGCGCACTGCAGGCACACGAAAAATGGGGCGGCAAGATTGAGGTCGTGGCTCGCTGTGAGGTAAACAGCAAGGACGATCTGTCGATCGCGTACACGCCGGGTGTTGCCGAGCCGTGCCTTAAGATCAAGGACGATCCGTCTCTCAGCTACAAGTACACGCGCCGCCACAATCTGGTTGCGGTCATCACGGACGGCACTGCGGTGCTCGGTCTGGGCGATATCGGTCCGATTGCCGGCATGCCGGTTATGGAGGGCAAGTGCGCGCTGTTCAAGGCGTTCGCTGACGTGGACGCGTTCCCGCTCTGTGTGGCTTCCAAGGATGTGGACGAGATCGTACGCACCATTCAGCTGATCTCCGGCTCGTTCGGCGGCATCAACCTCGAGGATATCGCGGCTCCGCGCTGCTTTGAGATCGAGCGCCGTCTGAAAGAGGTCTGCGACATTCCGGTATTCCACGATGACCAGCACGGCACGGCTGTCTGCTGCGGTGCGGCTCTGCTCAACGCCTGCCGCCTGACCGGCCGCAAGGTGGATGAGATCAAGATGGTTGTCAACGGCTGTGGCGCGGCTGCTATCGCCGTTACCAAGTTCCTGATGTTCCTCGGTGTCAAGCACATCACGATGGTTGAGCGCTTCGGCATCGTCTGCGAGGGCGATGAGCGCCTGAATCCGGCACAGCAGGAGATGGCCAAGGTCACCAACCGCGAGCACATGACCGGCACGCTGGCCGATGCTGTCAAGGGTGCGGATGTATTCTTCGGCATGTCCGCTCCGCAGGTGCTTACTGCAGAGATGGTCTCCACCATGGCCAAGGACCCGATGGTATTCGCTATGGCAAATCCGGTGCCCGAAATCTGGCCGGAGGACGCAAAGAAGGGCGGCGCTGCCGTTGTCGGCACCGGCCGTTCGGACTATCCGAACCAGATCAACAACGTGCTCGCGTTCCCGGGCATTTTCCGCGGTGCGCTGGACGTTCGCGCAAGCGACATCAACGAAGAGATGAAGCTGGCAGCGGCTAAGGCGATCGCGGCCTGCGTTTCCGATGAGGAGCTGAACGCGGAGTATATCATGCCGATGGCGTTCGATAAGAAGGTCATCCGTTCGGTAGCCGATGCCGTTGCACAGGCTGCCCGCGATTCCGGCGTGGCCCGCATTTAAGGAGCAGTTTTCGCGCTCCTTGAGCATCGTCGAGCTGAACAGACGAAAAGTTACAAATAAGCCAAAATCAGCCGTGCGGGAGCAATCTCGCACGGTTTTTGCACAAAAAGTGCGTGCACGCACACGCACAAGTTCGCGGATTGGCAAAAACAGCAAATTGCACAAGGATGCTTTGTGAAAAAATGCGTTTGACATTTACAGTGCATAAGGGTAAAATAAGAATATCGAAATGTGTTTGTTCTGTGCAGACGCAGAGAGAAGATTATGGAGGGAATAACTATGTTAGATCCGAAGAAAGTAAGACTGGGTATCTGCCCG
>OODU01000818.1_pt1 | contig 33669 bp, 51 predicted proteins | sample 1671171 | NCBI WGS metagenome assembly OODU01 (sample SAMN06348129, study PRJEB24527) | human gut metagenome | biome: human gut; feature: ankylosing spondylitis patient; material: feces | host: Homo sapiens | place: China | collected 2015-10
GAAATCGAGCGCGGTATCAAAATGCCGAGCCTTAAAACCTTTATCAAGCTCGTAAATGCGCTGGATGTTTCGGCGGATGAGCTGATCGGTCTGGAAACCAAGTCGGGACGCGATTATTATGCGCAAAAGCTGTCCGAACAGATGCAGTCGCTGACGCAGGAGGAGACCGCCGCAGTGCTCGCCATTCTGGAAACGACGATACAACAAGTGAAAAAGCTGAGAACTGAAACGACCTGATTGTAAAAATCAGGTCGTTTTTTCGTGACAAGAGAAAGGGAAAGTGATATACTCAAATTATGCTGATAGCGTAAAATAAAGCATATAAGCATAATGAAATTAAGAGTACATTTCGAGGTCGATATATGGATGCAATCGGTTTAGTTTTCGCTGGCGGGGGAGGGAAAGGCGCGTATCAGATAGGCGTATGGAGAGCTGTCCGCGAATTACAGCTTGAACAGCATATCGCAGTGGTGGCAGGAACTTCGGTCGGCGCGTTGAACGCTGCACTGTTTTTGAAGGGAGATCTGGCATTTGCAGAGCAGCTGTGGGGCAGTATTTCAACGGCCGAGCTTCTGCCGTTAGAACAATTCGCTGATGATTCGCTGTTCTCCAACGACGGATTACAGTCTTTTGTACATCGGGTCGTCATGACGCCGGACCGCGCGGATGCGCCGGTATGCTATGCGACCTGCAAGAAACTGGACGACGGAACGCTTCGATACTATGATATAACGCATATGATCGACCCGTCCTATCGAAAAAGGGTGCTGCTCGCGTCATCGGCGCTGCCGGGTATCTATCCGTCGGTTGAAATAGACGGCGAAATGTTCGTGGACGGCGGTGCGAACGGCGATAATGTGCCGGTGTATCCGGTCTATCACGAGGGTATGCGGCAAATCATAGTCGTCCACCTGTCGCAGAGCGATGCGCCGGAGAATGGCAGGTGGGATGGCGCGAATATATACGACATCTATCCCAGTGAGGATCTAGGAGGATTTCTGACAGGTACGGTGGATTTTTCGCCGGAACGAGCGGACGAGCGCATGACGATCGGCTATCGGGATGCGATGGCCGCACTTCGTCCTCTGTCCGTGCGCTTTCAGCAGGACTGGGAGGAGGAGCCTTTGCTCGATACAATCACTCCGGACGAAAAAACAGAGGTACCCCAGAACGATAAAGGAGAGAAACAACCCGTGAAAAAGATTGAATTTGAACAGGAACAGGTTCGCGAGCAGTACGAAGCGCGTCTGGCGGAACTGAAGAAGATTGCAGACTCGCCGAGGCTGAACGGCGAAGTCATGTGGGACGCAACCGCGAGAAAATATTCGGATGTTGTAAACCGTGTTTCGGCGATGCTTCAGCAGGCAGAGCTGAAGGACGAGGTCTCCGAACGGCTGACCAAGCAGATGGATGCCTTTCTGAAAAAGTGCGAGAAGCCGGAATTTCATATTGCACTCGTCGGTGCGATCAAGGCGGGCAAGTCGTCGCTCATCAACGCCATTCTGGGAGAAGAGCTTGCCTCGACCGAGGTAACGCCGGAGACAGCCGCGCTGACAAAGTTCCGCGGCAGCCACGTAACCGATCAGATCACGATCACGTTTTATTCTGCGACAGACTGGGATAAACTCTGGCACAGCGTGCAGGACGCCGGTTCTTCCAAGTTTCTCGAAGAGTTTGAAGCGCTCCATGCGGCACAGGAAAAGGATAACTGGGTTGGACACGAGCCGGTTGTTATCGAGTCGGGCAGCAGGGAAGAGCTGAAAGAGGAAATTCGCAAGTGGACTTCCTCCCGCTCGGCAACGCACTATTTCGTAAAGGAAGTCGAGGTTGCGCTCAAGGATCTGCCGCTCCCCGAGGGCGTTGTTCTTGTTGATACGCCGGGTCTGAATGACGCGGTAGAATACCGTTCCAACATCACGAAGGACTATATTGACCGCGCGAATGCCGTTTTTGTCTGCGTCAAGGCAGACCGCCTGTCCGGTCAGGAGCTGGCGACGATTTACGGTGTATTTTCCAATGCGCGCTACAATCCGGAGAAGATTTACATTATCGCAACGCAGCAGGATTCGCTCAACAATCCGGTGGGAGACTGGAGCAAGCAGCGTCTTGTCTGGCTGGATTTCCTCAAGGAACCGGCGTGCTACGGCGAACAGGCGCTTGCAGAGCGCAATCTGATTTCAACCTCGGGCTACTTCTATACGCTGCTGCACGACATGGAGCATTTGAGCATGGATCGTCAGTATCAGCTTTTCGCCTCTGCGATGAAGTTCCAGTGCATGCCGGATAAGATTGCGGAGCATTACGACGAGCTGCTCGATTTTACGGGGATTGACCATCTTAAGCGCAGAATGGACAGCGAAATCCTTGAAAAGTACCGTGAACTGCTGCGTGAGGACATCAAGAACGGCTATACGCAGGTGAAGGATCGCGTGGGTACGCTGATGGAGCAGGTGCGCAGCCGCCAGAAGGAAATCATCGAGATGGCAAGCAAGGACATCGAAGAAATCCGCAGAAAAGAGGCGGAGAACGAGAAAAAGCTCCGTGAAGCGGAGAACGAACAGAAGGAACTGGATGAGCTGTACAAGACCATCAAGAAGAGTACCTCTCAGCAGAAAAAACAGGTTGCCGAGGCTATTCGCGCACTGGGAGGCAGACGATGATGGATTTTACCGGCATGCCGTTCCCGATGACGATACCTGTGCTGCCCGGCTGGCTGATCAAGCTGGCGAAAGCGATGTTTAAGCCATCTAAGAGCAGGGAGACACCGCAGGATGTTGCGGAGCGTCAGCGTTGGCGGCGGGAATTTGCCGATTATGTGCAGAAGCAGGCGGAGGCAACGGAACAGCAGGCAGCAGCGCAGCTTCGCACCTTTGCGGAGCAGCTGACGGCGCTCAGTCAGAATGAGCTGGCCCGATACCATATCAGTGCTGCGCCGTTTGTCCATCAGGTGGAATTGCTGAGCATGCAGATTCCCGGCACAATCGCGTCCGAGGTTTCACGGCGCATGACGGACTCGGATGCGGCCTATCAAAAGCTCTGTCGCATGATGCCGGGTGCGGAGAAAGAAAAGGCAACGCAGGAGTTCATGCGAGAGATTATTGGTCAAGGTGTTGAAAAATGCAGCAGACTGGCACAGAGTGTGCTCGATCAGCTCGAAGAAGATTTGACCGCAGCGCTGCAGGAAAAACTGGAGCAGTCGCAGCAGCAGCTCGAACGCACGCGGCAGGAATTGGCCGCGCTCGCCGAGGCGGCAGGAGACGGACAGCGGCAGGAAAAGCTCAAGGCACAGGCAGAGCTGCTCTGTACAGCGTGCGATTTGACGGAAGAACTGTTTGATAGAGAAGAGGATTGAATATGGGATTGCTTTCAAGTTTTTGTCGTGCCGTTGGGCGTGCTGTCGGTAGGGGTGTCGAAACTGTTGGTAAAATTATTCACAGTGAAAAAACTCAGGAAGTCGGACGTAAAATTCAAGACGCCTGCCGGGAAACAGCTGTCAGCACCGGCAGACAGCGCGAATACGATCAAGATACGGCAACAGAGCGGGAGACACGGCAGATTGCGGATATTCTGTCGAGCTTTTCACTTGGTCTAAACAGTCAGGCCGGTTCGATCGAAGTTATGGCGCAGCAGACCGTGAAGCAGTATTTTGATAATCTGACTGCTGCAATCCAAGGTGTGATGGGCAATAACGCGATGGTGCGCACGCTGAAATCGCAGAAGAACATCATCAGCTCCAACATTCCGGGCAAGCTGCGTGATGTGCTGGCGAAGCGGGTTGCGCTGACGGACAGCGAGTGCAGCAGAATTCTGAAGATGCCTGCCGGAACAGAGAAAGAAAAGGCAATGAATGATTTCGGGCACAAGGTTATTCAGGAAGGTCTGGATGCACTGGAAAAGAGCGTATCCAAATCGCTGGATACTGTTTCGGATATGATTGCGGAGGAGCTGGATGGCATGGCAAAGCAGCAGAAGCTGGATTTGGAGAACTTTGCAGCGCAGCTTCAGGATGTACTGAAGCACCAGGGCAATAGCACCAGCGACAGGGAAAACGGCATGCTTGCTCCGGCAGAACGGCTGTCCGCAAGTGAAATGGTTTTGGATTTACTGGAGGAAGCGTAAGTGGCTGGTTTTTGGAACGCGATAGGACTGCCGAATGCGGCGGATATTCAAAATTTAACCGAGCTGTGCCGTCAGCAAGCGCAGCGCATTGAGACGCTGGAGAACGAGGTGCGGCAGCTGCGGGAAATCGTGCAGACACAGGCAGAACAGGATAATGCTCGAGAGGACGAGCGGGAGCAGGCCATTCGGCAGGCGGTGCAGGACGGCTTTGCACAGCAGAAGGAAGCATTTGAAGAGTGGCGTGAAGAGCAGACCAAGAAGAATGCGGTCGTTCTGAGGAAAAACACAATGTTGCACCAGCAGACACAGGAAAAGCTGACGGAATCAGCGAAAAATCAGGACGAACTGCTGCGGATTTTGATCGTGAATTCGCTGGGGGATGAGCTCGAAAAGGATATTGCAGAACCGAAAGCCAAATCCAGCAGGAAGAAATAAAGCTAAAGCAGTAGTATACTGACAGCGGCACAGCCTTGCATTTGTGGACTGTGCCGCTGCTTTTTGCAATGATGAAAATACGATTTTACCGAAGAATTTTCCTGTGTTCAGACACGAGCATCCCAGACTTTCCAGCAGATTTACAGATACGTTTGACCAAACTTATGATGCCTGCTCTTATATGGACCAGTACTTTGCTTTGTGGGGGAGGTTTGAGGGTTACAAACGCCTTGCAATTTTAACCAAAAATCGTTATAATAATATACAACATTATCAAACACTGTAAAATTTCAGGGAAAATATTTGTACGAAATGAATATATGGAGATAACAGTTATTGGTTCTATCGGAGAGCAGGTTTATAGATGGTATTAACAAGAGCGCAAATCGTATTACAGACGGATCCCGAGAAACGCTTGACCAGCAGTATTGGTTCGCTGCTGCAGGGTGCATTGATGCAGCATATTGATCTGGCTTATGGAGAAGTACTGCATCGCTCGGAGCTGAAACCGTACAGCCAGTACATATCATTTGGAGCATCGGGAGCAATATGGACAGTGCAGACGCTGACGGAAGAAGCAGAAACGCAGATTGTTCAGCCGCTTCTGTCAGGCAGTTTTACATCGTTGCGCTTAGAGCATAAAGATTTGGAATTGCCGATTTTATCTAAAACGGTAACGCATCTGACGGAAGAAGAACTGATGCAGCAAACATTCTTTGCGGAATGTTCCAGAAAGGTGCGGCTGCGTTTTATAACGCCGTGTTCCTTCAAAAGTCAGGGTGTATATCAAATCTTTCCGTCCATTCGGCTGATGTTTCAAAGTCTTGTGAACAGATATGATGTGATGAGCGAGAAAAACTCAGTGTTTTACCCAGAGCTGCTCGAAGACTTAGAACAGCATACCATGATTACGGAATATCGCTTGCAAAGCAGACTGTTTGGCGTAGAAGGCATATCAATTCCGTCGTATCAGGGGCATATAACACTCAGAATGTCCGGACCGCAGCAGATGGTCAATCTAATGCACATGCTGCTGCGCTTTGGAACATATTCGGGTATAGGAATTAAGACAGCGATGGGTATGGGCGGCCTTCAAATAGAAGAGAGGAAGCGGACGAATGAGAACAGAACTGTATAAAATCACGACCGGCAGTCTGCTGCACGATGTTGGCAAGGTGGTGCATCGCACTGGCGATGGTCACAGCCATGCAGAGAGTGGATATGCCTTTCTGAAAGAGCAGGCAGGGCTGGACGACGCAGAAATTTTGCAGCAGGTGAGGTTTCACCATGCCGCTGGATTGAAAAATGCCGGTCTGGCGCAGAATTCGCTGGCGTACATCACCTATATTGCAGACAATATCGCTTCGGCAGCGGATCGACGAACGTCGGATGCGCAGGGATATGGTTTCTCGCGTGATCTGCCGCTGGACAGCATTTTCAACCTGCTGAACGGCAATGATGAGCATATGAAATACGCTCCGAAGGTGCTGGACGGCAGTATCAATTATCCGGCACTGCGTTCGATCAAATATGATGAAACGTTTTACAGCAGATGTCTGGACAATATTCGAGACAGTGTAAAGGGCATAGATCATAACGAGGCTTATATCAATTCGCTGCTCGAAGTGCTGGAGGCCAATCTGACATATGTTCCGTCGTCAACCTCCAAAGAAGAGGTTGCAGATATTTCGCTGTTCGACCACAGCAAGCTGACTGCGGCACTTGGGTGCTGCATCTGGGAATATCTCAATGCACAGGGAGTGACAGACTATCGGGAGCGGCTGTTTACACAGGCAGCATCGTTCTATCAGGAAAAGGCGTTCCTCCTGTACAGCATTGATATCTCCGGCATACAGGATTTTATTTATTCCATTGCGGATGACGGTGCGCTGAAAGCGCTGCGCGCACGCTCGTTCTATCTGGAACTGCTGATGGAGCACCTGGTAGATACAATTCTGGGACGCATCGGTGTTTCTCGTGCGAACTGTATTTACTGCGGCGGCGGACATGCATATCTGCTGCTGGCGAATACGGAGCAGACGATAAAAACGCTTACAGCATTTGAAAGCGACATTAACGGCTGGTTCCTTGATATGTTTGGCACTGCGCTTTATGCAGCGGGTGGATATGCACCATGCTCGGCAAATGACCTGAAAAATGAGCCGGACGGTACTTATAAACTGATATTCCGCGAAGTCTCTAACCAGATATCTGCCCGGAAGCTGAAACGCTATACGGCGGCGCAGCTGCTCCGCATGAACCATCGTACTTTACAGGATGATATGCGTGAATGCAGAATATGCCACCGTACTGATCGGCTGGGCGAGAACGGCAAGTGCCTGATCTGCGAAGGAATTGAACGCTTCTCTAAAGCAATTCAGACCAGAGACTTTTTTACCGTGACAAAGACGGCTGATAGTGAGCGGCTGCTCCCGCTGCCGGATGGATGTTATCTCGTAGCCGATACAGAAAATACACTGCGTCAGCGAATGAAGTCCGATGAAGGATATATGCGGTCTTACTGCAAAAACAGATTTTATACCGGCTCGGATATCGCTGCAAAATTATGGGTCGGAGATTATCAGAATGGCGACAGTTTTCATGATCTGGCGCAGGATGCAGGCGGTATTCGGCGCTTAGCGGTACTGCGTGCAGACATCGATAACTTGGGACAAGCATTTGTCAGCGGATTTGAGAGTGAAAAACATGGTCAGAAATATGTAACACTTTCCCGCACTGCGACCTTCTCCCGCAAGCTGGCGCTGTTCTTCAAGCTCCATGTGAATACACTGCTCCAGGAGGGAGAGTATTCTCTTCATGTTAACGATGAAGCAGGCCCGCGCAAGGCGACAATTGTTTATTCCGGCGGTGATGATGTATTTATCATCGGTGCATGGGATGACATTATTGGCTTTGCTGTGGATCTGAATGACAGCTTGAGTGATTATGCGCAGGGAACATTGACGATTTCGGCGGGTATCGGCATTTATCCGGAAAAGTATCCGGTAGCGGCAATGGCGCGGCAGACCGGTGAACTGGAAGATGCATCGAAGGCATACCCGGGCAAAAATGCAGTTACCTTGTTTGATAAAGACAGTACTTACAGCTGGGATGAATTTATTAATGGTGTGCTTGCAGAGAAATATGAGCTGATCCGCGACTTTTTCCAGACCATGCAGGATTACGGCAAGAGCTTCCTTTATCGACTGCTGGATCTGATGCGCAGCCGTGATGAAAAAATCAATCTGGCACGCTATGCTTATTTGCTGGCAAGAATGGAGCCGGGAGAGAAGGCGCCGGACGAAAGCAAAAAACTGTACCAGGATTTTTCTCAGAAAATGTACCAGTGGATGCTGGATGAAAAGGCATGTAAACAGGCGATTACGGCACTCTACATTTATGTATATACCATTCGGGAAAACGCGGAGGGTGAGTGAATATGAAAATCAATAAACAGAATTATGTTGATGAGGCGGAACGCGTCATTAAGGGATTGATCAGAACAGACAAGTTCGGAAATTCGAAGCTGGATCTTACGACGTCTAAAATTCGAAATATTCTTTCCATGGTGTCGGAGCTGTATACGGATGCACAGCACAGCCGTGAAGATAAGCTGGATGCAGATATGGTGAGCCGGGTACAGTATCTGAAGATGCGTATTGCGTATGAGGCAGGACGTGATGATAACGGTCGCGTACATCCGGTAAAAGATTTTGTCATGGCAGCAAAGCTGATGCAGTATATTGACGAGATCAAAAGCAGACAAGATTTAATCCTGTACTGCAACTATATGGAAGCGCTGGTCGCATATCATCGTTTTTACGGCGGCCATGATAAATAAGAGAGGGGATACATACGATGTTTGCAAAAGTTGAAATTACAGGTACGTTGGAAGTATTAACAGGCATGCACATCGGCGGTTCGTCTGCATTTGCGGCAATCGGCGCAGTAGACTCTCCGATTGTACGCGATACACTGAGCGATATGCCGATGATTCCGGGCAGCAGCCTCAAGGGCAAGCTGCGCACGCTGCTGGCGCAGAAATATAACGAGAGTATTTTTACACCGTGTGACGATGATGCTCCGGAAATCCTGCGTCTGTTCGGAAGCGCCAAGCCGGGTGCAATCAAGCGTAGCCGTCTGCTGTTTAGCGACATGGCATTGACAAATATGGAAGAACTTCGCGGTTACGGTCTGCATTCGGCAACAGAGGTCAAGTTCGAGAACAGCATCAACCGTGTCAGTGCAATGGCTAATCCTCGTCAGATCGAACGCGCGATCCGCGGCACGAAATTCGCACTTAATATCGTTTATGATATGCAGAACGAGACTGAGGCAGCGGCTGACATGAAACTGCTTGCTGAGGCTATGCAGCTGCTGGAATTTGACTATCTGGGCGGACATGGCTCGCGCGGCTATGGCAAGGTGAAAATTTCCGGCATTCAGCTTCGACCGGTAGTGGGAGAGGTAAGTGATGCTCTGCTCGAACAGTGCAGAGCGGCTTTCAAGGGAGTGTAAGCCATGAAATTTGCGGTTTATAAACTGAATTTTGCCGCAGGAGTCCATTTGGGTACTGGCACACTTGCAAGCGGGACAAATACCCTGCCGGCAGATACACTGTTTTCAGCGCTGTGCATGGAAGCGGCGCAGCAGGGGGAGAAGAGCATAAAGACGCTGGTCGATGCGGTCAGGCAGAACCGACTGCGCATTGGTGATCTGTTTCCGTTTATCGGAGAGGAACTCTACCTGCCGAAACCGCTCGTGCCGGTTCAAGGGGAAAACGAGGGCAATTCCATCGTAAAGAAGAGCTTCAAGAAGCTGAAATATATCCCGGTATCCCAGCTGGATACCTATTTGCAGGGTAAAATCGACCCGGTAGCTGCGGTAGAAAAGCTGAAAACACTGGGTGCTTTTGAGGTGCGGACAATGGCGGCGTCACGCTCCACGGAAAAGCTGGAGACTGGCGAAACGCTGCCGTACAGCGTAGGCGTTTATCGCTTTGGTCAGGGAAACGGTCTGTATACGATAGCAGGGGCGGAGGATACGCAGACTCAGAGTAAGTTTGAGCAGCTGTTAAACGCCTTATCCTACAGCGGTATTGGCGGCAAGCGCAGCGCCGGTCTTGGTCGCTTTACGGTGCAGAAATGCGAGGTGCCGCAGGCGCTGCTGAAGCGGCTGCAGGGTAGGAATACGCCGTGCGTCAGCCTTTCTGTCTGCATGGCGGCAGATGAAGAACTGGAAAATGCTCTGGAAGGGGCGCAGTATCTTCTGCTCCGCCGCTCCGGCTTTGTGTCCTCGACTGAATACGCAGAGGAGCAGCGGCGCAAACGGGATATGTACATGTTCTGTGCCGGCTCCTGCTTCAGAAAACGTTTTTCGGGCGATGTATTCGATGTGTCGAATGGCGGCAGGCATGCGGTCTATCGCTATGCTGCTCCGCTGTGGATGGAGATATAGCTATGGGAAAAGAATTGCAGCACTATACGATCACGCTCCACACAGAGGGACCGGTATTTATCGGCAGTGGTCGCACGATCGGGAAAAAGGAATATATTTACGACAGATACGCGAACAAAGTGCATATCCCGAATATGGAGAAAATGTTTGCATATTTTATGAAACGAGGCTTGCTTCCGGCATACGAGGATTATCTGCTGAACGGTAAAATCGACTTTGTTTACTGGCTGAAGGATAACCGTATCACCGAGCGGGAGTTTATGCCGTGGATTGCGTACACGATGGACAGCGGCGATGCGGTGATCGAGCAGAAGAGCAAAAAAGAGATACTCACGTCGGTCAAGGATGCCTATGGCTGTCCGTATGTGCCGGGCAGCAGCCTGAAGGGCGCATTGCGCACTGTATTGCTCGGCGCAGTAGTCCTCCGAAAAAACGAGGCATTTGCTAAAGAACGGAAAAAGCTGCTGGATATAAACATGAAGGACAGCCCAAAATTTGTAACGCGGAATTTGCAGAACAATGCGGCGCAGACAGAACAGCATATGTTCAACCGGCTGAAGCGCAACGACAAACGAAAAGCGGATGTGGTCAATGACATCATGTGCGGACTGCGCATTGGAGACAGTGAGCCGCTCAGCGTGGATGATCTGACGCTGTGTCAGAAAATCGACGTCACGAAGGATGGCCATGAACAGTCGCTCCCGATTTTCCGCGAGTGCATCAAACCGAAAACGGACATTCGCTTCCCGATGACGATCAATCCGGAATATTTTCCGTATTCGCCCAAACAGATTGTGCAGGCGGCAACGATTTTTGCGCAGAACTATGACAAGTACTTTTTTGAAAAATTTCACTTGAATGCAGTTGGCGGCGGTGGTAATCTATATTTAGGCGGCGGCTGCGGTTATGTCTCCAAAACGGTATCTTACCCGCTTCTGGGTGAAAATGGCGTGAAGCGTGTCAGTGAGATTATCAATGCAACAATCGCGCCGAAGGTTCGTGCGCAGCATAAGCACTATAAAGACGCCGGACTAGGCGTTTCGCCGCATATGCTGAAATGCACTCAGTATGACGGCAGATTGTACGAAATGGGTGCATGCACCTTGTCAATTCAATAAATTTCCGCCGCAAGGTATTTCGAAGGGGATTTATATGCGTTATGCAGTTGATATAGCGCAAATTTGAAACAATTTTGTCGGTTAGAAAGCGAACGCAAGATATTTTCGGGAAGAAACCGCTCGAAAATATTTTGCGCCGCAAACCGGCAAAAAACTCCTTGTGTGACGGGGAATTTTAAGGACAGGATTAAAAACAACAAATCCCCGTAAGGGGACGGAAACGTTCGTGGCTGCGCTCCGGTAGCCTGTGTTCGTGGCATTAAAAACTACAAATCCCCGTAAGGGGACGGAAACTCCTGAGAAGCCGCGAACTTGAGGGTCTGGTTCTATTAAAAACAACTAATCCCCGCAAGGGGACGGAAACTCGGTTTGCCCTTTGTCTGCCCTTGGACTGCCCTTTATTAAAAACAACAAATCCCCGTAAGGGGACGGAAACCAACAATCAAATGAAATTCAGCCGGAGCATTTTGGGCCGGATATAGAAGAAGGGACGAAAAATAATGTCTTATGTTTTGTTTACGCCTGTTGGCGGTCATGACCCGATTGCAAGTTTTCATGATGGTGCGGTGCTGCATATATGCCGCGTATATCGCCCGGAAAAAGTTTACCTGTATTTATCGCACGAAATGCTCGAACGCAGCAGACAGGATGACCGCTATCGCTTGAGCTTAGAAAAGCTGCAGCAGCAGCTGAGCTGTAAAATGGAAATCCATCAGATTGAACGAGATGAACTGACGCAGGTTCAGCTGTTCGATACCTTCTATACGGATTTCGATCAGCTGCTTCGGGAAATTCACAATGAAAACCCGGGCAGTACACTGCTTGTCAACCTGTCTTCCGGTACACCGGCGATGAAGAGCGCACTGAATGTTATTTCTGTTCTGGCGCAGTATCCGATGCAGGCAGTTCAGGTATCGACCCCCAACAGACGGGAAAATCCGAAGGATGAGGATCCGCAAGACTACGATGTTGAGACATTCTGGGAGTGCAATCAGGATAATGAAGCGGATTTTAATAATCGCTGTCATGAAGTGAAGGGTGAGCATCTGCTTGTCAAGATAAAAAAAGAAAGCATCCGGCGATTGCTGGATGCTTATGATTACAAGGCAGCACTGCTGCTCGCACAGGATATTGCGGATTTCATCCCGGAGAATACAATGAGTATGCTCCGTGCGGCGGAATGCCGTTTACAGCTTGATCAGCGGGGCTACGCCAAGGCAATGCAGGGCATTGATCATAAATTTCAGCCGATTGAAATGGGCGAACATCGTCTGCTGTTTGAATACGTACTGAGTCTGCAGATTAAAATGCAGCAGGGCAATTATTCGGATTTTCTGCGCGGATTGACTCCGGTAGTACTGGATTTGTTTGAAATGTGTCTAAAAGATCAGCTGAAGGTTACTCCGGAGCAGTTCTGCTATAAAACCAATATCGGTGCATATCGAATTAGCGCAGATGTCATGCAAAAGAGTGAAGTCGGTAAAAAGATTATGCATGCGCTGCAAAAGGGATTTGGAGATTTAAATATTAAGGAAGAGTTTATTGGATCTATGCCGATAATGAAAATCTTTGAGCAGATGTCGAGTAACACCGAACTGGTGGATGATCTGCATCGAATGAGAGCTGTGGAGAGCGACGTTCGAAATGTAGCGGCACATGAAATCGTGTCTGTTACCGACGACTGGATTTTACGTAAAACCAAAATGCATGCAGAGGATATTATGAAGCTGCTGAAACGGCTGGTTATTTACGCAGGCGTAAAGGCAAAAAACGAGTATTGGAATTCTTATTCGGGTATGAACCGAGTAATAGCAGAAAATCTGTGATTTAGGATATGGAGAGCATAAAGAGACCAGCAGTTCGCAGACTGCTGGTCTCTTTATTTCTGTTAGGATGTGACTTTGGTCTGAACTGCTATCCATCCGCATGACCAAACGTAACAGTCAAACCTCCTGCACCTCGATAGCGTATAATCAAGTTCGCAAAAGCAAACAGAAAATAGACAAGCCATCATGAAGTGCCCCCAAAAAGTTAGACAGAAATTCAACGCAAAAATTGTTCAAGCAGCCGAAAGGGCTTGCTGTCTGTGAATTGCAGGCGGCAGGCCCTTTAGTTTAGCCTTAATCCTGCGATTGTTGTAGTAGTCCAGATACTCAATAAGCTCCTGCTTGAAGTGTTCCATGGAATGAAATTCCTGCAGATACAGCAGCTCGCTTTTGAGAATTCCAAAGAAGTTTTCAATTACAGCATTATCCAGACAGTTTCCCTTGCGGCTCATGCTTTGCCGGATGCCCTTCTCCCGAAGCATGCGCTGGTACTGCTTGTGCTGATACTGCCAGCCCTGGTCAGAATGGAGAATGAGGTCTGTACCATCAGGAATCTTTGCAAACGCCTTGTCCAGCATGGTCATCACCGTGCTCAGTACCGGACGGTCTGAAATCGTGTAGCTGACCAGATCGCTGCTGTGCAGATCGAGAATCGGGGACAGATAAAGCTTTTCTCCAAACAAGCTGAACTCCGTCACATCCGTAACCCACTTCTGGTTCGGCTTGTCTGCATAAAAATCCCGATTTAACAGATTTGGTGCGATTTTGCCCACATTTCCCTTGTAAGAACGGTATTTCTTCATTCGGATGCGGCAAATCAGCCCTAACTCTTTCATAAGTCTCTGAACGGTCTTGTGATTCACAAGGAACCCTCGACTGCGCAGCACTGTCGTAATCCGCCGGTAGCCGTATCTGCCCTTGTTTTCATGGAAAATTGTTGTGATTTCTTCCTTAACAGACGCGTATTTGTCTGTTTTCTGCATTCGTTTCAAATGATAATAGAACGTTGCGCGAGGCAGTTGAGCGATTGAAAGCAGAAGATTGAGAGAATATTTTTGCCTTAGTTTCTGAACTACCAGCGTTTTTTGTGCTGGCGTCGCTCGTCTTCCAAAACCAAGGCTTGCAAGTTTTTTAGGTATTCATTCTCCGCACGCAGTCGCAGAACTTCTGCCAGCAGATATTCTTCGCCCTCTTTCGGCAGCTTCCTTGGCCTGCTGCTGCCGTGTCCGCGTCGTTCGATGGCCAATGCCTTCGGGCCGTCTGCTAGATAGATACGTTCCCAGTTTATGATCTGCTGGGCACCGCGTACTTCAAATCGTCTTGCTGTTTCGCGGTAGCCTAGCTTTTCTTTCATCATGGTTTCCACGACCAGCTTCTTGAATTCCGGCGTGTACCGTTTGTTCGGTTTTCCTCGCGACATAATAAATCACCCCATCTATTAGATAGTATATCATACTGTCTAACTTTTTGGGGTCACTTCACAGGGCTCCTGTAAAATGATAGTTGTCGAAAAAATCATGATGTAAAGGAGAGACCCTAATGGCTCACAAAAAGAATACCACAAATCTGACAGAATTGCTACTGCAATGTGTGACGTAGCCGGATCCGATGCTGAGTATGCTGGAATGGCTGTGTACACACCTCATGGAGGCCGAGGTCGATCAGCAGCTGGGCGCATAGCCTCGGCATTGAAAATCTATCCAGAAGCCAGGTCAGCGAGATGACAAAAGGACTGAATGAGCGGGTCGAGGAGTTCCGTAATCGCTCTCTTGCCGGTACGGAGTACCCGGTTTTGTATGTGGACGCACTGTATGAAAAAGTTCGTGTAGATGGCAGAATTGTCAGCATGGCGGTGCTTATCGTATGCGGTGTGGACGAAAATGGACATTGAGATATCATCGCTGTTGAACCTATGGCCGAAGAATCCAAGAGCTCCTATGGAGTGCTGTTTCAGAATCTGAAGGACCGTGATCTGTCTACGCCCAAGATTATCATTTCCGATGCTCACTCTGGGCTGGTTTCGGCAATTCGTGAGTCCTTTCTCGGAGCCTCATGGCAGCGCTGCAAGGTGCATTTCATGCGGAATATTCTTGTCTATGTGCCGCAGAAAGAGAAGAAAGCCTTTGCCGCGGTACTAAAGGAAATCTGGCTGGCGCCCACGGCGGAGCTGGCGAGAAAGCGGGCATATGATGTGATCGACACCTATGCCAAGCGCTTTCCGAAAGCGGTTCAGTGTCTTGAAGACGGATTGGAAGATTCTCTGGCCTTCTATGCATTCCCAATGCTGGACGCACGAAAAATCTCATCTTCCAACATGATTGAGAGATTAAATCGTGAAATCCGCAGACGTACCAGCGTGATTGGAATCTTTCCGAATGAAAGTTCGTATGTTCGTCTGGAGACAGCGTATCTCATGGAATACGCCGAGGACTGGTCTGTTTCCAGAGCCTACATAAGCCATGCATCCATTACGGCCACACTGACCACCATAGCTTAACTTCATTTTTCAGGAGCCTTTTTGCGAACTTTACTTGACGTCGCCAGACTTCTCAAGTGAGAGGCCCAGCGGCTGTCTTGCTCATATTCACTCTAAAATCGCCCGTCTCTGCCGTTCCACGACAGCATTCAGCGCCTCAAGCCGCCCCTTCGGCAGCTCGATCGTTGGGTCGGCGCAAAGCGGAACCCATCCAGATTTTTCAATTCCTGCCGGATTTCGTCCGTCAGCATGCCCTTTGCCGTCTTGATGAAATCCACGCCGATGCGCGGACGGCACTTGCTGATATACCACTCCGGTTTTGCCAGCTGATCTTCATCGAGGTCAAACAGCAGGCTGCGGTTGTGGTCAAACATCGGCGCCGCAGTCTTGACTTCTATCGTCTGATTGTCGAACAGGAAACCGAAATTGCCGAGGTGGCGATCGGTGTTCAAAATTAGAGCATCAAGCACAAACATGCGCCGAAGCACATCCTCTGCTCCGAATTTCTCATAGAATTTCATCAATCCCGATACAATATTCGGATAATCGGGAAAATCACTGAGTTTCGCAAGGCCGTGCGCCTCATCCGTGAATAGACGGCATTTAGAAATCAGTTTATGGTAATAAAAGTCCAAATCATATCGAACCGCCGCCGGATAAACCTGCTCCGCAAGCTGACACGCAAGACACTCGGACAGCGGTTCAATCTCATAGGTATCACTGTCGCTTTTGTATAGATAAATGTCGTCATCCTCACGCACCCAGCATTTCGCGTAATAGCCGTCTGTGCCGAACTCCGGCGAAGTGGAGGACAGCGCTTCTTCACTGATCACCCCGCTGAATGCCGCCTGCGCGATCAGCGCATCGAACTCGTTCCGGTAAAGCGAAACCTCATCTCAGCAGAGTGTTTCCGACTCCTCTTTCACTCAGAACGTATCGTTGAGCGACAGCGCATGCGTCACACGCAGAAAGTCCTCCAAACCGACACAGCCGTACTGCTCGAGAAGCTGCTCCATATGTTTGCGTCGTTTGGGCGTTTTGCGCTTCTCAAGCCACGCCATGAGCGATTGCAGGCCGATTGGCCGCAGGTCGGTATACCACTCACGAAGAATAGCACTCTCCTCGCCAAATTCATCCTGCGCGCAGGAGAACAGCGCATACGGCACATCCTTATTCATCAGGATATACTCTGTCGCGTTCCTCGCCTCTGCACCTTCTCAAACACCCTCTCCGCTACCGCTTCGCACTCCTCGGGCGTACACCGGAACGAGCGGGTGCCGAAGGACGCGCGAAACGTCTCGTAAAGCATATTGCCGAGTGCTGCCGCATCCGTATGCGGCTCGAGCCGCCCTCCGATCGACTGGATTTCCTCCGTATACTCATTGCAGCCCCGAGCTTCATCGGGTCCCATACGCGGATTTCATCAATAAGCGCCTTCACAAGCTGTAAAAGATATTCCTTGCCTGCCTTGCGGCGCGCCTCATCCGCGATAGCGGCCACGCCTTCAACCGCCTGCGTGCGCGCCCGGTCGAGCAGGTGCGTGTAAATCTTCTGCGTGGTGGCCGGCGTGGAATGTCCGAGCGCCTTACTGATATTGTACGCCGGAATGCCCGCCTGATTGGACAGCGACGCGAATGTGTGCCGCAGCTCATGCAGCACGATTTTCGGCAGGTCGTTGTCCGCGAGGAACTTGCTGAACAGCTCGGACAGATAATTCGGCCAGAACGTCTTGCCGTCCTCCATCACAATCACATAGTCGTTATCATCGTAGGCGTTCTTGTATTCTGCCCTGCACGCCTGCTGATGCTCCTTTGCCGCCTTCAGCATATCGCACAGTGTATCCGGCAGGTACAGCGTGCGCGTATTCTCGATCGTGATGGTCTTGTGTTCAAGGTCAACATCGCTCCACCGCAGACCGCGCAGCTCGCCGCGGCGCAGTCCGAGATACGCACAGATATACACCGGCAACTCGAGCCGTGTTCCGACAGCCTTGGCGAGCAGAACACCAAGCTGCTCAGGCGTGTAAAACTTCGCCTCGCGCTGACGCTTTTTCGGCGGCGAGACCGCACGCATCGGATTTTTCGTGATGTACTCCTGCCGCTCCGCCGCGTTCAGTGTGTTCGTCAGCAGATTATGATGCTTGATGACCGTATGCCGTCGTTTGCTCGATCTGCGGCAGGATGATGTCCTTGTACCAGTAGTCAAGCCACTGCGCGAACGTGTACTCGCTCAGCATGACCTGCGTCCCCTGTCTTTCTTGACCTTGTGCTCGTTGAACGCACGGGTCGCGTCACGTTTCGTGTCGAACGTCCGGTACTTGCGGACACGCTTTCCCTCGCGGTCAACGCCGTAGTCAAAGCAGCACACGCGGTACTTGTCGCCGCGCTGCGTAATGCTGCCATATGCCATGCTTCTCGACTCTGTGGCTTAACGATGCCATGGAATTTTGCGGCTGTCAATGGCTACAAATTGTTGCAACGCAAAATCGCATTCTCACAAAAATATTATTTGCTGCAGATAAAAGCAAAACCGACGGTCTAAACCGTCGGTTTTGTGTTGGTTTGGTGGAGCCGAGGGGAGTTGAAGCCCTGTCCGATGACGGTATAGCTGACGTTTTCAAGGGTCGTATTGCATTTCGTGTTGCATGGGTTTAGCCTGTTCAGAGTATAACACGGCCTTACAGATATGTAAATCCATCTTCCACTTTCATATGTTTTCATATATCATTATCATTGAAAACCCTTATTCAAGCTGCTATTCGTTTTGAGACTCAAAAGTCCCTCGAAATAGTCGTTTACCTTCGTATCAACGGCTGCACGGTCAGCAGAGAACGTATGCTGATAGACGCTTTCCAGAATACTATCGGTAGACCAGCCGCCGCGCTCACGGCTGTACAGGTTGGGAATACCGAGTGATACGAGCACAGAGGCGGACAGATGGCGCAGGTCGTGGAAGCGCATATGCGGCAGCCCTGCGGCCTCGATCGCGCGGACGAAGTGCTTGTAGATCGTTTCGCCGGTCATAGGAATAATAAAGTCATCGGGAGCGCCGGTGCCGATCAGCTCCTCCAGATAAGGGGACAGCGTGAGCCGTCGAGTGCTCTCATAGGTCTTGTTCTGCTCGCGGATGATATGCTCCCCGTCAACGGTCAGGATGGTGCGCCGCACGGTGAGTACGCCGTCACGGACATCTTTATATTTCAGACCGCGCACCTCGCTCATACGCAGGCTGAGCCACATGGCCAGCAGCGCAGGCAGCTCCACATCGGTTCCTTTGACTGCGGCGATGACTTCGGCTGCGGTCGGCAGCTCACGGACACGCTTTTTCTTCGAGGGGAGAGTAACAGTCAGAACCTTCTCCGGCGCCTGCTGCTTGATTGCTGCGGCGACAAGTCCCCATGCGTTCGCTACGCTCTTTGCGGAGAGTCTGCGAGCCATCTCATTGATGTACTTCTGGGCGGTGATGGTGTCGAAGTCCGCGATCTCAATGTCCGCGATTTCACTCAGACGGTTGCGTTCCACGTTGCGGTAGCCTTCAATCGTGGACGGTGACAGCACGTTCTCCTTGCTGGCGATGTATTCCGCGACCGCCTTGGAGATGGTCATGCTGTTCTCCTCATACCGCTTGTTCGTCAGAAACAAAGTCGCCTGAAACTCGGCCTCTTTCTTGCTGGCGGCCGTGAATGATTTGTACTGCCGCTTGCCGTTTTCGTCCTTGCCGATGTAGGCAAGGCACCGCCATTTGCCCGACGACGTTTTCTTTGCTGTTGCCATAATAGAAAAACCCCTTTCCACCATGAAAAAAGTATGGTAAAATAGGGGTACTGATTGGGTTGTGGAAGATTTAATCAGTACCCCGTCCCGCTCGCCGGTTGCCGCCGGTGGGCGGGATTTTTATTTTTTTGAAAAAATTTTTTGGAATGTTTAAGTTCGAAAAGAAAAAATACGGGTCAAGGCTTTCACTGCGGATACATATGGGCGCAGAGCAACGATGCTATATTTTGCCAATGCGTTTAGAGCACAAAAAAGTTCGAAAATTGTCAATACGCCTTTATTGGCGTATGCATTTTGCCAATTTACAAATATGAAAAAATGAATTACTATTATTTGCATAAAAGGCGAACATGCGTTCTTGAAACGTATTCTAAAGAAAGGCAGGAAACTGTATGGCAGATAATCTACGGCGGGTCGCCCAATGCATTGCTCGCTGCCGTAATAAGGAAAAAGTGAAAGTAGCGCTTTCATTCTTTCTCGAACCATGCGTCCAACAATCCAATCCAGTGGATCAGGAAATCGGCATCGCGGTTGCTGATGTCCTCGCCACTGCGGCTATAACCGCGATCAACAAGTAAATCGGTGAGCGATTTTTCAATCTCCTCTACTTCAGCTTCGGCTGGAGCAGGGGAGTTTTCTTTTTTGAAAAACTCGTTAAATCCATCAACGCGCCCTAACAAATAGTCCACTGTACACCCAGTTATGTTAGATACAGCGATGAGTATTTCTGAATCTGGCTTGTGATTTCCTTTTTCGTAACCGTTTAATGTGCTGGCTGCAATTCCGAGTTTTTCAGCCAGTGCCTTTTGAGTCATGCCGATATTTTTGCGAGCATCGGCTATTCGTGTACTCATATCATTCACCTCGTTCTGTTGTTTTTATAGTAAACCATAGGAGAACGCAAGTCAATACCAAAAATTCTATATTCTCGAATTTTTGTTCCCCGAAAAGGTTGACAAATTCGAGTAATTAGAATATTATATAGTCAGAGATTCGAGAATCTCAAATTATAGGAGGTGAATACAGTGAGAATGAATATCGAAGCTGAACGCGCTAGGCTGGGTCTGAGCAAAGAAGAGCTTTCGAGGAAATTGGGAATCAGCTCCAAGACGTATAGTAAGTACATTGGAGGTTCTCCAATTTCTTCGGACGTTCTTGTTAAAATGGCGGATTTGTTTTGCTGTTCCATAGATTACTTGCTCGGACGTAGTGAAGCTACCGCGTAAACAAGAAGGAGGTGAGCACCAATGGACGATCTGAAAGAGGTCAAAGAAAAACTGGCAGCCATTGAATCGTTACTTCAACGGTTGCCAGAAATTCAGGCGGCTGTATTTTTGCTGATGCGCGATGAGTACGAAACCGCCAAAGCACAGGGAAGAGATGCACGGCAGTTATGGTCGGTACCTAATCCCGATCAGAGGTAAATCCGATACGGCGCGGCGGCACAGCCGGATTGGGCCTCGGCACAGCCAAAAGAAGAAAATTCAGCTGTGACATGTGCTGAATGAGCTGCGCTTCCTGATCGTTGACCTTGCCGTAAAAATAGAGCATGTCCGGATTCTGAAAACCAATATCATGGACTGCCATTTTTATAGCCGTACCAAACGATGCCAGGCAGATAGCGATTTCGTGGTCGTTGTCTAACCCATCTTCAAACTGTTTGATTTGTTCCTTGATCTTTTTGTATTTCCAATCTGCCATGTGTGGATCGGAAAGATCAGCAGCCGAAATATCGCCCAGTGGATTGGTTAGCTGCTCATAGACACGATTGTGCAAATCAACACTTGACTGAAAATCCATTAGTATCGCTCCTTTCGGCTTCCAGTATATCATACCGGCAGGGGAGGGGCAACGAAGATCAAGAAAGCGAGGTGAGAACCAATGCACATCAACCAAAAAATCCGACCACCGTTGTCGGACGGTGAACGGATTAAAAGGTTGGAGCGAACAGCAAAATTTCAGTCAATCACTATTTTCCTGATGGCAGTCAGTGTCCTGATCTTGAGTTGGAGAATGTACAACCTCATCCGACTCAATAGCGACAGTCTGCTCTTGGTCAATAGGGAGATTCATATCCTCGGAGAGCAGATGGACAGTGTTTGCAATATCCTGCAAGAGCTCGTTTCGTTTTTCGTCTAATTCGATAATCTTTTGGTTTTGCTCAATGATTTGATCGTTTTGACGGCTTATTTTCTGATGTTCTGCATTGGGAGCAAGTTGGAAGAGGATAGTTAGAATAAGCGATAGAATACCGATAAGATTTTCCTTGATGAAAGACTTGCTTAGAGATAAACAAGGCATATCTGCTGTTTCATCGCTCATATTCGTAGCTTTCTGCAAGGTGCTGTTCAGCGATTCAACCAGTTCGTCGGACGGTTCAAATTCGTCTTGAAGGTGTTGGAATTCTAAATCGGTCAGTTGCGATAACCGATTTTGGAGTTCGGTAAGCTGCGTAATTATTGTAGGCACTGTCGGTATAAATCGGACAGTCTGCTGCAATATGGTATCTAACTGACTTTGCATTTGCAAAGCAACAGTAGCGATTTTCTCTTGCATCTGTTGATATGTTGAAAAAGATTCTTGCAGAGTTTGCAGGACGTAAGAAATATTCGCAATTTGAGAGTACCGATTGTCAGCATTGAATGTGCTTTGCATAAAGGACATCCATGATGAAAATTGAGCGTTCCAATCGACGCGACTAAACATGGCTTGAATGGAAGCGAGCTGTTCCACGATATGTTCACTAGGGAGTTGCGGGGTATCGCTAATTTTATGATCCATTATTTTCGCTCCTTTCGGCTTCCAGTATATCACATAGGCCGAGAAGGAGCAACGAAGATCAAGAAAACGAGGTGAGAAAGATGAAAATCATCATCGAAGGCGAGGCAAAAGAAATTGCCGCCCTTGTATTAGCGGTACAAGAACGGCAAAATACTTCGGCTGTCGAAGCCGTGTCAGCAGAAATGCTTACTCGCTTGCAGAAATCTGTCGATGGTATTCGATGAGCATTTCTTTTGCGATGACCGAAGCGAGCTTGGCTTGCAGAACAACAGCCTTGCTCAGATCATCATCGTCAAAATGCTTTGTACAGTTCTCAAAGGCAGTTTGACGAATCGCTTCAAAATCAATTTCTTTCATAAGACTATCCCTCCTTTCGGCTTCCAGTATATCACACAGGTCGAGGAGGAACAACGAAGATCAAGAAAACGAGGTGAGAACATGAGCGAGAAAAAGAAAAACCTGCTCATCGGCTTAATCCGCAAGTATATGGTGATTGCGAAAATCAAGAGCTACACACAACTTGCGGCTGCGATGGGCTGTGTGTCTGCGCCGACGCTGTACCGCCGGATGGAGGACCTTGAAAAGCTGACACTCGGGGAGCTGGGCCGTATCGTTCGGTTCCTGCGTATCCCCATGGAGGAACTGCAGGAGGTGTTTACAAGATGAATCGTATCAACGGAGTTATTGCCGGCCTGTCATTCCTCGGTCTGCTGTCTGCCAGCGGCTACGCTGAAATGGACAAGCTGCCGATGGGCGGTTACACAGTTCTGGCGGCACTGCTGTTGGGCGTTATGCTTATCAGCGTACGCAGCGCTGTCAAGCACTACTATGAGGGCGACTGAATGTGGACGAAGAAGAAAGAATCCGATATTCTGTCGCAGATGGCATCGGACGCTCGCGTGTCAGATGCAGCAAAATGCGAAATCAAGCCGATTTTACAGCCGCAAGCGCGAAAGATCGGTGTGAAAACAGAAAAACGCCGCTGTCAGGACGGCAATCCCGATCAGCGGCAAAGAAAAATATATTCAACCACATAATAGCATGAACAGGAGAGATTTTCAATGGTAAAGATTATCAGCAACGTAAAAGGTGATATGGTTTCCGCAAGTGTAGAGCTGGCCGGTGACCTTCAGGTCATCGTTCCCGAGATTGGCAGCGCGATTAGCAGCATGTACAACCAGATCAAGGCACAGGACAAGAGTGCTGCAAATGCGTTCCGCTTTCTGCTTACCGAGCTGGTCTCCAACGAGAAGTCGCCGATGTGGGACACCTGCAAGGACAGCGACACCGTCTGCACCGCCACACTCGTCCGCAAGGGCGCGAAGCTGACCGGCGACGACATTGCCGACCTGCTGCGCCGCGGCACGCCGACGCACATCGTCAAGGCGCTGCTGGAGGAGATGGACGCATGAACATCGTACTGAAATCCCTCGATTTAGTCCATTTCAAGTGCTTTCCAAAGCTGCACCTCGACTTTCACGAGGGCGTGAATAGCCTGTTCGGTGCCAATGCCGCAGGCAAGACCAGCGTTTACGACGCGCTGACGTGGCTGCTCTTCAACAAGGACAGCGCCGGGGGTGCGCGGCCGGACATCAAGCCGCACCATGCGCCGGCAGGCACGATGCCCGAGGTCACGGCGGTTCTCGAGGTGGACGGCGAGCCGATCAAGCTCCGCAAGGTGCTCCGCGAGAAGTGGGAGAAGCCGCGCGGTTCGTCCATCGAGCGCTACGCCGGTGACACGCGCGACTACTACATCGACGATGTGCCGCTTGCCGAAAACGCATACAAGCGCCGCATTGCAGAGCTGATCGACGAGCAGCAGTTTAAGCTGCTGACCGATGTCTGGGCGGTGACGAGCAAGATGCACTGGAAGGACCGCCGAACGCTGCTCGCCGAGATTTGCGGTCTGCCGGAGGACAAGCAGCTGCTTGCGACTGCACCGCAGTTTGCCGAGCTGACCGAGAAAGTCGGCCGCCGGACAGTGGATGAATACAAGTCCGTGCTGATGAAGCAGCGCAAGGACATGAACGCAAACCTGAACACGCTGCCGGTCCGCGTGGACGAGTGCAGCCGCATGGTGAGTGAACTGGAATCCCTCGATTTTGCCGCCGCACACGCGGAAAGCGACCGTTTGCAAACCGAGCGCGAGCGTTTGCAGGGTGAAATCGTCAAACTGTCCAACAATACGCTTGCGGCGCAGGCACGTAACGAGCGTGACGCTTTGCAGGTGCAGCTGCGCGAACTGGAAGCCGAAAACGCCGCTCATCTCGCAAGCCAGCGCGTGCCGGTGGAGGACGAAACGCCTGCACTGACCGCCGCGCTTGATCGCGCGAAACGCGAAGCCGACCGCCTGACGCGCACCATCGCACAGGAGCGCGACCTCGTTTTGAACGGCGAGACGCGGCTCGATGACTACCGTGCCCGCTGGCGTGCGATTGACGCGGAAGTTTTTACGGACGAGCATTGTCCGACCTGCGGGCAGGTGTTCCCGGCGGAACGGCTTGCGGAATCTCGTGCGGCGTTTGCCGAGCACCAGAAGCAGCGCAAGGACGCACTGCTCGAGGACAGCAAAATGGTCAAGCAGGGCATTGCCGCCGCGAAAGACCGTCTGCTGACCGCCGAAACCGCACTGAAAACCGCGCAGGACGAGTTGCAAAAGGCACAGATTGCCCTTGACAGCTACACGCCGCCGGTCGAGGTCGTGCCGGAGAACCTGCCGGACTATGACCGCCACAAGGGCGCGATTTTGACGCTCATTGCGGACGCAGACAAACGCATTGACCGGCTGAACAGCGACACCGAACAGGAACGCCGCCGTCTGGAAACCGCGCTTTCTGCTGTCACGGCTGAGAAGCTGACGCATGACGCGGTGCTTGCCAAGGAGCAGACCCTTGCGGACACGCGCCGCCGCATTGCCGACTTGCAGGCCGAGCAGCGCAAAGCCGCCGCCGAGGTCGAGCAGATGGACAGGCTCATCGCCATGTGCGAGGAGTTCACGCGCTACCGCGTGCAGGCTATCACCGAGAGCGTCAACAGCAAGTTCCGTCTGACACGCTGGCGGCTGTTCACCGAGCAGGTCAACGGCGGTCTGGTTGACTGCTGTGAGCCGATGGACAGGAACGGCTCGACGTTCGAGGGCACGAACAACGCCATGAAGATCAACATCGGCATGGACATTATCGACACGCTTTCCGCACATTTTAGCCGCCGCGTGCCGCTTTTCGTGGACAACGCCGAGAGCGTCACGCAGTTACAACCTATCGGCTCGCAGGTCGTGCGGCTGGTGGTTTCGGAGCAGGATAAGGAGTTGAGGATAGAATGAGTTTGCGCTTAAAGCGTGAAGTGAAAGAGGACATAGCGCCTCTGCCAGCAGGTACTTATATGGGTGTGTGCATTGGTATTGTCGATATCGGAAAACAATATGTCAAGGCGAAAAACCAGAAACAGGGGAATTATGTACCGCAGTGTATGTTTATTTTTGAAATCCCCAGTGAACGGGTTGTTGTAAACGGTGAGGACAAGCCGCGCTGGGTATCAACGAGACGCCTGAGAGTTTCTGCCGACGAGCGCAGCAATTTATATAAGATGCTGATTACATGGCGAGGCAAAAACTTCACTGATGAAGAATTGGATTCAGCAGGTCAAGGCTTTGACTTAGAAGAACGAGCGGGCGCACCGGCAATGTTGAGCCTTTCGGTATACGAGGGAAATGATGGCCGTTTACATAATGGTATCGAGGCGGTCACCGGTTTCCCTAAAGGCCTTCCGGCACCGCAGCCGGAGAGCGAAATCCTCGTATTTGACGCGGATGAGCCGGATATGGAAACGTTCGGCAAGCTGCCCGAGTGGGTGCAGGACATTATCCGCAAGTCCACGCAGTTCGCGGACAACGCACCCGAGGAAAAGGTCGATATTCCGACCGAAGAACCGGAAACACCGCCTGACAGCAAAGGAGCGTGCCCGATTTGACGTTTACATCATTGGCGAGCAGCTCCCGCGGCAACGCCTACGTCGTGTCGGACGGCGAAACGACCCTGCTGCTGGAATGCGGTCTGTCGTTCAGGGAGCTGCAAAAGCGGCTCGGCTATGGCGTGGCGGACATTACCGCCTGCCTTGTCAGCCATGAGCATCAGGATCACGCGAAAGCCGCTGCACAGATGCTGAAAGCTGGCGTGCCGGTATACATGAGCGAGGGCACAGCCGCCGCCCACAAGGATGCGATGGACGCGGCAAACCTCATCAAGGCAGGAGAGGTGCTGCGGTTCGGACACCTGACCGTCGTTCCGTTCCGCACCTATCATAATGTAGAGGAGCCGCTCGGATTCCTTATTGAGGACGGCCGCACGAAGGAGCGGCTGCTCTGGGCGGTCGATACCGCAAATCTGGGCGTCACCGCTGACCGGCTGACCTACATCGCCGTCGAGTGCAACTACGAGGAAAGCTTGCTGAACCGCAGCGACCGCATTCCCTCGGTGCTGAAAGACCACATCCGGCACAGTCATTTTGAGGTGTTGGACGTTATCAAATGGCTGCACAAGCAGGATCTCAGCGGCGTGCTCACCATCTGGCTGCTGCACCTGTCCGCCGGCAACAGCAGGGCAGAGGCATGGCAGCGGCGGTTTGAAAGGGAGTTTCCGGGTATCAGCATTCGGATTTGCGAGGAGTAACTATGCGTAAGAAATTATGCCTGACCTGCGCACAGGCTTTACAGAAACGTGCAGACATCCGATATACCGGCAAACGGACACGGATGGATATGTGCAGCGGCTGCCACAGCAAAATGCTGGTGACGGAGTACATCGTACCGGATGAACCGGTGCCAATTACACCGAAACCGGAGCCGAAATCTGCTGCTGTGCAGTACAAGCTGGGCGAAAAGCTGACTATGACTGTTGCAGTCGATAACCGTACCGCCGGTGCAATCCTGCGCTATGCGGAACGCTGGGCAATCGAGCCTGGCGCGGTTATTGACAGTCTGATGAGATTCTACAAGCGTGCAATGAAGGAGAGGTACAACCATGAGCAACTTTAATAATACCGGCGAAGTCAAGGAGATCAGCATTCTGGACATGATGAACGGCGCGATCGGTGAGCGCGCGGCCTACGAGCTGACGCGCATCATGAAAAACTGCCGCGACTTCAACACAGAGGCGAAAAAGGCGCGGACGCTGACCATCAAGCTGTCCATCGTGCCGACCGAGAACCGCGACAGCGTGGCTGTCCGTGCAGAGGTCAGCAGCAAGCTGGTTCCGATCAAGCCGATCGACGGCGCACTGCTGCTCGGCGGTACGGATGCAGAACCCATCGTTATGGAGTACACGCCGCAGGTGCCCGGTCAGCAGTCGTTCGACCCGTCCGTTGACACCGAACCCAAGGTCGTCAAGCTGGCGTAAATCACAAGGAGGATTTTCAAAATGATCAAGGAAGCACTGGAATATATCGTAAACCTTTCGGCTCCGCATCTGGAGTTCCGCAATGGCAGCCACTACGCAGACCGTGCGCTGCACCGCATTCCGAATGAGCTGATGGCATCGCCGCTGGCGGTACATACGCTTTCGGCGGTGCGCGACTACATCGAGAGCGGCGCGGATGAGTGTGCTGAGGACGAGGACAGCCTCAGCCGCCGCTTTGTTATCCACGTTGCGGACTACAACGAGGTGTATCTGTACCGCGAGCTGAACAGCGACAAGGCGCGTGAGTGCCTGCTGGAAGCCGAGCTGTCCGCACCGACGTTCCCGTTTGGCCGCTGGCTGGGCGTGGAGGAGTTCATCATCAATATGCAGACGCATTTCGTGCCGACCGAAGTACGCGACACGCTGGTGCAGCTCATCAGCACGGTAACGACCGAGAACGGCGTATCGCTGGCAGATGACGGCATGACGCAGCGCGTGACGGCCCGCAGCGGTATTTCTCTTGTCAAGCAGGTGAGCGTGCCGAACCCGGTCGTACTGGCGCCATACCGCACCTTTACCGAGGTCGAGCAGCCGAAAAGTCCGTTTGTGTTCCGTATTCGCCAGACCGGCGATGATGTGCAGGCGGCACTCTTTGCGGCGGATGCGGATGCATGGAAGCGTGAGGCTATCGCAAATATCCGCGACTGGTTCGAGCAGCACATTCCGCAGGATCTCCGCGAGGACGTTATCATTCTGGCGTAAGCAGGCAAGGCACAGGGCGGCAACCCCGCCCTTCCTGCCCTGAAAACCGGAGGTGATACTACGGGCAGAAATTGTAAAGTTGCGTTGGACTGGTGGCCGAGAGATATAGGGCTGTTCCGCGATCCCAAGCTGCGAAGTGTGCGGCAGGAATTCGGCGTGCTCGGGCCATATATCTATGAGTGCCTGCTCGACATCGCCTACGGCGATAAGGGCTATTACATCAATTATTCCGGCCGAGGGCGTGAGGACGTTCTCTGGCAGCTTTCGGAATACGTTGCCGGGCGGTACGCCGTGCCGGTGGAGACAATTGCGAACGTGATCGACCGTTTGGTGGAGTGTGAACTTTTTAGCGACGGCCTGTACAAGCGAGGGTTTATCACGTCGAAAAGAATGCAGATGAGTTATTTCATTGCCACGCTGGGACGCAGCGGCGTGCAGATTAACTTTGACATCTGGCTGCCGACCGAGGAAGAGATGCGAGAGAAAAACCCGAGCGGCAAGTCTTTTGTGCTGCAATCCTATATTTCTTGGCGAGAAAAACATATAACTGGGCAAGAAACGGCCGTTTCTCAGCCGGAAAGTACACACAGTACAGAACAGGACAGTACAGGAGAGAACAGTATAGTACAGCACAGCAGAGAACAGCAGAGCAGTGCGCCGGCGAGCGCTCTGGCTGATGAGCTGGAGGAGCTGCTGGGATGTAGATTTGATAAGAATTTCTGTCTGGAACTGGCACGTCTGCAAAAGCTGGGTATGCAGCAGGCAGTGTTTTTAGACGCTGCGCGGCAGACCAACGATAAGACACCGAGGAGTCCTGCGGCGTACTTCCGCACCGTGCTGCAAAGCTGCGAGAGAGATGGTATCCTGACGGCGGCGGATCTCGGCGCGACCAGGGCGAAGCCGATCGAGCAGAGCAGACCAAAGCAGGCGGACGACGGCGGCTATCTCAGCCCGGCGAACCTTCACGGCTCGAGCTGCGGGCAGGAAAATCCGCCGCTCGCGGACTGGGAGGAGGCATGGCTTGCGCAGAAGGCGGAGATCAGAAAGAGACGCCAGGAAGCAATCGAACGTGGGGAAGAAGTGGACTGAGGAGGAGAACAGCATAATGGCAAAATGTAAATTCTGTGGACAGGGCGTGTGGACTGCACCCGTGTTCCATCCGGCCTGCTGGGAGCAGCGGGCAAACAAGGTGATGGAGGAGTTCTGCGACGAGTATTGCAGATTTCCGCGAGAAATCAAGGACCATGACGACCTGATCGAGCACTGCTCGGAGTGCGTGGCCGCAGAGCTGCTGCGAATGGGAGGCAATGAGGTATGATGCTGGAACTGACGGGTAAGGACATTCTCGCCCTTACCAACGAGAGCAAGCGCAAGGCCGTGCTGTCTGGCTGGCAGAACTGGGGCATCTGGCACAAGGCGCCCGAAATCGGGCTTAGCGTGTACCGGCTCGATCTGCCGGACGGCTCGTTCTTTACGGCCAGCTGGTATGAGGGCGACGACTTCTTTCCGGGCGGCGGTACGCATAACGTCAATCGTCCGCGTTTCAATCTCTGCGACAAGGGCGGCAAGCTGAAAGCCGGGAGCAAGGCCGAAAGCCTGCTGACGGACAAGCTCAAGGAGCTGCGGAAGGAGCTGCTGAGCCATGAAAACTGATGAACTTATCGAAACCCTCGGACAGCTGAAAGTCCAGACTGGCTCTCTGGCCTGCCTTGGCTGTGGGCATGAGCATAATTGCGGTGTGCATGGCTGCGCGATCGCGCGAGAGGCTGCGGTGCGGCTGAGCCTGTATGAACACGCGCTGGAGCAGGTCGCAAAGGAACGCGACACGCTGCTTGCGCAGCTCAAGCGCCTCGGCGGCTGCATGGGCTGCATCGGACATATGAACCCGGAGGCGCGGCTCTGCATCGACTGCGACGAGACGTTCTGCGCGTGGCAATGGAACGGAGGCGCATCACATGACCGACCGTGAGCTGAATCTTCTGCGCGAGCTGCTCGAAACGCTCGAACGGGACGAGGGCGCGTGCTACAAAGACCGCTCGTACTGCACGCCCGCCTGTCCGCTCTGGATGGCAGGAGAGTTCGACGGCAATATCTGCCTGCCGAGCATCCTCGCACGGCGCGTCAAGCGGCTGACGTTCGGAAAGGCGCTGCCGACAACGAAGGGAGAGAACAACCATGAAAGCAATCCGTAAAAAGCCCGGCTGTGCGCCGGAGCTGATTGACATCGACAACACGCTGAAAGCCTTGCAGGCCGAGGTCGGCGGCTACATCGAAACCGTAACGATTGCATCGGATGTCGTCGTTATCTGCAACGAGGAAGGAGTGCCGCTCGGAATGCCGTACAACTGCCGGTTCGTCGACGTGGATTTCGTCGGTCCGATTCTCGTGGTCGGCCGTAACAAGGACGAGTTCTGTGACGTGCCGGAGGCCGACTTCCTGATGCATCATCTGCGGGGTGAGGAGGACACCCATGACGATTAACCAGGCAATCCGCATCCTCGACCCGGAAACGACAGCCGAGGAGCTGGCAACGATCGAATACTACGGCGGTCTGCACGGTCAAGAGAAGATGGTCGCCGCGTGCGAGGAAGCCTGCCGCGTAGCGGTCCGAATTATGAGAAAATATCTGGAGAAACAGAAATGAAGAAAATTGCGTTAATCGCGCTGGCCATCGTGGCAGCGCTGGTACTTATGATCGCCGCTGCATTCATATCGGCCAATAACCGTGCGGTGTCGGCAGAGGAACAGGTCAGTTCGGCGGCGGCCGACGTACAGGTAGCCGAGAAACGCCGTGTTGACCTCGTTTACAATCTGGTGGACGCAGTAAAGTCCTATCAGACCTATGAGAGCGACACGCTGACGAAGATTACGCAGGCTCGCACTGCTGCTGCATCGGGCAAGGTAGAAGAAGCACAGGTTACGTTAAATGCTGTTGCGGAGCAGTACCCGGAACTCAAGGCAAACGAAAATTACAAGCAACTCATGACCGAACTTGCGCTGACCGAGAACCAGATCGCGCAGTACCGCAACAACTACAATCAGCAGGCACGGGCATACAACAAGCTGGTACGGTCTTTCCCGACCGGTTTTCTGCTGAGGGTAATGAACTATCAGACAATCGACACGACCTACACGGACTACGATGCACCGGAAGATGCTCCGCAGAACCTGTTCGGTGACAGCGATGGAGATTAAGCCCCGTGAGATTGCGTTCAGCGTTGCAATCGTGTTTGTTATGCTGGCGCTGGGCTTCCTGATCGGCAGTAAAATCGGTGACCATATTGCCGAAGAAAATGAGAAATTCACCACGGCAGCGCAGATCACAGACGATGAGCAGTTTCAGTACGCGCTGGCTACCGATTTCGGGAATGTCATCGCTTACGGCAATCTGATCGCTGAACAACCCGTTTCGGCTGATGATTTAGATGGCGAATATGCGCAGCTGACCAAAATCACGGAGCAATATACCATGCACACGCGCGTTGTAACCTCTACGGACGGAAAGGGGCACACATACACTCGCACCGAGATATATTGGACGTGGGACAGGGTGGAACGAGAAGAAGACAGCACGGAAACCTTTTCGTTTATGGGCGTATCGTTTCCGGCGGACAAGTTTTCTGTTTCCACCCATCGGCAGGACAAGATGATTTATGACAACAGTGAGCTGCGGCATTATTACGTAGTCGCAGATGCCAGCATGGTCGGCAGCATACATACCCGGATCAAAGATCATATGATCGCAGATGACAATGAGTTCTACGCCGACACAGAGCCGCAGGCGGTTGTAGACCGTGCTGTGAAGAATGCAGGAGTGCTCGTCGTTGTGTTTTGGGTGTTCTGGATCGCGCTGACCTGCGGCGCGGTATATGGTTTCTGCGCGCTGGAAAACAGGTGGCTGGACGGATAATGTACAGCCCTGAAATGAGAGAGTATCTGAAAGAAATCAAGCGCTACCTCGTGTGGCGCTACGGCATTACGGACAGGGAGGGAAGACATTGAACAAGCGTGAGGACTGGTGGGAGTACACAAAGCGCATCATCCGGTCATACCCGGCACTGTGCCGCAAGGCGGAAAGCGTGGGCGACACGCCTTGCACACCGGCCTACGGCGCATCCGGCGGTCATAGCGGCGGCGGCAGTCCGGTTGAGCGTGCGGTCGTTGACCGCCTGACAGACAAGGAGCAGCGGCGGTATGATGCGGTACGGCAGGCCATCGGCGAAACCGAGTGCATGAAGCACGGCCGCCAGCGTATGGAGCTGATTGACCGTGTGTACTGGAAGCGAAGCCACACATTGTACGGCGCGGCGATGTGCGTGCCGGTGAGCGAGAGGACGGCGAAAATGTGGAACTCAGAGTTTGTGCGTCTGGTTGAGAAGTATCTCGATCTGCCATAAATAAAAAAACAGCCGAGGGCGATCGACCCTCGGCTTTACTGTCAGTTAATATGCAGTTGTTCCTTGAGCGCAGTCTGAAGCACGCTCGAAAAATTGATATGATTTTCTTCTGCGATGACATTCAGCCATGACGGAATGGTCAGCGTTTTCTTGACAGCACGCGTGTCGTGTTTGCGGCGGTACTGGAGAAGATCAAACGGCACGAGACTGACGAAATCGCCGGGTTCGGTTTTGATGTCGGCTGGATTGGAAGGAACAGGATAATTTTCACCGCATTCCTCAAGGCATAGACCGATAGCGTCGCAGGTCATTTCAATCGCTTCTTCAAGCGTATCGCCCTCGGAAAAACAACCGTCAATGTCGGGAACCGTTACGGAATAGCCGGTTTTCTCGGGATGGAAAATGGCGGGATAATACAGTTTGATCATCGAAAAAACCTCCTGTTCATACTATTATAGTATACATGGGAATGTGCGATATAATACTTAGGCATATAAAATTTTAATGTTTCAATCGATATGATTTGCATATAGCTATGTTGTTTTTGAATGTAAATGTCATTAAAAGTCATGTGTTCAATCGGAGTAATTGGGTCTGATGAATAATGTTGTTATTTATTATAAATTATATATTAATTAAATTCCGAGGAGGGGCAGGGCTTATTTCAACCCTGCCTGTTTTAAAATGTTTTTCTCTGTCCCCGGCTTTAAAGGTTTACTGTGATATGGAACGACAGTGGATTTGCCGTTGTTCGGATTCCGATATAATCGGTGTGAACCGTTTGAACGAACGTACTCAAAGCCATTGGCTTCGAGCAGTTTTATCATTTCACGCGGCGTGATTGGCATCGCATCACTTCCTTTCTATGTTTATAGAATAACACGTATAATACGTATTGTCAAGTGGCTTGAAAATATTTTTTTTGAAAAATTGCACTTCGTGACATACAAACCGTGGTATTCTTGTATCATGAAGTTCAGCGGGAATGAAACTGAGGTCCCGCATTTCTCCTGCTTCATGTTTGGAACACCTCCGGAAAGGCACTCTTGGAAACAAGGGTGCTTTTTCGTGCCCAGAATTCAGAAAGGACGGTGCAGAATGGCAAAAGGCAAATATCAGGAATGGCTTACGC
>OODU01000863.1_pt1 | contig 32789 bp, 20 predicted proteins | sample 1671171 | NCBI WGS metagenome assembly OODU01 (sample SAMN06348129, study PRJEB24527) | human gut metagenome | biome: human gut; feature: ankylosing spondylitis patient; material: feces | host: Homo sapiens | place: China | collected 2015-10
TTTTTTTTCAAGCAGAAGACGGCATACGAGATTCAAGTGTGACTGGAGTTCAGACGTGTGCTCTTCCGATCTGAATGGTAATAACCTTGATGGTCTCCTCTACCTTCTCTTCTACTGGTTTCTGAGGCATGATGAACGGATGCTTGGAAACGGATTTGCCCTTGTTCTTTGGTCCGTCCTCTGTCATGTTCTTCTTATCATAACGATCGTTCTTATAAGCGTTCTTATTTGCACGATTGCTCTGTGGCTTGGTTGCTAATGGGGTATCGAAAGACTTTGCGCTGTCTCTCTGGCTGGAACGTCCGCCCTGACCGCCACGGTTATCACGGTTGCCCTGGAAACCACCCTGACCGCCGCGGTTGTCACGGTTGCCCTGATAGCCGCCCTGTCCATTACGGTTGTCGCGGTTGCCCTGATAGCCGCCCTGACCGCCGCGGTTGTCGCGGTTACCCTGATAGCCGCCCTGACGGTTATCTCGATTACCCTGGAAACCACCCTGGCGATTGTCACGGCTGCCCTGATAGCTGCCCTGGTTCTGGGACTGCTGACCCTGTGGTCTTGCATTTTCCCGGTTATTTTCTGCCGCTGGCGCTGCCTGTGCAGGAGCTGCTGGTGCTGCTGCCTGTGCAGGAGCCGCCTGCGGTCTTGGGTTCTTCATGGTCTGCGCATTCTGTGGGCGATATACAGCGGCAATTTTCTTCTTTGGTGCCTCTACGGACCCCTGCGCGTGCTCTGCTTTTGCAGGTGCAGCTAATGCTTTCTTTACGGCCTGAGTCTGCTCATCACTTACGTTGGAAGAATGAGTTTTCTCGCCATAACCCTGTTTCTGCAGAACGTCTAATACTTCTTTGCTGGACTTACCCAGCTCTTTTGCCAGTTCACTAACTCTCATACTTACTACCTCCGTTTACATTCATTTGTTTTACCAACGTTTTGGCGAACCCTTCATCCGTGATGGCTAAGGAAGCGCGAAACTCCTTACCCATAGAATGTCCAAGTTCTTCCTTCTTACCAAAAAAACAGACAGGAACATGATAGTAAGTACACATATTGGTAAACATTTTTCTGGTATTGTCCGATGCTTCTTCTGATACGATCACCAGCCATGCTTTTCCGGTCTTAACAGCCTTTTCTGTAGAAAATTCTCCGCTGACTGTCTTTCCAGCCTTCGTTGCAAGGCCGATCATATTCAATACCTTCTGTCTATTCTCCAAGCTGTTCCATCTCCTTTTCCAAAGATTCGTAAACTTCTTTCGGAACCGCCATCTTAAAGGAACGCTCCAGGCCTTTGTTCTTCACTGCCTTTTTGAAACACTCCATACTTGGACACAGGTATGCGCCACGGCCATTTTTTCTTCCTGTGGCGTCCACCACAAAGCCCTCTGACTCTGTTCTCAGAATACGAATCATCTCTTTTTTGCTTTTCATTTCACCGCAGCCGATACACTGACGAAGCGGAACTTTTTTTGTACTCACCGATCATCACTCCCAATTCGTTTCGTTATTCTGGTTTGTTCTCTTCCTGGTAATCCTCATATCCGTCATGGTAGTTGTTCTGAGGTTCTTCCTGATAACCCTCGTAGCTGGTATCAGCCATCTGGTTATCCAGATCCATCTCTTCAAACAGGCCCATCTCTCTTGCCTGTGTCTCACTCTTGATATCGATCTTATATCCGGTCAGCTTTGCAGCCAGTCTTGCGTTCTGGCCTTCCTTACCAATAGCAAGGGATAACTGATAATCCGGAACGATTACCTGTGCTTCTTTTGCGTCCTCATCTGCAACTACACAGATGACCTTTGCAGGACTTAAGGCATTCTCGATCAGATATGCCGGGTTATCATCCCAGTTGATGATATCGATCTTCTCGCCTCTTAACTCGCTGACAATGGAGTTCACCCGGGCGCCGTTGATACCAACGCATGCTCCTACCGGATCTACGTTCGGATCGTTGGACTTTACTGCGATTTTGGTTCTGGAACCTGCCTCACGGGCAATGGATTTGATCTCAACAGTTCCGTCCTTTACTTCTGCAACCTCTAACTCAAACAGACGTTTCACCAGATCTGGATGAGTTCTGGATACGGAGATACGAGGTCCCTTTGGAGTATCCTTCACTTCCAGAACGTATACTTTTACACGCTCAGTCGGCTGGAACACCTCACCCTTTACCTGCTCCTGCTCGCTTAAGATTGCATCTACCTTACCTAAGTTCAGGCTGACATTTCTTCCAACATAACGCTGAACCACGCCCTGAACGATGTCTTTCTCCATCGCATACCAGTCATTATACAGAACTTTTCTTTCTTCCTCACGGATCTTCTGTAAAATAACGTTCTTCGCGTTCTGGGTTGCGATACGGCCAAAGGATTTGGACTCGATCGGGATCTGGACAACATCGCCCAGATTATACTTCGGAGCGATCATCTTTGCTTCTGCCAGACTGATCTGGGTCAGCGGATCCTCTACCTCCTCTACAACCTCTTTGGATGCCAGCACTGCAAAATCACCGGTCGTCGGATTGATGTTGACTTTTACATTATCTGCTTTACCAAAATGATTCTTACATGCGGTCAGAAGGGAGTTTTCGATTGCTTCTAACATAGTGGCTTTGCTGATATTCTTCTCTTTCTCAAGAACTTCAAGGGCCTCCATTAATTCTGTATTCATTTTTCTCTTTTCCTCCTGTATCTGCGTCTGTTTAGAAATCAAATGCTAAACGGATCAATGCAATATCGCTTTTCTGGAAGACGCGCTCTGTTCCGTCCTCCTCCAAAATGGTCACACTGTTATCATCATATGCGGTGAGTATTCCGTAAAATTCCCGGTTTCTCTCGATCGCACGGTATGTCCGGATTTCCAGCTCTTTTCCCATGCTTCTCTTGTAGTCTTTCTCTTTTTTCAGCGGACGTCCAAGGCCCGGGGAGCTGACCTCCATGATATAGGCGTCATCGATAAAGTCCTCTGCGTCCAGCCGGTCAGAAAATGCACGGCTGACGATTTCGCAGTCATCCACGGTAATTCCGCCTTCTTTGTCGATGTAAGCACGCAGGTACCAGGTACCGCCCTCTTTGACATACTCCACATCCACCAGTTCAAAACCATTGGCTTCTACAATCGGAGTGATCAGTTCTTCTGCCTTCTGTTCGTATTCTTCTCTTCTGCTCAAATCCTCACCACCTTTTTGATTCAGGGAAACTTTCGAAAAATTCTTTCATTTCCCTGTACACAAGAAAGAGTGGACGAAATCGTCCACTCCTTAACAGTCACTTATTAACAGCTTTACTATAGCACCTTTTCCGTGCAATTGCAAGGGTTAATTTTCAAAATATCCTTTATTTATCGCCTTTTCCGGCTTTTTTGTTCGCCGGTTCCGGGCAGATGTGGACATCGAGCTGGTTATACGGGATGGAAATTCCCGCCGCGTCAAACTCTTCTTTGATGCGCTCATTCATTTTCCATTTGACCGGCCAGTAATTTTCCGTTGCGACCCAGGCGCGGAGACCGACCGTAATCGCGCTCTCGCCCAGCTCATCTACGAAAAACTGCTGTTCCTCCGACTGAAAATGCGGCTCCTCCTCAACGAGGCGGCGCAGGATGTCCTTCGCTTTTTTGATATCGGACTCATAAGAAATGCCGACTTTGATCTCCAGCTTTCTCCGGTCCATCGCCGTCACGTTGATGATGGTGTGGTTCGTCAGATTAGCGTTCGGGATCATGATGGTACGGTTGTCGATGCTGTTGATTGTCGTATAATACATCTCAATCTTCTTAACCGTTCCCTCCTGACCTTCGCCCGGAAAAATGATGTAGTCACCGACCTTAAATGGTTTCAGCAGCAGAATCATCACGCCGCCTGCAAAGTTTGAGAGGCCGCCCTGCAGTGCCAGGGATACGGCAACGCCGGCGGAGGCGATAGCTGCTGCGATCGACGCTTCGGATACGATACCGAGCTGAACGATAATGGTCAGCACCAGCAGCGTGTTCAGACTGTATTTCACCATGGAAACGGTGAAACTGACCACCGCCTCCTCCGTGTGAAAACGCCGCATGTTTTTCCGGATCAGACCACAGAGCCACAGGATCAGTTTGCGTGCAACCAGAAACAGAATTACTGCAAACACGATCTTCAGCACCAGATCGGCAGCCGAAGAGGCCTTGTCGATCCAGTATTCATAGACGCGTTCCGCCGCTGTCAGATTCACCATGTGTTATCTCTCCTCTGTCGCGAATTTTCTCTGCAGCTCCTCGCCAAGTTCACTCATGCCTGTGCTTTTTTTCGTTTTTGTCTCTGGTTTTGCCTCTGATTTTGCTTCCGACTTGGTTTCCGGCTTTGTTTCCGGCTTTGTAGCCGGCTTCTTTTCCGGATCGGCGGCTGCGCGGTATTTTTCCACGGCTTTTGCTGCCTCTGCCGCTGCGGATTTTCCGGCTTTCACCAGCTTGTCCACCGTCTGCTCTACCGTTTTCACCGGTTTGCTGTCGATCGCCTGCTTTACGGCTTTCTCCACCTTCTCTGTCGCAGTCGTAGTTCCCTGCTTTTTCTCTGCGGTTTTCACCGTTTTTTCCGATACCTTTTTCTCTGCTTTTTGGGCAGTCTTTGTTGTTTTCTTTGCTTTTACTGCTTTTACTGCTTCTTCCGTTTTTCCAGCCGGTTTTCCCTTCTTTCCGGTTTTCTTCTCTGCTGCCGCTTTCGCTGCAGTTTTTGCCTTTGCGCTCTTATTGCTTGCAGCGCCCGTCTCCGGCTTCGTATAAGAAAATACCTGAACAGAAAGCGGTGCGAGTTTTACGGTAATCGAGTTTTTCCGCTCGTCGCACTCTGTTTTTTTCGACATTTTCACGCGTGGATTTCCGACGCCTGTTCCGCCATAGCTTTCCGCATCGCTGTTGAACATCTCTTTGTACTTTCCGGGATACGGCACACCAATGCGGAAATCATCGTACTCGACATTCGAGAAGTTGCATACGACAAGCAGCGTATCTTCTTTCTTCCTTGTTCTGCGAAGGAAGATCAGAAGATTCTTTTCCCACTCCATGCCATTGATCCACTCAAAGCCCTCCGGCTTTTCGTCAAGCTGATACAGTGCCGGATTTGCTTTGTAGAATGCATGAAGTGCCGCCATATAGTTCTTTAACTGCAGATGTTCCTTGTCCTCAAGAAGCTCCCAGGACAGGGACTGTTTCTCATTCCACTCTTTTTCCTGTCCGAATTCCTGTCCCATAAACAGAAGCTTCTTTCCGGGATGCACCATCTGATAAGCGTACGCCAGACGAAGATTTGCCATTTTCTGCTCCGGTGTACCCGGCATTTTGGTATACATGGATCCCTTCAGATGAACCACTTCATCGTGCGACAGACTCAGCATGAATTTCTCCGAGTATGCATATACCATAGAAAAAGTCAGCTGATCGTGATGTGCCCCGCGGTATACCGGATCGTTTTTCATATATTCCGTAAAATCATTCATCCAGCCCATGTTCCACTTGTAGTCGAAGCCAAGTCCTTCATCGTCGAGTTCTCCCGTCACCTTCGGCCATGCGGTCGATTCCTCTGCGATAAGAAGCGCATCCGGGAACTCTTTTTTGAAGATGGAGTTCAGATGTTTTAAAAATTCGATCGCTTCGAGGTTCTCATTTCCGCCATAGATATTTGCGACCCACTCCCCATCCTGCTTGCCATAATCAAGATACAGCATCGAGGCAACCGCATCCATACGGATTCCGTCGGCATGGTACTCTTTTGCCCAGAAAAGAGCATTGGCGATCAGGAAGTTCTTTACTTCCGGTCTGCCGTAATTGTAAATCAGCGTGCCCCAGTGTGGATGGGATCCCTGTCTCGGGTCAAAATGCTCGTACAGACACGTTCCGTCAAACGCAGAAAGTCCGAAGGTATCGCGCGGGAAGTGTGCCGGTACCCAGTCGAGAATAACACCAATGTCATTCTGATGCATCGTATCCATAAAATAGCGGAAATCATCCGGCGTTCCGTATCGTGCTGTCGGTGCGTAATAGCCCGTTACCTGATAACCCCAGGATTCATCGAGCGGATGCTCCATCACCGGCATCAGCTCAACATGGGTGTAGCCGAGCTCTTTCACATAAGAAGCCAGCATCGGAGCGATCTCACGGTAGTTATAAAATTCACGGCCATCGTCCGGTTTTTTCCAGGAGCCAAGATGCACTTCATAAACAGAAATCGGCGCTTTGTCGCCCTGTGTGACACCACGCTTCTTCATCCAGTTCTCATCCTGCCAGGCATATTTTCCAAGATCAACCACAACACTCGCATTGTTCGGACGCAGCTGTGCTGCATTCGCGTATGGATCCGATTTCAGATACGTCAGACCGCCCTTTGCCTTAATTTCATATTTATAGATGTCGCCCGCGCGAACACCGGGGATAAAGAGCTCGTAGATTCCGGACTCCAGAAGATTCATCTGATATGCTCTTCCGTCCCAGTTATTGAAATTTCCGACAACACTGACACGGATCGCATTCGGTGCCCAGACAGCGAAGTAAACACCGCTGATACCATCGATCTTTACCGGGTGTGCACCCAGCTTCTCATAGATGGAATAACAGATGCCGTTTTCAAACTGTTTCTGTTCCTGCTCGGTGAACTGCATCGGATAGGCGTACGGATCGTAATGCTCCATCTGGTTTCCGTCGCCGTCCCAGTAGATCAGCGTATAGGATGGAATTTTCTTTCCTGGAAGCAGCACAGCGAAAAATCCCGCCTCATCCTCGCAAACCATCTCGGTCTGTTTTCCGTCGCGGATCGTATGTACGGCTGCACGGGTTGCGCCCGGGAAAAACGCCTGAATCAAAATACCATCCTCCGTTACACGCGGTCCCAAGATGTCTCTTGGATGATTCTCCTCAGAATAGACCACAGCTTCAATCTCTGCCCAATCCATATAATCGTATAATTTTTCTTCCATTTTCAAAATTATAACCCCTCCTTTTTTATTTTACGTGCTCTCGCTGCTGCTTCCCCCATACAAAATCGCATAAAAAAGCACTCATTCATGCCAGAGCGTGTTTGAAAAAAGCTTTTCGTGAGCTGCGAGTCCCATTTTCAGCCCAAACGGTCTGCAGCAACCGGATAAGGTCAAAACAGATCGCGAAGTGGGGCTTGCAGATTGTGGAAATGATTTTTCAAATTCTGTTTTTATTTTACCATCCTAACCGCGATTGTACAATGCAAATCTGGTTTGTTTTTTTATTCTGTTTTTTTATTTATTCACCGCTGTCACGGAAAACTTTCCGTCTGTGGTCTGAATCTCATTGTTCTCAAACCAGACACTGTAAATTTTCTGTGAAGCCAGTGTTTTCAAGAGCTCCCCGGAAAGCGATTCGGCCTGATAATCGAAAAATGCTGCAAGCAGCGTATCAGCACAGCCATATTCACCGGAATAGACGATCAGTTCTGATGCTGCCGTGTGATCTTTTCCGTCTGACGCGCTAAGATACGGCGTGCGCATCGTTCCGTCCTGATACTGGTAATAGCGGTACGTATCGGGACTGCCCGCCTGGTAAGCGTGGAAAAATACGATACTTTTCGGTCCCTCGTACGTCATCGTTCCATGTGACTGAATTTCATTCCCGGAAAGATGGTACAGCGGGTACTGGTACTCTTTTTCCCCTGTTTCATCGAGACAGCGCACAAATCCGTCCTTGCTGGAAATAATGCCGAGCTGATAGCCCTTGCCGCGGATCATGTCCGCCAGATAGTCAATCAAAAAAGCATTTTTCATCCAGAAAAAGTCGAGATACGCCGTGTAGCCCATCTCTGCGGCATATGCCTGATACGCATCCGACACATGCAGGCAGACCTGGTTTTCTCCCGGGAATTCCATGGAAATGTCATCCGGGTTCTGCGCAAAGGCTGCGACGGCTGCCGCTTCCTCTGCCGCATCATCATCCTTCTCCGGATCGAACTGTGCTGCGGCCGCATCATCATTGCTCATGCAGAGATTTTCCAGTGACGCGTACAGCGGTCCCAGATAGATTTCCCGGCAGTTGGCATCGGATACTTTTTTCAGGGCATCGTACAAAACCGGATCTACCGTCATCACTTCGTTTGGATGCTGGTTGATATCGTACAGGTTTGTCACATCATCGAAACTCTCGTCGATATTGAAAAGCCGGTAGCCCTTCACCGCCGCATCGGTATAAATCAGCGAGAGTGCCTTTGCCTCCCCACCCGCCGATACGCCGCCTGCACCGACATTATATTTCAGTGTGAAATCCTCGCTGCAGTTCAGCTCCGAGCCCGCCTTCACGCTGATTTCGCGCCAGCCGGAATCGCCGCGCAGAAAATTCATAAAACCATACACCAGAAAACCGGATCCGATCGCCAGAAACAGTACCACAAGCACGATGCGCCGTCCGACATTCTTTTCAGAGAGCTGAACTTTCTGCACCGGCTTCGGCTGCCGTCTGTTTGGATCTTTTACTGTTCTTCCCATTCTTTTACTCCTCTTACTTTAAGTTCTCCCCTTCATTCGCACTGTGTTTTATTGTCCCAGAAAATATGTCTCCCGTCAAGTAAAACGGCACAAAAAAAGCAGCGCCGGAATCAAAAGACTTTCGATTCTGACACTGCTTTGCTTTTCACAGTCTGCTATAGGACAACCAATATCAATGCAATGATAAAGATCAGGAGAATCACGGCCAGTACGGCGAATCCGTACAGCGCGCCCTGCTTACATGCTTTATAGTTGTGATAGTACTGTTTCTTTTTGTATACCATTGCTGCGATAATACCGATGATCGGGAAGAAGAACGACAGCACTTTGTACCAGATGCTTCCGGTATCGTGAACCGGAGTTTTCAGGAACTCATCTTCTGCCTTGGAAAGATGAACCTCGTGGTTCTCCTCTTTTACTTTCTCGCCAGGCTTTCTGATGGTGATCGGCTGCAGCGGCTCTCCCTTTTCACGGAGTGCCTTGTACTCTTCGATCTCTTTCTTGTTTCCGTATACAAAGTGGTTGTGTCCGATATCCACGAACTCCGGTTTGTCCACGGAATAATCGTGAATGGACGGATCGTAGGTGTACAGCACTTTGTTCTTCTCAAGCTGCGGATCCGGAATCGGGATCGCAGAGATCAGGGAATGGGTGTATGGATGCAGCGGGAAGTTGAACAGCTCCTCTGCGTCCGCAACCTCTACGATATTTCCTTTGTAGATAACACCGATACGGTCGGAAATGAACCGTACGATGGAAAGGTCATGGGCGATAAACAGATAAGTAACCTGTTTTTCTCTCTGGAATTTCTTCAGCAGATTGAGGACCTGGGCACGAATCGATACGTCCAGTGCGGAGATCGGCTCATCGGCTACAACCAGCTCCGGCTCCATAACCATGGCACGGGCCAGACCGATACGCTGGCGCTGTCCGCCGGAGAACTCATGTGGGTAACGGGTCAGGTGCTCCGGCAGAAGACCAACTTCGTTGATCATGTTCTCTACCTTTTTCACACGGTCTGCCTCGTTCTCGTACAGATGGAAGTTGTAAAGACCCTCGGATACGATGTAATCGACCGTCGCACGCTCATTTAACGATGCGGCAGGATCCTGGAATACCATCTGAATGTTTCGGATAACCTCCCGGTCCAGGGAATGCGGAATCTTGCCGGAAATTTTAACACCCTTGTACAGGATCTCTCCTGCGGAACACGGGTTGACACGAATGACCGCACGGCCGATCGTGGTCTTTCCGGAACCGGACTCGCCTACGAGGGAGAAGGTTTCTCCCTTGTAGATGTCAAAAGAAGCATTTTTTACCGCTTTGACTGCGTCATCGCCCTTGCCGAAAGTGATATCTACATTTTTTACCTGCAGTAAGATTTCTCTTCCATTTTCGTCAATCGGACCATGCTCCGGCAGATGCGAAACAGTGGTCTTGCTTTCCTGCTTTGTAGACACTTTCAAACTCTCCTATAAGTTGTATGCTTTTAATAATTTTTCGTGAATATTCTGAATTGCCTCCGGCTTCTCCGTCTTTGGTGCTCTCGGATCCAGCAGCCAGGTTTTGGCGTAATGGGTATCCGTTACTTTGAACATCGGAGGCTCTTCCAGTGTGTCGATTTTCAGACAGTACTGGTTACGCGGTGCGAACGGGTCTCCGATAATCTTGTTGTACAGAGACGGCGGGGTACCGGTAATCGAGAACAGCTTTGTATTCCGCTCCGCAAGCTGCGGCAGGGAAGAAAGCAGTGCCCAGGTGTACGGATGGCGCGGGTCGTAGAACAGCTCTTCTACATTCGCAAACTCGATGATCTGTCCTGCGTACAGAACGGCAACACGGTCAGCGATATTCGCTACGACACCAAGGTCGTGGGTAATAAACACGATGGTATAGTTATACTCTTTCTGAAGGTCCTTGATCAGCTTCAGGATCTGCGCCTGAATCGTAACATCCAGCGCAGTTGTCGGCTCATCGCAGATGAGGATCTTCGGACGGCAGGAAAGTGCAATCGCAATAACGATACGCTGTCTCATACCGCCGGAATACTGGAACGGATAATCATCGAAACGCTGCTCTGCGTTCGGAATACCAACCTTTTCCATCAGCTCAAGCGCCTGTGCCCTTGCTTCCACCTCGCTAACATTCTGATGCTTCATGATAACAGAAGTGATCTGTTTTCCGATTGTGATAATCGGGTTCAGGGAAGTCATCGGATCCTGGAATACGGTTGCAATTTTCTTGCCGCGGATCTGGCCCCAGTCATTCGGGTCCTGGATTTTTGCCAGGTTAATGATACAGGTTCCATGAAGCTGCTCCGGTGTCTCATCCAGATAGCGCACACGGAAAGTAGCCTGGTCAAAAACGCCGTTTCGCTTCTGCTCATCGTTCAGATCCACACCGCGCTCCATTGCAGCTTTGAATGCCTCGTGCAGCTTTTTGATCATGCGAACCTTTTTACGCAGTTTATAACGTCCGACAGAAAGATAGATCTCTTTGGCAAGAATCTCGTTTCTCTTTCTCGTCTCGTCCGTAATTTCTTTTGCTGTCAGGCCGGCGTACTCTTTTTTGTACTCTGCCATTTTTGCCTCATACGCCTGATTGTATGCCGTATCGTTCATGGCAGCCTGTTTGTGAGCCTTGATTTTTTCCTCTTTTGCTTTCTGCAGAGCCTTAATCTCTCCATCCAGTCTGGAAATCTCCGCGGATGTCTCTTTGACTTTCGCTTTTTCTTTGGAAGTATCGAGTGTCTGCTTATAGTTGAAAAGTTCGGTTCTCTTTATTACAAGTTCCTTGATTTCAGCATCTGCTTTCTCACGCTCTTCCTCGCTCAGCGTCATTTTTTCTTCTTTTTCCTGCTCCAGCGCCTTCATTTTCAGGAATACTTCTGCACCATATTCCAGCTTGGAATACTCATTCAGCTTTTCCCAGGTGGATGCGATGGTCTTTTTCGCATAAGAATTCAGCGGCACAACGGTATCGCTCAGCTCGGCATCGTTAAAAATGATATCTCCCTGATCGATGAAGCCGTTGCTGTCCAGCATTCCTGCAAACGCTTTTGTGAATACGGATTTACCGGCACCGGATTCTCCTACGATAGCAATGGACTCATTCTCGTAAATATCCAGCGTTACGCCCCGGATTGCCGTCAGGATACGGCCGCGGACACGGAATTTTACCTGTAAGTCCTTAATCGATAATAATACTTTTTTATCTTCCATGCGGCTTTCCTTCCTACATATGTGTTCTCGGGTCGGACGCATCTCCAAGGTTCTGTCCAACTACATATAATACTACGGTGATAATTGAAGCGACAACAACCGGACTCCAGAATTCGAATCCCCATCCCGGTGTCAGCATGGCACCCTCAGCCTCATAGATCAGTCTTCCCAGAGACATGTCAGAAAGTCCCATACCGATGTAAGCCAGGAACACCTCGTAAGAGATGTAGGACGGAATCTCAGTTGCCGCCAGAGTAACAATGACAGATGTCATAAACGGGAGAATATTCTTCATCGCAATGCGGAAAATCGAAGTTCCAAGACATTTTGATGCCAGATTATACTCTCTGTCACGGATGATAACGACCTGCGTACGGATAAAGTACGCGATGGCAAGCCATCCGGTAACGGTCAGTGCAAATACCATGGTCCAGAAGCTCGGAGAAAAGATAAGCACCAGGACGGAGATCAGAAGTACATACGGAATATTTCCGATGATGTTGTAAACCTCCATCATGAAGACATCAACCTTCTTCGAAAATCCCCAGACAGATCCGACAATCACACCAATCGAAAGGTTGATGAGCGCACAGATAAATGCCAGGGAAACTGAAATTCTGGAACCAAACCAGACAGCGTCAAAGGTCGACTGTCCGGAAGCACCGGATCCTAAAATCCAGTGAATATTGAATCCAAGCTGCTGCAATGCTTTGCCTGGAGACAGATGTTTTGTCGCGCCGTTCATCAGATTGGCGAAACGGTCGTACTCCACAAAGAGCGGATACACATACGTCATCAGCAGAATCACACCCAGGAGGCAAAGTACGGCAATATTGATTTTTTTCTTAAAAAATACGCGGAACACGGAATGCCAGTAGGAATATCTCGGAGCCGTAATTTTCTCAGACTCCAGAGAGCTGTTATCTACAGGAGAAAACAGTTCTTCCTCAGACAGACCGAATTTATCTAAATCATAATTCATAAGTCCCTACCTGTCTTTCGTTGAGAATGAGATTCGCGGATCCACCATGGACATCAAAACGTCGCCCAGGATGATGGAAATCACGGAGAGCACTGCGTAGAACAGTGTAACACCTACGATAACACCATTGTCGTATTTGCTGATTGCTTCCGTCAGCAGATTACCGGCACCAGGTACTACGTACACACGCTCGGTGATGATGGCGCCGGTCAGTGCGAACAGTACGCTCGCCGGAACACCCTGCACGATCGGAATCGCTGCGTTCTTCAAAATGTGTTTCGTAAAGATTTCTCCCTCTGTCAGTCCACCGGATCTTGCGAATTTTACGTAATCGGAGTTCATCTGGTCGATCATGTATCGACGCAGCCATTTCATCAGGTTTGCCACCTGCGGCAGTGCCAGAGAAACGATCGGCAGAATATACATCAGCTTGCTCTTCGAATCCATGTCAAAGGTGGTTGGCAGACCCATTTTTCCTCCGATTGCCTTAAACAGGAAGATATAGGCCAGTGAAGGTACTGCTATAATGAATACAATATAGATGGTTCCAAGCTGGTCAACCAGTTTGTCTTTCTTTCTCGCCATCAGAATGCCAAGCGGCACTGCGATGAGATAGGAAAGAATCACGGCAATGATACCGATCACAAAGGAATAGCCGATTTTTGATTTACCACTCTTAACTGTATCCACGTTGGTATAGTCATCTGTGAACCGATCGGAATGAACAGCGCTTGCATCCTGAGATTCGCTCATATACGTTGCGCTGTGCAGATCGTCTGCACTGTATTCCACCAGACCGCTTGGGTAGGTAATCTCCGATTTTACGTAGGATCCCTGCGCGCGGGTCATGGTCAGTGCTACATCCACACCCTCATTTACGGAATAGGACTTTCCTAAATTTATGGTGATTATATTCTGATGGAAATATGGGAATTTTGAGTCAAAGTACATCAGGTACTTGTGTGTTGTGCCATTTCCCATGATGGCCGGTGAAAATTTCTTTCCCCCATATACCGGATCGTGTAAGGTAAATGTAATCCCCCTCTTACCTTCTACCTTTGCAGCATCGTGAATGCTGTCGATGTCAATCAAACCGGAAAAATATTTTCCGAGACGCGTTGCAAGTGGAATATCCCTGTATGCAAACAGCTGCTGCTGTCCGCCGTTGGCATATTTTTTCTTACCCATCATGATCGCATCGTATCTTCTTACGGTGTAACCTTTTGCTTTATAATAAGCTGTAAATTCCTTTACATATTCAGATACCAGTTCTGAATCCTGGTCTTTCGTTCTTCCGAATGCTACTGCTTTGGATCTCGTATCCTCGTCAATTTCGCCTTTTGCTTTGAGAGCGTTCAAATAATCTGCATAGGTTACATAATCAAGATATCCGTATGTCTCCCACTTCTGATATTTGTACACCTTTTTCTGGTTATTGCTCTGATGGGAATAGGTGGTATCCTGTGCGAAAATCAGATTTCGGTCCATCAGAGAATAGATCATAGTCATAACGCATCCAACGACGATTACTACGGAAACAAGGCCATGCAACAAACGCTTAAAAAGATATTTTGTCATATTCTCTCATTCCTTAACACAATATGACAGGGGAATGGCTTTTTTTGTCCCCATCCCCCTGCCGGTTTATTCATTGGCTTTCAACTGTTCTGGTCTTTCCAATTTTACCTTTTCCAAAATTAGAAGATACCGAAACATTTGGTCATGTATCCTTCGTAGTCCGGAAGCATGGTATCCAGATAAGAGCACGGATCACCAAAGTCCGGACCCCATCCGGAGACATCATATACGTCGTAGTTTTGTTCATAACCATAGTTTACATAGTATCCTGCATAGTACCATCCATCCAGGTCTACGGCATCAACCAGATTGATCACAACTTTTCCGCCAAGGGCAGCCTCTACTGATTTCTTGTAGGAGTTTGCTTTGTTGGTGTAAACTTCTACTGCAGACGGATATGGATACTCAATCTGGATCGGGTTGCTCTCATCGATGGTGATACCGTCTTCTGCGAGCTCCTCGATTGCGGTATTCAGTTCTTCTACTGCGTTTTCCGGATTGTACCATCCATCAAAACCATCGCTGGTCTTGTTTTCGGCATCCCATACTTTGATCTTCACGCCGTCGGCGTCGATCTGTTTCTGTACGATTTCACCATAGTAGGTGCCTGCCGGGAAGGTTGTGTCGGTTCCGTTGATCTGAATGGTAGTGTCTTTTGACAGGCTTACGAAATATCCCGGGGTAAAGGTATTTCTAAGGGAAGTATACTTCAGATCCTCGCCAACCTGCTGTGCATTGTAAGCGCCACGATCTGCTGCAAAGCTGATCGCTCTTCTGAAGTGAACGTTCTGCAGTGCTTTGTTTGTTCTCTGGATTTCTTCGTCAGACTTTGTACTCTTTGCTGTTGTTCCGTCGTTGGCATTTGCAGTCGCAGTACGGTTGATATTGTAGAATCCCATGAAGGAAGTAGCGTCGGTATCTGAAACTACTGCGTACTGGTCGTACAGACCTTCGGATTTTGCTGTCTCCATAGTGGAGGTGTTCAGGTTTACATAGTCAACGGTACCTGCTTTTGCATCTGTGTACATTTTGGTAACATCAGACTGGTCATTGAACAGCCAGGTCAGGGTTTTAATGTTTACGTTGTCTTTGTTCCAGTAAGAATCGCTCAGTTTAAATACGATGGTATTTTTCGCTGTAGCGTTGGTTACCAGGTACGGTCCGCAGTATGCGATGGAGTTGGAATCTTTTCCGTACTGATAATCTGCTGCGGAAGAATCGTACTCAGCACCGAATTTACCACCCTGGGACTGATAGTAGCTTCTGCTCATCGGCATGAAGATGGTGTAGCCCAGCATGGTCATGAAGTAGCTGCATGGCTCTTCCAGTGTGTACTCTACGGTATAGTCATCAACAGCTTTTACACCAACCTCGTCGAAATCGGTAACTTCACCGCTGATGTACTGGGATACGTTTTTGATCACGCCCTGTACCAGGTATTCCAGACCGCCCTGTGCATCACACATGTGCTGCATTCCGGCCACGAAGTCATCTGCTTTTACAGTATCCACTTCACGTCCCTGGGAATCGGTCCATTTTACATCTTTACGAAGGTGGAAGGTATAGGTCAGTCCGTCATCGGATACTTCATAGGATTCTGCCAGTGCCGGCTGCAGAGTTCCCTCTACATCGTACTCCATCAGTCCGTCATAGGTATTGATGATCGCATCGGTATCTGCCGCACGGGAAGTTGCAAGTCCGTCCCATGTTACCGGATCGCTCGCATACGGCATGGAGAAGCTGTCTTTTAAGGTGTAACCTTTTCCTGCCAGATATTCTTTTACCCAGCTCTCATAGGTTCCTGTTCCTTTAAGCTCATCCCATTTTGCTCTCATTTCGTTGTAATCTTCTGCCTTGATAAAGTCAGTTGTTACAACATACTGATGATAACGGTCTTTATCGCTTCCCCAAAGGGTATAGTCCTTGGTGCGCGGAGCCATTCTGTACATCGCGTACGTACCACCTCTTGAGGTGAGCGGGTACATCATGGCGGACTCCATCAGTTTTCCCTCGGCAACTGCCATCAGGGCATATCTCTCATCCACCGTTTCTGCTTCCTTTGCAGTAGCAAGTGCATCGTTGAAATCGCCCAGTGCCTCGTTATAGAGCTCTGTGCTGGTCTCGTCGTATCCTTCCGGCATTTCGGACTCCTCTGCCTCGGCTTCGCTCTCACTGCTTGCAGATGCGCTTGCATCGCTTTCGGAAGATGCGCTGCTGCTTACGCTTACACTCTCATCTGCCGGATCAGAACTTCCGCTGCCGGAATTTCCACAGGCAACCAGGCTTGCAGTCATACTCATAACAAGTAATGCGCTTACAATTTTTCTTTTCATAATTTCTTCCTAACTCCTTTCATGGATTCGCGTTGTTTTTGCATCATCCGGACATTTACCGGAACGGCTTCGCCATTCCACCGTTTTTCATTTTGGCACTTTACCACATCAAAACGAATAGTACAAAAAGGAGATGCGTCCAACAAGATTTGTTTTCTTCATCCCTCATGCCCGTACATTTGTCCGTTTGTCCAAAAACAACTGGGTTCATTATAACCAGAACTCTCTCTGTTTGTCAATATCCGATGCAGGAGAAAAGTGTATAAACTGCATTTAAAGTCATCAAAATCCTCTATTTTCCTCTTTTTGGGTATTGTTCTGATGCTGTTTTTCTATTTTCCTGTATTCTTCGGTTTTAGAATAAAAAAAGATTACACAAATAATTGTTTCTTTCCATTTGCGTTCTGCAGCACTGTCTTTTTGTATTTGTTTCAGATTTTGCTCCGGGAAAGAATCCTGCCGGACGCAAAAACAGACTTCTGAAAATCACATTTCTTCTTATTTAAGAGCGTCATACTGTTTTTTACTTTCGTTTTTTACTTTCGTTTTTTACTTTCGTTTCCTTCTTTTACAAAGCAAAGCCTTCCATGAAGACCGCTCACACCGAAATCACTTTCTTGTTACTGTTCACTCCGTTCTCAGTAACACGCTTCGCGATGCACAGAATTTATGCTAACCGCATAAATTCGCGCTGTATGTCTCGGGATTTTGGCATATTCATGCCAAAACGCCTCGCGGGATAGTAGCGTGTGAACAGTAACACTTTCTTACTTTTTGTCTTCGACAGTCTCCGGACTATTGACAGCAAAAAAAAATCCTGCTAATATTAATTTTAATAAGGAACCAGTGCAGTACACGGAAAACAGGCACCGCACGCGGCGTCTCTGATATCCTTGTCGGATACAGCAGACGCTTTTTTGCTTTCTTGTGTATCATCACTTCTGCATCCGTATCCGCACGAAAAGAAAAAAGGAGACTTCTTTTATGTATCTTTATAATTCTGCAACCCATAAAAAAGCTGAATTCCTGACACACACACCGGGCCGTGTAGAAATGTACACCTGCGGACCTACCGTTTATCATTTTGCGCACATCGGAAACCTGCGCAGTTATATTATGGAGGATGTCCTGGAAAAGGCACTCCGCTATGAAGGCTACGACGTCAACCGTGTCATGAACATCACCGATGTCGGCCATTTAAGCTCCGATGCGGACACCGGCGAGGACAAGATGGTCAAAGGTGCAAAGCGCGAGCACAAAACAGTCATGGAAATCGCACAGTATTACACCGATGCATTCTTTGCGGATTGCAAAAAGCTGAACATCAAGCGCCCGGATGTCGTACAGCCGGCAACGGGATGCATTGACGAATATATCAGAATCATTGAAAAACTGATGGACACCGGCTACGCTTACTTTGCCGGCGGAAATGTTTACTTTGACACCAGCCGTCTCGACCACTACTACGTATTCAACGATCACGACGAGGATGACCTCGCGGTCGGTGTGCGTGAGGGCGTAGAGGAAGATACAAACAAACGCAACAAAAATGATTTCGTTCTCTGGTTTACGAAATCCAAATTTGAGAACCAGGCCTTGAAATGGGATTCCCCGTGGGGCGTCGGTTATCCGGGATGGCACATCGAGTGCTCCGGTATCTCCATGAAATACAATGGCGAATACCTTGACCTGCACTGCGGCGGCGTAGACAATGCATTCCCGCACCACACAAACGAGATCGCACAGTCCGAAAGCTACCTTGGCCACGCCTGGTGCCCGCAGTGGTTCCATGTGCATCACCTGAATACATCGACTGGAAAGATGTCGAAATCGAAAGGTGAGTTTTTAACCGTTTCTCTTCTTGAGGAAAAAGGTTATGATCCTCTCGTCTACCGTTTCTTCTGCCTCCAGTCCCATTACCGTAAGGCGCTTGTCTTCACCTGGGAAAACCTGGACAACGCCAAAATTGCCTACGACAAGCTGATCGCCCGCATCGCCGCTTTAGACCCGAAAGACGGACCGGCCGAGGAAGCTTCTATGACTGCTTTAAAAGAGAAATTCCAGAAAGCGCTCGATGCCGACCTCAACACCTCGCTTGCCATCACAACGCTGTACGATGTGTTAAAAGCAGACATGCATGATGTTGCAAAGCTGGCGCTTCTCGACAGTTTCGATCAGGTACTCGGTCTTTCCCTTCTCGCTCATGCAGATGCGAAGAGAAAAGAGGCTGCAAAGACAACTTCTGCTTCCACCGCGTCCGGCTATCAGATTACCGGCGAAGGAGATCCGGAAATTGATGCTCTTGTTCTGAAACGATATGAGGCAAAAAAAGCCAAAAACTTTGCAGAAGCAGATAAAATCCGCGATGACCTGAAAGCCCAGGGCATTGAAGTTGCTGATGTACGCGGCGGAGCCGTCTGGAAACGGATCTGATCTGCACGAAAGAGGAACTCTGATTTTCTTCTTCATTTCCTACGAAGGAAACAGGGAATTTCATGTGCTGAAAGCAACAACCGACCAGTATATTACCTGTGAAAACGCGGCTGCACTTTCTATTAAACTTCTTCCAAAGAGAACTGCTCTGATGCGGCAGTTCTCTTTTTTATGCTTTTTCACCTGCTGCTTGCGGCTTCCTTCGGATGCATGGCATCGAAAAAAAGACGGCATCCATTTTCCGGATACCGCCTTTTTTGTTTCTTTCGGATGGCTGTTTCTTTATTTAATAATACGAACCCTTAATACGCCGTCTACTGCTTCCAGCGCTTTTACGATCTCTTCTGTTGCTTCGCTTTCCAGATCCATCATTGTGTAAGCGTAATCGCCTTTACCTTTGTTTGTCATGTCGCTGATGTTGACACCGGCGTTACCCATAACGGTGGTAAATGCACCCAGCATACCAGGAATATTCTTATGGCAGATGGTCACACGGCCTGCTCCTGTGCATACACCCATATCACAGTTCGGGAAGTTGACGGAGTTTTTGATGTTTCCGTTCTCCAGGAAATCACGGATTTCTTTAACCGCCATGACAGCACAGTTATCTTCGGATTCTTTGGTCGATGCTCCAAGATGCGGAGTAACGATGGTTCCCTCTGCGCCGACTACCTTCGGGTTTGCAAAGTCAGTCACATATTTTTTCATTTTTCCGGCCTTTAATGCTTCCAGAACAGCATCCTCATCAACCAGGAGGTCTCTTGCATAGTTCAGAAGAACCACGCCGTCTTTCATCTCATCGATCGCTGCCTTGTTAATCATACCTTTTGTGCTGTCCATCAGCGGAACATGGATGGTGATATAATCGCAGGTACGGTAGATATCTTCTACATTCTGGATGTGATGGATGTCACGGGACAGATTCCATGCCGCATCGACAGAAATGTACGGATCGTATCCGTATACTTCCATGCCAAGATGGGTTGCTGCATTTGCTACAAGCTGACCGATCGCGCCAAGTCCGATGATACCGAGCTTCTTTCCGCTGATCTCACAGCCGGCAAATTTCTTTTTCTGTTTTTCTGCTGTCTTTGCAATGTCGCCGTCTTCTTTGTCGCTCTTCACCCACTCAATACCGCCTGCGATATCGCGGGATGCAAGCAGCATGCCGGCAAGCACCAGCTCTTTGACGCCATTTGCATTGGCTCCCGGTGTGTTGAATACAACGATACCCTGCTCTGCGCAGTCGGCAAGCGGAATGTTGTTGACACCGGCTCCTGCTCTTGCTACGGCAAGAAGACTTTTCGGCAGCTCCATACCGTGCATGGCTGCACTTCTGACGAGAACCGCATCGGCTCCCTCCAGGCTTTCACTCTGCTGATAGTTTTCATTAAAATTTACAAGGCCTACGCCTGCAATCGGATTTAAGCAATGATACTGAAACATTAGAGATTTTCCTCCTCGAACTTTTTCATGAAGGCTACGAGTGCTTCTACACCTTCTTTCGGCATTGCATTGTAGATACTTGCACGCATACCGCCGACGGTACGGTGACCTTTCAGGTTCTCAAGTCCGGCTTCTTTGGACTCTTTGACGAATTTGGCATCCAGATCTGCATTTCCGGTGATAAACGGAACGTTCATTAGAGAACGGTCTTCCGGTACAACGGTTCCTTTGAAGAGCTTGCTCTGATCCAGGAAATCATACAGCAGTTTTGCTTTTTCTTCGTTGCGCTGTTTCATGACTTCCAGTCCGCCCATTTTCTTCAGCCATTTGAACACTTTGCCGCACATGTAGATGCAGTAGCAGTTCGGCGTGTTATACAGAGAGCCTGCGTCTGCATGCGTTTTGAATTTCATCATGGTCGGTGCTCCCGGCAGGACATTGTCGGTAATCAGATCGTCACGGACAATGGAGATGACCATTCCGGCAGGTCCGATGTTTTTCTGGACACCGCCGTAGATGATGCCGTAATCGGAGACATTAACAGGTTCGGAGAGGAAACAGGAGGAGACATCTGCCACCAGGGTTTTGCCCTTGGTATTCGGCAGTTTTTTGTATTTGGTTCCGTAAATGGTGTTGTTTTCACAGATATAAACATAATCGGCATCCGGGCTGATCGGAAGATCGCTGCAGTCCGGGATGTAGGAAAATGTTTTATCCTCAGAGGAGGCAATTTTGTTTGCCTTTCCGTATTTCTGTGCTTCTGCGTATGCTTTCTTTGCCCACTGGCCCGTTACGATGTAATCAGCGACACCGTTTTTCATCAGGTTCATCGGAATCATGGAAAACTGCAGGGAGGCACCGCCCTGAAGAAACAGAACTTTGTAATTTGACGGGATTCCCATCAGGTCACGAAGATCTGCTTCTGCCTCATCGATGATGTTCTGGAATACTTTGGAACGGTGGCTCATCTCCATGACGGACATGCCGCATCCACGGTAATCCAGCATTTCCTCCTGGGCTTCTTTCAACACTTCCTCTGGCAGAACCGCCGGTCCTGCGGAAAAATTATAGACTCTGCTCATTTTTTTGTCCTCCTGTTTCTCTTACTGCTTTATATTACTTGGAAACCACCGTTTCTATACCGGTGGTTTCCATTGTAATCTTATGTATTTCCTTTACATCTTTTCTTACAAGTCTGCAATTCATATGGTAATACGGTATTGCTTTACCACGTTGAAACTATGATACCCCTTTGTCAGAAATCTGTCAATCCTTTTCTTGCTCCTTTTTTGCCAGATCCTCCGCATCGAAAACATCCTCGATCGGTGCTCCGGCCGGAACCATCGGGAATACCTTCTCATCACAGTCAATCCACACATCGATCAGCGCCGGTTTTCCGCTCTCGATTGCTGCACGGATCGCCGGACCCATCTCCTCTTTTTTTGTCACACGGATTCCCTTTACACCGAGCGCCTCGGCAACCTTCACAAAGTCTGCCTGATCCTGCAGAACCGTGTTGGAATACCGCTTTCCGTAGAACAGAGTCTGCCACTGGCGCACCATACCGAGCACGTGGTTATTGACAACAACCTCAATGACCGGAATGTTATGTCTGGAAAGGGTTGCCAGCTCGTTCATGTTCATACGGAAGCAGCCGTCTCCTGCGATGTTGATGACAACCTTGTCCGGGCGTCCCATTTTTGCACCCATCGCTGCTCCAAGCCCAAAGCCCATCGTTCCAAGACCGCCTGATGTCAGAAGCGTTCTCGGCTTCGTATAGCGGTAATACTGTGCCGCCCACATCTGGTGCTGGCCGACATCCGTTGTGATAATTGCCTGTCCGTCCGTTGCCTTATAGATCTCCTCGATCACATACGGTCCGGTAAGCCCCTCTTCATGCTTTAACGGGTATTTTTCTTTCATTTCCCTGATCTTTGCAATCCACTCATCATGGTGCATCGGCTCCAGCTTCGCATTCAGCCGTTTTAAGACCTCTTTGACGTCTCCGATGATGCTCGACTCGACAACAACATTCTTGTTGATTTCTGCCGCATCCACATCGATCTGAACGATTTTTGCGTTATTGGCAAATTTTGCGGCATTTCCGGTGACGCGGTCGGAGAATCTTGCGCCGAGCACGATCAGCAGATCGCACTTTGTCACGCCGTAGTTCGATGTTTTCGTTCCGTGCATACCGAGCATGCCGGTGTACAGCTCATCCGTTCCCGGGAACGCACCTTTTCCCATCAGGGTGTCGCAGACCGGTGCCTGGATGCGGTGTGCCAGTTCGCGCACTTCCTCGGACGAGCCGGAGATGATACTGCCGCCGCCCACGAAAATATACGGGCGTTTCGACTCCTGAATCAGGGATACGACGTGATCCAGGCCTTCTTCTGTAATTCTCTCAGTAAACGGTTCAATTTTTTCCGGAGTCTTCGGCTCATACTCATACGTTGCCGCTGTGACATCTTTTGTAATATCGACCAGAACCGGGCCCGGTCTTCCGCTCTTTGCGATCGTAAACGCACGGCGCAGCGTATCTGCAAGAACGGTGATATCTTTTACAATCACACTGTATTTTGTGATCGGCATTGCGACACCCGCAATGTCAATCTCCTGAAAGCTGTCTTTTCCAAGCAGTGCCTTTCCTACGTTGCAGGTAATCGCTACCATCGGTGTAGAATCCATGTAGGCGGTTGCAATTCCGGTGACAAGATTCGTTGCGCCCGGGCCGCTTGTAGCCATGCAGACGCCTGTTTTTCCGGTAGCACGCGCATATCCGTCTGCCGCATGCGCAGCACCCTGTTCGTGTGAGGTCAGGATATGGTGGATTTCCGGATGACGGTAAAGTTCATCATAGATATTTAAAATGGTTCCGCCCGGATAGCCGAACACGGTATCCACACCCTGCTCCTTCAGGCACTCGATAACAATCTGTGATCCAGTTAATTCCATGTCTGTATGATTCCTTCCTTATGTTTTTCGCTTTGTGTATGAAATCTGTTTATGAAATCAGCCATCCGAGAAAAAGCGCGTTCGGACGGCTGATATGATTTTATGATTTACGCGGGCAACGAGCCAAAGTCCGTGCTTGCACGAGACCTTGGCGACTGCCGCGATAACTATGAGAAACTCGCAGAGCGTGTTTCTCATAGTTTTTCTGAATTAGAACTCCAGAATAGCTCCCTTATTTGCACTGGAAACCATCTTGGCGTAGCGTTTCAGATAACCTGTGGTTACTTTCGGCTCTCTCGGAGTCCATGCAGCTTTTCTGCGTGCCAGCTCTTCGTCCGATACGACAACTTCCAGCTTATGCTCCGGAATATTGATACGGATGAGATCGCCTTCCTCAACGAGCGCGATCGGACCGCCTTCTGCTGCCTCCGGGCTGACATGACCGATGGATGCACCGCGGGATGCGCCGGAAAAACGGCCATCTGTGATCAGGGCTACGGAAGAACCAAGTCCCATACCTGCAATGGCAGAAGTCGGATTCAGCATTTCACGCATACCAGGACCACCCTTTGGTCCCTCATAGCGGATCACAACAACATCACCTGCCACGATCTTGCCGCCGCGGATTGCCTCGATGGCATCCTCCTCACAGTCGAAGACTCTGGCCGGACCTTCGTGAACCTGCATCTCCGGAACAACAGCAGAACGTTTGACAACTGCGGTATCCGGTGCCAGGTTTCCTTTCAGAACGGCGATACCGCCTGTCTTGCTGTATGGATTCTCAACCGGGCGGATGATCTCAGGATTTTTATTGACACATCCTTTGATGTTCTCTCCTACGGTCTTTCCGGTTACTGTCATACACTCTGTGTGCAGCAGATTCAGCTTGTTCAGCTCATTCATAACGGCATAAACACCGCCTGCCTCGTTCAGCTCCTCGATATAGTGGTATCCTGCCGGAGCCAGATGACAGAGGTTCGGAGTCTTCTCACTGATGGCATTTGCCATTTCCGGATTCAGTTCTACGCCCGCCTCATGCGCAATCGCCGGAAGGTGAAGCATACTGTTGGTGGAGCATCCAAGTGCCATATCAACCGTCAAAGCGTTCAGGAACGCTTCTTTTGTCATGATGTCTCTTGGACGGATATCCTGTTTTAACAGCTCCATAACCTGCATACCGGCTCTCTTTGCCAGGCGCAGACGCTCGGAGTATACCGCCGGAATCGTTCCGTTGCCTTTTAAGCCCATACCGAGAACCTCGGTCAGGCAGTTCATGCTGTTTGCGGTGTACATACCGGAGCAGGAACCGCAGGTCGGGCACGCATTGCACTCGAAATCATAGACGTCTTCCTCTGTCATGGTTCCGGCAGCGTAGGAGCCGACTGCCTCGAACATGCTCGAAAGACTTCTCTTCTCGCCTTTTACGTGGCCGGCAAGCATCGGGCCGCCGCTGACAAATACGGTCGGAACATTGACTCTTGCTGCTGCCATCAGAAGGCCAGGTACGTTCTTATCACAGTTCGGGATACATACCAGTGCATCAAACTGGTGAGCCATTGCCATACACTCGGTGGAATCGGCGATCAGGTCACGGGTAACGAGGGAATATTTCATTCCGATGTGTCCCATGGCGATACCGTCACAGACTGCAATGGCCGGGAATACGATTGGTGTTCCGCCTGCCATGGCAACGCCCATTTTTACAGCCTCTGTAATTTTATCCAGGTTCATGTGGCCCGGTACAATCTCATTGTAGGAGCTTACGATTCCTACGAGCGGTTTTTTCATTTCTTCTTCGGTCAGACCCAGCGCACGCATCAGAGAACGCTGTGGTGCCTGTGCGATTCCTTTTTTTACAGCATCACTTCTCATGATTTTTTCCTCTTTTCTTATCTTACAGTTTTATGCCAGTGCTTTTACCAGCAGATCTCCCATTTCGGATGTAGATACCTGGGTACATCCCTCAGACATAATGTCTACGGTCCGGTATCCGTCTTTTAAAATTTTCTGTACAGCATTTTCGACTGCCTCTGCCTCCTGATCGAGATCCAGGGAATAGCGGAGCATCATGGCTGCGGACAGAACCGTTGCAATCGGGTTTGCGATGTTCTTTCCTGCGATGTCCGGTGCAGAGCCGTGGCTTGGCTCGTACAGACCAAATTTTGTCTCGTTCAGGCTGGCGGAAGAAAGCATTCCGATCGAGCCTGCTACCATACTTGCCTCATCGGAAAGAATATCTCCGAACATGTTCTCGGTCAGAACGACGTCAAACTGGCACGGATTGTGGACGATCTGCATCGCACAGTTGTCGACCAGCATATGCTCTAAGGTAACTTCCGGGTAATCTTTTGCAACATCCTCTACCACGGATCTCCACAGACGGGAGGAATCGAGAACGTTTGCTTTATCTACGCTCGTTACTTTTTTCTTTCTCTTCATGGCGATGTCGAATGCACGGATTGCAATGCGGCGGATTTCGGTCTCGCTGTAGGTCAGCGTATCGGTTGCTTTCCGGATGCCGTTTTCTTCTACAGTGCTGCGCTCTCCAAAGTACAGGCCGCCGGTCAGTTCACGCATAATCAGCATGTCGAAGCCCTCGCCGATGATCTCTTCTTTTAACGGGCAGGCATCTTTCAATTCCTGATACAGGTAAGCCGGACGCAGGTTTGCAAACAGGCCTAACGATTTCCGGATTTTTAAGAGTCCTGCCTCCGGGCGCTTGTCCGGGCTTAATTTGTACCATGGGGATGTTTTTGCATCTCCTCCGATGGAGCCCATCAGGACAGCGTCGCATTTCTTTGCTTCTTCTATGGTTTCATCTGTCAGCGGCACGCCGTGCACATCAATGGAGGCTCCGCCCAGCAGAAGGTTGGTATATTCAAACTTATGTCCATATTTCTCGCAGACAGCGTCCAGAACTTTTTTTGCTTCCTTTACAATTTCCGGTCCGATTCCGTCACCGTGAATTAATCCAATACGGTATTCCATATCTTTCTCCCTCTTTTCTTCCGGCTGAAAAACCGTTCTATTTTCTCTGCGTCTATAGCATTTCTAAATTATACGCCATTTTTCCGGTAATTTCAACACGAAATTTCTTTGCATCGGACGAAACGCAATAATCTTTTTGCTTTTTTGCCATTTAAAAGAAAAATACGCGGCATTTTTCCCCGTTTTCGCCGTGTTCCGCCGAAGAAGTTTCGGGGGCGAAAAAAACGCAGGCATTCGTTCTTTTTGAATACCTGCGTTTTTCCTGGCTTTTCGCCGTGTGAAATTATTTTTTCTTTTCTGTTTTCTCTTCAACGACTGCTGTCTCCGGTTTTTCAACCTCTGTGATGGCTGTTTTGCGCATCGGGATACGGCAGTTTTTGTTGTTTCCGAACTCTACGATGACATCGTCGTCTGTGATATCGATGACTACGCCGTAGAAACCGCTTGTTGTGATGACTGCATCGCCGACTGCGAGGTCATTCAGCATTGCCTGCAGTTTTTTCTGCTCTTTCTTCTGCGGGCGGATCATTAAGAAATACATCATACCGAACATGATGACCAGCCACATAATTAACATACCAGTGCTCATCACACCGCTGTTTGCTGCTGTTGTTGTTGCTAAAAACATTTTCTTTCCTCCTGTTATTCGAGAGTACATCCCGTTCTTTAGACACACCTATCATAATACACAATCCGGAACCGATGGGCAAGTCTTTTTCGGATATTTTCCAAAGATTTCATACTTTCCCGATTACTTTTTGTCGTATTCCTCAAATCCTGCGAGTTTTGCCCGTTTGTAGGAAGCAAAATTGCCCTCGTCCAGCGCGGTCCGGATTTCTGTCATCATATTGTTGTAGAAATACAGGTTGTGCAGAACACAGAGCCGCATGCCGAGCATCTCTTTTGCTTTCAGCAGATGACGGATGTAGGCTCTGCTGTAGTGACGGCACGCCGGGCACTGGCAGCCTTCCTCGATCGGACGCGGATCCAGCTCGTATTTCTGATTGAACAGGTTCATTTTTCCATGGTTTGTGTAAACGTGGCCGTGGCGTCCGTTCCGGCTCGGATATACGCAGTCGAAGAAATCGATGCCGCGCTCTACGCCTTCCAGAATGTTTGCCGGCGTTCCAACGCCCATCAGATACGTCGGTTTGTCTTTCGGCAGGTACGGAACGACTTCGTCGAGAATATGGTACATCTCCTCGTGGCTCTCTCCTACTGCCAGACCGCCGACTGCATAGCCATCGAGATTCATCTCGGAAATCCGTTTTGCATGGTCAATGCGGATATCCTCATAAATCGCACCCTGGTTGATTCCGAACAGAAGCTGATGTTTGTTGATCGTGTCTTCCCGCTGGTTCAGCTCCTGCATCTTATTTTTGCATCGCTGCAGCCATCTCGCCGTGCGGTCGACAGAATTCTGCACATAACGGCGCTCTGCCACACTCGACGGGCACTCGTCGAAAGCCATCGCGATGGTTGAAGCCAGGTTGGACTGGATCTGCATACTCTCCTCCGGTCCCATAAAGATCTTTCTTCCATCTACGTGCGAGTGGAAATAGACACCCTCCTCCTTGATTTTCCGAAGGCCTGCCAGAGAAAACACCTGGAATCCGCCGGAATCGGTCAGGATCGGTTTGTCCCAGACCATGAATTTGTGGAGTCCGCCCATCTTCTTTACGACTTCATCTCCCGGGCGCACATGGAGGTGATACGTATTGGAAAGTTCTACCTGCGTGCCGATCTGCTGGAGATCTTCGGTGGAAACAGCTCCCTTGATTGCTGCTGCAGTTCCGACATTCATGAATACCGGCGTTTCGATATTGCCGTGCACGGTTTCCATATGGGCGCGCTTCGCTCTTCCTTCCATTTTCAGAATTTTATACATAACGCTTTTCATCCTTTCTCAATGATCCCTGCCTCCTGTTTTCATGCAGGGCATACTATTTTTAGTATACAGGCAAAATCTGTTTTTGACAATGCCTGAATTTTCTTTTTTCTCTCTTTTTTCTTTCCCGCTTTCTCCATTTTTCACAAGGACTTTATACTTTTTTCATAAGACATCGCCTTTTTTCCAATTGTATTTCCTTATTTTTTGTCGTATAATGTGTTGAGATTGTTTCTTATTATAAAAGGAGTTTGATTCATGACTGATAAAAAATATACTCTTGGAATCGACATCGGTTCCACTACTGTTAAAATTGCGATCCTCAACGAAGAGAACCAGCTTCTCTTTGCCGATTACGAGCGCCATTTTGCAAACATCCAGGAAACACTTGCCCATCTGCTCGGGGAAGCCCACGAAAAACTGGGCGAACTGACCCTGCAGCCCGTCATCACCGGTTCCGGCGGACTCGCGCTTGCCAACCATCTTGGCATTCCGTTCACGCAGGAGGTTATCGCAGTTTCCACATCGTTAAAAGCACTGGCTCCGCAGACCGACGTTGCCATCGAGCTCGGCGGCGAGGATGCCAAAATCATCTATTTTGAAGGCGGCAATGTCGAACAGCGTATGAACGGTATCTGCGCCGGCGGTACCGGTTCGTTCATCGACCAGATGGCTTCTCTTCTGCAGACCGATGCAACCGGCCTGAATGAGTACGCGAAACATTACCAGGCCATCTACCCGATCGCTGCCCGCTGCGGTGTATTCGCAAAAACGGATATCCAGCCGCTCATCAACGACGGTGCAACAAAAGAGGATCTTGCCGCTTCTATTTTCCAGGCAGTCGTCAACCAGACCATTTCCGGTCTTGCCTGCGGTAAACCAATCCGCGGCCACGTTGCCTTCCTTGGCGGCCCGCTGCACTTCCTCTCGGAATTAAAGACAGCGTTCGTCCGCACCTTAAAACTGGATGACGAGCACGCGATCGTGCCGGACAACTCTCATCTGTTTGCAGCCATCGGTTCTGCAATGAATGCAGAGGGAAAGACCGAGGTTTCTCTTCTCGCGCTGAAAAAACGGCTCGAAGAAAAAGTAGCCATCGATTTTGAGGTTGCCCGTCTCGAACCGCTGTTTAAAGACAAGGAGGAGTACGATGCATTCCTGGCCCGCCAGAGCGTCAACAATGTTGTAACGGCTGATCTTTCCACTTACGAAGGAAACTGCTATCTCGGAATCGATGCCGGTTCCACAACCACAAAAGCCGCGCTCGTTGGTGAGGATGGCGCTCTTCTGTATTCCTTCTACAGCAACAACCACGGAAATCCGCTCGGCACCTCGATCCGCGCGATCCAGGAAATCTACTCCAAACTGCCGGATTCCGCACAGATCGCCTGGTCCTGTTCCACCGGTTACGGCGAAGCACTCATCAAAGCTGCGCTGATGCTGGACGAGGGTGAGGTTGAAACGATTTCTCATTACTATGCCGCAGCATTCTTCGATCCGGAAGTCGACTGTATTCTCGACATCGGCGGTCAGGATATGAAATGTATCAAGATCAAAAACGGCACTGTAGACAGCGTACAGCTCAATGAAGCATGTTCCTCCGGCTGCGGTTCCTTTATCGAAACCTTCGCGCAGTCCCTGAACTACAGTGTACAGGATTTTGCACACGAAGCACTGTTCGCAAAACACCCGATCGATCTTGGTACCCGCTGTACCGTATTTATGAATTCCAAGGTAAAACAGGCGCAGAAAGAAGGCGCATCCGTTGCTGATATTTCTGCCGGACTTGCCTGCTCCGTCATCAAAAACGCATTGTATAAGGTAATTAAAGTTTCCGATGCCACCGAGCTGGGACGCCACATCGTCGTACAGGGCGGTACATTCTACAACGATGCCGTTCTTCGAAGCTTTGAGCGGATCGCCAACTGCGAAGCCATCCGCCCGGACATCGCCGGCATTATGGGTGCGTTCGGTGCGGCGCTGATCGCAAGAGAGCGCTATTCGGCAGATCAGGAGACTACGATGCTCTCCATCGAAAAGATCAATGAGCTGAAATACTCGACCACGATGGCAAACTGCAAAGGCTGTACGAACAGCTGCCGTCTGACCATCAACAAATTCTCCGGCGGCCGTCAGTACATCAGCGGAAACCGCTGTGAGCGCGGAATCGGAAAAGAGAAAAACAAGGATCATATTCCGAACCTGTTCGAATACAAATACAAACGAATCTTCGGCTACCAGCCGCTGCCGCAGGATGAAGCAATCCGCGGAGAGGTCGGCATTCCGAGAGTCCTCAATATGTTCGAGAACTATCCGTTCTGGTACACCTTCTTCACGCAGCTGAAATACCGCGTGGTACTCTCCCCGACTTCAAGCCGCAAGATTTATGAGCTCGGCATCGAATCGATCCCGAGTGAATCCGAGTGTTACCCGGCGAAACTGGCCCACGGCCATGTGACCTGGCTCTTACGCCACGGCGTAAAATTCATCTTCTATCCGTGTATCCCGTACGAGCGTACCGAGTTCCCGGAGGCCATCAACCACTATAACTGCCCGATCGTTACTTCCTACGCGGAGAACATCAAAAACAACGTGGATGAGCTCCAGGACGACTCCATCACATTCCGCAATCCGTTCCTCGCATTTACGAGTGAAAAGGTTCTCGCCGACGGCCTGGCAAAAGAATTTTCCGGCCTGCCGGAGGATGAGGTCCGCGCCGCTGTCCATGCCGGATGGGAGGAGCTCGCCGCTGCAAGACGTGATATGCAGAAAAAAGGGGAAGAGACGCTGCAGTATATGAAAGAAACCGGCCGCAGAGGTATCGTACTTGCCGGAAGACCGTACCACATCGATCCGGAAATTCATCACGGTATTCCGGATATGATTAACTCCTACGGTCTGTGCGTTTTAACAGAGGACTCTGTTTCCCATCTTGCACCGCTCGAGCGCCCGCTTCGTGTCAATGACCAGTGGATGTATCACACCCGTCTGTATGCGGCTGCAAACTACGTAAAGACACGCGATGATCTTGACCTGATCCAGCTGAACTCGTTCGGCTGCGGTCTGGATGCCGTTACAACCGATCAGGTTTACGAAATTCTGACCAGAAGCGGTAAAATTTATACCTGCCTGAAGATCGATGAGGTCAACAACCTCGGCGCTGCCAGAATCCGTGTCCGCTCTCTGCTCGCCGCTCTGCGTGCACATGACCGCAAACAGGCGGTACGTGAAATTGTTCCATCCTCGATCCAGAAGCCGGTCTTCACAAAAGAGATGCGCAAAGATTACACGATCCTCTGCCCGCAGATGTCACCGATCCACTTCTCGATTCTGCAGCCTGCATTCAATGCTGCCGGATACCATCTGGAAGTGCTTCCAAATGACAACAAAGAGGCGGTCGACGTCGGCCTGAAATACGTAAACAACGATGCCTGCTATCCGTCTCTGATGGTAGTCGGACAGATTATGCAGGCGCTGCTCTCCGGCAAGTATGACCTGAATAAAGTAGCCGTCATCATGAGCCAGACCGGCGGCGGCTGCCGTGCATCAAACTATATCGGATTTATTCGCCGTGCACTGGAGAAGGCCGATATGACGCAGATTCCGGTCATCTCGATTAACTTAAGCGGTCTGGAAGAAAATCCGGGCTTTAAGATTACACCGGATCTTGCGATTCGTCTCTGCTATGCAGCGGAGTTCGGTGATATCATGATGAAATGTATCTACCGGATGCGTCCTTATGAGCAGAAGAAGGGAACGACAGACCGGATTCACAAAAAATGGGAGAAAATCTGTATTGATTTCATTTCTTCCAAACACCTGAGCCATACCCGGTTTAAACAGATCTGCCGCACGATGATCCGCGACTTTGACCACATTCCGATTACGGACGAGAAAAAACCGCGTGTCGGTATTGTCGGCGAGATTCTGGTTAAGTTCCTTCCGGCGGCCAATAACCATCTGGCGGAGCTTCTCGAAAGCGAAGGCGCCGAGCCGGTTGTGCCGGATCTGATCGATTTCTTCTGCTATTGCTTCTACAATACGAATTTCAAGGTAGAGCACCTTGGATTCAAGAAGAGCTCTTCGATGCTCGGAAATACGGGCATTAAGCTGATCAACTGGCTGCGGAGCGCGGCAGTTGCAGAGTTCAAGAAGAGCGAACACTTTGATCCGCCGGCTGATGTACGGGATCTGGCGAAGTATGCTTCTCCGATTGTTTCCTGCGGTAACCAGACAGGTGAGGGATGGTTCCTGACAGGCGAGATGATGGAGCTGATCCACAGCGACGTTTACAATATCGTCTGCATCCAGCCGTTTGCGTGCCTGCCGAATCATATTGTCGGTAAAGGTGTTATTAAAGCCATTCGCAAGGAGTATCCGAAGGCAAATATCGTGGCAGTCGACTACGATCCAGGCGCTTCGGAGGTTAACCAGCTGAACCGTATTAAGCTGATGCTTTCTACCGCAAATAAGAATCTGAAACAGGAATCTGGCGGAGA